>Ga0066903_100002308_pt1 | contig 14804 bp, 14 predicted proteins | sample PanSoiMetaGPlot1_FD_67491 | JGI IMG/M metagenome (GOLD analysis project Ga0066903, IMG submission 67491) | Tropical forest soil microbial communities from Panama analyzed to predict greenhouse gas emissions - Panama Soil - Plot 1 (version 2) | ecosystem: Environmental > Terrestrial > Soil >...
CGTCTTTGCCCGCCAGTTCCCGATCGTTCGCCACGACAGCAGGCTCTACGACTACCTGTGGGAGGCGCGTGAGCGCGGCGTGCTGTTCGACCTAGGACACGGTGCCGCCAGCTTCTGGTTCCGCAATGCCATTCCGGCTCTGAAGGCCGGTTTCCCCCCGGACAGCATCAGTACCGACCTGCACCTGGGAAGTGTCAATGGCGCGGCACTCGATACGCTGCATACCGTCTCCAAGTGTCTGGCCATGGGCATGCCCTTGCAGGAGGTCATCTACCGAAGTACGGTCACCCCGGCGCGTGCTATCCGGCGCCCGGAGCTGGGAACGCTATCGGAGGGCGCGGATGCCGACGTGGCCGTATTGCGTTTTCTGGAAGGCCCCCGCAGCTACATCGATTGTGGACAGGCTCGCTTCGAGGGACGCGGAGAGCTCGTGTGCGCCATGACGCTGCGGGAAGGACACATAGTGTGGGATCCATGCGGGCGCTCGATGCCGGGATGGGAAGCGGCACCGGCGGCGTATTGGGAGCTACCCGCCCTGCAGGCGTAACATCTGTCGGACTCGTCCACGGTATCAGCGCACTGCCTGCATCAGTTGGCAACGCCTGCTAACTGAGCCTGGCGATGTTCCGCCACCGTGCCAGGTCAGGAATGGCGTGCGGCTTCCGCAGAGGCGCCAATCGCCGGGCCTGATGCGGAAATCACGCCGTGTGTTGGCCCGGTATTAAGGTTCGTGTCACCAGCCGCAAACTAGCGAAGTCTGTACGCCAGCGAGCTGGTCATGGTTACCAAACAGGTTGGGGAATGCAACCGCAGCCAAGTGCCCTGAGTCGCAGCCAGACCCATCAGGCCGCTGCTGGCGGCCGGCTCAGAAGAGATCCCCGCCCGAGGGGAGGTAGCGGCGCACATCCGCGAAACTCGGCGCGTGGGTCGAGCAGAAGATGTCCGTGCCGTGGATCCGCAACCCGAGTACCAGCAGCGGCCCCAGCGCCGGATGGGGCCCGGGCACCGAGACGCGCACCGCCACCCCCCGGGCACCAACCCAGCGCACGGCGGCGGCCACGCACGCCGCTGCATCGGCTGCCTCGGGTGTGCCGACGGGACCGACGGTCACCGTCTCGGGAGCGGCCAGCAGATCATCCTGCGCGTTTGCGCGTAGCCATATCCCACGCGCTGGCCGTGGCGCACGAACCAGAGCGGCACACCCCACGCTGCTCGACCCAGTAGGCGTGGTCCTGTGGGCGCGGACGCCCGCCGATGGTGCGGTCCCACTCGATGAGCTCGGGATCGCCCACCCGCGCTTCGACGACTGCCCGAATCCCGTCTTCCGCTCTCATTCGCCTTGACCAGGCCTGAAGAACACGACCGTTCCAGGGTCGAGTACATAGTGCATTGCCCAACGAATGCCGCTCGCCTGGTACTGAGGGGCTCGGACCGGGGGCAGTCGGCGCAGCCGTCCTGCCGTGCCATGCCGGTCGCGCGTGGGGTGGCACTATGTTCATGCTGAGGCATAGGTCGAGGATGCTGACGGGCGAGAGTGCGGGCGAACTGGCGGACTACGAGGTTGAGGATGAGTCTGAGGCGAACGAGGTGTTCCAGCGGAACGGCTGGACCGACGGGTTGCCGATCGTCGCGCCCACGTCGGAGCGCGTCGCACGGTTCCTGGACGCGGTCGGACTCGCGGCCGACGATGAGGTCGGAACCGAGTCAGTCCGTCAGCGACGCATCTCGGCCGGCAAAGTCGCCATCAATGCCGTCATGGCCGGCTGCCTGCCGACGTACATGCCTGTCCTGGTGGCGATTGTCCGGGCGTTGTGTGCGCCCGAGTACAGCTTGCACGGAGCGTCGTCGAGCACCGGCGGCAGCGCGCCATTCATCATCGTCAACGGACCGATCCGCAGACAGCTTGGGATGGAAGCCCTGCACAGTGTCTTCGCCAGCGGTAATCGCGCGAATGCGAGCATTGGACGCGCCGTCCGACTGATCCTGATAAACGTCCTGGGCAGCGTTCCCGGGCAGATGGACCGTTCTACCCTTGGCCATCCAGGCAAGGTCACCTTTTGCATCGCCGAGGACGAGGAAAACAGCCCGTGGCTGCCGCTCGCTCAGGAGCGCGGTGTACCGCCCGGCGCTTCCGCGGTCACCGTCATGGCATGCGAGTCACCGCATCAGATTCTGAATGAGTGGACGCAGGACCCACGCGAGCTGCTCGAGACGGTGGCGGCGGCAATGCGCGCCAACATGCTCACCTATTCGATCTGGGCCGGGAACTACGCGCTGGTGATCCCGCGCCAACCGCGAGACGTGCTGATCGCCGCGGGTTGGAGTAAGGAGGACGTTCGCCACTACATCTTCGAGTCCGCCCGTGTCGCGAGGCGCCAGTGGCGCGACGTGGGTAAAGGCGCAATCGCCGCGCGGCGCGATGAAGGCCAGGTGTACGCCGCGCTGCGGACTCCGGACGATCTGCTGGTGGCAGGCGCCGGCGGACCGGCGGGTGGCTTCGCGGCGATCGTTCCGCCATGGTATGGCAACAAATCACTGGCGGTGACACGCATCATTCCAGAGGCGAGGTAGACGTGCCCATCACGGTATTGAATCCAACGAGCCGCGACGACATACAGCCATTACGCCTGGCGCGGCCTCTTCGTTCCCTGGAGGGCCGACTCATCGGCGTGCTGGATAACGGCAAGGTGAATTCCGACCGGATCTTGCAGTACGTGGCGGACATTCTGCGCGAGCGCTACCACGTCCGCGAGCTGCTCTGGCGGCGCAAGCACGACTTCAGTCGGCCGGCACCGGCGGCGCTGCTGGCGGAGCTCAGCGCTTGCGACGCCATCATTGCCGGTATTGGCGATTGAGGGAGCTGCTCGTCGTGCAGTGTGCACGACGCCATTTCGGCTGAGAAGCTCGGTATTCCCTCCGCTGGAGTGATCACGGATCGGTTCGCGTCAACCGCGCGGGTGATGGCCGACTTCGCGGGTTTGCCGGGCTATCCGGTGGTGAGCATTGCGCACCCGATCAGCAACAACACCGACGACGAGATGCGCGCCAAAGCTGAGGAGGTGGTCCGCCAGGTGGCGGCGATTCTGCAGAGTCCGCGTCGCCCTCAGTGAAGGTTTAGTCTCGACTCGGCCGCTCGCTAGTTCTCGATTCGAGGGTTGCTGGCGATGCCTGTCCGACGCGGCTATGGAGACGCGCTGGTGAGCACGGCAGCCGCCAGGGCGGTAAGCCGGTCGGGAGCGTCCGGGGAATCGTCGGTAGTGAACGCGAGAATGTCCGTGCCGCGACGCACTACGAGCGTGTCCGCCAGCGCATCTTCGTCGAGCGCTTCTTTGACCAGCACGGCGGCGTCACCGACCCCGCCGACCGTCTGTACCTGCAAGCCAGGTAGGGCGAGGCCAATGCCCGGCTGGGTGAGCGCATCGATACGGGCGGCGGCATCGTCGGTCAGATCTGGAAAGTAGCTTTGCGCAAGCGCGCCGGGGCTGAGCGCGGCGCCAGGTGCGAGAGCGCTCGAAACGCGGCTCACGCTGAACTGGTTGCCGGCGGCGTCGGCGAAGTCGCAACCGTCGACGCCTGGTGGCAGTCCGAGCTGTGCGGTGCCTTGGACCGGCGCGCCGACGGCGCTGGATACCATCGCGTTGCTGACAAGCTTGCATGGCGTGGGCTGCTGGGCGCTCACCGGAGCAGCCGCGAGATAGACCGCGCTTGCGACCAGCGTCGCCGTGAGCTTCAGTGACCGTCGCACAACGGGATCACTTTATCGCCCTGCGCGAGCCTGGGTCTGGAGCGGGTTTAATGCTGGACGATGTCGCAACGGGCGTGGGTGCTGTTTGTTTCGATGTGCTTGCTGTGGGGGCTGCCGTATCTGCGAGCGACGACTGGCCAGCATCGTCCAGCGGAGCTAGCGCTCGACGCGGGCTCCTTTTGGGCCAGGTGCAAGGGAGCGACGAGCCAGGCGGACGGTGCGCGGGCCGGGCAGGGGGTCGCCATCCAGCCAGGCGGCAATCGTCGCCTGACTGACCGGGCAGAGCTCGTACAGCTTGCCGTCGATCTGCGCGGTCCGCAGGCCGATGCTGACTGAGCGGAAGCCTTGTTGAAGCAGCGCCTGCGCCAACGGATCATGTGGCGAATCTGAACCGAGCGGTTCGATATGGCCGACTTCGGCCTCGATGAGCTCGGGAGCGGTGGTTGTGGTCATGCGAATGAGGTCCTTTCGATCGGATCGGTCAGTGTGGCGTCGGCCGCTCGCCCGGGCAAGTGGCGCTCGAGCCAGTCGCGCAAGGCGCCGTGGAGCGAAGGCCCCGCGGCGAGCATGCCCATGGGTTGCTTGAGCTCGGGCCGGTTGAACCTGATCCGCGAGCCATCCAGCAAGGTCGCCAGCCCGCCAGCGGCATGGACCAGCGCCACACCGGCGCAGGTGCCCCACTCTTTACGGGCAACGGCGGTGAATACACCGTCGTCCAGGCCAGCGGCCACCCGCGCTAGCTTGGCTGCCAGGCTGGCACGCGGGGTGATGCTATGGCCTCCGCACAGGTCGGACAGGCGGCGCTGCCACTCTTTACGAGAGACAGTCAGGCGCGCGGTTGACAGGTGGTGCGCGCGGGTGACGCGGACGGGCAGCTCATTCAAGGTCACGCCGAGCGCGTGTGCGCCCGAGACCATCTCGTCCCGAGCCGGGCTGTACACGGCCCCGAGAACGGCTTGTCCGTTGACCGCCAGCCCGATGGACACGCAGTACTCGTCGCCACCAGCCGCGTAGTTGCTGGTGCTGTCGAGCGGATCGACGATCCAGACTCGGGCCATGTTCAGCCGCCGCCGAGTATCGGGGGTTTCTTCCGAATACACAACGTCCGCCGGAAACGCGAGCGCCAACCCGTCGCGGATGATCTGGTCAGACTCGAGGTCGGCAGCCGTGACGATCTCGCCACGAGCCTTGGAGCCAACCTGAAGCGGACCGGCACGGTGGCGCAGCAGCGCCGCGCCGGCGGCGCGCGCGAGATCCCTGGCGATAGATAGCTCCAGACGCAGGCCGAGTTCGACGCCGTGTGCAATCATCCGACTGCCACCCCTTCCGGGACCGCCACCGCACGCGACGCGCGCTTCGCCGAGCGTCTGAATACCCAGAACGCGTACGCTTCGGTCACAACCGCGAGCGCGGCGCGGGCGGCGAGCATACCCGGAATGCCGACCACGGCGAGCAGCAGGCCGGCTGCCATGGGACCGACGATCTCGCCCATGCCGTTGGCCGAGTCGACGAACGTGATGGTCCGCGCGCGGTGCCGCGGATCGACATCGGACACCTCCGCCAGGATCGCTCCCCAGGTCGGCCGGAAAGCCGCCTTGCCGGAGTCGTCGACAATTTTGGCCGTCATGAAGCCGCCGAATGTGGGGGCGACGATGTACAGCACCGACGACAGGGTATTGGCAGCGCTGCGGGCGCCGAGCGCCAGTTTGCGGCTGACGTTGTCGGACAGCCAGGCGAACAATGGGCCGGCAACGAGCACGGCAACGCTCGAAGTGCTGACTGCCAGCCCGGCTTGAGCCTTCGTCAGGTGGGCGTATTCGGTGGCCAGTACCGGAAAGATGCCGCGCATCATCTCGGCGCTGCTCGCCACCATGAGGCCGAACCCGGCATATGGCAGCAATCGGCCGTAAAGAGCCCAGAGCGCGGACAGCGAGCGGCTGGTGTGCGCGTGAACCGGGCGCGCGTGCGGCTCTTCGGCCGCCCCCGCGGCCGCGGGGGCGGGCACTGTGTTGGGTGACTCGGAAACGTACTTGAGCACCGTCACCACGGCGATGCACGAGGTGAGAAACGCGATCAGAAAGACGGCCTGGAAGCCACCGCTGAACTCGATGAGCAGGCCCGCGACACCGTAGCCGAGCGACCGACCCACGTCGCGGGCGGTGGTGTACCAGGCGAAGGTCGACGCCATGCTCTTGCGTTTGCCGTGAGTTGCCAGCAACGCCGCCGCTGAGGGATCCCGCGCGGCCGTCATCGCGCCCTGCAGGATGCGCAAGGCGTACAGATGCCAGGGCTCGCTGACGAACACGAACAGCAAACCCACGAGACAGCGCAGCAGAACCGCGATGACCAGCGTCGTCTTACGACCGTAATGATCGGCGGCCCAGCCCATGATGGGCTTGACGCCAATGACCGCCACCGTTCGCAGGGCGGTCAGCAGGCCAACCTCGGCGAGGCTCATGCCCAGGGAAATCGCAAACAACGGCAGGGCCAGGCTGACCATGCCGAAGCCGAGCCGAGTCAGGAAGCCTTCGGCTGCCACGGCAGTAACGGTGGGATTGGCCCGCATCGCGGCCAGCGAGGCCGTCGCGCGCGTGGTCCAGGCAGAAGCTGCGCGCATGCGGGTCAAGCCTGGCTCACGGCGTGGCTGATGTAGTCCGCCACACGTCGCGCAGCACCCGGTACGCCGCGATAGCCCGGGAAGTAGTTCACATCGATCACGCGCGCGCCTGCCCGCGGATCCTCAGCCACGTCCAGGCCGTACAGCTCGAGGCCAAAGGCGGCTCCACATCGCCGCGCGATCTGCTCGATCTCTTCGGACAGCGGTGTTGGCTCGCCTGCGCGCAGATAGCTATCGGGCGCGAACGCCTTGCGCACCCCGAATACCTCCTCGCCAATCGCGAACACCTTGAGATCGCGACGGGCGTCTGCCAGGTACTCCTGGGCGAAGACAACCTCCGGGTAGACGTCTGTGGCCGGCAGCTCTGACGGGTGGTCGGCCACCGCAACACCTGCCCCGTGGAAGCCGCGGTGTGGCTTCAGGATCAGCGGATGGTCGGCATCGACGCCATCCCCGAGCTGGTCTGTCCTTCGCGCCGCGAGCGAACGCGGGGCAGGGATGCCCGCACGCGCCAGGATAGCGGCTGCAAGGAGCTTGTCTTTGGCCAGGGCCGAGGCGCGGGCGCGGTTCAGCACGCGCGCCCCGATGCGCTCGTAGGCCATGGCGAGGCTCAGCGCCAGCTCGGTATTCGATTTGAGCACGTAGAGGTCGGCGTCGACCTTGAACCTATCCAGGCAAACCAGCTCCTCCTCCGGAAAGCGCACGACTACATTGATCTGGCGTGCCTCGAGGAGCTCGAAAACCTCGGCCATGATGGGATTCAGGCGCGGCGGGCTGCCCCGCTCGAGCAAGAAACACACACGCTTCATGCCACAGCCACCGGGGCGCGCCGCCCTGGCTCGCTCGCACCAAAAACGGGCACGTAGTGCTCCTGGACCACGCGTGCAAGCGCATCGCGGACAAGTGCCGGGTCGTACTGACGGTTCAGGTCAGAGAGCATCGTCAGGATGACGTCCTGGACGGCGACGCCTGTGCGGTGCAGGCTCGAACTGGCGGGGGCACCCTCATGCAGCCGCTCGGCCAGCAGGACACGCCAGTGCCTTTTCACCGCGCGCGCCAAAGGTTCGTGGGGCAGCAACCCGCAGTCTTCGGTCAGCACCTTCTCCAGGCTTTCGGCGGAAATCGTCTGCTGTAACGAGATTGCCTGTGCGTCATTCGGCGCGTCGTAGGCCAGCGCGGCGGCGATAGCGCGGCTGAGGGCCTCGTTGCGCAGCCCGTGGCGCTGGGCAAGCCGGGCGGGCCCGACCAGCCGCTCCCGAGGCGACAGCTTGCGGCGCGGCTCGCGAGCAACCCGGCTGATCGTATCGGCGGTGTCCGCGCTGGACAGGCGCTCCAACGCCTCGGCGGCGTCGCGCTCGATCCCGGCCTTCTGGTACGGGAACTCCGCTTCGAGCGCGGCTGCCGCCTCGCACAGAGCCGCGACGACGACCGGTCTCACCCGCGGGTGATTGACGGCTTCGTGGATGTACTGGCAGCCCTCGCGGTACCCGAGGTAAGCAGCCACGGCCTGGGCACAGTTGACGGTGAAGAACTTGCGCATCACGACGGCCGTGAAGTCGTCGGTCACGAGCATCCCATCGACCGCCGGCAGCTCGCCTCGCAGGCCAGTGCGATCGACGATGAGCCCATGCTCGGAATCGACGCTGAACTGGAGCTCACCGCGCATCGCGTTGCCGCCGGTCATCACGCGGCGTGTCACGGCAGCCGAGAAGCCACCCACGCGCTCGATACACAGCGCGGTTGCCGGCGGCGCCGCGCTGAGCACCTGGTGTTGCAGGTAGGCCCCCGTACCAGGGAGGTTCTCACACGCGATGACGTTTAGCGGATCGTCACCGTGCGTCTTGCTGCGCAGGAACAGGCCGGCGCCGACGGCCGGCGTGACGTAGGCCAGGTTGTCGATGCCGACGGCGGTAAACACGACGTCGGCGTCGGCCACCGCGCGGGTCACGCGCCGCTCGTCAGCGAGCGGCAATGCGCTACAGCCGCGGATCACCAGCGGCCGCCGTTGGCCAGCGATGGTGAGGCCGAAGCCCTCAAACTGGTTGATGGCATCGACCACCTCCGGGCGCCTGGCGATGAACTGAACGCTGAAGCCAGAGCGCGAGAGGACATGGCCGATCAGGCCGCACGCCAGTTTTCCGGCGCCAAAAACGACGGCGGTTCTGGCGTTCATCGTGAGGCCCTCTCGTACACATAGTCCGCGATGGCTGCCGGGGCCTCCGGCACGCCCTTGTAGCCGGGCAGCGCGTTGACGTCGACGGCGAAGAACTCGTCCCCAGCGACGAGAAAATCGACACCGTACAGCTCGAGGCCGAGCGCGCGGCCGCAGGCGACCGCCGCTTCGCGGATCAGTGGTGGGACCCGACACGGCGCGCCCAGCTTGTCCTCGAGGGTGCGCGCGGGGAAGGGCCGGGTAATCGCCCACATCCGCTCGCCCACGACGAAGACCTTCAGGTCGCGCCCGCCCGACGGGACATCCTGCTGCGCAAAGACCGGGACTGGCAGCCCGTAGACGTCGTGTGCCGAGCACTCAGCCGCGTCCATCTCGGCGGCCGACATCAGCCGCTGGACGCCATGACCCTGGCTGCCACGTTGCGGCTTGAGCCACAGCGGGCGGCCATTGAGCAGATCCCGCAACAACGCTGGCCTGCCGGTTGCCCAGGACGGGGGCAGCGGTACGCCGTTGGCCGCCAGGACAGCCGTCGTGGCGAGCTTGTCGCGGGTGAGGCTGGAGGCTTCGCACGTGTTGATCACTGTTGCGCCGGTTGCCGCGGCGGCACTGGCAACGGCGAGCGTCAGCGGCGTCTTGGCCTTGAGCACGTACAGGTCGTGCTCGGCGCGAAGGTGGCCGAGCTCGAGCGGCTGTTCGTCGGGCGTCAGCAGGTCAACCCTGGCGTCGTAGACCTCTCGCAAGCGCGCCACGATCTCTGTTGTGACGGCGCTCAGGCTCGCCCAGGAGCTGGCGGAGGCGTCAGCCTGCGAGCGCTGCAGCAGGAACGCGATGCGCGGTTGGAACCGTGACACGTGCTGCTCCCTTCTGCACCCGAGCGGCGCGAGCGCGGGCCAGGACGTAATCCGCGATGCAGTCGGCGGCGTGCGGGACACCGGTGAAATTGGGAAACTCGTTGACTTCGATGACCGCCAGGCCATCCGAGGTCTCGATCGTGTCGACGCCATACATCTCGAGACCAAACGTGGCGCCGCAGCGCAGGGCAAGATCGACCATGGCCGGGGTGGGGTTGACGGGGCGGGGCGCGGCGGCCGGGTCACCGTTGAACGGCGACGGCTTGTACACGGCGAACACGCTGCGGCCGCAGACGTACAGCTTCAGGTCGAAGCCGTCACTGGGCAGGTAGCGCTGCGCAAGCAACAGGTCGTCGCTCCACTCGATGGTCTCCAGGTCTTCGGGACGGCGTACCAGCAGGAGGCCCTGGCTGTTATCGCCGTACGTTGGCTTCAGAATCAGCGGAAAGCTGGAACGGGGTAGCCCGGCGAGCGTCGAAGCGTCTCGGGCTAGTATGGTTGGCGGGCAGAGCAGGCCGGCACGGCTGAGCCACACGGCCATGTGTGCCTTATTACGAATGCGCTCCGTCGACGCGTACGAGTTGATGGTGAGGACACCCGCGGCCTCGGCGTACGAGAGCATCGCCAGGCCCAGGCCGTTGCGGTTGCGCGACACGACAACGTCGTACTCGTTGAGGTCGGCCGTCCAGCCGTTTCGCGCGATGTGCACCAGCCCTGTCTCGGGGGCGAAGCGAGCGTCGTCAGGGCACATAACATCCGCCCAGATACCGCGTGCTTCGAGCGCCCGCAGTGCTGCCGCGGGCATGCTCTGAGACAGGTATCGCCGTTCGGCAATGACGCCGACCTTAACCATGGACTCCCCTTTCTGCCAGCGGACCGTTTGCCGAAGCCGCGTACATGGTCGGGCGCGTGATCGCGGGTCGACCGCGCCAGACCGGGTTTACGCTGCGTTAACTGTCCGCTAACACACCAACAGAGCGGGCAGCCTGCTTGGAAATATGCGTCTCTGGTCTCTCTGGACCAGGGACTTTAGTCGCATGCCGGCATGGCCCGGCCAGGGGTGCCCGACTAAGGTCCAATACCATCTTCGGCTGAGGTCTATTGCAATCCGGCTCCGCGGGCCGCACGCTTGGGCAGACCCCATATGGAAGCGACTGACTCGGAGCTCGTACACGCGTGCTCGCGCGGCGACAGACTGGCCTGGGAAACGCTCGTGCGGCGTTACGAGCGCCTGGTCTTCAGTGTCGCGCGGCGTAGCGGCCTCGACGAGGATGCTTCGGCAGACGTGTTCCAGCGGGTCTTCGTCAGCCTCGTCGAGCACGTGCACACGTTGCAGCAACCAGACCGACTGTCGGCCTGGTTGGTGACGTCTGCCAAACGCGAGACGTGGCGCGTCAGCCGGCGTGCGGCAGCCCAACGCGCCGTACAGGCACCCGAGGAGCACGCGGCGGATGTGGCTGACACCGATCGAACCGCTGAGGACGAGGTGCTGCGCCTCGAAGAACAGGATCTGGTGCGACGGGCCGTCGAGTCGCTCGAGGGGCGCTGCCGCGATGTGATGCAGCTCCTGTTCTATGCGGAGGAACCGCTCACGTATGTCGAGATCGCTGCGCGGTTGGGCATAGCGGAAGGCAGCATCGGACCGATTCGCGGGCGCTGCCTCGAGCGACTGCGGCATCAGCTGGCGGCGCTCAGACAGCAGCCGCTCAGCAGCGCGCTCTAGCTCTAACCAACCGCGCGCGCCGCGGACCGTCTTCTCAATGAGAAGATCGCGTCCGCGACTACGGGCGCTGGGCGCGTAGCTAGCTCGTCAGCGAGTTCAGCGCGTCGACGCGGAACTTGACCGGGCTCGTGACCAGGACCGCCGACTGCTTGATGCGCGTGGTCACCGCCAGGGTCGAGGCGGTGGGAAACGCCGCGCGCACCAGGGCTGCCTGGCCGGCGACGAGCGGCGCGGACATCGACGTGCCACCCCAGGTACCCGTTCCGCCACCAGGCACGGCGCTGACGATCATGTCGCCGGGAGCTGCGACCGCCACCCACGATCCGAAGTCCGAGAAGACGGCGAGTCCGTCGCTCGGCTCGCTGGCGCCAACCGAAATGGCACCCTTGATGGCGTCGGCGGCCGGAAATACCTGCGTCTGGCTGGCAAAATTACCCGCGGCGTCGACGACGACCGCGCCATCCAGCCGGTAGCACGGCAGATCGGTTGGCCCGATAGTCGCGGGATCGCCGCAGGCGGCTGCCTTCAAGACGTCGGCCAGGAGGCGGCTGTCCGACGGCATGGCCAGACTCATGTTGATGACCGTGGCGCCGTGCGCCATCGCATACTGGATCGCTTCAGCGAGGACCCAGACGTTGCCCGCGCCGTTGACGTCGAGCACCCGCAGCGGCATGATCTTCGCGCCCGGGGCGGCGAGCGCCACCAGACCGGCGACCATGGTTCCGTGGCCGTACGTCGGACTGATGAGCTGGCTGCCAACTTCGGTCGGGTCGGGATCGTTGTCGACGAAGTCGAAGCCCGGCACCAGGCGGCCGGCGAAGGCGGGGTGAGTCGGATCGATGCCCGTGTCGAGGACCGCCACGATCTGGCCCGCGCCATTGTTGATGGCGTGCGCCTGGGGCAGGCGCATCTGCGCCACGGCCCACTGGCTGCCGTAGGTTGCCGCGCCGCCCTGGGCCCACGAGATGCCTTGCGCCCAGGAGATGCCCTGCGCCCAGGAAATGCCCTGGCTCTCGGGCGCCTGGCCGACTTCGTCGGTATCGGCATACAGCACGCGCGGGTCAAGACTCAGCGCCGACGCCTTGGTGGGCGGCGAGCTGGCGTCGAGGATCCGCAGTCGGAAAATCGGCCGCGAGCCGAACTGGTCGACGGGCGTCGGATCGAGTGCGAACGCGGCGGCGACCGCGGGCAGGTCACTGGCTTGAGCGAGTTTGACTACGACCTCACCGGGCAGGTAGCCATTCGCCGGACCGGCGACGGCCAGAGCAGTTGGGCTGAAGATGGATAGCAATAGCGCCACCGTCACCAGGAGCGAACAGCAGCGGGCGGGTACGTGGCGCATCAGAGATCTCCTACCAGCGACCAAATGAGGTAAATGGTGCCCAAAAGAATGGATGAGGTTGCTCGCGGAGCGCGCGACACTGAGCCGCGCGCAAGGCGGCGGCCGGTGAGTCACCGGCGCGCAGATGGCCGTAGACGTCGGCCATCAGGCTGGCCGTCGCGGCGTCGTCGACGGTCCACATGCTGACCAGCAACGACGGCGCGCCCGCCGAGAAGAAGCCGCGGACCAGGCCAATCAGCTCGTCACCGGGTGCGACCGCGCTCGCGCCGGTCTCGCACGCGCTCAGCGTTACGAGCGTGCCGTCGAGGTCCAGATCGTAGGCGTCGCGCACGGTCAGCCAGCCGTCGCCGAGGCGCAACGCCGAAAACAGGGGATTGTCGGGGCGAAACTGGCCGTGGCAGGCCAGGTGAACGACATCGACGTCGGCCACCTGGTCTCGCACGGCCGCGCGACTGGCCTGTTCACCGACCAGCACGACCGACTCAGGGAAAATCCTGGCGAGCACCATTACTTCGGCCTGCACGCCGCGAATCTGCGCATCGGGAACGCCGACCAGGAGTGCGCGGCGCATGGCTCGGCGCGGCGCGCCAAAGCAGTGCCGCAACACGCTCGCGCTCGGCAGGTAGGCCACCTCGCGCCGCTCGATGGTGTATGTCTCGCCGTCGAACAGCGCGTGGAAGGGCACATAGTGCAAAGCCTGGTGGGGCACGACGACCAGGCGCCGCGACCCGAGCCCTGCCTCGATCGGGCGCAGCAGCAGGTCGTGCAGGACTGCCAGATGATGCCGAGTGCGACGCCCGAGCTGGTCCAGGTGGGCCCGGATGCGCTCCGAGCCCTTGCGCAGTGCGCCGAGCTGAAATCGCAACTGGTCGAGGGCCGCCTCGACTTTGTCTGTCGTGGTTAGCTGGCGGATGACGCTCACCTGGTCCGCGCTAACGACAAAGGCCAGCACTTCGGTATCCAGCACGTAGTATTCGACCAGGGCTGTGTCCGGGCCGAGGTGCCGCTGGAGCTCGTCGAGCTCGAGCGGCTCGACGCGAACGAGGGTCCCGCCCCCGGATTGCTGGAGCTGGCGCAAGGTCTCGGCGACACTGCGTTCCCGATCGCGTACCGACGCATGCAGTGCGGCCAGCGTGTCGGGTGTCGGCGGCGCATCGCCGCTGGTCGGCCGATAGATCTGGCTGTACAGCCAGCTGAGATCCTCACGCAGCTCGCGCAGGCGCCCGAGCAGCTGGGCTTCGAATGCGTCGCGCGCACGTGGACGGGGCAGGGCGCCGCCCAACAGGTCGACCAGCGCGCGCGAGCGGGCCCGCTCGACATATTCGAGGGCTTCGCGGGTGCGGTGGCGCGGGTCGTCCAGGCACAGCCGCACGAGCTCGGTGTACGGCAGGATCTTATCGGCGACGAAGGCGGTGCGGAATTCTTCGGCGGGCAACGGCGCGCGCAGCTCTTCGACGATGGCAATGGCTCGCCTGAAGGCAGCCTCGGCAGCCTCAAAGTCTCCGGCTGCCCCGGCCAGCAGCCCGAGGGATGTCTCGCAGCGGTACGCAATCTGGGGCAGCGCTCGCTGTTCGGCCGCGCGCAGCGTCTCCTCTAGCAGCCGACGCGAGGCGCGCTCCTGGCCCAGCGCGCGCAGCGCATCGCCGCGCAACCAGCGGGCCAGCAAGGCGCGACCCCAGGTACCGGCTGCAATCAGCGCTGATTCGGCCAGCGACGCAGCCACCGCGGCTTTCTCGAAGGAACCCTCGGCGTGGTGCAGCTGTGCTTCAGAGAGCGTGACCGTGGCCTGACCGACCTCGTTGTCCTCGGCCAGGTACAGACGCCGCGCGTTGTCCAGAAGTTTTCGAGCGCTGTCCGGCTCGCCGGCGAGGGCACGTGCCCGCCCCGAGCTGGCCAGCGACGCGGCCTGTTCAGCGCGCATGTCGAGGGTGCGGAAGACCTCGAGCGCTCGTTCGTAGGCCGCGATGGCCTCGGGCGCGAGATTCAGCTCCAGGTACGCATCGGCCAGCTCTTTCTCGGCGGCCGCGGCAGCGTGCTGGACGCCAAGCGTGGCAAATCGGCGGCGCGCGCGCTCCAGGTAGTCCAGGGCGCGGTCGTACTGGCCTTGATTGAGCGCCAGACGTCCGAGATCCTCCTCGATTTCGGCCTGGGTCACTTCGAGACCGCCCTCCGCTGCCCGGGCGAGCGCTTGCTCGTACAGGCTGGCCGCGTCCCGGAAGCGGTGCTGCATTGTGAGCACGATGGCGATGTTGTTTTCGACCTGGGCGAGCTGCTTCTGGTCGCCCACCTCGAGGAACCGGGCCCGGGCCGATCGTAGGAAGCGCTCGGCGTCGCGATACTGGTCGCGACGCAA
>Ga0066903_100002309_pt1 | contig 14801 bp, 15 predicted proteins | sample PanSoiMetaGPlot1_FD_67491 | JGI IMG/M metagenome (GOLD analysis project Ga0066903, IMG submission 67491) | Tropical forest soil microbial communities from Panama analyzed to predict greenhouse gas emissions - Panama Soil - Plot 1 (version 2) | ecosystem: Environmental > Terrestrial > Soil >...
TATGTTCTGATTCAGCTCGTGGCGCAGGGAACGCTTGGCGCCGAGCTTTCGAATTATCCCGACGCGCCGCTTGCCGACGCCGCCGCCAAGTTTCTTGGAAATGTTGGGCGCACGATTCTGCTCGCAGGTGCGACGATCTCGGCGTTTGGGTTTGTGACCAGCGACATCTTGAGTTCGCCACGAATGGTCTTTGCCTTTGGCCGCGATGGCGCGTTGCCGGAGTTTTTCGCACACGTACATTCACGCTATCGCTCGCCGGATGTGGCGATCATTACTTACGCAACGATTGCCTTTGCGTTGTCGGTGAGCGGGACATTTGAACAACTGGCGGTACTTTCCAACGTCGCTGTGTTGTTAATGTATCTCCTCTGCTGCGCCGGCTGCTGGGTGTTGGTGCAGCGCGACGTTCGTTCCGATGGCGAGCCATTCCATTTTCCGGGAATGAAAATCGTTCCCGCATTCGCGATCGTCGCAATCATCTGGATCCTTGTGCACGCGACGATGCGTGAATTCTTGGTGACCGGGATCGTGCTCGTGCTCGCCTCGATCCTCTATCTGATCCGCATTCAATTGCGGGAGAAGTCGTAGGCAAACGGCGAAAAACCGGTTAGCTTTGGGGCCATGCGCGACAATTATCTCGAAGATTATTTTACTTTTCTGCGGTTTCCGAGCGTTTCGACTGACGAGAAATATGCCGGCAAAGTTCGGGAGTGTGCGGAGTGGCTTTCCGAAAAACTGGACGCAATTGGGCTCGACTCGAAGGTAGTTCTGACAAGAGGTCACCCGATTGTTTGGGCGCGCAACGAACATCGTGCCGGCCGGCCGACCGTTTTGCTCTACGGTCATTACGACGTCCAGCCACCGGACCCGCTCGAATTGTGGGACTCGCCGCCGTTCGAGCCGGTTTTGAAAGACGGTTACGTTTTTGCCCGCGGCGCGACGGATAACAAGGGCCAGATTCTTTCCCACATCATTGGAATTCAGGAAACGCTGCAAAAAAACGGCGATCTGCCGGTGAATATCGATCTTGTAGTTGAGGGCGAGGAAGAAGTTGGTAGCCAGAATCTCGGGAAGTTCCTGACCGAGAACCGCGACGCATTGAAATGCGACGTGGTTTTGGTTTCCGACACCGGAATGGTTGCACCGCGCACGCCGACCATCAGCTACGGACTGCGCGGAGTGGCGGGGTTGGAAGTCAAAGTCAGTGGCGCGAAAATGGATTTGCATTCCGGAATTTTTGGCGGCGCGGTTGCGAACCCTGCTGCGGCTCTGTCGAAATTGCTTGCCAGTTTGCACGACGGGAATGGCCGGGTTGCAGTTCCAGGCTTTTATGATGACGTGGTGCCGCTGCAAGATTGGGAGCGCGAGGCCTGGAAGAATTTGCCGATCGATCCCGATGCCGAAATGCTCAATGAAACACAGGCGCCATCGCTTTTTGGCGAAGCGGGATTCAGCACGCTGGAGCGAATCTGGGCGCGGCCGACGGCGGAGATTAATGGCATGGGTAGCGGTTATCAGGGGCCGGGAACGAAAACCGTTTTGCCAAGTCACGCGATTGCGAAATTGACGTTCCGGCTCGTTCCAAATCAGAAGGCCGACGTGATTGTCGATCTCGTGAAGAAACATCTGCAAAAAAATCTGCCCCCGGGAGTGACGTTGGAAATGCAAAGCGGTCATCACGGCCCGTGGTATTTGACCAATCCGAACAGCAAATTTGGCAAAGCGGCGCAGCGCGCGTTGAAGAAAGCGTTTAACAAGGACCCAGCGCTCATTCGCGAAGGCGGCAGCATTCCGATCGTCTCGGATTTCCGGAACATACTCGGCGTGGAAACGCTGCTGCTCGGTCTGGCGCTGGCGAATTGTCGGGCGCATTCGCCAAATGAGAATTTCCCGCTAGAGAATCTCGACGCCGGTATTCGAATGAATCAAGCTGTCCTCCAGGAATTGGCCTGTTGACTCGCTTCGCGTGAAACGTCTCGTGTTCGTGGCCGCGCTGACGGTTGCGATGGGCGCGGCCACGTCGCGCGGAACGCAAGAGCGAGAGGAAACGTTCGGCGGCAAACTTATCTCGGACGCGAGAAGGGAACGAACCAGCGCAGCATGGTCGGCGCGAGCGAGCGCGGCATCTATCAAGGCGGAAGCAAATCTGGAATATGTGTTTTCGATTTCAAAGTCGGCCGCGCCGCGCCGAAGCCGAACAAAGAGCAGAGTCAGGTCTTTGTTGGTTACGGACGAATTCCCGGTCTCACGCAATAAACTTCAGCGTGATGAGCCTCACCTGCCCCATCGCCACCTCCTCGCTTCAGGGAGAGGATTGAGCTGAGGGCGACTCGACTTCTTCTTCATCCGAACCGACGGGCGCAGTGGTTGATGCTCGCTGCTGCTGTGTGGATGTCGATCTTCGTGGCGGAGTCGATCTCGTCTCGAACCAATGTTTCGCAAACGCAATCGCGACCAGCGCGACGACGATCACGATCACGATTCGCTGCTCGCGCTTCGTGAGATCGAAGACGTTTCTCATCCGCCTTCAAGGCTGCGGCGTGACAGGCTGGGCGCGTACTTGATCGGATCTTCAACACCAGCTTCGCGAAACCCTTTCGAGCGCAACTGACATGAATCGCATTCTCCGCACGCGCGGCCGTCGGGCAGGGGATCGTAACAGCTATGCGTGAGTGAGAGATCGACATCCAATTCGACTGCTTTGCGAACAATGTCGGCTTTCGACATCTTGATCAGCGGCGCATGAATCTGAATTCGCGCACCTTCGACGCCGGCTTTGGTTCCGATGTTGGCGAGCATTTCAAAAAGCGCGATGAACTCAGGCCGACAATCCGGGTACCCGCTGAAATCAATCGCGTTCGCGCCGATGAAAATGTGCCCGGCCGGAATCGTTTCCGCCCAGGCGAGCGCGTGCGCAAGAAAAATTGTATTCCGTGCTGGAACATATGTAACTGGAATGCCGACACCGATTTCTTTTTCGGAGCGCGACTTCGGAACTTCGACATCGTTAATCAGCGCCGAGCCGCCGAAGATCTGATTGTCGACCTTAACAAGGCGATGGTCTTTCGCGCCTAACGATTTCGCGATTTTCTTTGCGGCATCGAGTTCCTGCTGGTGGCGCTGCCCGTAATCGAAGGAGAGCGCGTAGGTTTTGTAACCTTGGGAGCGTGCGATTGCGAGCGTCGTTGCTGAATCAAGACCGCCGCTGAGGAGAACGACTGCGTGTTTCATTCAACAAGCAAATTCGAAATTCATCCACCATCGCGACCAGCAGGTTTGGTCGAGGCGGCTTTATCCGGATATTCGACGCGCACGGTAAGCGCGATTCCGCCGCGCGCGGAAAATTGCGCGGTCACGGCAGCTTCGCGCGGCGCACAAGCTTTCACGAAATCGTCGAGAATGCGGTTCGTCACGGCTTCATTGAACGCGTGCTCGTTCCGATAGGACGCGAGATAAAACTTAAGCGACTTGCTTTCGACGCAGAGACGGTCCGGGACATAGTCGATGTCGATCCTGGCAAAGTCCGGCTGTCCGGTCACGGGGCAAAGACAGGTGAAATCGTCGGTCTCGAAATGAATCCGGTAATTCCGTCGCGCTGGATTGGGAAAAGTTTCCAGTCGCGCTTCTGATGGCGCGCCAGGCAATTTCGTTTCGCTCCGGCCGAGCAATGTCAGGGAGGTAGCCTTTTTTGTGCGCTTCATTGCTTGAACGTTCCATGCGCAAGCGTCAACCTTCAACCTTCAAATCCATGGCGGAAGGAGATCAACGAGGTGAAGGCCGCGTCGGTGTGATCGACATGATCGCGCACGATCCGAAAAATGATGAGGCGGTGTTGGTGATGAACGAATTGAAGCCGTGGAATGGCTCGGACGAGCGGCTGTTTCATCTGCAGGAACGCTTCAATGCTTACGTTTCATTTCTCCTGGACGGCGAACTGGCGGAGTGGGATCCGAAGCTCGCGCAGAAACGCGCGCGTATCGAAGTGCGTTGCGCGCACATGCCGGACGTGCGAGCCCTTGATTTGTTAGGGCAGATTCACGATCAACTCGCGCACCAGGAAATCGGCGTTCACGTGGTGGTGCGGGCAACAGACACGAGACAGGATTAACGAGATTAAATCCAGATGGTCCGGTTAGTCCTGTCTAGTTCGTTTTCAATATTTCAAGAACGCGATCACCGGGATCGGTTTGAGCCTTTCGCGCCCGTGCAAGAACTCCAGCTCGATCAGGAATTGAGCCTCCAATAATTTGCCGCCGGCTCTTTCGATGAGAGCAGCAGCAGCGGCTGAAGTTCCGCCGGTCGCGAGAAGATCGTCGACCAGGACGACTTGCTCGCCGGCTTCCAATGCGTCGATGTGCATTTCCATTTCGGCTTCTCCGTATTCGAGCGAATATTTCGCGACCTCCGTTTTGTAAGGAAGCTTCCCGCGCTTGCGGATCGGGACGAAACCGACGCCGAGCTCGTAAGCGACAGTTGAACCGAAAAGAAAGCCGCGCGCATCGATCCCGACGATCTTGTCGATCTTCTTTCCGCGGCATCGTTCCAGAAACAGATCGATCGAAGCGCGGAAGAGACCGTGATCACTCAGGATGGGGGTGATGTCTTTGAAGATGATGCCCTTCTTCGGAAAATCTGGCACGTCACGCACGCCGAATCGGAGTTTTTCGAGGATGTCGGAATTCACCAAGGCGATGCTAGCGGAGGCGCGTTTGAGGTCAACGGGATTGCCAATAGAGATGGCCGCTCTAGAATGGAATTTCCAGTGGATCGATATTTTCTCATAGCCTCGACGGTCTGTTTTCTGGTGGCGATCGTGCACACGATCGCCCAAATACGCGGCGGGATTTTCCGGCCGATGCGGTTCAATTTCTTCGCCGTCGGGCTAGGTTTTATTTTTCAGACCGCGTTTCTATCGATCCGTGGCCACCAATTGGGACGCTGTCCGATCACGAACTTGTTTGAGGTGATTATTTTTGTGGCGTGGTCGGTGGCGCTTTTCTACATGGTGGTTGGCCCGGCGTATCGGTTGTCGTTGATGGGCGCGTTCACTGCGCCGCTGGTGGTCTTACTGGAGCTGTTCGCGCTGATTGCACCGATTGAGAAACCGCGCAGCCCGAGGTTGCCGCCAAATCCGTGGCTAGAGTTTCATGCCTCGATGTCGCTGGTGGCTTACGGTGCGTTCGCGCTCGCTTGTATCGCCGGCGTGATGTACCTGGTGCAGGAGCGGCAACTCAAGACCCATCATCTCCATTCGATTTTTTATCATCTCCCGCCGCTGACTGATCTTTTCGCCGCGATCACGCGATTACTTTGGTGGGGGTTCGTGCTTTATACCCTCGGGTTGGTTAGCGGATTTTTTGTGGGCGAGCCGCTGCCGTGGGCGCAAGTCTTTTGCGCGATCGGGGTTTGGATTCTTTACGGATTCATTTTGCAGGGACGCTACCTGCGCTGGTTCGCGCCGAAACGCGTGGCTGCGCTTTGCATCATTGGATTTAGCGCGGCCCTGACCCTCCTTTGGGGGATCACTTTCACGGCTCAAACGCACATGCCATGAATCTGTTTTGCGTTGGGCTCAGTCATCACACCGCGGATGTCGAAACGCTCGAACGTTTTGGCGGAACTGCCGAGACCGATTGCGTATTGCGAAGCTGTGGTTGCACTGAGGCGTTGCTCTTGAGCACATGCAACCGGGTCGAGGTTTACGCGGCGGCGGACAATTTTGTTCCCACCGATCTCATTGCCCGCTGTCTCGCGCGGACGCAAAATCTCCAAGGCAACGAAAATTTTTACCGTTATGAAGCGGCTGAGTGCGTGAGGCATCTGTTTCGGGTCGCGTCCGGATTGGATTCGATGGTGGTTGGCGAAACGGAAATTCTTGGGCAGACGAAGAAGGCGTACGAAAAGGCGCGTGCCTCTGGCGCCGCCGGCCGATATTTTCATCGATTGTTTCAGCGCGCGTTTCGCGTGGCGAAACAAGTCCGCACTCACACCGAGATCACGCGCGGAGCCGTCTCCGTCGGTTCGGTGGCTGTCGATCTGGCCCAGAAAATTTTCGGTGAGCTACGCAATTGCAAAGTGCTGGTGCTCGGCGCGGGCGAAACAAGTGAACGCACGGTGCGGGCGCTCATTTCGCGCGGTGTAGTCGATTTGCGCGTCAGCAATCGTTCGCCGGAACGCGCCAAAGCGCTCGCACTCGCCGTCACCGGTTGCCCGGTTCCCTTTGCAGAGTGGCCGGAGCAATGCCGCGAGATTGATATCTTGCTTACATCGACGTCTTCCGAAGTTCCGATCCTCAGTCAGGAAAAACTGGCGCCGATGCTGCGTGAGCGGATCGATCGCCCACTGTTCATCATCGACATTGCCGTTCCGCGGAATGTTGCTCCGAATGTAAACACCCTCGACGGCGTTTATTTGTACGACATCGATTCGCTGCAATCGATCGCCGAGCAATCGCTGGTCATGCGCCGCGAACAAGTCGCCGCCGCCGAGCAAATTATTTCCCAACACGTGGCGGAGTTCGCTGAATCGATTGCGCGCGGCTTGAATCGCGGCCCTGATCCCGAAGACGATCCAACGGTCGGAGAAAGTTCGTTGCGCGTTTCGGAATCATAGGGGCAAGCTAACTGCCTCCCCCACAGGCATAGGGCGAGGCGCGAAATCAGTACGGGAACCTGCTAGGTTCCCATCGATATGAAACGTTCACGCCGGATTAAAATCGTTGTCGGCACACGCGGCAGTCAATTGGCGTTGATCCAGACGCAACAAGTGGTGCACGCGCTCCAGGCGCGCTGGGCGGATTTGAAATTTGAAATCAAAGTCATCAGGACGCGGGGCGATGATGAAAAAAGCGCGATCGAGGATGTTCGCGCCGGTCGAAAGGGATTGTTTACCGGTGCGATCGAACGCGCGCTGGTGGGGAAACAGATCGATCTCGCGGTGCACAGCGCAAAAGATTTGCCGAGCACGCTCGCACCGAAAACGGAAATTGCCGCGGTGCTGCCGCGGGCTCCGGTAGATGACGTTCTAGTCGCGACAACTCCGTGCGATTTAAGTTCGCTGCCAATGGACGGGATCGTCGCTACTGGAAGTGTCCGGCGGCAGCATCAACTCCACTGGAAACGGCCCGACCTGGAGATTGTCGAGCTTCGCGGCAATGTCCCGAGCCGCTTGCGCAACCTCGCGACCGGTCAATGGCACGCAATTATTTTGGCCAACGCCGGGTTGAAACGGCTCGGCTTGGATCCCGACAGCGCACTGATCAAGTTTGAGCAGAATGAATTCTGGGCAGCGCTTCTGCCGCTGGAAATCTTTGTTCCAGCCGGTGGTCAGGGCGTCATTGCGCTACAGATGCGATCGGATGACGAGCAACTGCGAGATCTTGTGGAAGCAGTTAACGACCCTGACACCAGGTTGAGTTTGCGCGCGGAGCGCGAATTTTTGCAGTTGTTACACGCCGATTGCAACCAGCCGGTCGGAGTCGTCGCAATCGTTCACGGATCGACAATGAAAATGCGCGCGCAAATTTTCGATCTGGGCGCGACCACGCCACGCGAAGCAGTTATAGAAGGGCCAAGCGAGGACGCGGAAAAATTGGCGACGCAGCTGATTGCGCAAGTTCGTTGAGAGCAGCATCTACATTGTCATTCTAAGCGAAGCGAAGAATCCCGGATTAGTATTCTGAAAACACCAAAGCAATAGTCAGAGATATTTACGCACCCTTACCACTTCTCCAATAATGTACCCCTCTTTTTAGTTTGCCGCAGAGCGGCATGAATCGCGTCGATCAGAATGACAGGAAGGAGCATGAGCAAGAGTAAGAGCAAGAGGGGCAAAGTTTATCTAGTCGGTGCCGGGCCGGGCGATCTTGGTTTGGTCACGCTGCGAGCCAAGGAATGCATCGAGCGCGCGGACGTGATTGTTTACGATCATCTCGCGAATCCGGAGATGCTCGGGTGGGCGCGCGAGGACGCTGAAATTATTTATGGTGGCAAAAGAGCGGGCGAGCACGCGTTTAGTCAGGAGCAAATCAATAAGCTGCTGATTGAAAAGGCGCGCGCTGAAAAAGAAGTGGTGCGTCTGAAAGGAGGCGACCCGTTTGTTTTCGGTCGCGGCGCGGAGGAAGCGAAGGCGATTGTCGATGCCGGGATCGCGTTCGAGGTCGTTCCCGGAATTACTTCGGCGATTGCCGGGCCGGCTTATGCGGGGATTCCACTGACGCATCGCGTCGAAAATTCGCACGTGACCTTTTTCACCGGCCACGAAGAGCCAACGAAAAGCGCAAGTGCAATTGATTACGCGGCGCTATCGAAGTTTGGTGGGACGCAAGTGATGTTGATGGGTGTCGAGAGAATCGATTCGATTACGCGGGAGATGATGGCGAACGGCGTGCGGCCTGATCTTCCGGTGGCGCTGGTTCGCTGGGCGACAACTGGACGACAGAAAACGCTCACCGGCACGTTGACTGACATCGCCAGGAAAGTTGTCGATCTTGGCTTCCAGGCGCCCGCTGTTGCAGTTTTCGGCGAGGTCGTCGCGCTGCGGAAAGATTTGAATTGGTACGAAGAGCGGCCGCTTTCGGGAAAGCGGATCGTGGTGACGCGGACGCGCAAACAAGCCGGTGCGTTGAGCAATCAGCTTCGCGCACTTGGCGCCGATGTTTTCGAATTGCCGACAATCCGGATCGAACCGCCGACCAATCTGCGCGAATTCGCTGAGCTGGTCCAAGACGCGCACCTTTACGACTGGATCGTGTTCACCAGTCCGAACGGCGTAGGGGCGTTTTTCGAAATGTTTTACAAACTCTACGACGACTCGCGCGAGATTGGCGGAGCGAAAATTGCCGCCATTGGTCCAGCCACGGCGCAACGGGTCCGAGATTTTCATCTCCATGTCGATCTTCACCCCGAAGAATTCGTGGCTGAAGCGGTGGTGCGCGAATTTCAGAAGCAGGGCGCCGTGGAAAATTTGCGAATCCTGCTGGCACGCGCCGAGAAGGCGCGGGACGTGCTACCGAAGGAATTGTCGAAGCTGGGAGCGATCGTCGATGAAGCTTTTGCCTACCGTACGGTTCCCGACACGCGCGACGTTACCGGCGCGCGCCGCCGTTTTTTGGAGGAGGGGGCGGATTTGATCACGTTCACCAGTTCCTCCACGGTCGAAAATTTTCTGGCGCTTGGTCTGCCTTGGCCAAAGGGAATGCAGCTCGCGAGCATCGGACCGATCACGTCGAAAACGGTGACCGACCACGGTCTCAAGGTCGATATCGAAGCGCGCCGGCACGACATCGATGGTTTGGTCGAAGCGATCCGCAAATTTTTCGCAAAGTAAAATGCCCCATAAAGCCGCTCAGGAAGAAGAGGATTTCAAGGTCGCGATGCAACAACTGAGCGCTGCGGCGGAAAAGGTTCGCCCGGTTGTTCAGGAGAAAGAGTTTTCGAAGGCCAAGGAGCGAATTGATTCACCGGCACTGTCTGAAATTTTGGCTGAACAACTCCGAGGCCTTGAGAACAATTTGCTCAGCCGCATTGAAAGACTGGCCGCTGAAATGGAGGCCTCCACGAGAGCTGCTTTCGCCGGGCAATTCAAAAGGATCGACGAGCAACTAGCGTCCATCCGCAGCAGCGAGAGCATCAATCAACAATTGTTCGATTCGCTCCATGCCGAATTGCTCAAGTATCGCGACAATTTTCTGCACGAGTCCCTTCAGAAACCCTTCATCCACGATCTGGTTTATCTCTACGATCATTTGAGTGGACTGTGCGAACAGCTCTCGACCGCCGTCCAGGAGGAGGGGAAGGGCAGCCGGATCGCGCAATGGCGGGACAATTTGGAAAACGCCATCCATTCGCTGGTCGAAATCCTGCATCGGTTCGAGGTGCAGGAGATCGAGCCGCGGGAACGAGTCGATCGCGCTTACCATCGGGTCGTTAACTACCAGCCGGCCAACTTCCCCGAAGAGGACGGCGCAATCGTGATGCGGCTTAAGCGCGGATTTATCTGGCGCGGAAAGCTGATTCGACCGGAGGAAGTGGTCGCAAAGCGCTTCGGTTGAATAGAAGTCCAGCCGCCAGCGATTCAACTCCGTTTCTGCGTAAATTCTTCCCGCCCTGGGGCACGAAATCTGCACTAGCAGGCCGAGCCGAGTCCCGAGTAGTCGGCCCAACTTTTTTCAACCATGAGCAACCGCAAAGTAGTCGGCATCGATCTGGGCACAACCTTCTCCGCCACCGCCCATATCGACACCTACGGGAAACCACAAATCATCCCAAATTCCGAGACCGAGCGCATTACGCCATCGGTAATTTTCTTCGATGGGAACAACGTGATCGTAGGCACCGTTGCCAAAAACAATGCCGTCGCCGAGCCGGAGCAGATTGTCGATTTTGTGAAGCGGGAAATGGGCAAGCCGAAGGAGCAATTTTCGCGTGAGTTCGGCGGCAAGGTCTATTCCGCAGAGGAGCTTTCCGCGCTGATCATCAAGAAGCTGAAGGCGGACGGCGAAAAATATCTCGATCAACCAATCACCGACGCGGTAATCACGGTCCCCGCCTACTTTAACGATGCCGAGCGCACGGCGACGATCACCGCCGGCCAGCTCGCAGGTTTGAACGTTCTCCAAATTATTAACGAGCCCACAGCAGCGGCGCTTGCTTACGGGCTCGACAAGCTAGACGAAAACCAGACCGTCTTCGTCTTCGACCTCGGCGGCGGCACATTCGACGTCACCATCATGCGCATTGTCGATCACAGAATCGAGATGCTCGCCACAAACGGCGATCATCGCCTCGGCGGAAAAGATTGGGACGACGTGATTGTTAATCTGATCGCCGAAGAGTTCGACCGACTGCATGGTGAAAATCCATTGCTCGATCTGCACAGTTACCAAGAGCTGCACAATCGCGCGTTGGCGGCGAAGATTCAGCTCTCGAGCCGAGACGCGACTACGATTGTTTACCATCATGGGGGCAAGAGCGTGAAATTGACCCTGACCCGCAAGGAATTCGAGAAGCGAACCCGCCATTTGGTCGAGAAATGCAAAACCATCTGCGAGATGGTGATGCAGGAAGCGAAATTGAAGTGGGACAATATCGACAAGGTGCTGCTCGCCGGTGGTATGACCTGAATGCCGATGATACGGGCGATGATCTCGAGCTTTTCGTTCGTGCCGGTGGTTGATCACGTGAATCCGGATGAGGTTGTGGCCAGAGGCGCCGCCATTCAGGGCATCTTGTCGATGTTGAATGAAGAAAATGTCTCTGGCGAAAAAGTTCTCGACGACACCGTGCGCCGCCAATTTTCGTCGCTCGACGGCGGACTGATCGAAATTACCGACATCACCTCGCACACGCTCGGGGTGGTGCTTTGGGATGAGAAACAACTCCAGGAATACGTTTTTCCGATGATCCGCAAAATGACGCCAATTCCCGCGGTGATTCGGAATTCGTTCGGCACCGCTGAGGCGAACATGCAGCGCGCGGTGGTCAAAGTGGTGGAAGGCGAGAGCACGGTGCCTGGGGAATGCACGCCGCTTGGCGTTTGCGACATTCAATTGCCGCCTTATTTGCCGAAAGGCTCGCCGGTCAAGTTGACCTATCAATATAACGCCAACCAGGTGTTGGAAGTCGAAGTCGAGGCGGCCGGCAACAACGCCAAGGTCACCATCGATCACAATACTGGTTTGGCCCCGCAGGAGATCGCAGAAGCCGCCTCCGGCCTGGGAGAACTGACTGTCAGTTAGCCGATGACCAAATGCGACGTCAGCTTTCCCCTTCCGCTCCCCGATGACCCGCGAAAGTGGCAAGGTTGGAGCAACTACCGGTCGGCGAATTTTTACGAACGGCTTTGTTTTGATCCGCACTCCAATCCGAGTAACGAGCTGATCGAGGAACACTGCCGCGAGTTGATGCGGTGGTGGCAGAAAAAACTCCCGCTTAAAAATCAGCCCAGCAACCCACTCACGCAGTTGCTCCGCGCTGGTCTCGAGGAATCGTCGCGTTATTTGACCGAAGCGCGCCTCGAGCTTCTCGATCCGGAACGCCGCCGGATTCTCGATGAAGAATTGGCCGCGCAGGTCGTCCCGGCCCAAAAACCGATCCCCGTGGCCCGACTAGCGGAACCAAGCGGGTGTATCGAGGCGGGAGTTGGAAATCGCGCTTCAGTAGTCTCCGCACCACGGCCCGCGGCTCGAATGTGCCCGCTTTTTCGTGTAACGATTTAGGTTTTCGTGTCGTCTGCGAATGTGATTGAGCGGACTAAACAGGATTTACAAGATCGACAGGATTTCGAAGTTCAGGAATAAGAGCAATCCTGTTAATCCTGCCGGTTTTCAGGGATTAAACCGAAACTTGGTCCGGCCGCGCTTGGCATTAGCCTTCATTTTGCGGCGGTGCTTTTGGGACGGCGTCTCAAACGCACGCAGCCGACGCACTTCCTCGAGAATGCCCTCGGCGTCAAGCTTGTTCTTCAAGCGCTTCAACGCGCGATCGACCGGCTCACCTTTGCGGACAATGACTTCTGGCATCGTTAATCAACTCTCTTAGCTTGCAAATCTTGTGCCCCCCTTCAGTCGCCCCGGCGACATAAGGCGTGACAGGCGAGGCCGAGCCTAATCGGGCCGGCCAACTTCGTCAAATCAGCGCCCTTATCGTGTGAGCGGTTTGGATTTGCCGCCCGATTCGAGTTCCAATAGGCTTTGAGGCTTTGAACAAATGTTCCCCATTTCTCCAACCGCTTTGCCGTCTGTATCACATGAAGCGCACGCCTGAAGAGGTCGCGAACACGATTGAAGGTTTTGTAAACGCCATCGGCGATCAGTGGGCTTGGGATGGCTTTATCTCGATCCGCCTCAGTGATCCCGAGCTAGAGGCGATCCGACAGAAATGTGTTTCCATCCGTGATGAGTTTCCGCCATCCGATCCTCGCGCCTATTGCAGCGATGCCGGTTTGACAGTCATGCGCCAAATCGTTCAGAATTTGCGCGCTCGCTCCTTCGATGACAAGGGGACGCAGTCAAGGGCCGATCACTAGGTGCGCTAACGCGCGAGCGGGTTTGCGGCCGTGGGTTTTTGGGTGATCTCGCGGCGCAACGTGCTGGTGCTTTCGCCACGAGCGCGGCTCCACCAAAGCACAATCGGTGAGGCGATGAAGATGGAGGAATAGGTTCCGACGACTACGCCGACAATGATCGCGAGCGAGAAGTCGCGGAGCACCGGGCCGCCAAAGAAAAACAAACAGAGAATCGGAATCAGCGTAACCGTGCTCGTCAAAATTGTCCGGCTCAGAGTCTGGTTGATACTCGAGTTCATGATCTCCTCGATCGTGCCGCGGCGACCGCTGGCAAGACCTTCTCGGATCCGGTCGTAAACGACAATCGTGTCGTTAATCGAATAACCGGCGATGGTGAGGACCGCGCCCACCATCGTCAGCGTCAATTCGCGGCCGAGGAGCGAAAACACGCCGACGGTGATGATCACGTCGTGAAAGAGCGCGACGATCGCGCCGACGGCGAATGACAGCTCGAAGCGGAAGGTGACGAAAATCAAAACGCCGAGAATTCCAAGACCCAGCGCAAGCAATGAACTTTTCGCCAACTCGCCCCCAACGAGCGCGCCCACACGTTCCGAGCGTTCCACTTTGAAATTCGCGTTCGGCATCGATTGGGTGATTTGCTTTTCAACTTTGTCGCTGGTGTTCAGCGGGCTGCGGACCGTGATGTAATTCTTGCCGCCCTGCGCCGATTCCTGGATCGATGCGTCGGCCAAACCGATCGGCTTCAGCGCGTCGCGCACTTGCCCAATGTCGATCTTGGCCGGCGAGCTGAGCGTGACCAAATCGCCGCCACGGAAATCGACGCCAAAATTCTTCTCGCCTTTGATGTAAAATGACGTCGCGCCGGCGAGAATCAGCGCGAGCGAACACATGCAGGCGAGAAAACCTTTCCCGAGAAAGTTGATGTTCTGGGACGAGATCAAATGCAGCATTGAGATCTTTTTAACTTTACCGGCATCGACCAACCAACCCAGCGCGTTACGTCCGACAATGAGCGCCGTAAAAAGCGAAGCGAGAATGCCCAGGGTTAGCGAAATCGCGAAGCCCTTCACCGGGCCGGTCGCTTTCCAGAACAAAATCGCCGCCGTGATAAGCGTGGTCACGTTCGCGTCGAAGATGGAGCTGAAAGCCTTTTCGTAAGCGGTCTCGAGCGCGACCTTGAGCGATTTGCCGAGTGCCATTTCTTCGCGCAAGCGCTCATAGATCAGCACGCTCGCGTCAACCGAAAGACCGATGGTCAAAATGATACCGGCGATTCCAGGCAGCGTCAGCACGAACCGGAACATCGTCAGCGCGCCGATCAGCAGGACCAGGTTGACGATGAGGGCGAGGTTCGCAACTAGTCCTGGCAGCCGATAATAAACCAGCACGCACACGAGCGTGATGGCGAGGCCCATTAAACCGGCCATGACGCTGGCGCGAATCGAATCCATGCCGAGCGTTGGCGAAACGCTGCGTTCCTCCTCGATCGACACTGGCGTTTGCAAGGGATTTTCGAGCACACTTGCCAGACCGCGCGCTTCTTTTTCATCGAACCGCCCCGAGATCCGTGCGCTGCCACCGTAGATCGCCTCTCGAATGACAGGCGCCGATTGGATCACGTTATCGAGCACGATCGCGAAACGATGACCGACATGCGCGGCCGTGATTTCGCCAAACTTCTTTGTGCCTTCGGCATCGAAGCGCAGATTAACTTCCCAACCTTCATTGCCATAAACGGCGTTCGCCGCGCTCACATGGTTGCCGCCGAGATC
>Ga0066903_100002310_pt1 | contig 14801 bp, 15 predicted proteins | sample PanSoiMetaGPlot1_FD_67491 | JGI IMG/M metagenome (GOLD analysis project Ga0066903, IMG submission 67491) | Tropical forest soil microbial communities from Panama analyzed to predict greenhouse gas emissions - Panama Soil - Plot 1 (version 2) | ecosystem: Environmental > Terrestrial > Soil >...
CACACCAAGATCATCCTGGGCGCCAGCGGATCGGGGAAGTCGACGATTCTGAAGATCATTACCGGCCTGCTGCGCGCCGATTCGGGTGCGGTCACCGTCAACGGCCATCGCGTCGACCAGCTGAACGAAACCGCATTGATGCCGGTGCGCGCCGACCTGGGCATGATCTTCCAGGAAGGCGCGCTCTTCGATTCGTTGACCGTGCGCGAAAACGTCGGCTACAAGCTCTACGAGGAAACCGACACGCCGCTCGAGCAGGTGAACCGCCGGGTCGAGGAAGTGCTCGGCTTCATCGGTCTGGCGGAGCACCTCGACAAGATGCCGTCGGAGCTCTCCGGCGGCCAGAGGCGCCGGGTCGCCATCGCTCGCGCCATGGCGTTCAAGCCGGGCATCCTGCTCTACGACGAGGCGACGACGGGGCTGGATCCGATCACCGCGACGACCGTCGACGATGAAATCATCAAGTTGCGGGATTTCGAAAACGTCAGCTCGATCGTGGTCACCCACCAGCTGCGGGATGCGTTTTACGTCGCCACCCGTATGGCCGCCAGGGGCGCCAACGGCCGCGTCGCCATCGAGCCGGCGACGAGCGAGAAGGAGCGGGAGGCCGAATTCATCATGCTGCGCGACGGTGTCCTCGTCTTCGAGGGCGACGCCGATGCGTTGCGGGCGTCGAAGGACCCTTACATTCAAACGTTCCTGTCCTGAGGAGTGCCATGCCACGGACACGTTCGCTTGCGTGGTCGGAACTGAAAATCGGCGTGCTCACGATCGTCGCGATCACCATTGCCGCTACGGCGATCTTCCTGCTCACCGGCGCGCGCGGGTTCGCGTGGGAACGATATTCGCTGAAGGCGCGGTTCCCGAACGTCGCCGGGCTCGATCCCGGCTCACCCGTCCGCATCGGCGGCGTCGAGTACGGCTCGGTGAAGGCCGTCGATCTGGTCGGCGAAGAGGTCGAGGTCACCTTCGAGGTGAACAAGAAGCTCCGCGATCGCATCACGACCGGATCGACCGCCGTCATCGGATCGGTCTCGCTGCTCGGTCAAGGGGCGGTCGACATCTCGCCGTCGACCCGTGGGACGCCGATTCCTGACTGGGGTTACGTTCCGACCGGGCGGCCGGCGGCCCAGTTGTCGGATGTGGCGACGCAGGCGTCCCAGGGCATCGACGAGATCACCAAGCTGCTGCAGGACGTCCGGGCCGGGAGGGGGACCGTCGGCAAGTTGATGACTGACGACCAGTTGTACGTCGAGTTCCAGCGCATGGCCGCCAACCTGAATGAGGTGTCGCGCGCGATCCGGGACGGACGCGGGACGATCGGACGCCTGATCAACGACCCGCAGGCGGCGGCGGCCCTGGACGCCTCGATGCAGAACATCGAGGAGCTGACCAGAAAGATTAATGCGGGCAACGGCAGCCTCGGCAAACTCGTGAACGACGAGGCGTTCGCCAGGTCGCTGACCGGCGCCACCACGAACTTGCAGACGATCACCGATCGTCTCAACCGGGGCGAGGGCACCGTCGGAAAGCTGATGACCGACAAGGAGCTGTTCGATCGGTTCAACTCGCTCACGAACCGGCTCGATGAATTGGTGGCCAAGTTGAACGAAGGCCAGGGCACCATGGGACAGTTGCTGAAAGATCGCCAGTTATATGAGAACATGAACAAGGTGATGACCGAGTTGTCGTCATTGGTGGCGGAGATCAAGAAGGATCCAAAGAAATACCTGAACCTGAAGATGAGCATCTTCTGACGCACGACGGAGGAGACGATGGCTCGAGACGAAGGGAACGGGGCGGGCAGCATCCTGCTCGCGTTTCTGCTCGGCGCGGTGAGCGGCGCGGCGGTGGCGTTGCTCTATGCGCCGCAGAGCGGCCGCGAAACGCGCGACTACCTGGGCGAGAAGGCACGCGAGGGGCGCGCACGCGCTGCTGAAGCCGCCGAACGCGGCCGCCAGGCGATCAACCAGGGGCGCGAGACCATCACGACCGCCATCGAGCGCGGCCGCGAAGCCTACCAGCAGGCGCGGACCCGGGAGAACGCGTGACCGTCTGGGCGGTGGTGTTCCTCGGCGTCATCGCGGCGGCTACGCTGACGACAGCCATCGTTCAGATCAGCGTCATCGTCATCGCGGGCCGTGCCGCCCGGCGTGTCGAGCGCCTGGCCGACCAGGTGGAACGCGAGCTCAAGCCGCTGTTCGGGTATCTGAACGCGATTGGCCGCGATGCTGCCCGTGCCGCGGAGCTGGCGGCCGGTCAGGTGGAGCGCGCCGATCGCGTGTTCGCCGATGCCGCGCAGCGGGTGGAGCAGACGCTCGCCATGATCCAGGGCGCCATCCTGACGCCCGCCCGCGAAGGCAAGGCGGTCGTCAGCGGCTTCCGGGCCGCGATGGCGGCTTTGCGCGAGCTGCGCTTTGGCCGGTCAGGGTCTCGCCGCGCCGAAGACGAAGACGCGCTGTTCATCTAGTGCCGTTCGATCCCGCCTGAGCCCTGTCTGATCCTGCCCGCGAGTCGACGGTCCTACGCGCTTGGATTGAAGCGGTAGCCGACCCACGGTTCCGTCGCGAGGTGCCGCGGCGCGGCGGGGTTCGTCTCGAGTTTCTTCCGCAGCTGCGCCATGTAGACGCGCAGGTACTCGGGATGATCCTGAGCCGTTTCGCCCCACACCGCTTCGAGCAGCCGGCGGTGCTCGATGACGCGGTTAGGCCGGCGCGCCAGGTAGACCAGCAGGTCGAATTCCTTCGGCGTGAGCCTCACCTCGTTGCCCCGCACGTGCACGCGGCGCGTCAAGAGGTCGATCCTGAACTCGCCGACCTCGAGGGGCGTCGCCTCGGGCTCGTCGGCTTTCTGTCGCCGCAGGGCCGCCCGGACCCGCGCCAGGAGCTCGTCGCTGCCGAACGGCTTTGTGACGTAGTCGTCGGCCCCGGCGTCGAGCGCGTCGACCTTGGCACTTTCCGAACTCCTTACGGACAGCACGATAATGGGGACCGCCGACTGGGAACGGATGCGGCGGCACAGCTCCACGCCGTCCATGTGGGGCATGGAGAGGTCCGTGACCACGACCGAGGGACGCCACGTGGCGAACGTGGTCATCGCCGAGGCGCCGTCGGCGGCCATACGGACTTCATATCCCTGGCTGGTCAACACGGTGTTCAGGACTCTGACGATCTGGGGCTCGTCGTCCACGACGAGCACGCGCGGAGCTTCGATCATGTGTGGATGCCTCGGAGGACGGTCGAGCAAGGCGTGGGCCATCAGCAACGCTCGTAAGCTGTTGCGCCCATGGGTCGCACACCGGCTGCCATCGCGAACCCGCTCTCGATCAAGGACAGCCACCGACCTCGAAGGGCGACCAAGGAATGGTCTAACAACCGCCTTCCATGCGATCATTCGCCCGTGACCGAACCCGAGGCCATTCCGTGGCCTGAAGAGGAATGGCAGGCGATGCATCGCGAAGCCCGAGCCTGGCAGGCGCGGCTGCGTGTGACGCACGGCGCCGGCTCGTTGTTCCTGCTCGACGGCGCCAGCTGTTCCGGAAAGAGCACGCTGCTCGACTGGCTGACCACCGACGCCGAGCTTCCCGTCGACCTCATCCCCAGATACACCACGCGACAGCGCCGATTGGACGACCAGAGGCGGCGCGAATACATGTTCGTCTCGGCCCCTGAGTTCCGCGCGAGGGCGGCTGCGGGCGGGTTCATCGAATATCGGGACTTCCAGTTCGGGATGAGCTACGGCCTGCCGTGGAAAGAGGCCCTCGAACCTCTGCTGGACGGCCGGCACACGATGGGGATCATCAACCTCGGAAACGTGAGGTATGTGAAAGCGCTCCTGCCCGAAGCGGTCACGATCCTCGTCGACGCGTCGCGCGAGACCATCCGCCAGCGGTTGATCAATCGCGGCGTGAACACACCCGAACAGATCGAAGAGCGGCTGTCCAACGCGGCGCGCGTCGAACGCTACCGCGCCTACTACGACTACATCGTGAGGAATGAGGATGGCACGCTGACCGAGGCCGAGGCGTTCTTGCGAAACCTTGTGGCGGGAAGCCGGAATACGGCGCTCTGAATCTGGTAATTGAGTAATTGGTGATTGGCCAATTGCCAAATTCCTAGCCGGTACAAGCGAATGCCCTGGTCGTCGATCACGGCGGCTCGCTCCTGATCAAGCTCGGAGGGAGCACAGCTGCGGCGATGGTGGCGGTGTGTGCCTGGCCAGCCGCAAACCGGTTCAGACGAACAGGGCCTTCGGCGCGCACCGTAAGGCGCTGCGCGCTTTCAATCTACGCCCACGGCCGGATCTGTCAAGCCAGCCCGCTCGCCCGCGCCTGCTCGCGCGCCAGCACCGCCTGGTCGCGGTCGCCGTCGCCGTGCGCGACCGCGCCGAGCAGCCGATCGCGATACACGTTCAGGCTCGGCATCGGCACGCGCGCGAGACCAGCTGCCGCCAGAATCAGGTCCGCGTCCTTCAGCCCGACGGTTATCGGCGATCCCACATTGTCGAACGTCTCGTCGACCATCGTCTTGCCGTAGCCCTTGTACGCGGGCGCCGAAAACAAGCCTTCGGTCATCACGTCGTAGAACACCTGAGCGTGGACGTCATACTTGCGCACCAGCGAGAAGCCCTCGGCCATCGCCACCATCGCGCAGCCGAGCACCATGTTGTTGGCCAGCTTGATCGCCGTCGCCGATTCTGGCAAATCACCTGCGTGAAACGTCCGCCGGCCCATCACCTGGAAGAGCGGCGCGCACCGATTGACGGCGTCCGCTGGCCCCGCGGTGACGATCCCCAGCTGACCGGAGGCCGCAAGGTCGGGCCGTCCCAGCACTGGTGCCGCCACCAGCGCCTGCCCGGCACCCTCGTGTGCGGCGGCCAGCGTGCGGATCGCCGCGACGCCATAGGTGCCCATCGCGACGTGAACGGCGCCGCGCGGCAGCGCCTCTCGAAGGCCCCCGCTCCCGAGCGTGACGTCGATGACGGCGGCGTCCTCGACGAGCATCGTCACGATAGCGTCACGGTCGGCACACGCCCCGGCAATCGAATCAGCGACGCGTGCCCCGGCCTTCGCGAATGCCTCGGTCTGCGCCTGCACAACGTCGAACACGACGAGATCGTGGCCGGCGCCAAGAATGCGCTGCGCCATACCGCGTCCCATGCGACCGAGGCCGATGAACCCGACCTTCATGAGTCCAACCCGCAGGCGCGGCCCTGCTCGCGGGCCAGGACAGCCCAGTCCTTGTCGGCGTCACCATGAGCGATCGCGCCGATCAGGCGGTCGCGGACGATGCTCCCGCTCGGAAGCGGCACGTTGGCCAGCTCGCCGGCCGCGAGGGCGAGCTTGATGTCCTTCAGGCCCAGCGCGGACGTGAATCCGGGTCGGTCGAATGACTGATCGACCATCAGCTTGCCGTACACCTTGTAGGCAGGTGCGGCAAAGAGGCCCTCGGTGATCACGTCGTAGAAGACCTGCGGCTGCACGCCGTACTTGCGCACCAACGAAAACGCTTCGGCCATCGTCTCGATGGCGCACCCGAGCACGAAGTTGTTGGCCAGCTTAATCGCCAACGCCGATTCGGGCTTCGTGCCGGCTTCGAACGTTTTGCGGCCCATCACCTGGAACACCGGCTCGCACCGCTTGACCGCGTCGACGGGGCCGGCGGCGACGATGACGAGCTGCCCCGCAGCGGCGGCGTCCGGTCGTCCGAGCACCGGCGCAGCGACCATCGCCTGACCCTTTTCTTCGTGCGCCGCGGCGAGCGCCTTGATCGTGCCGGCGCTGTGCGTGCCCATGGCCAGGTGCACGGCGTCGCGGCCGATGGATTCACGAACGCCCGACGAGCCGAGCGTCACGGCATTGAGCGCCGCGTCGTCGGAAACCATCGTGATGACGACATCGCGATCCTTGCACGCGGCGGCGACCGAGTCGGCCACCTTCGCCCCCGCCTTTTCGAGATCGGCGACCTTCTCGCGCGTCCGGTTGTAGACGACGAGATCGTGTCCGCCGCCCAGAATGCGTTGACCCATCCCTTGGCCCATTCGGCCCAGGCCGATGAAGCCGACTCTCATGCGATCCCCCTTGGTAGTCGACAGTCGATAGTCGATGGTCTGAAGTCGTGAGTCGTAGTCAGTAGTCGATGGTCTTAGTCAATGGTCTTAGTCGATGGTCTCAGTCGTCAGGTTCAGTCGTCAGTCCAATCCACCTATCGTATGACGGACCGTTAATCATAGCGAAGATGACGACGGGAAGGACGCCGGCAGTCAGAGGAGATCGCGGAGCCGTGCGTAGCCCGCGCGGCTGATGGGAAGCTCGGCGCCGCCGGTCAGCACGGCAACCCGGTTGTCGGTGATCCCCATCTCGATCTTCGCGAGGCGCGACACGTTCAGGATGAAACGGCGGTGGATGCGCACGAACGCGCGCGGATCGAGCAGCGACTCCAGCTCGCCGAGGGTCTGCTCCTTCAGGTAGCTGCGCCCGCCGGCCTTGACCGCCACGTAGTCGTCCTGTGACTCGATGTACTCGATCGTCTCGACCGGCACGACGTGGACATCGGCGCGATCGCGGACGAGCAGCCGCTGAAGCGGCACCCGATCCTGTCTGACCGCCGACATCAGCTCGCGGGTGGGCGCCGCCTCGCGCGTGGTTGCTGCCTCGCGCGACCGCAGCCGTTCGCGCGCGCGATCGAGCGCCGCGGCGAGCCGCTCGCCGCTGAAGGGTTTCAGCAGGTAGTCGACGGCGTGGATCTCGAACGCGCGGATGGCGTAGCTGTCGTAGGCCGTGACGAAGATCACCGCGACGTCGCGGCCGACGAGCTCGAGCACGTCGAAGCCATCGAGCTTCGGCATCTGAATGTCGAGCAGGAACAGGTCGGGCGCCAGATCGGACGAAGCCTTGACAGCCTCGAAGCCGTTTGCGCATTCGGCGACGATGTCGATGTCGGCATGGGCCGAGAGCAGTTCGCGCAGAATCGCCCGCGCGGGCCCCTCGTCGTCGACGATCGCAACGCGAATTTTCGGCTCGGTGCTCATCACGCAATGGCGATCGGTATCCGCACTTCCACGCGGAACCGGCCCGAACGCTCCTCGGCCCGCACGGCGTCGTACGCCCCAAACTGCGTCGCGAGCCGGCGTTTCAGCAGTTCCAGCCCGAGCCCCACGCCCCGGGTACGCGGGCGATCGGGATCGCACGGGTTTTCGAGCGTGATCATGACGGAGGCTCCATCCCTGGCGGCGGCCATCCGGATCGTGCCGCCCTCGACGAGCTGCGAGACGCCGTGGACGACGGCGTTCTCGACCAGTGGCTGGAGCACCAATGGGGGCACGAGACACTCGATGGCTTCCGGGTCGGTGTCGCGCGAAACCTGAAGCCGCGGACCGAGCCGCACCTGCTCGATGGCGAGAAACCGTTCGGCGAGCGCAAATTCGTCGGCGAGGGAGATGCGGCTGGTCGATCCAAGACGCAAGGTGTCGCGCAGGAAATCCGCGAGGAGCAGGCACATGCGCCGCGCGGCCGCGGGATCGGCCGACGTCAGGGCGCTGATCGAGTGCAGGCTGTTGAAGATGAAATGGGGATCGATCTGGGCGCGCAGTGCCTTCAACTCAGCTTCGCGGGCCAGGAGGCTCAGCTCGAGCGCCCGCGTCTCGGCTTCGCGCGACGCGTCGACGGTGATGAGCAGGTAGTGAAACACCACGGCGAGCGAGAAGAGCAGGACGCCCACCACGAAGAGGAACGCCCGCTGCTGTGCATAGAAGGAGACGGCCTCGGCCGCCGGCACGAGCATGTCGATGCCGAACGCCCACGCCGATCCCAGCGCGATCCAGATCGCGCTGGCGACCACGGCCACGACGAGGTGCACGAGCACCACCGTTGTCAGCCGCGTACGCTCGTCCACCGGGAACGCCCGGCAGACGTACCAGCTGGAGAGGCTGATGAACGCGTAGAGGACGCCGGTCGGGAGGAAGAGCGCGGTCGCGGCCAGCGGCGTCGATCGTCCGACTGCCGCAACGAGCAGCAGGCTCGTGAGCGCCCACGCGAGCACGTACACTGCAAGTCGCCGCCGGCTGTTCAGGATCGGGTGCATCGATCAGCGAATGCGTGGAGAGCCCGCCAACGCCCGAGGCGCCCGGAACGGGGCGGCCTCAGCCTGTGGGCAGCGTAAATGTATACGACACGCCCATGAACTGCGCGGTGAGGGCGATCGTACTCAACGACACGACTCCCTTGTACGTCAATCCGAAGAGGCTTCCGCTGAACTCGAAGCTCATGATCGACGAGAGCTTGCGGCCGGCGTCGACAGCGGCGTCCCCACGCACTGGCGGCGCCGGATCCCGCTTGATCGCCGGAGCGGCCACCTGCGTACTCGGAGCGGTCACGACCGGGCGCGTCCCTTCGTCGCCGATCCCCGACGCGATGGGGACGACCGACGCCAGGAACAGGCTCAGGAGCAGCGCCGACCATGTGGTGGACTTCATAAACGCCTCACGCCGTTCAGCTCTTGATCACGAGTCCGCCCATGATGACGACGCCGCGCAGAATCAGCCGTGGACGCCCATCGGCGGCCAGGTTGTCTGCCGACGGGAGCCGCTTGTCGTCGACGCCTCCCATGATCGGCACCAGTCGCGACTCGACGACCCACCCGTTGGGCACCCACACTTCATGTCCCGCCATCATCGCGAACACGTCGATCGTGGCCGTCGCGCCAGGCGGCAGGACCGCCTGACGCAGATCGAGCACGCAACCGCCCATGAACGCCGTCAGTTCGCCGCCCTCGAACGGGTTGTCGGTGACGGCGCGCTTGCTTTCACCGAGGATCGCGCAGAGGTATGCGCTGCCGCTGGCGCCTCCTCGAAGGGTGGACTGGCCGCGACGGTACGTCTGCCTGATGATTGTCACGCCCAGGAAGATGATCAGCACGGGCCAGAACAAATCCCAGAAGCCGACCCGGACGATGCCGAGGCTGTTCAGCAGCATCCAACCGCCGATTCCCAGCCACACGGTTCCCCAGAACCGGCTTTTCGGATCCTCGCGATTGGTCAGCAGCGAGCCGCCGACCGCGATGAGCGCCAGGGGCCAGAAGCGCAAGCCGCGATCCGCGTCGAGAATCTGCAGCCGATCGAGGGTGAGCATCACACCCACGAGCAGCAGGAAGACACCCAGCACGAGCTGAGGTGTGACGGGCGTTCGGGCGCGCGGAAGATTTCCGTCCATATGGGTTCTCGCTGCTCTCTCAGCCTTTGATGACGAGCCCGCCCATCATGATGAAGCCCCGGATCACGAGCCGCGGGGCGCCAGCGGAGCCGGCCGGAGCCTCGGGCGTCGGCCCATCTTTGGCCTCGGCGGGCGGAGGCTCGCTGTCGTCGTCTTTCTCGCCCCGCTCGCCGCGCTGCACGCGCGCGCGGCGCCGCTGATCGCTGACGCCGCCCATCACCGGCACCGTGCGCACGTCGACGACCCAGCCTTCCGGCACGCGCAGCTCGACGCCGCCCATCATGGCAAACACGTCGATGACGGCTTCCTGGCCTGGCGCGATCGTCGCCTGTCGCAGATCGAGCGCACAGCCTCCCATGAAGCTGGTCATGTCGGCGCCCTGGAACTCGCGCGAGTAGCTCGCGCGCCGATCGGCGCTCATGATGGCCAGCATGCTGAAGGAGTCTTTGGTGTCGGCCCGGACCGCGCGCGCGCGCCGCTCGATCCGCGGGCCGAGGAAGAACGCCATCAGGATCAGCGCCACGAAGAACAGCGGCCCCGCCGCATTGCGGCGCCGCACCTCGCGGCTGGTCGGGTCGGTGGCGGGAAAGAACGCCTGGGTCACCATGACCGCGCCCAGCAGGATGATGGCCACCGGCCAGAGCCGCAGAATGCGCTCGGCGTCGATGATCTGCAGACGGTCGAGTGTCAGCGCCACGCCGATGCTCACCACGCAGAGGCCGAGGACGAGGTGCGTCGCGTAATCCAGCCGCCCGGGGCCGCTCGAAACCGGGGTGGCGGGCGGGGTCGCGTCGTCTGTGCTCATGGCAGGCTCCTGTGACAGCGAGTCTGCCCCCGCCGGCCCGAAGGCCGGTTCGATATTCGGTGAACGGCGGGCCGGGCCCGGTGAATGGCGGCTGTCAGCCCTGCGAAACCACTCTTAGCGGCGTGGAGGGAAGGGGAGTGGGGAAGACGTCAATCGGCTCGAACCGGCCCTTCAGAATCGACGCCGTATCGTCGTAGCCGAGCCACTCCTTGATCATCGTCGCGTATACCCGGCGGAAGTCTGTGGTCATCCGCATGTTTCCGTCGTCGAGATCGGTCAGGCTGGGGTGCGCGCCGTAGAAGCCGCCTTTGACGCCGGCGCCGGCGACGAACATCGGCGTGGCCGTGCCGTGGTCGGTGCCAAGGCTGCCGTTTTCCTCGACGCGGCGTCCGAACTCCGTGAACATCATGACGGCGACGTCCGCACCGCGGCCCAGGCGCTTGACGTCCTCCACGAACGCGCGGACGGCGTCGGCCGTGTACGCGAGCAGCCGGTTGTGCACGTCTGCCTGCTGCACGTGGGTGTCGAAGGCATTTCCCTGATAGCTGACGTAGTACAGCCGGGTGGGCATACCGGCGGCGATGAGCGCGGCGACTTTCTGGAGATCGCTGCCGAACGCATTGCCGATGCCGTAGTCCACGGGCGTGCGATAGCCGGCCGCCGCCTTCCGCACGAATTCGGAGCTCTCGGCGGCGTTGTTCGCCGTTCGCAGCAGGAAGTTCCGCGTCGCATTCCCGGTCGTCGACGCCTGGGCAGCCTCCTCGGACAGGATCGCCTTCATGGCGTCGCCGCCGTCGCGGCGGAAGCGGGCCGGATCGTTGAACACCAGCGGCGAGTGGCGGCTGCTCCGGACGGCCAGCGACTGCGCGTTGCCGATGTTGACGATCACGTTGCGCGCGGCGGCGTCATATCCGGCATCGGCCAGCCTTCCCAGCCATCCGAGGGGCTCGCCGGTATTCGGGGCGCCCGTGTGCCAGTAGCCCATGGACGAGAAGTGCGAGAGGCTTGGATGCTCGTACCCGCAACCGTGCACCACGGCGAGCGTCCCATCCTTGAAAAGCCGCTCGAATCCGACCAGCGATGGATGAAAGCCGACGCCGTCGCCGACCTTGATCACGTCGGCCTCGGGAATGCCGATCGTGGGGCGCGCGCGGTAGTACGTGGCATCTCCGTAAGGCACGACGGTGTTCAGGCCGTCGTTGCCCCCCGACAGCTCGATGACGACCAGAATGCGATCGGGGTGCCGCTCAACGCTCGTGCCCTGGAGCGCCTGAGCGGAGAGCGCGGCGGATGTGTGCTGCAGGATGATCGGCATCAGCGACCCGACACCAAGACCGTACAGGCCGCGTGCGAGAAAGTCGCGACGAGAGCAGGTGCAGATCATATGCGTCTATCCCAGTTGATACTCGGGCGTGCTGAGCACCAGGTACAACAATTCACGTAACGCCTTTTCGACCTTCTCGTTCTTGTCACGAAGCGTGACGCCGGCCTCCGTCAGCTGGCCGTGGAGGAACGCGCTCATGGCGGCGCGGTTCTTCGGTTCGAGCGGCACGCGCAGGAAGCGCTTCGAGAACGTATCCACGACCTTGTCTTCGGTGGTCGCGCCTCCGGCGGTGGCCATCGCGGTGAGATCGATGGCCGCGACGAACCGAGGAATGGGCTTGACCCGCTCGTAGGCCAAGACGTATCCACGGTAGCCGCCGTAGCGCGTGTTGTACTCCTCGTCGCGGTCGACGCGCTCGTTCGCCTCGGCGTCGCCTTCGCGTGTCGCGTCCGAGACGCTCATGCCGCGCGCCAGGCGCTCCCCAACGCGCGCATACGTGGCCGGCATCACGCGGTCGGGCGCCCGGAAACCCTTCGGGTCGGGGAACAGGACGCCGCGGAATAGGTTGCCGCGATTGAGCAGCGTGGCCGGCGTGATCCACGTGCGGCCCCCGGCCCACCCGGCGACGTTCGGCGGCTCGAAGAGCGTCTGTCCTAGCTCGCCGGTCATGCGATTGAAATCGGGAATCGTCGGGACCGTGTGCAGGTCCAGCTTCCGGTACGTGGAGAGCACGAGCTGGACGGGCGTCTTGATCTGTGTGCCTTCGGTCGCCGCGCTGTAGAAGTCCCTCGACAGGAAGATTCGTCGCAGCAGGGGCTTGATCTGATAGCCGCTGTCGCGCAGCGTTTTCCCGAGTTCAACCTTGACCGACGGCGCGATCTCGTCGCGCACGAAGAAGCGATACAGCTTGGCCGCCATGAACTCGGCGGTCACCGGCTGGTCGAGGATGATGCCGATGATGTCCTCGCCGTTGAACGGGCCGGTTCGGCCGAGAAACGTCTTCTCGCCGAAATCGTGTTCGGCGGCGTCGAACTTGAACTGGAGGACGTCGTTGGTCCAGCCGGTGAAGGCCCGCGCCGCCTCGCGCACGTCGCGCTCGGAGTAATTGCCGACGCCCATCGTGAAGAGCTCGAGCAGCTCGCGCCCGAAATTCTCGTTCGGATGTTTCTTGACGTTCTCGCCGTTGTCCAGATACACGAGCATCGCCGGATCTTTGAGAATCCCGACGAGCAGGTCGCGGAAGCTGCCGGAGGCATTGCGCCGGAACAGGTCGTTCTGCGCCAGCATCATGCGGTAGTCGCGCACCTTGTTCTGGCCGGTCGCGAAGTGCCCGTGCCAGAACAGCGTCATCTTTTCCTCGAGCGGGCGCCTCGTGGTCAGCATGCGGTTCGCCCACCACAGGCCCAGCCGCTCGGTTTCGATGACGTTCGCGCGCAGGCCGTAGAAGAACTTGTCGACCACCGGCTGGAGGCGCCGCGGCGATCCGTCAGGCAATGCAGTTTCGCCGAGCGCCCGTCCGCGCTCGCGCGCCAGGCGCACGGCTTCGGCGCGGCTCGGCGGAAACGGATCCATCCCGGCATCCCAGATGCCGGACTCGTCGAAGGGTTTCTGATCCTCGGTACGAATGGCCTGGTAATCGACGAGCGAATCGACCGCAGCGCGCGGCGTGATGGCGGCGAGCCGTGCGATCTGATCCGGAGAGCCGCCGAAGGCCGCCCGCTCGATGAGATGAGCGGCGTGGTCGTAGGTCCACTCGGCCGGCGTGACAGGGGAAAGGTCGTCGGCCCAGCCAGGGGCGTCAGCCGCGAACGGCAGCGCGCCGAGCGCCAGGCACGCTGCGGCGGCCGCCAGGGAGCGAATCACGAGCGATCGAGCCGATCCGGACATCATGGCTTCCAGGGCCTCCGAGCCGCCGAACGCGATCAGGGCCGAGTGCGCCCGGGAAGGAACTATACAACCGAACCTCGGGCCCGGTGTAGAATCCCCCGGCGCGGAAGGGCGCCTCCGGGTCCGCGGGAAGAGTACAACTCACCTTCACCCGAGTTCATCGGTTGGTCCATAGCCTTTGTGCAGCCTGATTGCGGACCCGGGGCCTGCATGGAGGAACCATGGCCGACAAGCTCCCCGCCCGGCCGAATCTCGATCACCTCAGGCGTCAGGCCAAGGTCCTGCTCGCAGAACTGAAGGACGGCGCTGCCTCGGCTGCCCAAGGCTTCATCGACCATCTGCCTGAGGCGCGCGGCATGTCTCCGGCGCAGGTGCGAACCACCGGCTTCAGGCTGGCCGACGCGCAGTCGGTCGTGGCGCGCCGGAGCGGGTTTGCCAGTTGGCCGCTGCTCTCTCGGCACGTGCAGATGCTGCGGCTTCTGGAGGGCGACTGGCGCTTCGTCGGCCTGCAGATCGACGGGGCCGACGTGCCCGGCGCGATCACGGCATCCTCGCGTCTCCTCATGGACGGCGATCGCTTCCGCATGGAATCGCCCGAGGCTACCTACGAGGGGACGTTCCTCATCGACGTCGGCGAAGACCCGATGCACATCGACATCGAGTTTATCGAGGGCCCCGAAGCCGGGGAGCACGCCCGTGGCATCTTCGACGTGCATCAGGACCAACTGACCCTCTGCCTGGGCGTGGTCGGCGCGTCGCGGCCCAAGGGGTTCTCGACGAGGAGGGGCAGCGGTCATGCTCTCGAACGGCTGCGCCGCGCCTCGTCTTCGCGTCCGGAGGGCGTGACGGGCGGCACGCGGACCACCGAGGCGCCCACACCGCCACCGCGCGCGAAGGCCACTGTCGATCCGCGATCCTTCGAGGGCGACATGACCGCTCTGCTGCGGCGCCTCGAAGGCGATTGGGTGCCGGTGCGGCTCGTTCAGAACGGACAGGAGATGCCGTCAGAGTGGCTGGCGTTCGGCTCGCGCACGGCGCGCGGCCGAGAGGTGAAAGTCGTCTTCGGCGGACAGGTGATGGTGCACGCAAAGATCCGCATCGACGAGGGCGCCACGCCGATGACCGTCGACTACTTCAATCTGGGAGGCCGCCAGAAGGGAAAGGTGAGCCTCGGGATCTTCGAATGGGATGGCGACGAGGTCCGGTTTCTCATGGCCGCGCCGGGCGAGCCACGCCCCGCGTCCTTCGCGGACGGATCCCGGAAGAGTGTGACGTTCAGCCAGTGGAGGCGGCAGGGCTCATAATTCAGAAGTCAGAATTCTGAATGGCTCGTTCACGCCCCCAGTTGCCCCTTCACCCACTCCAACTCGCGGCAGACGTACTCGACGATGTCGCCGGTCTTCAGGTGGTCGGGGAGAACGTCCCACGTGTAGGTTTCGATCTCGAGATGCCGGCTGAGCGGTGTGCGCTTGTGCATGGCGAGGGCCTGCTCGAGCGCGAACCTCGTGGTCTGCATCGGTCCGAGGTCCTGCAGGAACACCGGGACGTGGAAATGCGTGCGCCACTGCCGCGGCGTC
>Ga0066903_100002311_pt1 | contig 14799 bp, 12 predicted proteins | sample PanSoiMetaGPlot1_FD_67491 | JGI IMG/M metagenome (GOLD analysis project Ga0066903, IMG submission 67491) | Tropical forest soil microbial communities from Panama analyzed to predict greenhouse gas emissions - Panama Soil - Plot 1 (version 2) | ecosystem: Environmental > Terrestrial > Soil >...
GGTGCTGATGACCGCGCTGCCGTAGCCGCTGGTGAAGGTGGTGTAGGAGCCGCTTGCGAGCCCGATCTGCAGGCGAGCGCGCACCGGGGTGCTGGTGGTGCAGGCGACCGCCACGCCGTTGGTCTGCGGCGTGACGACCAGGTTGGTGACCGTCGTTGCCAGTGCGCCGACTTGCGGCGGTGCTGAGGCAGGCTCGGCTGCTTCGGCTGCCTCGAGTTCCTCGATAAGTTCGGCCTCGGTCGTCATTCGCCACCGCCCGTCTTCTGCTGCAGCACGCCAAAGGCACAGCGCGTGGCGGCCGTCGGGTTCTGGCGGTTGACCGGGTTAGGCATCGCGAACGCGAAGCGCGCGGTGACGCGCAGGGCGACCATGTCCTGCTGCATCAGGTTGTACTGAATGACACCGGCGTTGTCGGTGATCACGCCCTGGTCGAACAGCTCCATGTTGATGTCTTCGCGCACACCCAGGATGGCCATCGTCCAGTCACCGCAGATCATGCTGAAGTTGTTGGTAGCGGTCGAAAAGCCCGCGAGACCAGCGTTCGAGAAGTAGATTCGTTCGCCGTACAGCGTGCCGCCCGGCGCGCCGTTGGTGCTCGGCCGTTCGTCGGGCCAGTAGAGCAACTCATGCGTGGTCGAGCGCAAGCCACGCAGCTTGGCCTTCATCTGGCGCCGAGCCCAGAAGCCATTGACGTCGTAGCCGTCGGCCTCGACTGCGGCCATGACGTTGTTGATGTCATCGAGGGTGTCGATGCCAGCCGCGGCTACGGCCACGTTGCCCGCGGCGACGGCCTGCTGGGCGAGCGGGGTGGGCCAGGACGGCGGCGTGCCGGCGCCACCGAAGAAGACGGCCTGGTCGAGCGCGACGGCCAGCGCCTCGGTGACCTTCGGGCGGATCTCCTCCCAGAAGTCGTAATCGATGTCGGCGATCAGGTGCTCTGAGACGGGCACGATCACCGCCAGCGTCTCGGCGTTCAGGAAGACGTTGTCCCACATCAACTGGGTCGTTTGCTTGATGCCGATGTCGCGGCCGTCGAGGGCGGCGGAGCCGTTGACCCACATGGCAGTCGGCAACTGAGTGAGCACCGGGATACGTTGCTGGGCACGCTTCATCCTGGCTTTGGGCATCAGGTTGAGCGCGGCCGACTCGACCTCGACGCTCTGGACGATCTGGCGCTGCACCTCCTCGGGTATGAGCGGTGAACCGCCAGGCGTTGCCCTCGGGGTTCTGGCGTTGTATGTCACTGGCTAACTCCGCTGCGCGGAGGAGCCGGGGGGGCTGCTCGAGGCGCTCCTCTAGCGACTAAAGAACGCAGACCGCAAGCGGTTGCTGACGTTGTCCTCGGGCACCTCGCTGGGCGCCTGGCCTGGGTACAGCTCAGGCTCCTCGAAGCTACCGCGGAACTCGTGCAGCACGCTCTTGCGGAACGCAGGATCACGTCTCAACTTCGCCTGGGCCTCGCGGAAGCCGCGGTCGTACTCCAGGCGGCCGTACGTTTTGAGGGCTTCATCGACGATCAGCTTGCGCCCAGGCAGTCCCTGACCGGCATTCGGCAGGGCCAGGATGCGCTGGCGCTCAGGTTCGGGCAACGTCTCGAGGACCGGATCGACCGTGAACGCGTCGTGCTGGCGCCCCACGTGTCCGAGCAGTCCCAGTAGCTGCTGGGTCTGTGCTGCGCGTTGCTTCTGCAGCTCCTCGTCGTCGCGGTCTTTCTGCGCGAAGCCATACGGGTCCTCATCGCGCAGACGCCGCCGTTCGACTTCCGAAGCCTCCCGGTTACGTCGGGCGACCTCCTGATCGTGCAGGCTCTGGGCTCCGCGCTGGACGCGTTGGTTCAGCTCCTCCTCGGTCAGCGAGACGATGTTTGACGCGATGGGCGCGGGGGGCTCATTCCGGCCGTCCTCAGGCGAAGACTCCGGTACGGCGTCGTGATGGCCACGCGTGGACCACAGGCGTGTCCACCAGCCGCCAGTCTCGGGAGGCTCCTCGGGGACGGGCGCGAAAGCGGGCTTCGGCTCACCGGCAGGTGGCGTCGCTGGCTCAGGCGAAGGTGGCTTCTGCTCAACGTTGTCGAGCACGGCTTATGGCGCGGGAGTGTAGCCCGGCATTTGCGACAGGTCCAGACCAGGGATGGTGGCGCCGGTTATGTTCATGCCGTAGGGTGGCGGCGCGTAGCCAGCTGTAGCAGCTTGCTGTTGTGCGGCGGCGTCGGCTGCCTGACGCGCTTGCCACGCGCTCAGCCAATCGGTCGGCGGAGGCGCGCCACCGAAGGCCGCCGGGGGTGCGCCGCCGAAGGTATAGGCACCCATGTTCAACAGGTTGCTCACTGGCGGCAGACCAGTCATTGGCGCCGCAGTGGGAGGTGCCGGGGCTCCGACTTGCGCGGCCGCGGTCGGACTGATGCTTGCCAGCGCCTGGGCCGCGCCCTGGCGACCGATCTCCTGTAAGTTGGGCAGGCTGAAGGTCGCCGCCTGTGTGATGGCCTGTGGGTTGATATTCGGGAAGCGACCCGTGCCAATGCCGCCGATGGCTTGCCCGAGGGCCTGGCCGTAGCCGGCGCCAGCGGTGTACGGCAGCAGGGAAATCACGTTCTTTTGCGCGGCCTCGGCGGCGGTCTGGCCGAATTGCGCGCGGGCTAGCGCTGCCTGCTGTGGGTAATAGGCCGCCTGCTGTGTAGCGAGATTGGCGCGTGCCTGGGCCTCCTGGATAGTGGCCTGCTGGCTGGCCTCGAGCTGGCCGATCTGTGATTTCATCGGCTCGACGGTGCTGCTCCACCACTGGTCGAACTGGGCGCTGGCTTCGTCCGCGGTGATGCGTCCTTGGCTGACCTGCTGCTGCAGTGCTTGCTGTTGCTGGCGGGCTTGCGCCTGGAGCTGCGCCACCATGCGCCCGGGATCGGTCGGCAGGTAGCTCGGGTTCGGGATCGAGCTGATCTGGCCGCTCAGTGGATCCTGCGTGGTGATGTACGGCGTCGCCGTCCCGGTCGCGATGACGCCCGGCCTCGGCGGCACGTAGTTCGGGTTCGGCTGCTGGCTGAGCTGACCCGTGAGCGGGTCGCGGGTGATGATGTTGGCTTCGGTGGTACCGGGCGCGTTCAGGACTGTCGGCGGCGGCTGCTGGTAGGCCGGGTTCGGCACCGAGGTGATCTGGCCCGTGCGCGGATCGCGCAGGACGATCGTCGGACTGGTGGCGCTGGGGCTGATCGGTGCGGCGGCCGGCGCCTGATAGTTCGGATTGGCGACTTGGCTGATCGCACCGGTGGTCGGGTCGCGTAGCGTGATGTATTGATCGGTGGTGTTGGTGGCAACCGGCGCCGCTGCAGGAGCGCGATAGTTCGGGTTGGCAACTTGGCTGACCTCACCGGTGCGCGGGTCGCGGCTGAGGATGTACGGCTCGGTCGTGCCGGGCGTGCCGACGAGCTGGCCTGTGGGTGGGATGTAGTTCGGGTTCGGCCGCGAGCTGATCGTGCCTGAGGGCCCGCGCGTGACGATGTACGGGCTGGTGGTACTGGTGGTGATCGGCGTCTCGCTCGGGTTGTAATTGGGGTTCGAGACCGAGGTAATCGCACCAGTTGCTGGATCACGCAGCGTAATGAACGGGTCGGTGGTATTGGTGGCCACCGGCGCCGGAGCTCCGGCGCGGTAGTTCGGATTGGCAACCGTGGTGATCTGGCCGGTGGTCGGGTCGCGCAGTGTGATGTATTGGTCTGTGGTATTAGTGGCAACGGGCGCTGGCTGGGGTTTCTGGTAGTTTGGATTAGGAACCTGCTTGTAGCTGCCGTCGGCCTGACGCTCGAGGATGTACGGATCACTCGTCGACGGGGTGGCGATCTGTCCGGCCTGCGCCTTTGGCGTGGTTGGCCCCAGCTCGCCTTGGCTACCGATGACGGCAGTTGCTCCGTCGGCGAAGGTGTAAGTCTGCGCGCCGCTCGGGTCGGGCTCTGGCTTGCCCGTTATTGCGTTCTTGAAGGTGACCGGTGCCGGCTGTCCGACAACCGCGCCGTGCTGATTGACGAGGTAATTGAGGGTGGCCTGGGCTTGCGCTGAAGGTTGCCCTGTCGGCTGGGCCGGCTGCTGTGGTGTCTGAGTCCCAGCACCACCAATCGGCTGCGACGCGTCGGGTTCGTTGACTTGATCGCCACCGCCGAAGTTGGCCTGCAGCCACTGCAGGAAAGCCTGCCAGCCCGTCGTGCCGGGCCCGAAGGCTGGTGCGTTTGGATCTGCTGGTGCCTGGGGTTGGGTCATGGCGGTGCTCCTTTACGGCACGGGCAGCGGCTGACGTTCGGTGGCGGGGATAGTGATCGTGACGTGGCGGGCGGCCTGCAGACGACTCTCTGGGACGCTGGCGACCATCTCCTGGTTGGCCTGCTGATGTCCCACGCTGACGGCACGGCTGAGCATCTGCTCCTGCTCCTGTCTGCTTGCGTTGGCATAAGCAGGCTCGCTCATGACGCTGCGCACGTTTTGCTGGATCAAGTAGCCCGAGCGTGCCTGGACCGTGCGCTGTTCGTTTGGCGTGAGCTGGACCTCGGCGGTGCCGCTGTGGCTCGTGGCGTATTTGTCCTGGACGGGGACCGTGAGGCCGTGGGTCGCGAGTTCGCGCAGGACGGGATCGGCGCGCGCAGGGCTGACTGCTTCAGGCGCCCAGCCGGCACCAGGCGCCCGCGGCACCGCTCGACCGAGCACGTCCGTACGCACCGGTACCTGGCCCGCCAGGCCTGGGATGCGCGATTCGATCGTCTGGGCAATCGACTGGCCGAGCGGTGTGCCCGCAGTACGCACCTGTCGCTGGACTGGGCTCAGCGCCTGGTTGATGTTGGCGCCGAGCGCGCCGTACGGGACGAGTGAGCCGGCCAAGTCGCTGATGAAACTGTTGCCGTAACGGTCGGGCTGCGAGACCCCGCGCATGATGTTGCCGATGTCGCGCAGGTAGGTCTCGTTGGCAGCGAATTCACCAGCTCGCCGCGCGGCGTCGCCCGCCATGCTCCAGGGATCGTCCAGTTGCTGGCCGGTCTTGGCGTAGGTATGCGCCTCGGCCGCGCTAGCGCCTAGCGCGAGCGGAACGGCCCACGGTCCCAGCAAGCGGTACGGCACGTAGTTGCCGCCGACGCGCAAGCTGTACGGCTGCCAGCCCTGCGCCTCGAGTTCGTTGCGCCGATTGACGTCGGCTGGCCCGCTACCGGTGACGTTGCCCTGGTTGGCTTGCCATAGTGCTCCGCCAGTGAGCAGCGATCCGACGAGGTTGTCGACCAGCCGCTCGCGGAACGGGCGTACGCCCTGGAGTTGGGTGAGACGATTGACCTGCTCCTGCCGAGTCGTCCCCGCGTAGCGGCCACCGGTGCGCGCGACATCGGCGAGCGTGCCGATCAGGCCGAGGGGTGAGCGGTCGATCCCACGTGCGCCGACGTTGTAGGCCACGCGTGCAAACGGCAGCACCAGATGGCCGAGGGGTCCGCCACGCTGCGCCAAATTGAGCAGGCTACTGCCGAACTTGCCGAGTTCACCGCGCATCGCGGCGCGTTGGGAAAAGGCTGTAGCGTCGCGCATCATGGCTTGCCCTCGAGGGTTCAGCGGCGCCTCCCTGACGAGTTGGGCGATGCGCGCAGCCGCGGCCTGGCCGCTGAGTCCTTCAGCGTCGGCTTGCTGGGCGGCGCGCTGGTACATGCGCATGCCGTAGGCAGTCCCCTGCGTGATGTCCTGGATGGCTGAGTGGATGCGGCCGGGCGCTTCCAGCGCCAGAGCCGCGGCTCTGGCGACGGGTCCGCGGAAGGGTCCCGTGGCCATTGGTCCGCTGACGCGCTCAGCAATGCCGCGCGGGAAGCCACCGGCGAGAGCCTGCTCCTCGTTGATGCCGTGCACCAGGGTCTGCGCGGCGTTCTGACCGCCCTTCAGGAAACCGAGCCAACCGCCCTTGGCGATCGCCGAGGCCTCGTCTGGACGCCCCTGAGCGAGCGCCAGGCCACCCTCTCGCGCCGCCGCGTAGAGGTTCTCGAGCGCGCCGCTGATGCCGATGCGCTCGATCGTCGGCGCGCCGGAGATCATCGAGTTGTACCGAAGCGCTTTGAACCAGTCGAAGCCCGTGACGGGCGGCGCCTTGAAGCCATTCCAGAAGCTCGCGAGCTGGATTGGATCGGCGCCGCTATTGAGCAGCGCCTGGTAATTGGCGATGCCGCTGATCAGCTGCTCCGGATTGCCACCGGTGCGCCGCGCGATCTCGGCGGCCGCCTGGTCAGGAGCCAGGTTGATCAGACTGGGTTGCTCCATGAACGCGCGCATCGCGCGGCCAGCCTCGGCGCGACCGCCCTCGGCGATCTGTACCAGGGCTTGCAGTCGATCGCCCTCCGACAGGAACTGAGCCAGGCTTTCGGTCGAGTTGTCTCCGCCGCTGATTGCCGCGGCCAGGTCGGCGACCTTGGCGCCCTGTGCGCCGACGGCGTTGCGAATGGCGCGTAACTGCTCGGTGTTGAACGCATCGCCAGGTTTGACCTGGTTGATGACGTCGGTCAGGCTGGTGCTGTTGGCCAGCTCTCTGGCGAGGTTGTTGGCTACTGCGTCGGGGATCACCCCGCGGCGCTGCTGATTGGCGAAGTCGATGCCTTGTGCAGCGTCGGCGATCTGCTGGCGCACATTCTCAGGGAATTGCTCGAGATTGAGCCGCGCGACCTGTTCCTCCGGGGTGAGCGTGATCGGCCGCGCGCCCTCCGGCAGCGGTGCAGTGGCCAGCTGCTCGGTCACTGGACGGCCAGCTACCGCGCGGGCTTCCTCGGTCCTGATCCAGTCCTGCGCAGCCTGGTTGACGGGATTGCCGGCCTGGTCGAACTGTGGTGTGGTCTCGGTTGGCAGCGTCTCGCGCAGTCGCTGGAGCCGAGCCACGTCCGCCGCGGCCTGGGCGGCAGCCTGCTCGAGGGACTGACCGGTCGTGGCGTAAGCGGTTTGCGCCTCCTCTGGCAGACGGCGCAACGCGTCACCTTCTTCAGCAGCACCGCCGACGCGCAACGCGCCCGACTCGCTGGTCAGAAACTCGCGTACTGCTGGGCTCTGCAGCGCCTCGCCGAGGACTCGAGCGGTGGCTGGCAGCGCGTACTCGCCGAGGCCCGCGGTCGCCGCGCCTAGCGGAAGACCCAGCGCACCGGCGACGGCGATGTCCTGAGCAGTTGCCGAGGGCTGCTGGGCGGCATTGACGGCATTGAGGATCGCCCCCTCGATGCCACCGGCTGCGAGCGTGCCGCGTACGCCGCCGAGTGCTTCACGGGCGAAGCCGGCCGGACCGGCGCCTGCCGCGAGCGCCAGATAGTTTTCGGGGTTGGTGGCCTGATTGATGATCCCACCCAGGAGGGGAACATCGCGCGCCGGATTGATGCGCTGCGTCGCTTGCTCGGAGGCCTGGCTGTACTGCTGGTTCCACTGCATCAGCGCCTGGAGCTGATCGAGCGGATTCAGGTTGCCGATCGACTCGCCACGCACGACGCGTCCGAGTGGCGTGTCGGCTGGCGGGGTCTGCAGGACGTCGCCGAGGTCGGGCAGGTTCTGCGCGAGCTGATCGACGGCGTAGCCGAGGGCACTCTGACCGCCAGGGAAGGCTGGCTCAGTGGGTGCCGCAGTTGGTGCTGTGTAGCCGCCGATCAGGTTGCCAACCGCCTGCGGCAGCTGGCCCGCCAACTCCTGAGCCCGCTCGGCAGGCGTGCGCAGATCGATCGTGGGTACGTTCTGGGCGAGGTCCTGGACGGTCTGCTGTGCCTGCGAACTGGCTTGCTGGGCCGTTTGGCCGAGTCCCTGCAGCAGGTCCTGGATGCCCTGTTGTGCTTGCTGCGCGGTGTCGCTGATCGTCTGCTGTGCTTGCTGTTCGGTCTGGGTCAGCCCCTGAGTGAGGTTCTGGATGCCTTGCTGGGCCTGCTGGTACGTGTTCTGCAGCGCCTGGTCCGCGGCTCCGCCCGCGCCGCTGACGATCTGCCAGCCCTGATTGACCAGGTTCTGTGCCTGCTGGGGGAGCTGCTGGACCGCCTGAGCTGCGCCGCCGAGCGCGCTGCCGACGGCGCCGATGGCTCCCTGAACCGCTTGTCCGACGGGCTGCAGGACATCGTGAATGGCATACGTCGGGTCCTGGAGGGAGCTGGTGTTGCCGAGGACCTTGGTGACGTAGCCGCGCGTCTCGGCGATGTTGGGCACGCCGCCACCCTGCGGCACGCGGCCAGGACCCGCGTTGTAGGCCGACAGGGCAGAGGCCCAGTCGCCGCCGAAGCGATCTAAGTACGAACGCATCAGGTTGGCCGCGGCGGGCAGCGCCTCGTTGGGGTGCATCGGATCGATACCCAGCCCGTGCGCCGTGTCCGTTGTGAACTGGGCAATGCCACGCGCACCAGCCTGGCTCTGCGCATTGGGGTTGAAGTTGGACTCGGCCTGGATCTGACGCGCGAACAGATCCGGATTGATACCCGCGGCGATCGCTGCGCGGCGCGTCTGATCGATCAGATCGCCGGGTTGGTTGGGCGTCGGGCCCGTGGGGATGGCCGCTGCTTGCGCCGGTGGTTGCTGCTGAGCGCCGTCGATGGGATGATCGACGAAGATCGCGGCGTTGGCGGCGCCCTGAGTCCCGGGTACCTGAGCGATCTGCTGCGGCGTCATCCAGTCAGACCCGCCGCGCAGGGCGAGCCCTGAGGCGCCGACGTGGTACTCGCCGGTCTGTGAGTTGTAGCCGTCCACATACAGGTAGTGGCCAGGCGTGTTGAGGATGACCGGGTTGCCGCTCGAGGCGCTCGAGGCGACGTTGCTCCAGTTGACGCCTTGAGTCAGGTGGGCATCGACGCCCATCTTTTGCAGCAGCGACAGTTCACTCTGCGGGCCGGCCATGCCCTGCTGCGGATTCCAACCAACCTCGCGCGCGAGCGCGACCGCCTCTGTGGCCGTCGGGTTACGGCCGTACGTCGCGGCGAAGGCGGCCGCCGCGGCCGGTCCGCAGGCGCTGTACGCGTCGGCCGTACTGAGCCCGGCTTCCTGCTCGAACTGACGTTGTGGCTCGATCGCGACTGGAGCCCTAGCGCTCGCGGCTCGCACGCCCTGCTCGGGCGTGTTGACCGGCGCGCCGAGGCCGGGGTCAGCGGCTGGTGCTTGCGTCGGTTGAGCTTGCGGAGCCTGCCCGCTGACGACTTGCCAGCCAGCACCGAGCAGGTCCTGGAGGTTGGCGGGCGCTTGCTGGACGGCCTGCTGTGCGCCTTGGACCACCTGCCAACCGGCACCGAGCAGGTCCTGCGCGTTGGCTGGCACCGGGCCACCGGTACCCGGAGGTACCGTACCCGGAGGTACTAGCGGCGCAGTCACGGGGGCCGCCGGTGCGGGCAGTGGGGTTGGCGTTGGCGCCGGCGGCGGTGGTGCGGGTGGCGGCGGTGGCGGCGGCGGAGCGAGCGCGTTCTGCACGCCCTGGCTGATGTCGTCGCGGATGGTGGCGATCTTGTCGCCCGCGGCACTGGCGAACTGATCGGCGGACCAGTTGTTGAACACGTCCGCCGGGATGTCCGGCAGCAGCTCGTCAGCCATGTCGCGGGCCTAGACGAGGCGGAAGTTGCCAGCAGCGGAGCCGGCGGCGTACTTGGGCAGCGACTGCTGATAGAGCGCGTTGATGTCCATCGGCGCGTAGCCGAGGTTGGAGTACATGCTGCCCACCATCTGACGCTGGCTCGGGGTCATGTAATTGAAGCTTTGTGGTGCCATCTGGGAAGGCGGCGGCAAGCCTTGCGCGGTGCTGAGGAAGTTCTGGAAGTTGGTGCCGCCAGGTGTCGCGGCGCCCGCGGCCGGTTGCTGGCCCGCGGCTGGCGGCTGACCTGCCGCGTTTGCGCCCTGACCGCCGCCGCCGAAACCGGTCGCGGCGCCGACCAGGTTCTGCAGCGTCTGCGGCTGGGGCGCAGCGCCGCTCACACCGCCGCCCGGCAGGTATCTGCCCGCCGCAGCACCGACAAGCCCCTGCAAGCCCTGCGGCGTGCTGCCGAGGACCTTCAGGTATTGACCGTAGTCAGCTGGTCCCTGTAGCCGCGAGAGCAGGTCGAGGTACTGCTGGCTGGCTTGCTGCTGCTGCTGCTGGACGCTCAGTCCGAACTGCGCGGTCTGCAGACCCTGAGTGAACGCCTGCTGCTGCGCGGCCAGCGTTGATGTCTGGGGCATGCCACCGAACTGGCCGATGATGCGCTGCAGATCGGCCTGCGTGAACTGTTGAAGCGGATAGTTGCCATGAAAGGTCTGGGGCGTCTCGTTGACCAGCCGCGTAACCATCGCCTTGGCGCCGGCCACGTCCCAGTTGGGGTTGACCTGCCGCATATACGCCTCGAGCTGGTCCCAGGTGGGCATCTGCTGCAGCCACTGCTCAGGGATGGGCTGCTGGTACATGCCGGTCATCTGCGCCTGCTGGGCCGCCTGTGCCTGCATCTGCTGGAACTGTTGGCCCTGCGCTTGGAGCGTCGGCTGACCCGCCCAGCCTGTCGGCTGGAACGTGCCTGAGGTATCGGCGTGGAAACCGATGTATTGCGGCACTGTCGGCATCTGGCCGAACTGGAACGGGTTGCCGCCCGGCATGTAGCCGTACTGCGTACCGAGCGACATCGTATCGGTGAAAGCTTGCTGCGCCTTTTGGAAGGCGAGCTGGTCGTTCTGGAACTGCAGCAAGCCCTGGCGGTAGGCGGCGTCTGCCTGGGCGGTGGCTGCGTTGATCAGCGTGCCGGCGGCCTGCGGGTTGTAGCCCGTCGCCGTCCCCATGAAGGGATCGCTGTAGAAGCTCACCGCGCAGGCCTACTTACTTGCGGCGGCTCGGCATCTTGGGCTTGCTGCTCGAGGACTCCGACTTACCCTCGCCGATGCCGGGGAACTTGCGTTTGACGGCGGCTCGCACGCGCGCCTTCTCTGAGCTTGAGCCGAACTGGCTCACTCGCGACAGGGCATTGCGCGCGTGGGCTTTGTCGGGGATCGGGTACGAACCGGCGCCCTTGCCCTCTTTGCCCTCGCCCTTGCCGGGCAGGGCGAAGCTCGAGGACGGCAGGCGCTTGCGCTGGGCAGCTTTCAGGATGGCCATCTCTCAGTAGCTCTTTCCGAAGCCGTGGCGAGACGGCAGCCCGCGGCCCAGCGGCGACGGGATCATGCTGGGCGCATCAGGTGGCTCGGTGCCGTCCATCGGGTCGAAGCGGGTCGATCGGGAGCGGGTCGGGGTCAGCGTGTCGCGGTACTCGGGCCCGTTGATCCAGCCCTCGCTGGGCGTCATGCCCATGACACCGATGAGGATGCTGCCGAGAGCTGGGCCACTGGCTGGCTGGTTGGGCATACGTGCGGCATTGCCAGGCATGGCTTCTCCTCCTAGCGGAATGGGCCGAGGCCGAACGGCGGTGGAACGAGACCGCGCATGCTCGGTGCGGTGGTGCCGACCGGAGGACCAGGCAGCGGCATGCGCGGGGCTCGCATTGGCATCGGCTGGCGCGCCAATGGACCGGGGAGACGCGGCGCGCCACCGGGCAGTCGCGGCACACGCGGTGCCGCGGCCGGCGCGCGTGGCACCGCGCGCGCGGCGACTGGCCGAGGAATCGCGGGGGCCCGCGGCACGCGCACGGCTGCGGCGCGTGGCATGGCGGGAGCGCGCGCGGCGCGAGGTGCAGCTGCGGCGCGAGGTGCAGCTGCGGCGCGCGCTCGAGGTGCCGCGGGTGCTCGAGGAGCGCGAGCGGCGGGCGCGCGGGGTGGACGAGCGGCCATCTACTTGCCTTTCTTCGGCGGCCTGATCGGCACGCCTCGCTTGCGGTCGAGCGCGTTGTCACGCGGCGAGCCCTCTTTGACGCCGTGGGCGCGGTCGTACGCGCGGTCTTCCGCCTCAGTCCACGGCTTGCCGGTCTTGGGGTTGAGGCGTCCCCTAGTAGCGCCGGCCATTGCCGTTGCCATTGCCGTTGCCATTGCCGTTACGGTTGCCGTTGCGCAGACCAGTGGCGTTGCCCTTGCGGGTGATGCCTGATCGAAGTTCGGTGTTTTTGCCCATCGGTTCGCCTGGGCAGCCCACCTCGCCGGCGTGGCTGGCAAAGGTGCTGCCGCCGGCGAAGCCTGTGCCGCTGGGTTCGGACTTGGCCGCGCGTTTGGCGGGACCGGTGTTAGATGCCGCGTACATGGGCGGGGCTCCTTTGCAGGGCCGCCCCACCGCTCGAAAACGAAGCAGCCCGCGTCGCTACGAGCGGCGGGCTGCCGGCCCTACTCTAGCGCATCTAGCCGAGGATGTTGACCGCGGCTTGCTCGGGTGGCGTCGGCAGCTTGAGCCAGGGATAGGCGGCGATTACCGCGCGGTACACGGTGCGGAAGCCGATCGGGCCTAGCCGCTGCAGCTCGGCGTTGCGACCGGCCTCGTTGGGCGTGCCGTCGGCGTTGAAGAGCTGGCTCGAGTAGTACGCCAGCTTCTGCTGCTCGGAGATCGGCGCGGCGAACGGGGCGATGCCCTGCGGCGACATGGCCACCGCCAGCTGTGTGCTCATGTCGTCGAGCCAGCGCGCCAGGTCGGTGGCGATCAGGTCGTAGGTCTCGACGCGCTCGGTCATTCGCCGCAGTTTGAACTCAATTCGTCGCAGTTTCTACAAACGCGCTCGGTCACGCGCGCTCTACAGCAGTCGCGCCAGGGCGACGCCGCCGATCAGACCGGCGAGTAGAAGATCGAGTCGGCCGATCGCGGCGAAGACGATGCACAGGATCAGCACCAGTAAGGCGATGATCCAGCCGATCGTGATGGCAGGCATCGTGAGTTGCACGGTTGTTCTCCTAACTCACCGCTCGATGCGTTCCCAGCCGTGGCTGCCGACCGGTAGACACATGTGCGCTGAGCAGCTGGTGTACGGGCCCCAGCCCCAGCCCTTGAACCTGAGCCACGCGCGGAAGTAGCCCGACCAGAGTTCGAACTGGGAACGCGGGCGAATGTAGGGCGCCGACGGATTATCCCGCCACATCAGCCGGCGCCCACCGCGTTGGGGATGGTCGGGGTAGCCGGCTGGCCGGGGAAGGCTCCCGGTCCTGGGCCGCCGGGCGGGACGCCCTGCGGAGCCGGCATGCCGTAGCCCGGCATCGGCACCGGGTTGGTCGGCATACCGCCTTGTCCACCGCCCACTCCTGGCCCACCCGGTGCCGGGTTGCCGACGCCCGCGGGCACGATGCCCGCCATCTCCTGGGGGGTGGGTCCGGGCGTCTGCATCTGGGCGGCGATGATCGTGCCGAGCTTCTGGAAGGTTAGCTCCATCAGCTTCTGCTGGACCGGCCCGGACTGCTTCATGTTCTGCAGCAGCCAGGACTTCTCGACTTCGTCGGGGTTGGAGCCGGCATCCCTGCAGGCCTGCTCATAGGTGATCAGCTTGAGCTGCATCTTCTCGCCGATGGCGCGCGTCATGACCACGTCGTCGGACGGCGTGCTGACGTCCAGGCGCACGACGTAGCGGTGCACGCCGCCGAGGTCGTCAGGGCCGAGGCCGATCCAGCCGGCACGCGTCTGACCCGCGTACCGTCCGCGCTGGGTCGGCGGGCGCTCCTCGGCGAAGGCGTACACTGTCTCGCCGATGCGTCGCTCAATCAGCCAGGACTCGAAGCCGGTCCTCGAGGCGAGGCACTGCGAGACGTTGCCCACAATGGGATCCCACTTGAGGCGCGCCAGAAACGCCTGCTGATTGAGCTGGTAGCCGGACTGTGCGCCAGCCGCGCCGCCGCGGATGACCTCGGGCTGCGCCAACTGGGCCATCGTCTGGGCGTTTTGCAGCACCTTGTCGAGGTCGATGCCAGTCTTGGGCTGGTCGATCGGGGCGATGTCGAAGGGGTAGACCATGCCTGGCTTGATGGTCTGGATGGCGTCGACGTCGCGGTTGTCGTTGGCGTACGGACCGATGCCGCCCTGGATGCCGGGCACCGTGCCAGGTGGCGTGGTGCGCTTGAAGGCCGGCCAGCCGGTCAGAAACGCCGAGTTGCCCTGCATCGTCAGCAAGCTGTCGATCAGCGGGAAGAGCATCAGGTAGCCGTACAGGATGCTGACGGCCTGACGCTCGGGCAGGCGGCTCGAGGTGGTCAGCCCACGCGCCTGGAAGTAGGGCCCGCGCAGCGTCTTGAGCACCGGATCGCCGTAGCCGTGGTCGATCGTGCGCACCAGCGTGCCGCTGGCGAAGGTGCCGTGCTGTGACGCGAGCTGACCGGGGCCGAGCAGCACGATGGCGCACTTGGTGTAGTCCCAGGCTTCGATGACGGTGATCTGGCGGTGCTGCTGGACGATGCGCGGCCACTCGGCGCGAGCCAGCGACATGGCCCGCGGATCCAGCTGGCGCCAGTCGGCCGGTGCGAGCACCTTCCCGTCGCGGTCGAGGCCGGTGCCGAAGCGGGCCAGCGCCTCGAGGTACGGCATCGTCTTGATCTCGACGCACGCCGTGTTGCCGTTCTCGTTCTGGTTGTAGTAGATCGTCTCGGGCGGCACGTCGGTGGTGACCACCGGGTAGGGCGCGAGCAGCTTCAGCTCCTCGGTCTGCTTGTGCCACAGGCGGCGCTGGGCGTCGGCGTCGTACTGCTGCTCGGCGGCGATCTCCTCGGCCATCGCCCGCGCCTGGTCGGAGTACTCGCGCCAGGCTGAGTTGGCGCGCGAGACGGTCTTCAGCCAGCCCTCGCCCTTGCTGACGGTGGAGTACATGAGCGAGCGCAGGATCGGTCGCCGCGAGTCCTGCTCCTGGCGGTGCCAGGAGGCGTCGAAGAAGTGTTCGCGCAGCGTGGCGTTTTGCTGCGCGGCGTCGCCGAAGGCGGTCGGGTGGTACTGCACCTCGGGTGGGTTGGCGCA
>Ga0066903_100002312_pt1 | contig 14799 bp, 11 predicted proteins | sample PanSoiMetaGPlot1_FD_67491 | JGI IMG/M metagenome (GOLD analysis project Ga0066903, IMG submission 67491) | Tropical forest soil microbial communities from Panama analyzed to predict greenhouse gas emissions - Panama Soil - Plot 1 (version 2) | ecosystem: Environmental > Terrestrial > Soil >...
CCAGGCCACCGCGCGGGTCTCGACAAAGTAGCGCGCCGTGTTGTGTTTCGCGGAGAGGAGCTCTGCCTCGGACTTGTGGCTCATGGCTGCCTCGTCAAGGGACCACCGCGACGCGATCGCCGTCGTGCACGATGCTCGCGCCCCGGATGACCACTGCTTCGCCCTCGGTGAGTCCCTGAGTGATGGTCACATCGTTGCGCACGAGCTCACCGAGCATCACTGGGCGCACGCGTGCCACGCTGCTGCCACCGTTCTCGGTGACGACGAAGACTGCAAAGGTGTCCTTCTTTTCCGGAATCTTGATCACTGCGGCGAGCGGAACGACGACGCGCGCCTGGGTGATCTTCGCGTCGAGCTCCGCGGTCGCGATCATCCCGACCTTCAGCGCCTGGTCCTTGTTGTTGACGGTGGCCTCGATGTCGAAGGCTCTCGACTTCTCGTCGGCCCTCGCGGCGATCTTGCTGATCACCCCGCGGAACTCCCGGCGAGGCAGTGCCTCGGTGTGAATGGACACCGGCATCCCGGTCTTGATCGCAATCTGAACCGAGTCCGGGACACCAAAGACGACCTTCATCGTGTTCGTATCCGCAACGATAAAGCCCGTCGCTCCCGAGGAGACCAGGTCGCCCACCTCAATGACCCGCTGGAGGACGATGCCGGTCAGCGGGCTCCGGAGCTCGGTGTCGGAGAGCGAGATGGACGCCTGCCCGACGCGTGCCTCTGCCGCGCGCGCCTCGCCAGCCAAGGAATCGTGACGAGCCTTGATCGAGTCGAACTGAGCCTGAGGGATCGCGTTCTGTTGCAGGAGCCGGGTCGCGCGATCGAGGTCCAGCTTGGCGTTCATCGACGCTGCCCTGGCATTGTCACGGGCGCCGCGCAGCTCGTCGAGCCGGGTGGCGTAGTCGGACTTGCGAATCGTGGCCAGGACCTGCCCGCTGCGAACGTCGTCGCCGGCCTGAACCAGCCGTCGCCCGCTTCCGTCCTGGGCCACGGAGGCGATGGCACTGACGTAGCCGCCCACCTTGAAGGCGAGCGTCACTTGCGTCTGGGCCTCGAAGCGGCCGCTGTAGCGGACGGCACCACTCGGACCGGCCGGTGCGACACTCTGCACCCGCACCGGCAGGAGCGGCCGCTCGTCCGGATTCGTTCGATGACACGAGATCAGCGACACCAGAGGAAGAACGCGCAAGCAGCGCACGAGGCCGCGTTTCATCTTCCACCTCACATCTCGCTCAGGGGCCAGCGGAGACGGTTACGAGCGAAGTACGTCCTCTAATTGGCCGGCGCGGAGCATGAGCGAACCTCCTGGTCGGCGTACCGCACACGCTTGTCATACGTCCGGCATCTTCAGCTGGACCAGTTGCGCGCTTTCGTGGCGGACCAGCTCGGTGGAGTCGTCGACGGATCGGCTGGTACCGAGGAGGGCCGATGGCTCCGAGCCGGCGGCAGCTGGTATCTGCGCCGTCATGGGGTTGCCGACCCTTCCCCGACGTTCGCCGGCGGTGCCCTGGCCGGCCATTCTCGCCGTCCGTGGCCCGGGATTTCGGTCCGAGCTGCACTCGCACCACTCCCTGCACTTCGTGCTGGCGATGGACGGCGAGCTGCGGGTCCGGTCCTCGGCACGCGGGCGATGGTCGAGCGTCGCCGGAGTGCTCACCGCTCCAAACGCCCCTCACGCGATCGACTCCGATGGGGTCGAGGTCATGCTCCTCTTCTTCGATCCGCACAGCGAAGCCGGCGCGACACTCCACGCCGCTCTGGCCTCCGCGGTTCGATGTCTGTCGGAGGAGGAGCGCACCGAGATCGTTCGCCAGCCGGTTCCCGCGACGACGAGTGGCGCCGAGGAGTGGGTGCGGGCGGCGGCTCGGACGCTGCACCTGCCGGTCCCCCCCGTCCGGCGCGCGATCCACCCCACCGTGCGAAGGCTGCTGGCACTGCTCCGCGCCGGCGGCGTGGACGAGGAGGCGTCGCTCGAGACGCTGGCCCAAGTGGTCGGGCTCTCGCCCAGCCGGCTGATGCACGTCTTCACCACCTCGATGGGGATCCCCCTCCGTCCGTATCTCGCCTGGCTGCGAGTCCAGCGCGCAGCGGTGGCGATCGTGAACGGAGAGACGCTGACCGATGCCGCGCAGGTCGCCAGCTTCTCCGATGCGCCCCACATGAGCCGGACCTTTCGGCGAATGCTCGGGGCTCGACCGTCTCAGCTGCGACGGTTCGTTTGCGGTCCATGGTAGCGCGTCAGGTGCCGGGCCCGAACGCCGACGCATCGTACAACTCACGGATCTCGCTCTCTCCGTCGCCGGCGACGTCGAGGAAGCGCTTGGTCCATTGAACTGCCTCCTCCATCGCCTTCACCTGGAGCACGGCGTAGCCGGCGATGATCTCCTTCGCGTCGGTGAACGGCCCGTTCGTCATCGTGATCCGTCCGCGGGAGAGCCTCACCCTCGCTCCCCGGGAGCTCGGTTGGAGGCCCTCGGTGGAGAGGAGGACGCCCGCCTTCCCCATGTCCTCCATGAGCTTGTCCATCCCGGCCACCTCGTCCGCACTCGGAGGAACACCTTCTTCGACGTTCTTTCGGTCGGTTCGGTAGAGCAGCAGGAAACGCATGAGTGTGTCCTTCCTGGTCCTTGCCTTCGTCGTTCGATCGAACGCGGCAGACCCTTGCACGTCGAAACGCTCGCGCGATTGAACGAACTGGCTGCGAAGTGGTGAGAGGTGCGCCGTCGGTTGCGGGTGCGGCCATTCAGTCGGGGATCACCGCCTGCGGCCTCAGTCGAGCGAGGAAGCCACGCCGCTGGCTGACCAGCTCCCGCTCGCGGCGGACGATGCGCTCCCACATGGCGTCGGGACTCGGGTGATTCCAGCCGAGCTCCCGCCGGGCCCTTGCTGAGGTGTAGTTGAGGTGGGCTCTCGAAGCCTCCACCGCCTCGCGCGAGAGGAAGGCCGGGAGCCCGATCGCTCGCTGCAGCGGTTGAAGCGGCAACATCAGCAATCCTGCGAGCCAGCTCGGTAGCCAGAGGAGGTGCTTCATTCCACCCGGGGAGCGGCTCCAGAGGCCGAAGAGGCCGCGGATGGAAGTCGGCTCCCCGCAGAAGAGGTAGTCCCCACCGATGGGCGCCTTCTCCGCCGCCAAGCACAGCCCCTCGGCGAGTGCGTCGACCTCGACGAAGGAGAAGACGGCGTCGGCCGACCAGCCAATCGGCGGCAAGGCATGGAGCAGGTAGAGCCGCAGCAGGTAGCCGAAGATGGAGTGGTCGTTGGCCCCCGAGACGGCGTTGGGCATTCCGATAACCAGCGGGAGCCCGCGGCCGCGCAGCGCCAGGGCGACCTGGTGCGCCTCGGCCTTGGTCCGCTCGTACGGCGTGAGGTACTGGCCCGAGTGCCGCTGAGTCTCGTCCCTCACCTCGGCCTGGGCCGGGAGAAGCCCGGACGGGCCCAGGGCCCACACCGTGGAGACGTACACCGTGCGTGGGACCCCGGCCTCGAGCGCTGCGCCGAGCACGTTCGCCGTTCCTTGGACATTGACTGCTTCCATCCGCGCGCGCAGGGCAGCATCAGAGCCGAACTCGTAGACCCCGGCGTTGTGCAGGACGACATCCGAGCCGGCAACGGCCTGACGGAGCCCCTCGCGTTGCGTCACGTCTCCCGGGACCAACTGTACGCCTTTCTCTGTGAGCCACCGAGCCGGTGCGCCGTTCACGTCTCGGACCAGCGCCTGGACATCCCAGGAGCGTCTGCGCAGCGCCCGCACGAGCGCCTGGCCGATGAAGCCGGTGGCGCCAGTCAAGAAGACCTTCATCCTGGCCTCCCGCGAGGGCTGCGACGGAAGAGCCTAGGCACGATCGGCGGCGGGACTGCTAGGCGTGCTGGGAACGCGTTCGCTGGCGTGCGTCGGGGGGAAGCCCGCTGCCGGGACTGCGCTCCCCGCACCGTGACCGCGCGCTCAGCTCCGGAGATAGTCCTCCACCGCTCGGCGGACCTTCGTCCGCGCTCGATGCAGGAGCACCCGCTGGTTGCCCTCGGAGAGACGGAGCGCGGCGCAGGCCTCGGCTCCGTCGCATCCCGCCACGTCGCGGAGGGTCATCACCGCCCGCTGCCGCGGCGGCAACCGCTCGATGGCCACCCGGATGGTCTCCATCACCTCCCGGCGCTCCAGGCTCTCCCCACTCCACAGGTCGCTGGTGCAAGGGTTCCAGTCGGTCCAGCGCGCAGCATCGGTGGCCACCGCGCCCGAGCCGCTTTCCACCTCGGGCAGCTCCGTCGTGTGGACGAAGACGGTCCGCGACTCCCGGACCGCCCGCGACCGTGCCTGGTTGAGGACGATTCCGTAGATCCAGCTCCGCAGGGAGCCACGACCGCTCCACTGACGGAGCTGCCGGAGCACGGCGAGCCAGGCGTCCTGCGCCACCTCTTCCGCGAGGGCCTGGCTGCCGAGGTGGACCCGGGCGATGTGGATCATCGCTCGGTGGTGACGCTTCACCAGGGCGAGAAAGGTCGGTTCGTCCCCCGCGAGGAGCGCGGCCACGGTCTCGTGGTCGCCCCCCTCCGGGGCAACGGCACCTCCAGCAGCACGTGGGCGACCGTTCAGGAGCACCTTGCGCCTCCCGCGGTCGCGTGAAGCAAGAGAGAGGCCCGGGCAACGCTGTCAGCGATGACGCAGGGTTGCTCGGCGGCGAGCCACCAAGCGAGAGCCCGTCCCACCGTCGCTCTACGAGATCTCGTGGGCCCTGACGTGCGGGCTACGAACTCTCGTGGTCGCCCCGATGGATCTTCAGGGCCTTGATCCGGCTCCGGAGGGTGTTGGGGTGCAATCCCAGCTGCTTCGCCGCCCCGCGCTCTCCCTCGATCACCCAGTCCGACCGCTGGAGCGCGGCGAGGATGTGGTCGCGCTGCAGCGTGCGGAGATCCTTGCCCGTTGGCTCCTCCGCTGGTGGCGGCGCCGGGCGCGTGGCCGCGACGCCGAAGGTTTCGGGCTCGATCCGGAGAACCCGGTCGGTGGCGAGGATCATCGCCCGCTCGACGAGGTTCTGCAGCTCGCGCACGTTCCCCGGCCAGCGGTAGGCGACCAGCTGCGCCAGTGTCCCGGGATCGATGGAATCGATGTGGCGGTCGACCCGGACCGCGTACTTCTCGATGAAGAAGCGGACCAGGAGCGGAATGTCATCGGTGCGCTCGCGGAGCGCGGGGAGAGCCACCGGGAAGACGTTGAGCCGGTAAAAGAGATCCTCCCGGAACGTCCCCTCCTGCACCCCCCGCTGCAGGTCGCGGTTGGTGGCGGCGATGATCCGGACGTCGGTGCGGATGGTCTCGTTTCCACCGATGCGCTCGAACTCGTGCTCCTGGATGACCCGCAGCAGCTTCACCTGCGCGTCGGGCGGCATTTCCCCGACCTCGTCGAGGAAGAGCGTGCCTCCGTTGGCCAGCTCGAAGCGGCCCAGTCTCCGGGCGAGCGCGCCGGAGAAGGCCCCCTTCTCGTGCCCGAAGAGCTCCGACTCCACGAGGCCGGTGGGCAAGGCCGCGCAGTTCACCTTGATCAGCGGTCGCTCGCTCCGGCGGCTGGCGGAGTGAATGGCGCGCGCCACCAGCTCCTTTCCGGTCCCGGTCTCGCCGGTGATCAGCACCGTGGCGTCGGTGCGTGCCACCTTGTCCACCTTGGCGAGCACCGCGAGGAGCGACGGGCTGCGGCCGACGATCTCCTCGAAGTTGTGGACCGACTTGATCTCCTCCTGGAGGTAGAGGTTCTGAGCCTGGAGCTTCTTCTGCTCCTGCTCGAGGAGGACGCGTTCGGTGATGTCGAGGAACATCGTCCGGGTGTATTTCCCGTTCGGCTCGGGCCTGGACCACCACTGGAGCCAGACCGGCTTCCCGTCGTTCTTCCGGCGAAGCTCGAGCACGACCCCGCTGGTGTCTGCGCCGCGGCCGACGGAGGCCAGCGCCTCCTTGACCCGTCGCTGCGCCTCGGGCGTATCCGGGACCAGCGACGACCCGAGGATTCCCGGAACGTCACCCGGGTCGAGCCCGAGGATCCTCAGGGCGGCCCGGTTGGCGCTGATGAGACGCGAGTCCAGGTCCTCGCGGACATAGGCAATGGGCGCTTCCTCGTAGAGGTCGCGGTAGATCTGGAACTCATCGGGCAGATCGGCCACCGCGGCTCCAAAGGTCAACGCACTGCGCCCACGAGATCTCGTAGCACCTCCGAGAAACGGTTCCTAGTCGCCGATGGAAGCCCGTGGGGCCTGGTCCCGAACGGGCGGATCGGCTCGGCCCGGAGTTTGCTCGCTCCGCGACCCGTGCTGCGAATCACCCGGGAGGAGAGCGAAGCAGGCGGATTGCTAAGGGTCGAAGGACGGCTCGCCGGCCCATGGGTGGAGGAGCTGCGCTCGGCGTGCGAACGGCATCCCACCGGGGTGCTCGACCTCCACGGGCTGCAGACCGCCGATGCCGACGGCCTGCTCCTGCTCCGTCGACTCTCCGGCGACGGGAGGACGCTGCTCCACCTCTCCGGGTATTTGGCAGCGCTTCTCGCCTCGGGGCCCTGAGGCTCCCGACCGCTGTCAATCGCCGCGACCCTGCCCCGGCGGCGTGGTTGCCACCAGCGAGCCGAAGATCCCGGCGATTCCTTCTGTGGCCCCGAGGTGAAGAAGAGCGTCGTCTTCGGGCTGCACCCAGTGAGTCGGGTGCATCCATTCACCGAGGTTCATCGACGAGGAGTCCCGCCTCCTCGGCCAGGAGCCGCAACCGCTCCTTGACCCGCTCGAACTGCTTCCGGAGTGCGACGGCCTTGCGCTTGATCGCCTGCGGCGGGGGCTCGATGTCCTCGAGCATCACCCGGGCGACGTCCTCCCAGCGCATCCGACGGTCCACCCGGAGGACGAGCAGTGTCCGGTCGTCGGGGTCGAGTGCGTTTCGCAGCTCGACGAAGCGGTCCTTGGCCTCGGTCTTGAGGAAGGACAGAGTTTGCTCACGGACCCGCTGCTCCAGCTGCGAGAGCGGCGCTTCCGAGAGCGGCACGCCCCGGCGGCCTTCTCTGTCGATGGATCGATGCAGCGCATGTCGGGCCAGGGTGTAGGCCCAGGTTCGAAACGAGCTCTGCCATCGGAACCCGGCAAAACCCCGCCAGAGATCCTCCGAGAACACCGAAAAGGCGTCCTCCGCCTCGTGCGTGCTCCGCGTGACTGCCAGGAGATAGCCGAAGATCTCCGGGCCGAAACCCTCGAGCGCACGCGTCGCTGCACAGGGGTAGTCCCCCGCCTCGAAGGACCGCCGGAGCTCGTCTTCCAGTTCGCGTCGGGACACGGTCAGAAGCCGAACGCCCGCTCGGGCTGAAACCGGTGGACACGCTCGAGCTGCGCGCGCTCCTCCATCTCGCTGGCATCGAGCGCACCCAGGTCCGCCGCCATGAGCAGGCAGCGCCAGCGGATGAACGGGGCCTCCTGCCCCCTCGAGAGGTCGACGGCGCGTCGAGCCTCGCGGATCGCGGCGGCCCGGTCGCCGTCGAGCAGGTGTTGCCTGGCGAGCAGCTGGGCTCCGAGCGGCCGCAGGGAGACCATCCCGCGCCGTCCAAGCCATCGAGCGCGACGCCGCGCGAGCCGCCGGCTACCGGCCGACAACCTTCCGGCCCGCTGCAGGTCCACCGCCGCATCGAGAGCCAGGAGCCACCAGAGGCCGCCCACCGCATCGGCAAGGGCCCACCCGGATCGGCGCACTGCCGCCCAGCGACGGGTGAGCCGGTGGAAGACGTCACCCGGTCTTCCTGCCGCGAGCTCGACCAGCCCGAGGGCGATCTCCAGGCTCACCCGCATGAGCGTGCAGGGTTCCTCCGGGACGCGAGGCGCCCAGAGGGCGAGGACCTCCTCGGCGTGCCCGATGTCGCCTGCTCGGGTGGCCTGTGCCACCTCGACGAGCGCGCCAAAGCTTTGGGAGAGGATGTCCCACCGTCCTCGCGCAGCTTGGGATTCGATCAACGCGCGCACCTGCGAGTCCTCGCAGAGGAGGTGACGGGCGAAGATGAGGACGCTGCGGCACGCCATGAGCTCCCAGCGATCGGAGAAGCCGAGCTCGCGACCGGTGACCACGGCACGCTCCAGGGCCTCGCACGCCCTGTGCCACTGTCCTGCGATTCCCACCCCGAAGGCACGGATGACGTCCATCTTGATCCGTGGCCCCTCCATTCCCCCGTCCTCACCCGCCATGGCCGCGGTCCGGGCGAACACCTTGTCGGCCGCCAGGGCCGAGGGTGCCGACATCCGCGCAGCGAGGATGGTCCCCTCCGCCATCCCGGCGAGAAAGCGGGGCCTGGCGCCCTCGAGCCGTGCCGCGAGGGTTCGAAGGCGAAGGGAATGCTCCAACGCCACCAGGGGGAGCACCACGAAGAAGCTCTCCACGATGGACCGGTGGAGATCGAGCTGGGCCAGCTGCTCTGGGCTCGGAGGGCGCTCGCGCCATCTCGCCGGAACCGACCGGAGCAGGAGCAACAGAGCGCTCTGGAGAACGCAGGGCACCAGCACGGAACCCAGGTTGTGCCGCAACCTGAACCCCAGCGGGCCGACGAGGCGCTCGAACTCCTTCGCCCCGTCGCCGACCTGGCCCTGCTTGACCAGATCCTCGGCGAGGCGCGCTCCGACCTTCAGCTGCAGTCCGCGGTCCGGGGTGAGATCGGCCAGCGCGCGCGCGCGGCGTAGGGCGTCCGCCGCCCCAGGGTAGTCGTCGGCCAGCTCGGACAGCTCTGCCACCCGGAACCAGAGCGCGGCGGTGCGGGATGGGAGCTCGCCGACCGCCGCGATGGCGAGGGCGGCACGATGGAGACGCACCGCCTCGTCGAAGGCCAGCTTGGTTGCCGCTTCCTCCGCGCCTCGGATCCGGTAGGTCCGGATCTTCGGGTCGTCCCTGGCCAGGGACCAGTGCCAGAGGAGCGCGTCGACGTTCTCGATCCCCAGTCGCTCCAGGGCTTCTCCCAGACGACGGTGGGTGGCCTGGCGTGACTCGCCCATCCGGAGGTAGGCCGCGAGCCGGAGACGGTCGTGGTAGGCGTCGACGGCTCCGGGGACGCTCCTTTCGTCACTCCCCCCGACGTTGCGGGCCAGACGCATGGCGAGCAACTCCTGGAGCGAAGCGTGAATGGTCTCGCGGTCGAGGCCGCAAGCCTCCTCCAGCACCTCGGTCGACACTGGGCCGTGCGAGGCGGAGATCAGACCCATCAGGGTCCGCGCGGAGGCATCGAGGGCATCGAGGTTGCGGTCGAGGAGGTCGTCCAGGCTCAACGGAGCGTCGGGTTCGTCCTCTCGTTGCCGGAGAAGCTGGACGGCGAAGAATGGATTTCCCCCGGATTCCTGGCTGAGCGCAGCGAGGCGGTCGCCGGAGATCGGCTCGCCGAGCAACTGCGACGCGAGCTCCTCCAGCTCGTCTTCCGGCAGGGGCCCGAGCGCGAGCTCCCGCGTCGTCCCGGCCGGGAGTGGCGACTCGGGTCTTGCTGCGGCGACCAGCGCCAGCCGGGCCGCGCGAGGAGAGGCGACCAGCGCCTCGAGGAGCTCGGTGCTTTGCCGGTCGCTCCAGTGCTGATCGTCCACCAGGAGGAGCAAGGGAGCTTCGGTCGACAGCTCGACGACCAGCGCGCGGAGCGCGGAGACCGCGCGCTCCCTACGGGTGATGGGGTCAGCCCGCCCGGGCCCCGGAGGGGAATCGAGCGGCCGGGGCCAGACGGGGAAGACCTCCGCCAGGTCCGCGGTCTGCTCGAGCAGGCGTGAAGCCCGCGCGGGGGGAAGGTCCGGGACGGTCGCCGCGAGCTGGTCGACGATGCGGTCGAAGGCCCGAAACGGGAGGAGCTCGCGCTCGTAGCAGCTTCCGGCGAACACGCGGAACCCTCGGCTGCGTGCACGGTCGGCGAAGGCCCGGAGGAGCGCGGACTTTCCGACGCCGCTCTCACCGCGAATGATCGTGAGCTCCGTCCGTCCACCAGCTGCGGCGTCCAGCGCCTCGTCGAGCTGGTCGAGCACCTGGCGACGGCCGACGAAGGGTTCCCTGGCCCTGCGGGCGACGGCGACCGGACGTGACCGAGGCGAGGCGAGGCCAAGGGCCCGGCGAACATCGGCGATCGTGGGCCGCCGGGCAGGGTCCACCTCGAGGAGAGCTCCCACGACTGCCGTGAGCTCCGGGCCCGCTCCCGAGCTGAGCGTGTGCTGTGGCGACGAGACATCGTCGGTCGCGGCGGAGGTCGGCGGAGGCGCGGAACTCTCGAGAAGGCGGCGCAGGATGCAACCCAGGGAATAGAGATCGGCAGCAGGACCGACCCGCTCGCCCCGTTCCTGCTCGGGCGCCATGAATCCGACGGTGCCCACGACGCCGCTCCCGCTGCCCTCGGAGAGCAGCTCAGCGACGACTCCGAAGTCGACGAGCTTCACGCCTCCCTCGCCGGTCACCAGCACGTTCGCCGGCTTGAGGTCGCGGTGGACGATTCCCTCGTCGTGAAGGAACTCCAGGGCTTCGAGGATCTGACCGACCGTGGCCAGCAGCTGCTCGACTCGCGGCGCCGGCCCGAGAAACGTGGCCAGGTTCGTTCCCTCGACGAGCTCCATGGAGAAGGCCAGGCCTTCGGGATCACCGAGCAGATCGTAGAGGCGGACGATCCGCGGATGGACGAGCTTGGCCATCGCGCGGAACTCGCGCTTGAAGCGGAGCAGCGCTCGGGGTTCCAGCGAGGAGCTGATCTTGAGCGCCACGCGCATCCGTCGCTGCCGGTCGTAGGCGCCGTACACCGTTCCCATGCCACCGGAGCCGAGACGGGAGAGCAGCTCGAAGCGCTCCAGGACCGCCGCAGGAAGCCGGCCCATCCGGGGCGGCGCCACGGGAGGCGCATGGGCGATCCGCCCGAGAAATTCCTCGTCGGATCCGGAGCGCTCTCCGAGGTCGTCCGACTCCTGGATCATGCTTCCGTCCTGACCTCGCCTGTGCGTCGCGGCCTGGCGTCAGCACAGACGCCGCGAGGGCAGCGAACTCAACGGGAGGTGGCGAAGTTCTACACCGCTGCGGCGGCACTCCGGGAGTCGAGAGGAGCGCTTCGATCGGAGTCCCGGAATCCGGTGCCGACCGGGACCTGGGGTTCCGGAACCCCGGATCAGCGACGGCGAAGCGTTGGCGATGACCCACGCTGGTCCCGCGAATCGCCGCCCCCCGCGTCGCCCGGCAAATTCCCCAGCGCCGACCGGCGCTTTCGAAGCGCGACGTCACACTCCGCTCGACTGCACTCCATCAGCACGACTGAAAGCGCCCCGCTGGGAGGAAGCGCCGATGGCCGCTGAACGTGAGCTTGGTGTTCTTGTTTTCAACGGCGTTGCAGGTGAGCCGGCCGCGCGCATGGGGCGGCTTCCAAGCTGGTTGAACTCCGGAAGAGCGGTCGCGGGGGCGCCCGTCGCCGTCGGGGCCAGGCCGCTCGCAAGTCCCGAGGAGCTCCACCGGATTCTTCGCAACGCCGCCGCCCGGGCGTGGCCCCGGGAGCTCGATTCGGACCGCGAGGACCTGGTCCAGGCAGCGATGTCGCGAGTGCTCGAGGGCTCGGCAGACGAAGGGAACTCCGCGATTCGCTCAAGGTCCGAGCTGGAGAAGGTCGCGTTCCACACCATGGTCGACGTCATCCGGCGCCGGAACCGCCGGAGAGCTGCGGGCATCGAGTCGGTCGAGGGGCCACGGTCCGCGCTGGCCGCCGAGGTGAGCGCCCCGACGGCCCGCCCCGAGGTCTCGTCGGCGCTCCGCGAATGCCTCGCGGGGATGGTCAGCTCCCGCCGTCACGCGGTGATGCTCTACCTCCAGGGCTTCACCGCGCGGGAGGCCGCCTACGTCCTGCACTCGAAGGAGAAGGCCATCCAGAACCTCGTCTTTCGGGGCATCGATGACCTCCGGCGCCGCTTGGTGCGGATGGGCGTGGCTCCATGAGCGACGAGGCGGTCACTGCTGACGTCATCCGAGGCCTTCGCCAGGGGTACGCCTCGGGGCCGCCTCGGATCACCGCCGGCGCCTGCGAGGTGCCGGAGCGCATCTGGCAGGCCGTCGAGGGAACGCCCGACCCGGCTCGGGTCGGGACCCGGGGGCGCAGTCGTCGTCTGGAGTGAAGCGATGTTCTCGAGCCTGGTGCTGGCAACGTGGCTTCTCGCGGCAACGGATGAGCGCGCGCCACTGCCGCACCGCACGAGCTTCGCTCCTTACGCGACCGAGGGAGTGCGAGAGTGTCTGCGTGACGTCCGGCGCGAGCCGTCGGCGCTGCTTCCTTATGCCCGGCTTCTCGGCCGGGTGCTTGTCCCGGGCACGCGCGCCGAAGCGATTGCTGCGCTCGAGCGTCTCGCAGCGGCGCCGCGCACCGCCTCCCGGGCGCAGCTGTACCTCGGAATCGGTCGGTTCAAGCTCGGGCAACGACGCGAGGCGGAGGCGATGCTTCGGCGCGCAGTGGAGCGGCTGCACACGGAAGGGGAGGCGGTGGGCGAGATCTACGGGCGCTTGTATCTCGAGACGATTCTCCGCCTGGATGGGCGGAGGCAGGACGCCGCGTTCGAGTTGAGGCGCGCCCAGGAGCTCGCCGCCCGGGTGGCGGATCCTCTTCTGAGCGCGATGGTGCAGGTCTTCGAAGCCTGGGAGGCGTTCTCCAACCATGACCACGGCCGTGCCTTGACGCTCTTCGAGTCCGCGCGTGACGTCCTAGCGAGCGGGCCGAACGGCTTCGTTGAGTCGCTGGCGTGGGAGGGGATCGCCGCCGTCCAGATCCAGCTCTACCGGCATCGCGAGGCGCTGGAGGCGGAGAAGGCACGCATCGCGGCGGTCGAGCGCGAGCGCGCGCCCACGGCATGGCCGCGCGCGGCTCTGGCCAACCGTGCGTTCTACATGGCGGATGATGGGGGATTGCCCTGGGAGGAGGTCGATCAATTCATCGCCGAGGCCCTGGAAGATGCCAGCCGCAGCCAGTCCGCCATCGCCCTGCGTGCCGCGAAGTACCTCAGGGCTCTCCGGCTGGGCGCCACTCCCGAGGCGGAGCGGATGTTCGAGGACCTCCTCCGCGCGCGCGAGGCGAGCCACGAGCGGTACGAGGCGATCTCCGACACTTGGCACCTCGGTCGTTTGCGAGGGTGGCTCTACCCGGAGCGGAGGGTCGAAGCCGAGGAGCTGGTGACCCGAGCGTACCATCGGGCGGAGGAGGCCAACCTGTGGGACGAGACTTCGTTCGCCCTCATTGCCCGGGCGCTCCTCCGCTGGGAAGGCGGCAACGAGGGCGGCGCGCGGGCGGATACCGAGGAAGCGCTCCGCCTCTACGAGCAGGAGCGGGACCGGCAGTTCGAGGATTCCACGCGAATCGGTAGCGGGGCACGAGCCTTCGAGGTTTACGTCGATCTGTCCAACCCGTTGCTCGCGCGCGGATACCACCAGGAAGCCTTCGACCTCACCGAACGGATGCGCGCCCGCAGTCTCCTCGACGCGATCCAGCGCAACCGCGATCCCGCCGCCCTCGCGCCTGTGCTTCGCGAGCGCCGGAAGGAGCTCTTCGCCCAGCTTGCCGCGCTCCAGTCAGAATTGTTGCGGTCCAATCTGCCTACCGAGGCCCGGGATGCGCGGAAGCGGGAGCTGGGCCGGGTCGAGCTGCAGGAAAGGCAGCTCGCCGACGAGATCGCCCACGCCCTGGCCGCCGTTCGGGTTCCTACTGCGCCGATGCGGCTCGGGGAGATCCAGCGCCGGATGGGCTCGGACGAGGCGATGCTGAGCTACGTCGTCGCCCCTGAGGGGCACGCCGACCGGGGGGACTTCCTGCCAGGCCCGCGGTCATTTCTCCTGGTGGTGACCGCGCGCGACGTGCGCTGGGTGCGCATCCTCGATCGAGACGCGCTCGACGACCAGCTGCGGATGTTCCTCGCTGTCGTGGAGGGGAGAGGCGGCGTCGAGGCGGCGGGCTCGGTGGTTCTCTACCGGGAGCTCCTCGCCGAGGCCGTGGAGCAACTGGATCCCGGGGTGCGGCGCTTGATCGTCATTCCCTCCGGACCTCTCCACGGGCTGCCGTTCGAGCTGCTCCGGAGCTCGACAGAGAGCCCGCCGCTGGGGGAGCGGTTCGCGATCGTCCGTGCTCCGTCCGCCACGCTCTGGGCTTACCTCCGTGAGCGGGAACGCTCGACGGGGCGCGAACCGTTGATGGCGCTGGCCGATCCGGGGGCGCTGACCGGCGACCGTCCAGCGCTCCGGCGGGCGGCGCCATGGATCGAGGGGCTGCGTCTCGGAGCACTGCCTTTCGCCCGCATCGAGGCGGAGCACGCAGTGAAGGCGCTTGGTTCAGGAAGCCGGTTGCTGGCCGGCCGGGAGGCCAGCGAGCACGCGTTGAAGACGCTGCCGCTCAAGCAGTGGTCGGTCCTCCACGTCGCGGCGCACGCAGTGGTGGACGAGGAGTACCCGGAGCGGTCGGCGGTGGTGCTCACCCCGGGCTCTCCAGACGAGGACGGGCTGCTCCAGGCCCGGGACATCGTCGATCTCGACCTCGACGGGATGCTGGTGGTGCTCGCCGCCTGCCGGACCGCGTCCGGACGGTCGTCCACTGCCGAGGGACCCGTCGGACTCACCCGCGCCTTCCTTCAGGCGGGCGCTCGGGCGGTGGTGGTGAGCCTCTGGGAGCTGGACGACGCGGCCTCGCACCGGCTGTTCGAGCACTTCTATGCGCGGCTGGCGAAGGGTGATTCGGTGCAGGAGGCGCTGCGCTCCGCCCGCGAGGCGCGAATTGCCGCGAGAGACCCCTCGGCTGACTGGGCAGGGCTGGTGGTCGTCGGGGACGGGGACTTCCGC
>Ga0066903_100002313_pt1 | contig 14795 bp, 10 predicted proteins | sample PanSoiMetaGPlot1_FD_67491 | JGI IMG/M metagenome (GOLD analysis project Ga0066903, IMG submission 67491) | Tropical forest soil microbial communities from Panama analyzed to predict greenhouse gas emissions - Panama Soil - Plot 1 (version 2) | ecosystem: Environmental > Terrestrial > Soil >...
GGACTGATCCTGGGGCTTCCGTCTCTTTGCCAATGTGCGACCATCTTAACAAAGCCCTCGGCTAAAGCCTTCCGCGACTACCATGTCGCCATGAAGACACGACTCGCCTTACTCGTCCTCGTCGCGGCGTGCGCCGCGGCCGCGCCCCGCGCGCAGACGCCTGAAGGCGTTTCCCTGCTTGGAAAGCCTCTGGTGTCGGCTCCTCCGACTGGCGAACAGAAGACGCGACTCGAAGCCGACCTTGCGAAGGCGCAGGCCGACCACGATCGCGACCGGAACAGCGCCGACGCCGCGATCTGGCTTGGCCGCCGTCTCGCCTATCTCGGACGCTTCCGGGATGCCATCGATGCGTTTACGGCAGGCATCGCTCGACACCCCGACGAGCCGCGGCTGTACCGTCACCGCGGTCACCGGTACATCACGGTCCGGAAACTGGATCTCGCCGTCGCGGATCTGACGCGCGCCTCTCAACTTATTGCGGGCAAGGCCGACGAGGTCGAGCAGGACGGCGCGCCCAACCGCGCGGGTATTCCGCGCAGCACGCTGCAGTCGAACATCTGGTACCACCTCGGACTCGCGCACTATCTGAACGGTGATTTTGAAAAAGCGCTCGCGGCGTATCGCGAAGGAATGAAGGTATCCCGCGTCAACGACGATATGCTCGTCGCGACCAGCGACTGGCTATATATGACCTTGCGGCGCCTGAAGCGCGACGCTGACGCACGCGCCGTGCTCGAGCCTATCAGGGAGCAGATGGACATTCTCGAAAACGGCGCGTATCACGCGCGGCTTCTGATGTACAAGGGCCTCCGGACCCCAGAATCCGTTCTGAACCTCAACACCGCCGACGATGTGCAGATTGCCACGCAGGGGTACGGCGTCGGCAACTGGTACCTGGTCAACGGCGATCGCGCAAAGGCGAAGGAGATCTACGACCGCGTGCTCGCCGGACGAGCCTGGGCGGCGTTTGGATTCATCGCCGCCGAAGCAGACTCGAGGCGGGGTTTCTGATCAGTTCTGCTCCTGACGGCGCGTCGCGTCTGCCAGGCCGCGCGTGGCCCACGCCCGCTGTGGCGCGTGTTCGAGGGCAGCGCGGTAGGCGGCGGCCGCTTCGCCGGGCCGATTGAGCATCAGCAGCACGTCGCCAAGCAGCTCGTGGGTGGGTTTGTCGACAAAGGGCGGTCCGAATTCCATCGGCATCGCGTTTTCGTCACCAGCCGCCTTGTTCAACCCCGCCACCGCCTCGTCCGCCCGGCCCCGGTCGATCGTCTGCAGCGCCACAAGCTGCGCGTCCAGGACGGCGCCGCGAGTCACGTAGCGCGCGGCTTGGCTCGCAGCCGGAAGTTGGCGTCGAAGCGACCGCACTTCGCTCAGGGCGGTGTCGAGGCGGGCGGGTTCGTGTCGAGCCGCTGCGGCCAGCCCGCGCACGTAGGCGCGCGTGATTTTCGCGCCGATCAGATCGCCGAGAGGCAGATCGTCAGCCGCCAGATTCCCTGTCCACTCGCCGGTGTCGATCAGATAGCGGCTCCACATCTGGATGTACGAGGCCGCGGGGATGTTGTCGGGATCCAGCGGATCTTCTTCCGGCGCCCGAAGCACCAGGCCATTGACACCCGCGGCCTGCGCGCGGCACGCATCGAGGATGCGGCGGGCGTCCCTTGGTCGATCGATCTGCAGGTAGCCGTACATGAGCCACATGTTCGCGTGGCCGCAGGCGGGTGCCCTGCGGCCTGCAGCCTCGGCGCGGCTGGCGGCGACACTCATGGCGCGCTCGTTTGCTGCGACGACGTCGGCCCACATCCCCGCGGCGAGGTAAATGTGCGAAGTCATGTGGAGTGCGTGCGGCGCTGCCGGGGCGATGGTGGAGTAGCGGCGCGCCGCCGGTAGGCCGCGCGAGGCGTGGGCGGGATCGTCGTACGAGTGAATCAGGTAGTGCGCCAATCCTGGATGACTCGGGTGCGCGGCAAACGCCTCCTCGAGCACCGCGGCCGCCCGCATATAAATGACTTCGTCGCGGCCCTGATGGGCCGATCCGAGCAGCGCCAGCCCGTAAAACGCCGCCGCATCCACATCGTCCGGATACGTGTCGTGGACCCTTCGCATCGCGTCGAGGTAGGCGCCATCGCGCGCGATCTTGTCACCGGCGCCGTAGAGCGTTTCGACAGCCGACAGATACACGCGCTCGCGTTCGGTTCGCCCCTTCGCGATTCGTGCCTCGCGCGACGCGCCGAGCCGGTCGAGCACGCGCCGGGCGCCGCCGAGATCCTGTTCCATCCAGACTGGATGGTTCTTCGTCATCGCCTCGCCCCAGTACGCCATCGCGAAGTCCGGGTCGATCTGCTGCGCCGATCGGAACGCGCGCGCCGCATCGTCGTACTCGAAGTTGTGGAGCTGTGCGAGGCCGTAAAGGAAGGATGCCTGCGCGGCCGGCGAACCCGAGTTGGCGAACGAGACGTCGCCCACGCGAAGATCCTGCGCAATGGGCAAAGACGCCATCGCCACGATGAAGGCCACGATCGCGATCGTGCGGCGGGGTGACATCATGCGCCGGCCAGTTTTGCCGTATCTTAGCGCGGGCCTGCGTTGCCGCCACACGGCAAGTCATCGGCAGTGGCGTGCCGCCGACTCTAGTACCCGAGCTGATAGCCGAGCGTAATCGCAAACTTGCGGTCGAGACGGTCCTGACCGAACGGCGGCCGCCGATCGTAGTTCAGCCCAAGCTCCGCCGACATGAGCAGACCGCCGACCACGATCAACCGGACGCCGGAGCGCGTCTGCACGAACTGGTTTTCGCCGCCGGTCAATCCGAAATAACCATCCTCCTGGAAGTAGATCTGCAGCCGCTTTGGCACGAGGAACCAGTCGAACTTGACCGTTTCGCGCGCCGCCCAGTAGCTGCGGTCCGGCTCTACGCGGTGCTGCTCGTTGACGTAGCCGGCGCCGCCATCGACGGCGAAGCTCACGATGCCGTATCGCAGCGTCTGATAGCCGATGCCGACGCCCGGCGCGACGCGGAGGTCCAGGTCGCGGAAGACATCGTTGTTCAGAATCAGGTTGCCGTTGGCGTAGATGTGGTCGGTGAGAAACTCCTGATGACGGAACGTCGACGTCACATTGCGGGTGGTCTGGAAGCCCGCTGTTTTCGCGCCATTGATATTGAGGTCCACCGACGTCTGGTTTTGAAGAGTTCGCCACGTCACCAACCCCGCTAGATGAAGGCTGCTGACATCGCTCGATCCGGAGGCGATGAGACCTCCGGCCTCGGCGCGGCTCGTCATGACGATTCCCGACTGGGGACGGACGATGGTCACGACGTCGCTCAGCGGCACGTCGATGGAGACGCCGAAATTGGTCAGCAGGCGGAGTGAGCCCTCGGGACCTGGCACGACCCGGGCGATGTGCCAGCCCCTGTGGCGAACCGTCACGCGCACCTCGCGCGCCGTCTCGAGGCCGGCGATCACTCGCCAGGGAACTTTTACCACGTCGGAAAACGGCGTCCGGAAGGTGAGCACGCCGTTCTCCATGAGTTGTGCGGTGCCGCTCATCGTGTTGCCGTTCACGAGCCACACCTCGTCCGCGTTCGCCGGGGCGGCGATCGTCATCAGCAGCGGCAGCAGGCGAATCGCCAGCCGGTTGAGGTACTGCGGAGCTCGCACGATGCGCGGAAGCAGCGCCGTGTCGCCAAACGAGACGAGTGGAGCGTCCTGGCGGCTGCTGGACCGTGCTGGGGGCAAGAAGCCCGCCAGCTGTGCCGGCTCAGCAGAGGCGCGCCAGCGTGCGCATGAGGTCGAGGGTGTTTATCGGACGATTGGATTCTTTGAGTCGTGCGACCAGTCCTGCCAGGATCCCACATAGACCCTGGCCGGCACGCCCACGGCGCGCGCGGCGAAGTACATCAGGCTCGCGCGCATGCCGACCGCGCAGTACGTGATGACTTCCTGGCCGGTCTTGACGCCCGCAGCCGAAAGCAGCGCCTGCATCTCTTCGCGCGGCTTGAATTTCATCGAGCGGGTGTCGACGAAGAGACTCTGCCAGAGGATGAGTGTAGCGCCGGGCAGGTGACCGCTGGAGAACTCGCCGGTGGTCCGCACGTCGAGAATGCGAGTGTTCGGCGACTCGAGCCGGGCGCGGACGTAGTCCGCGTCGACCATGACGTCGGGCGCTGCGCGGACGGTCAGTGTACCTGGCGTGACAGCAGCCACTGTCTTCGATACCTCGCGCTTCTCGGACTCCCACACGCGAATACCGCCGTCGAGCATCGAGACCTGGTCGCCATGTCCGATTGCGGCCAGCGTCATGTACATCCAGCCGGTTGTCATTGGACTGTCGCCGTAGAGCACGACTCGCGTGTCGTCGCTGACGCCGGCTTTTGCCCACAGCTTCGCCAGCTGATCGAGCGGGAGCAGCTTGTGGCCGTCGCCGATGGTCGCCATGTGATCGACGTGCACCGCGCCGGCGATGTGTCCGTTTCCGAACGCTCCGTTGTCGCCGACGTCCACGATCCGGACATTGCGGTCAGTCAGGTGAGCCTGAAGCCAGTCGGTAGAGACGATCGGATCGGCCGCAGGGGCAGTGGCGAGTGCCGCAGCAAGGACGATGGTCAGCACGGGAATCTCTCCTTCACCCCTCTAGACGCACTTCGGGCTCGAGAGTTCCCGTAGGTCGAGGACGTCGAAGAGATCAGGTTGGTCGGAGAGTCGGTGATGTCGAGACTGAAGCGCCTGCGGCCATGCTGAGTAGCGGCCTGTGAAGCCGCGACGAAGCATCAGCGTAAGAACGCGGCGGGGGTGGGGCCCCGCCGCCAGTGGAAGAATGTCGATGCCCAGCTCGAGTTGGCCGGTCGATCAATCACTTAATAAACAGCATCTCCCGGTACGTCGCCAGTGGCCACGTCTCGTGCGGCATCGTGAGCTCGACCGCGTCGCCCGTCTCGCGCAGCGCGGTCATGGCCGGTATGACGACGTCGCGGAAGTGCTTCGCATGTTTCCCCGCGTCGGCGCTCTCGTGTTCGAGCGCGTGCGCCAGCTTGTCGGAGCGCTGCTTGAGCTGGTCGACGAGCTTGGTGATCACGCCGAGCAGCTTCTTGCCTTCGACCGACTTGCCGCCCGCGGCCTTGACGGCCGACACGCTTTGCGCGACGTGCTTCTGGTACTCCAGCGCCGCCGGGAGAATGTAGCGATTCGCCATCAGGACCATGAGCTGTCCTTCGACGTTTACGGTCTTGTTGTAGGTCTCGACCATGATGTCGTAGCGCGCCTGCACCTCGCGCCCGTTGAGGACCTTGTATTTCTCGAAAAGCGTGACGACTTCCTTTGATACGAGTTGCGGTAATGCGTCCACGGTGTTTCTGAGGTTCAGGAGCCCGCGCTTGCCCGCCTCCTTCTCCCATTCCTTCGAATAGTTGTTGCCGTTGAAGATGATCCGTTTGTTCTCTTTGATCACCCTCGGCAGCAGGTCTGCAACCGCAGCCTCCAGCTTCTTGCCGCCCGCCATGGACTTCTCGAGCTCCGCCGCCATGTAATCAAGCGATTCAGTCACCGCCATGTTCAGCGCGATGTTCGGGTACGCGATGCTCTGGTTCGACGACACCGCGCGGAACTCGAACTTGTTCCCCGTGAACGCGAACGGGCTCGTGCGGTTGCGATCGCCAGCATCCCGCGGCAGCTTCGGCAGGACCATGACGCCCGTGTCGAGCATGCCGCCCTGTTTGGTCGACTTCGCGCCGCCCTTCTCGATCTGCTCGAAGATGTCCGTCAGCATGTCGCCGAGGAAAATGGAGATGATTGCCGGCGGCGCCTCGTTCGCGCCGAGCCGATGATCGTTGCCCGCGCTCGCGATGCTCGCGCGGAGCAGGCCCTGCCACTTGTTGACCGCGCGGATCACCGCCGTGCAGAACACGAGAAACTGCATGTTCTCGTGCGGATTCGCGCCGGGACCGAGCAGGTTGTGGCCATGATCGTCGCTCATGGACCAGTTGAGGTGTTTGCCAGAGCCGTTCACGCCCGCGAACGGCTTCTCGTGCAGCAGGCACGCAAGGCCGTATTTCGGTGCGACGCGCTTCAGCGTTTCCATCACCATCATCTGATGGTCCGTCGCCACGTTCGCGTTCTCGAACACCGGCGCGATCTCGTACTGGCTCGGCGCCACCTCGTTGTGGCGCGTCTTGACCGGCACGCCGACCTTGTAGAGTTCCGATTCGGCTTCCGACATGAACGCCATGATGCGGTCGGGGATCGTCCCGAAGTACTGATCTTCGAGCTCCTGACCCTTCGGGGGTTTGGCGCCGAAGAGCGTGCGGCCCGCGTTGATGAGATCGGGGCGCGAGAGATAGAAATACCGATCGATCAGGAAGTACTCCTGCTCGGGCCCGCACGTCGTCGTCACGCGCTCGGCTTTCGAGCCGAACAGCTTCAACACGCGGACAGCCTGTTTCGAGAGGGCCTCCATCGAGCGGAGGAGCGGTGTCTTCTTGTCGAGCGCCTCGCCCGTCCAGCTGACGAACGCGGTCGGAATGACGAGCGTCACCGCGCCGCCACTTTTCAGGAGCCATGGCGCCGATGTCGGATCCCACGCCGTGTAGCCGCGCGCCTCGAACGTGCTGCGCATGCCGCCCGAGGGGAAGCTCGACGCATCGGGCTCGCCCTTGATCAGCTCCTTCCCGGAAAACTCGGCGACGGCCTTGCCGTCCGCCGTCGGGGTCAGAAACGAATCGTGCTTTTCAGCCGTAATCCCGGTGAGCGGCTGGAACCAGTGCGTGTAGTGAGTTGCCCCGTGCTCGACCGCCCATTCCTTCATCGCTTTGGCTATCGCGTCGCCCGCGGACAGATCGAGCGGCTCGCCGTGCAAGATCGTCCGGCGCAGCGCGTGGTAGACGTTTTTGGGAAGGCGAGCCTGCTGGACCTGGTCGTTGAAGACCAGGCTGCCGAAAGCCGTCTCTCTCGCGCCGCGCGCTTCCTTGTTTTCAGCCACTGACCAGTCGCGGATCGCGCTGATCGCTTCACCCAGCACCGCAGACCCCATCGTCGCCCCCTTCGCCTCAGCCGATCAGACCAGGACATCCAGCCATCGAATCGAGTCAGCCAAAGCCTGAATTATGCTCAATTTCGTGCATATTTTGCAAGATATTGGTTACAGAATCATGACATTCAGCGATTTTCTGTCGTGATGTCGTTCATTTTGTGCACGAACTGCATGATACTCGGATCAGTTGGGCATCCACCCAAGGATCGTGAGAAACTCGGCGAGCACCATCGCCGTCGCTCCCCAAACCTCCACGCCGTCAACCCTGAACGCAGGTATCTGCAACACTCGCCCGTCGCGTGTCCGTTCCGTTTCGGTGACGGCCGACGCGTCGAAGAGATGGTCGAGGTTGACCTCCAGGATCCGCGCGACTTCGCCGTCCGAGGGCATGAGCGCCGGCCGACCGGCGAGCGCGCCGACGATCGGATGGAGACGGAAACCGCTGACCGGGATGTCGAGCGGCGTCAATGCGCCAAGCACTCGCACCGTGTCGCGGTCGAGTCCGACTTCTTCTTCAGCTTCGCGGAGGGCCGCCTCTTGAAACGTCTCGCCTTCGTCGACGCCGCCGCCGGGCAGCGAGACCTGGCCGCCGTGGCGCAGGCGGTCGGCCCGCACCGTCAGCAGGATGTGCGCGTGGTCCGCGTGCGGGAACACGGCGAGCAATCCGGCGGCGTCGCGGATGCGCGAAGGGTGGAAACCCGCAGGCCATTGCCGCCGCGGTCGCGGCGCGAGCAGCGACTGGGCAGCTTCGCCTGGGAGCGCGCGTTCAAAACCCGCTTCGAGTCGCGAGATGACTTCGAGGTAGTTCACGAACGTTCAGGAAACCAGCAGACGAGCGGAGGCGTTCCGCGTTCGGCGTGGCGATCTGAATTGTATTCGGGATTCGGGACTCTCGTCAGCTATGGCACGATCGTCATCGCGCCGCAGGAACCTTGCGGCGCCGGGTATGAGCCGCTGGTCATCGCGCGCACGACCTCTGACGCGATGAACGCGTAGCCCGCGTCGTTAGGATGGAGGCCGTCGGAATAGTAGTTGGACGGCTGGTAGCTGCGGCCGTCGCACATCGCGTCCACGACGGCGACGCCCTGCGACACGAGCGGATTAATGACAGTTGTTGTCATCCCGACGGCCGCGCGTTGCGCGGCGCGCCGCTGGTCGAGGGACGCGCCCGCCAGATACGGAAGACCCGCCATGTTCGGGACATTGACCGCGACGATACGCGCCGACGGCGCCCGGTTGCGGATGCCGTTGAGCAGGGTGGCGTAATCTGCCGCGAACGTGCGCACCTGCGCATCCACGTATCCCAGCCCGTCGCTTCCGCCAGCGCCGCCGCCGAGCGCAGCGGTGATCACGTTGACATCGTTGCCACCGGCGAAGATCGTCACGATGGTCGAGTTGCCCAGCACGAACGGCATTTCGTGGTCGATGAAATTGCCTTCGATCGTCCGCCCATACTGCCGGCCGAGTGCCTGAATATCAGGCCCGATGACCGCGGTCGGAATCCCGAGGTTGCGAAGGGTGACCGTTGATCCCTGGGCCTGAAGGGTCCGGACGGCGACCTGGACGTAGCCCATGCCGTTCGGGCAGTCGGTAAAGGGAATGCATACTACGCTGGAACCGACGCCGTTGGCGTCGCTTGCGCCGACGGCCGTGTAAACGACTGGTGCGCCGGGTGCAACCGGATTGGTCGGTCCTGTGGGTGAGCCGCTGTTACTCGTTTTATTGCAAGAGACCGCCACAAGGGCGCAGGCGGCCATCATCGAGATCCGTCGATTTGGAGTACGGCACATTTGGCGAAAAATCCTTGACACCAGGCAGCACAGGAAACCGTACCTGTTCTTTAGAATGGCAGGCATGGTCCGGTGCTGAGAAGCTGGATCGCAACGGTCGAGGCAGTCCTCAGGGGCATCGTCACCTTATTGTTTCGGCCAGAGCCAGCAGGTCGTGCACTCGAACCGGGCGACGTTGCACCCTTATTCTCACTCGCGGGGTCCGACGGACGCCTGTATCGGCTCGCCGATTACCGCGACCGGTCGGCGGTGGTGCTCGCGTGGTTTCCCAAGGCGTTCACGTCGGGGTGACGAATCGAATGCCGGTCGCTCGGTGCGAGCGACGCGTTGCTGCGAACCTTCGAGGTCGAATACTTCGCGGCGAGCGTGGACGAGCCGGCAGCGAATCGCGCGTTTGCGGAATCGATCGAGGCGCGCTATCCGATCCTGAGTGACCCGTCCCGGGATGTGGCGCGCGAGTATGGAGTGCTGGGACCTGCGGGATTCACCCGTCGCTGGACGTTCATCGTCGGGCGAGACGGACGGATCCTGGCGATAGACAAGGACGTGTCGGTCTCGTCTCACGGCAACGACATCGCGGAGCGGCTTGCGGCGCTCGGAGTTCAACGGCGAACATGACATTGCTGGATCGATTTCGCGCACAGCCCCGGCAGAAGCATCCCGACCCTGCGGTCAGGCTCGGCTTCGTCCAGGAAATCCCCATTGCCGAACGCGAGCTGCTGGCCGAGATCGCGAGGGACGACGCGGACGTCCGCGTCCGTCGCGCGGCCATCGGCAAGCTGATGGATCCGTCTGCGCTCGCCGTGTTTGCGGCAGACGCCGAGGCCTCGGTCCGCGAGCAGGCGGTGGCGATGCTCCGCGACATCGCGCTCGAGGCGTTCGAAGGCGTCTCCGAAGCCGACAGCCTGACGGCCGTCGAGGCGCTCGGCGACACGAAGGCGCTGGCGCTCGTCGCCAAGAGCGCGGTCAGCGAGGCGGTGGCTGCCCGCGCGCTCGAACGGATCGGCGATCCGCATGTGACCGGGTCCATCGCGCGTCACGCCGAGCACGAAATGGTCCGGCGTCGCGCATTCGATGCCTTAAGAGACCCTGGGGAAATCCTCAGCGTGGCGCTGAACTGCGAGTTCCGTGAGCCCTCGTCCGCCGCCGTCGATCGCATCAGCGATCGGGCCGATCTCGAGCAAATTGCCGCGCGCGCCCGCAACAAGAGCGCGTCCAAGCGAGCGCGTGCCATCCTGCGGGAGGCCGACGAACGCGACGCCCGCGAGCGCGAATCGCTCGAGGCTGAGGAGCGTGAGCGGCGCCAGCAGGCCGCCGTCGACGCGCAGCAGGCCCGCGAGGCGGCCGCGGTCGAGGCTGCCGCCGCAGCACGAGTGGGCGAGGAGCACCCCGTCGAAGCCGCAGCGTCCGAACAGCACGCGGCGCTCGAGAAAGACGCCGAGCGGCAGCTCGAGCACGACGCCCGCGAACGCGACGCCTGTGAGACCGCCGAGCGCGAGGCCGAGCGGCGCCGCTCACGGCAGCACGAGCTGGTCGAGGAAGCGGCGCGCATCGGGGCGATCGAGGATTTCAACGCGGCCCGCAGGCAATTCACGGTCGTCCGGCGCGAGTGGATTGACGTAACGTCGCGGGCGGCGCCAGCCGATACCGACCGGGCGCGGTTCGAGGCCATCGAGGCTGCGTTTGCGGAGCGAGAGTCGTCCGCCCGCGACGCCGATCAGAAGTCGCGCCGGGACGCGCTATTGCGCCTGCAGCAGCTCATTGCGCGGACCGAGCCGCTGGCAACGCGAGACGACCTCACGCTCAAGGCCGGCGAGCGGGCGCTGCGGGACCTGCGGATGGCGCTCGGGTCGTTGCCGCCGCTGCCGACCAAGGCGGATCACGCCGAGATGCTGCAGCGGCTGAAGGCCGCGCACATGGGGTTGACGCCGCGTGTCCAGGAACTACGCGAGGTGGCCGGGTGGCAGCGCTGGGCGAACATCGGCATCCAGGAACAGCTCGTCGAGAAGATGGAGGCGCTCAAGACCGTCGAGGATCCCGAGCTGATTGCGCGCCAGGTCAAGGACCTGCAGCAGCAGTGGCGTCTGGCGGCGGATGTGCCGCGCGCGCAAGGCGAGGCTCTGTGGCGCCGGTTCAAGGCAGCGCACGACGAGGCCTGGAGCAAATGCGAGGCGCATTTCGCCGCACAGGCGGTTGAACGTGACGCCAACCTCGCCCGAAAGATCGCGCTTTGCGAGAAAGCGGAGCAGCTGGCCAACTCGACCAACTGGATCCAGACCGCGGATGCCATCAAGTCGCTGCAGGCCGAGTGGAAGGCCGTCGGGCCGGTCAGCCGGGGTCAGGAACGCGCGACCTGGGATCGGTTCCGATCCGCATGCGATCGGTTCTTCACGCGGCGCCACGCTGACCTGGCCGAACGGAAGGCGGTGTGGTCCGCCAACCTCGCGAAGAAAGAGGCGCTCATCGCGAGAGTGGAGGCGTTGGCCGAGTCGTCCGACTGGGAACCGGCGGCGAACGAGATCAAGCGCATCCAGGCTGAATGGAAAGCCATCGGTCCGGTCAAGAAAAGCAGGTCCGAATCGCTCTGGCAGCGTTTCCGCGGCGGCTGCGACAAGTTTTTCGAACGTTACGCGCAGCGCCACGACGTCGCCCGCGCGGAACGCGTGGCCGCGCGCGAAGCGATTGTCACCGAGCTCGAATCGTTCAGCGCCGAGGCCGCGGAAGGAGATGCCTCGGCGGAAGCCAGCGCCCCGCCGCCCGATTTTCTGACGAAGATCCGGACGCTGCGCGTGCGCTGGCAGCAGGAGCTCGCGGCGCGCGGCGTCGATCGCGAGCGCGCCGCCGCGCTCGACGAGCGCTACGCCCAGGCGTTCGGCAAGGCTCTGGCGCGATGGCCGCAGGCGCTTGCCGGCAGTGAGTTCGATCCCGAATCGAACCGCCGGCGCATGGAATCGATTGTGAAGCGCATGGAGGAGCTGGCGAACTCGATCGCCGGTCCTCCCGAGGCCCAGGACGCGTCGGTATCGCCGACGACGCGGCTTGCGGCCATGCTGAAGGACGCGCTGGCGGCCAACACGATCGGCGGGAAGGCGGACAACGAGAGCCGCTATCGGGCCGCAGACGAGGAAGTGCGTCAGGCGCAGGCGAACTGGTCTCGCATCGGACCGGTACCCGATGAACTGCGGCGCGCGCTCGTCGATCGGTTCCAGTCCGCGATCCGGCGAGTCCACAACCAGACCGGATTGCTGCGCTCCGATGCGCGGCGCGATCAGAGACCGGACAACAGAGGACCGAGGCCGGACGGCAAGAAGTCGTTAGTCGGCAGTCGATAGTCGACTATTCGATCTTGAGAAGTTCCACGTCGAAGACGAGCATGCCGTACGGCGCGCTCTTGCCGCCGTACGCGAGGCTTTCGGGAATCCAGAAGCGCGTCTTCTCGCCCTCGTACATCAGCTGCACACCCTCGGTCCATCCCTTGATGACGTCGCTCAGGCCGAACTTCGCGGGCTCGCCGCGCACGACCGAGCTGTCGAACATCTTCCCGTCCGTGGTCCAGCCTGTGTAGTGGACCGTCACCTGGCTCGACGCCTTCGGATGGCGCCCACCAGTTCCCGGCGTCAGCACGCGATACGCGAGGCCGCTCTCCGTTTTCTTTGCGTCGGGCGGCACCGCTTTCACATCAGACGGCGCGCGGTTCGGCATCGCGAGAAGCTCGACGTCGAATACAAGCATGCCCTTCGGGCGTCCTTCCTGACCCTTGTAGGCGAGGGCTTCGGGAATCCACAGGCGGCGCTTTTCCCCGACGACCATCAGCTGAATGCCTTCGCTGAAGCCGGCGATCACGCGGCTGACACCGAAAGTCGATGGCTTGTTGCGCGCGACGGAGCTGTCGAACATTTTTCCGTCCGTCGTCCAGCCCGTGTAGTGGATCTGGACGAGATCCTCCTTCGCCGGGTGCTCCCTCTCCGTGCCGGCCTTCAAGACCTTCGTTGCCAGGCCGGACGCTGTCTTCGTGGCGTCGGCTGGCGGCGCCGCGACGTCGGGCGGAGCGGGAATCGACGATGTGGGCTGTGCGGCTGCCGCGGCCGCGCACACGAAAAGGATGAGAGCACCAGATGCAATACGCATGGTGGTCATTGTACCTGTGGTATCCTGCGCGACGTACCTAGCGAGTCCTCCCGGGGATTCTACCTGCGCTCTCGATCTCGCCGAGTTCGTGGATGTAGGCATCAGCGAGCACACACAGTGAAAGGTGTGCCATGCCTAACGCCAAGAAGCTGACGCCGAACCTCATCGTCTCCAACGTCGAACAAAGCCTCTCGTTCTACCAGGACACGCTCGGCTTCGTCCGCGGGATGACCGTGCCCGAGCAATCGCCCTTCGTGTTCGCCTCAGTGACGAGCGGACCGGTCGAGATCTTTTTTAACTCTCGTTCTGCCGTCGCCAAGGAGAGTCCGCAGATGGGCGGGTTGGCGCTTGGCGGCGGCAACACGATGTTCATCGAAGTCACCGGCATCGACGCGTACCACGATCAGGTTAAGGATCGCGTGAAGATCCTGCTCCCGATCGTCACGCAGTGGTACGGCATGCGTGAGTTCGCCATCGAAGATCCTGACGGCTACGTCATTACGTTCGCGGAACCGGTAAAGCCTTAAACAGCCCCGAAAAACTCAAAACTTTGAACTTAGACTTAGAAGAGTTTCTTCTGAGTTCTAAGTTTGAAGTTCAGAGTTAACGCTTCCGTTTCTGTAGTTCGTCCAACGCTCGCTTGACGGCCTCGAGCTTGGCGCCAGCCTCCCCGAGACGGCCTTCCGCCGTGAGGCGCTGGTAATCTGCGAGGTCGCGCGCCGCCTGTTCGATCAGGGCGGACTCGCTCGGCGCGTTCGCGGGTCGGGGTCCGGGTGACGGCGCCGGTGGAGGTGCTGCGGCACGTGCCGCGCCGGGCGCCTCCACCGGGCCGCCCGGCACCGAGGGCAGGGACGCCGCGCTCTCGCCGAACAGCGCCGACAGCGCCGCCTCGAATGTCGGGCCGTACGCGAGCCGATCCTGCAGCGCGAGGACGACGATGCGCAGCTCCGGCATCGGACTGCGCTCGGCCTGGAGGTAGATTGGCTCCGCGTAGAGGAGCGCGCGCCCGACGGGAATGACGATCAGGCCGCCGCGCCGCACGTGCGAGCCCTGCTGATTCCAGAGCGACAGCTGGCTCGACAGCTGCGGGTTCTGATCGATGCGCGCCTCGACCTGCAGGGGTCCATCGACCAGACGCGTCTTGGGAAAGGCGTACACGATCGCCGAGCCGTAGTGCGGGTCGTCGCTCCGACCGGCAATCCAACCGATCAGGTTGTTGCGGTTCGCGGGCGTGAACGGCAGGATCTCCACGAATTCCAGATCCTTTTCGCCTGGCAGCTTCATCAGCACGAAGTTGGGCTCCATCGATCGCGTCGCCTGCTCGCGCTGCGCATTCATGCCCACTTCGCTGGCGACGGTCCAGAGATCTTCGCGGTTGTAGAAAACGGCCGGGTCGGTCATGTGGTACAGGCCGTACACCGCCGCCTGCATCTGCAGCAAGAGTTCCGGATAGCGAATGTGCTTTCGCAGCGACGCCGGCATGTCGCGCTCGCTCTTGAACAGCGTGGGGAACACCTTCTGGTAGCCCGCGACGATCGGATCCTCCGCGTCGAATGTGTAGAAGGTCGTGGTGCCGTCGTACGCGTCGACGACCGCTTTCACGCTGTTTCGCAGGTAGTTGATCGCGTCGCGCTGGAGCCGGTAGTGGCGTGCGTAAGGATACGAGTCAGACTTCGTGTATCCGTCCAGGATCCACCGCAGCCGCCCGTCGTCGCCGACCACGACGTATGGGTCCTCGTCGAAGGTGATGAACGGGGCGAGCGTCTCGACCCGCGTGCGGACGTTCCTGCGCATCAGCACCCGGCTGTCCGCCGTGACGTCGTCGCTGAACGGCAGCTTCGTGATGTCGCCGCGATC
>Ga0066903_100002314_pt1 | contig 14794 bp, 11 predicted proteins | sample PanSoiMetaGPlot1_FD_67491 | JGI IMG/M metagenome (GOLD analysis project Ga0066903, IMG submission 67491) | Tropical forest soil microbial communities from Panama analyzed to predict greenhouse gas emissions - Panama Soil - Plot 1 (version 2) | ecosystem: Environmental > Terrestrial > Soil >...
GTGACAGGCTCATCATGGCCTCAGACGCACAACAGCGCGCCGACGCTCGCTACTCGAGCGTCCCCGAGTAGACTGCCCAACGCCAAGGACGTCAAGCAGGGCAGGGAACATACAAGACGCGCAGAGCCGTACTAGTGAGATCACACCCGGTTGGGCCCCGCGCTTCGCGCGGAGTGTGGGGAGAGAGCGCAGGCGTATACGAGTCGCTGGGTCCGCGGTCGACTCGTATACGCGTGCGTTCTCTCCCCACGACGCCGGCCGGAACGGCCGGCGCCCAACCGTCAGACGCCTCAGATGAGTTCGATCTCTGTGCGTCTCGGCGCTCTCTGTGCCTCCGTGGTGAAATGGGCAGCTGCAAGCAACGCGGACGGTCGCCCCGCAGACGTCAGCCCGCCAGCGGCCCTTCCATCGGGCGCACGTCGTAGGTCCGGCCCGCGCGCTGGCACCAGTACTCCCACGCACGCTCGAAGGTGAACGAGCTGCGCGTGCGCAGCACCGCGGCGATCTCTCCCTCGCTCAGGAACGTGATCTCGCCGAGGGCCGACGCCCTCAGCTGCAGGTCGGCGTTCAACTGCAGGTAGATCGAGTTGAACACGACCTCGCGCAGCGATCCCGCGGCGACGACGCAGCCGTGACCGCGCATGAGGGCCACGGGACGAGGCCCCAGCGCGGCCGCGAGATCGCGCGCCATGGGCATGGCAGTGACGAGCAGATTGGTGTCGCCGAAGCTCGTCCGCGAATCCCACACGGGCACCTGCGCGCCCATCGAGGCGCACATGTGCATGACGGGCCGGAGCGGCGCGCCCGTGATCCCGAACGGAATCACCGCGGGACTGTGATTGTGCACGACGGCCTGCACGTCGGGCCTGGCTTCGTAGACGGCCGCGTGGATGAACCGCTCGGCGTAGGGTTTGCGGCCCGCGGGCTCGATCGCCGCGCCGTCGAGCATGAATTCCATGAGGTCGTCCGCCTCGATGCACTCCGGCGCGCGCGCGCGGGAAAGCCAGAACCGATCCGGACGGCCGGGATGCCGCAGACTGACGTGGCCGAACGCGTCGACGACCCCCTCGCGGGCCAGGATCCGGTTGGCGGTGACGAGCTCTTCGAGCGCGGGCGTATCCATCCGCGCATTATTACCCGAGGGGCTTCGCCCCTCGGACTCCCCTGCACGCTCTCTCGCGCGCCGCTTCGCCGGCGCGCCCCGTTCGCGTGGCTCACTCGCTGCGCTCGTTCGCTTCTCCTGGTCGTGGCATTCCTGCCGCTGTTTCTTCAGCAGCCTGCTAGAATACCCGGCACGCCCGGCTTTGGTCAGACCATTGGGTCAGCCGGACGAGCCCGCGGGAGGCACTTCGTGATCACCAGTTGTCGAAGGCAGGGCGCGTTCGCCGTTGCGGCCAGTGCGTGTATCGCGCTGGCGGCGTGCAGCGACGCCGCACAGGCGAGCCGGAAGAACGGCGAGGGGGGCGAGGGCCTCCCCGTGAAGGTGGCGCACGTCGAGCGCGTCGAGCTGCGCCGGTCGGTCGAAGCCGTCGGCACGCTGGCCGCGCACGACCAGGCGACCGTCAGCGCCGAGGTGGCGGGACGCGTCGCGCGGCTGGCCGCCGACATGGGCGATCACGTCAAGGCCGGCGCGCCGCTGGTCCTCCTCGACGAAGAGCGCCTGCGCTACCACGCCGACGAGCAGAAGGCGGCCCTCGATCAGACGCGCGCGAAGCTCGGCGCCCGCGGCGACGAGCTCCCGCCGCCCGGCCAGACGCCCGACGTCCTGAGCGCGGCCGCGCGCCACGCGCAGGCGCAGCAGGCGTACGAACGCGCCAACGCGCTCGCCGAGCGGAACCTCGTCTCCCGCCAGGATCTCGAGAAGGCGGAGACCGATCTGCAGATGGCGAAAGCCGCTCACGACGCCGCCGTCGCAACCGAGCGTCAGCTGCGCGCGGAAGTCGTCGCGAGACAGGCGACGGTCCGCGGCGCGGCGCGCGATCTGAAGGACACGACCATCCGCGCCCCGTTCGACGGCGTCGTCGCGGAACGGATGGTGTCGGAAGGCCAGTTCGTGAACGCCCAGGCGCCGGTGATGCGGCTCGTGCGCCTCCATCCGCTCCGGCTGACCGCCGAAGTGCCGGAGAAGTTCGCACCGAACGTCCGCGTGGGCCAGCCGATCGAGCTGCGGACCGACGCCTTTCCCGATGCGCCGGTCGAGGGGACGATCACGCGCATCAGCCCGGACGTGAACCTGAAGTCCCGCGCGTTCGCCGTCGAGGCCGACGTGCCGAACGAGGACGGCTCGCTCAAGCCGGGCACCTTCGCCCGCCTCAGGATCGCGACGAACAAAGTCGATCGCGCGATCGTCGTTCCCGCGACCGCCATCCAGACGCGCTACGGCACGAGCGTCGCCTTCATCGTCCACGACGGCAAGCTGACGGCGTCCGAGGTGAAGCTCGGCGATCGCATGGGGCCGCGCGTGGAAATCACGGAGGGCCTCGAGGCCGGTCAGACCATCGTGTCGGACGGCGTCGATGGGCTCACTGCCGGGATGTCCGTGAGCCCAAGGGACACGAAGGATACGAAGGAGCGGCGATGAGCCTCGCGGAATTCTGCGTCCGCCGGCCCGCGTTCACCACCGTCCTGGTGATGGCGCTGGTCGTCACCGGCATCTTCTCGTTCCGCGATCTGACGGTCGATCTGCTGCCGAAGGCGGACCAGGCGACCGTCACGGTCACGGTCAAGCTGCCGGGTGCGAGCCCCGACGAGTTGAGCTCGTCGGTCGCGGAGCCGCTCGAGCAGGCGCTGAGCGGCGTCGCCGGCGTGGACGAGATCCAGTCGAAGCTCGGCGTCGGCATCGCGACGCTGACGATCAAGTTCGTGCTCGAACGCGACATCAACGAAGCCGCGCAGGACGTGCGCGAAAAGGTCTCCGGTGCAATGGGCGCCCTGCCGCCGGAAGTGCTGCCGCCCGTGGTCGCCAAGGTCGATCCCGACGCGCAGCCGATCTACAGCGTCGCGGTCGGCGGGCCCTATTCGCTGCGCACGCTCACCGAGATCGCCGACAAGCAGATCAGCCGCGCGCTGCAGGCTGTGGACGGCGTGGGCGACGTGACGATCGGCGGCGGGCGCGCGCGCGAGATTCACGTCGAGCTCGATCTGCAGAAGCTGACGGCGCACGGGCTCAGCGTCAGCCAGGTCCGCGACGCGATCCAGGGGGACAACGTCGAGATCCCCGGCGGCCGCATCGATCAGGGGGACGCCGAGGTCGCGCTGCGCACGCCCGGCCGGTTCGAATCGATCGATCAGTTCGGCCAGATCGTCGTCGCCACGCAGGGGGGCGCGCCCATCAAGGTCGCCGACGTCGCCACGGTCAGCGACGCCGAGGAAGACGCCCGCTCGTCGGCCTTCCTCACCGGCCAGCGCGCCGTCATCATCGACGTGCGCCGGCAGTCGGGACAGAACACGCTCACCGTCATCGACGGCGTGAAGAAGGCGCTGGCGACGATCGCGCCGCAGCTGCCGCCGGGCATCACGCTCGGCACGACGCACGACGACTCCCGGTTCATCAACGCCTCGATCGCATCGCTGGAGGAGCACCTGATCGTCGGCAGCATCCTCGCCAGCCTGATCGTGCTGCTCTTCATCCGCAACATCCCCGCGATGATCATCAGCTCGCTCGCGATTCCGGCCTCGCTCGTCGCGACCTTCACGCTGATGCGCGCGCTCGACCTCACACTGAACACGATGACGCTGCTCGGGCTCACGCTCGCCGTCGGCATCGTGATCGACGATGCGATCGTCGTGCTGGAGAACATCTTCCGCAAGATCGACGAGGAAGGCCTGACGCCGTTCCGGGCCGCCGTCGAAGGCACGGGCGAGGTGCTGCTCGCGGTCGCGGCCACGTCGCTGTCGCTGGTCGTCATCTTCCTGCCGGTCGCCTTCATGACCGGCTACGCGCAGCGTTTCATCTATCCGTTCGGCATCACGATGGCGTTCGCCATCCTGGTGTCGTTCCTCGTGAGCGTCACGCTCACGCCGATGCTGGGCGCGCGGATGCTCGGACGACACGTGCACGGACATCGCGCGCGCGACGAGCGGTTCTATCGCCTGATCGATGCGGTCTACACCCGCAGCGTGCGCTGGTCGCTCGATCATCGCGGCGTCGTGATGGCGATCGCGACCCTCACCTTCGCCGCGTCGTGGCCGCTCGCCGGGCTCGTCGGCCGATCGTTTCTGCCGAACGAGGACCAGGGAGAGTTCGAGATGACGGTCGACGCCCCGGAGGGCACCTCGCTGCAGGGGATGGAAAAGATCGTCGTGCCGATGGGCAAGCTGATCGAGACGGTGCCCGGCGTCGATCACGTGACGCCGACGATCTTCGAGCGCGTGAATCACTCGCACCTGCTCGTCCAGCTCAAGCCGCTCGACGAGCGGTCGCAGTCGCAGGAACAGATCGCCATGGCGGCGCGCAGGTTGATGTCCGCGTACTCGGCCTACCGCCCCACCGTCGTCTACAAGACGCCGATCGGCGGCGGCGAGAGCAACGCCTGGCCGATCCTCGTCAACCTGTACGGTCCGGACCTCAACAAGCTGAGCGCGTTTGCGCTCCGGCTGAACGCGCGGCTCCAGACCATGCCCCAGTTCATCGACGTGAAGGCGCGCGTCAACCTGGGGAATCCGGAGCTCCGCGTGGACGTCGATCGCCAGCGCGCGGCCGATCTCGGCGTGCGCGTCGCGAGCCTGGCGGGCGCGCTGCGGCTGATGGTCAGCGGCGAGGACGAGATCACCAGCTACCGCGAGAACATGGAGCGCTATCCGGTGAAGATGCGCGTGCGCGAAGATCAGCGCAACGACGTCGAAGCCGTCAGCGGGCTGATGGTGCCGTCCACGACCGGGAACCTCGTGCGCATCGACAACGTCGCGCGGCTCGAGCGCGGCACCGGACCAACCTCGATCCAGCGGCTCGACCGTCAGTTCGCGGTCGGCGTCTCCGCCGACATCCGGCCCGGCCAGGCGCTCGACGCGGCGGTACCGATCGTCCGCGAGGAAATCAAGAAGCTGAAGCTGCCGACGGGCTATCGCGCCAAGTTCGCCGGACAGTCGAAGGTGCTCGACGAGACCGCCGCCAACATGATCATCGCGATTTCACTGGCGAGCATCTTCGTCTACATGGTGCTCGTCGCGCAGTTCGAAAGCTTCGTCCAGCCGCTCATCATCATGACGGCGCTGCCGCTCTCGGTCCCGTTCGCCCTGCTGACGCTGGCCATGACCCACCGCCAGCTGAACCTGTGGAGCACGCTGGGGATGCTGCTCCTGCTGGGCATCGTGAAGAAGAACTCGATCCTGCAGGTGGACTACACGAACGTGCTGCGTCAGCGCGGCGTGCCGCTGCGCGAGGCGCTCCTCGAGGCGTCACGCACCAGACTCCGGCCGATCCTCATGACGACGGCGGCGATTATCGTAGGGCTGATTCCGACCGCGCTCGGACACGGCGCCGGCGCGCGGCAGCGCGGCGACATCGCCGTCACGATCATCGGCGGCCAGACGCTGTGCCTGTTCCTGACGCTGCTGCTGGTGCCGGTCGCCTACTCGCTGGCCGAAGAGGCGCGCGACCGCCTCCAGACGTCGCGCATCCGCGCGCGCATCGCACACCTCGTCGGACGCGTGCTTGGCCGGCCGGCATCGGATCCGGTAGCCTGATCAATGACATGCCCGCCTACAAGACCGCCCTCGTCACGTATCCGCACACCCAGGCGCTGAAGGACGGCATCGTCGTCCCGCGCACCTTCACGTTCGACTTCGAGGATGTGCCGGTCATCGTCAAGGCGTTCCGCCGGATGGTGCGCGGACTCGAGTTCGACATCTCGGAGATGGCGATCACGACGTACCTGACGGCGAAGGCGCACGGGAAGACGTTCACCGCCATCCCCGTCTTCCCGATGCGCGCGTTTCATCACGGCGCCATTCTCTACAACACGAAGTCCGAGATCCGAACGCCGAAGGATCTCGAAGGTCGGAGAGTCGGCGTCAATCGCGGCTACACCGTCACCACCGGCCTGTGGGCGCGGAGCATCCTGCAGCACGAGTACGGCGTGGACCTGAAGTCGATCACGTGGGTCCTGTCCGGAGACGAGCACGTCGCGGAGTATCGTCCGCCGTCGAACGTCGTCCCGATCCCGGAGGGGCGGACGCTCGAAGAGATGCTGCTGTCGGGCGAGATCGCCGCGGCCAACGGCGTGCAGATGGATTCGCCTGACATCAAGCCGCTCGTCCCCAATGCCAAGGAGGCCGGACTGATCGGCTTGCGCAAAGGCGGCCTCTACCCGATCAATCACACCGTCGTCGTGAAGGACGATCTGCTCGCCGCGCATCCCAACCTCGCAGACGATCTCTTCGACGCCTTCGTGCGCGCCAAGGCGATCTACGTGGACCGGCTGAAGTCGGCGGACATCATCGAACCCTCGTCCCCGGACAAGACCTTCGCGGCCGTGATGGAGATCACCGGCGATCCACTCCCCTACGGCATCGCCCCGAACCGCCGCGAGATCGAGGCGATCATCCAGTACAGCGTCGAGCAGGGCATCCTGCCGAAGCCGTTCGCCGTGGAAGACGTCTTCGCGCCGGGGACGCTGGATCTGATCGGGTGATTGCGGCTCCGGGGTTGCCTGCGGCTGCTCCTTTGTGAATCAGGGCTTCGGGTTGTTGCGGCTGCCCTTTTCACCGCCGAGTCGCGGAGGGCGCAGAGACGCGCAGAGTCTCGTCCGCGGCCTCCTGGATCGGTCGGGCACCCGGCCTGCGGCCGGGCGTCGCGGGGAGCGTGAACGCACGCGAGGATGAGTCGCGTGGGGTTGTGGAGCGACTCCTCCTCACGCGCATTCCCGCTCCCCGCACACCGCGCTCCGCGCGGTGCCCGACCGGCTCCATCGAACTGGCGACGTTTGCAGTAACCGCGTACGTCGCCGTGACTCGCGGTTGCAGCTGCTGCGATCATTTGCCGCAAGTCATTGAGGATTCGCCCTGGCACGGCTTGCAGTACCGCCCGCCGTGCTCGTTTCACCCTCGCTCAATGCTCTTAGCGGAAAGATCATCGAGTGCGCCATCGCCGTCCACCGCGCGCTGGGTCCCGGCCTGCTGGAGTCGGCATATCGCGCGTGCCTCATCGCGGAACTTCGGCATGCGGGGTTGCGAGTCGATGTCGACATGCATGTTCCTATCGAATATCGAGAGCTCTCGCTCGATTGCTGCTACCGGCTCGACCTGCTCGTCGAACTGACGGTCATTCTCGAACTCAAGGCGGTCTCCTCCATCCTTCCAGTGCATGAGGCGCAGCTCCTCACGTATCTGAAGCTGACCGGAAAGCCCCTGGGTCTGCTGCTGAATTTCAACGTGCCCCTGCTGAAGAACGGCATCGTGAGGAAGATCAACACGCAGCAGAGCCGGTCGGGGACCGCGCGCAGCGCGGTGTGAGGGGAGAGGAAACTCGAGCGCGGGAGTCGCGGGTGATTCAGCGGCGATTCACGCGCACGAGTTCGCTCTCCCCTCGACGCCCGGCCGCAGGCCGGGCGCCCGACCGACGGCATGCCGCTAGCAAGTCTCTGCGCGTCTCCGCGTTCTTCGTGCCTCCGCGGTGAAGGGAGCAGCCGCACGCCAGAACGTCGCCTCTCCAAGCAGCCAGTGACGCAGCCGCAAGAACCCCGACGCGACTACTTGTCGGTGTGCCCGGCGAGGAAATCGAGGAGGCGCGCGGGGACGTTCGCGTCGGTCTGCTGCTCGACGGGGATGTCCCAGTAGTCGGCGCGCCGGAAGCACTCCTCGAAGTAGCGCGCGGCCGAGACCGCGTGCGCGTGGTCGCGACCGGGGACGATGAGCGTGGGGATGTCGAGGCGGAGCAGATCCTCGGGCTCGGCGCCCGGGGCGGTGTCGCGATCGAACAGCGTGCGCGCGGTGACGGTCATCAGCAGCCTGTAGGCGTCGGGATCGAGCTTCGTGTAGGCTTCGGCGAACGCCTTGTCGCGCCGCACGACCGAGACCCACGGACCGCCGCGCGGGTCCCCGCCGAACGACTTGTCGGTCATCCCCGCGAACGCGACGACGCCCGCGAACCCGTGCTGCTGCACGTACGCGGCGTGCTCGCTGAAGCGCGCGTGCCCCTGCATCCGATACTTTGCGCCGCCCACAGGCCAGTAGAGCACCAGACGCTCGACGACCTCGGGCCACTCGGCGACGAGCGCAGCGGCGGCCGAGCACCCCATGCACGCGCCGATCACGTACGCGCGCTGAAGGCCCAGATGATCGAGGAGCTCCTTCCCCTGCTTCGCGTAGCTGCGCCACGTCAATCGCTCGACGCGCCCGCCCGACTGCCCCGTCTCCCGTCGATCGAAGACGATGCAGCTGTAACGCTTCGGCAGGTGATCGAGCAGCTTGATCTTCGCGTAGACGCTCTGCGTGGACCACTTCTCGATCGTCGCGTCGAAGCCGCCGGGGGAGAACATGAGCAGCGGCGGCCCCTCGCCGAGGACCTCGTACCGCGTGCTGATGCCGTCGATGATCGCCGTCGCCACGGTGGTCAACTCTTCGGACGCGGCGCGCCCTTGATCTGCCGGCCGCCGCGGACGTCGTCGGCGAACGCCTTGAACGCGTCGAGCGCCGTCTGCGCCACGTTCGCGTAGCGTTCCACGCCGTCGTCGAGCGCAGACGCCAGGTAGCCGATGGCGGCAAATCCCATGCGGACGCGACCGTCGAGCCACGGCCCGCCGCCGAGTCCGCCGATGACGGGTATGCCGATCGCCCGCGCGATGGCGGCGCCGGCGACAGGCCCGGAGTTGGTGAAGTCGAGGAGCGACGCGCCCGCGGACTCGAGCAGCCTGGCTTCTTCGAGGAGGCGATCCTTCATGTCAGCGGCGAACTCGGGACCGGCGTTGGCCATGCCGCCGTACTTCAGCGCCGTATGCGGCGTGATGCCGAACTGCGCCCACACCGGGATGCCGGCGCGCGTGATCGCGCGCACGGCATCGGGAAACTCGGATGCGCCATCGAGCTTCACGAGATCGGCGCCCCCTTCCTTGACGAGCGCGATGGCCGCGCGCACCGCCGGCTCGGGCCCCTCCTGCAGCGGACCGAAGGGAAAGTCGCAGCTGACCAGCGCGCGCTCAGCACCGCGGCGCACCGCGCGGCACGCGAGGATCATCTGGTCGAGCGTGACCTCGAGATCGGATCGATGGCCCCAGAGGTTCATCCCGACCGAGTCGCCGACCGACAGCATGTCGACGCCGGCGCGATCCGCGATCGCCGCCGTCTGGCAGTCGTACGTGACGATCGCGACGATCTTCTTCCCCTCGCGCTTCATCTGCTGAAGCCGCGGGATCGTCATCGCCTGGCTCATGCTCCGCCAATCTTATGCGAAGGGACTTGGATCACCGCGCGGCGCCGGTGAGCGATTCGAGATCGTCCTGGAACTGGCCGCGCGTGTCCATGATGGTGTAGCCCCAGCTGACGAGCCCGTCGGGCGTCTCCTTCCAGGTCGCGCCGCGATCGAAGAGCATCCACGTGTCCCACATCGCGTCCACCCGCTGCGGGAAGCGCCCGGAGACGGCGCGCGCAGGACGGAGATCGCGCAGGTGCTCGAGGAACCACGCGCCGGCGGCCTTGTTCTCGTCCCAGCGCTGCTCGACCCGCCTGTCGGTGAAGACGTCGCGCGGCCAGCGGGCGGGATCGTCCTCGTCGTACATGTGGAACCAGACGACGAACACGCGCACATCGGCCTTCGGATGCGTGGTGAGGAGCTCGTTCTGCGCCCACCGGGCGCCGGTGAGACACTCGGCTCAGGTCGGCGACAGCAGGATGATCGCCTTGACGTGCGAGGTGTTGGCGTTGAACCACGACGTCAATTCGGCAATGCCGCCGAGCGGCTTCAGCGTCGACGGCTGCGCCGCCTGTGGCGAGGCGCCGAGCAGGACCGCCAGGGCGAGCAGCGTGCCGCCGAGGTGTACGAGGAGGGATCGCCGTCGCATGGTCCGACTATTGTAGCGGCCTCAGAGGTGGATGCCGATGAGCGGCCAGTACAGCGGCACGAGGAGCAGCAGGATGATCGCGGTCACGACGGAGAGGATGGCGCCGATCTTCGCCATGTCCCTGGCGCTGAAGTAGCCGTACGAATAGCCGACCACGAGGACCGCCGACTCGTAGATGAAGACCTTGGGTCCGGCGCCGAAGGTCCAGATCATCCCGAGCGCGAGCGGATTGAGGCCGTGCTCGCGGGCGAACGTCATGAGGATCGGCAGCGACGTGGACAGCATCGCGATCTCGTTGCCGATGAAGATGTGATAGACGAACGCCGACCAGTACAGCACCATCGTCGAGACCCACGTGGCCGCGATGTGCGGCTTCATCCATTCGAAGAGCGCGCCCGTGATCACGTCCAGCCCCTTCGTCTGCACGAGGACGTTGCTCAGGCTGACGGCCGCCGCCACGAAGAAGATCGGCAGGAAGTTGATCCCCTTCACGTCCTTCGTGTCCAGCACCCCGACGATCGGGACGACCGCCAGCAGGCCGACACCGAGGCCGATCATGGGCGCAGGGATGTGGTGCAGGAAGTCGGTCATCCACAGCGCGACGGCGACGAGCATCAGCAGCGCTGACTTCTTCTCGAGCGCGGACCACGGCCCCATCTTCTGGAGCTCGCGCCGCATGAAGTCCGAACCGCCCGGCAGCGACGCCGTCTCGGGCGGATAGAGCCACAGCGCGAGGCGCCAGGCGATGAGCATCACGAGGATGTCGCACGGCACGTAGGCGAGGAACCACTGGCTCCAGAGGACCTCGACCTGCCCGAACTTCTCGATCGCACCGCGGGCGGTGATCGACGCGGCGCCCGCGATGAGCATCTTGTCGAAGATCGTGGCCTGGTAGACGAGGATGATGAACATCCCGCGCGCGATGTTGCTGCCGCGGCCGACGCCGAACGCCTCGACGAGCCCCATCGCGATCGCGGCCATGATCACGACGCGCGCGATGCCCGACGGGACGACGAGCGTCAGGAGGAAGTTCGACACGATCAGCCCGAGCAACAGCCGCGGATAGCTGGAGCCGATCGCGCGCATGACCAGATAGGCGAGGCGCTTCGCCAGTCCAGACTTGCTGCCCATGAGGCCGAAGCAGATCGCGCCGAACAGGAACCAGGGCGTGGTGTCGGCGAAGCCCGAGAACGCCGTCTCGAACCGGGCGATCCCGAACATCCAGAAGAGGAAACACCCGATGATGCCCGCGATCCCGTGGTCGAGGACCTGCGTCATCCACGACACGATCATGAAGACGCCGATCGCGAGCGCGCTGTGCGCGCGCGGCTCGATGCCGAGCGGCAGCATGCGGAACGCGACGGCGGCCACGCCGATTCCGGCGAGGAGCAGCAGCGAACGCCAGTCTGCGGCCGGCGAACCCGTCGTGCTGGTCGCCGCCGCCGGTCTCGTGGCCGCCGCGCCCGCGGGCACGGGCGCGGCCGCCTCTCGCAATGGTTCCGCCATCCAGTGTCTCGGCGTCCGGAGGATCCGCTACCGCGTGCCGCCCGACTTCGCCGGCGCCGCCGGAGTCGCCTTCGCGCCGCCCGCCGGCTCTCCGCCGTAGGTGATCTGCGTCCCTGCGCCGGGGAAGTAATGATCGTAGGTGCCGCTCTTCGCCTTCTCCATCACCTTGAAGGCGTAGTCGCCGGGATTCGGCGCGTAGTCCTTCAGGTAGTCGCCGGGCGCGTTGATGCCCGGCACCTCCGGAATCCAGTCCTCGGTGAGCAGGTAGTTCGGATCGCCGTAGCGCGACGCGAGCGCGCGCACTTCCGGATTGTCGAGACTCGTCATGTGGCCCTTGTCGAGGATGTTCACCCACTTGTTGGCGTTGCGCAGCCGGACCTTGTAGGTGGTGAAGTAGGTCTGCGTGTGCCAGCCGTGATCGAACGGGAAGTTGTGCTCCTCCGTGAATTCGCGCCACTTCTTCGATTCGGTCGGCGCATCCGGATCGTGCCACAGGCGGATGCCGAGCCCCCAGTGAATCACGCCCGAGCGGACGCGCTCCGGACTGGTGTTGCCCGTATCGGCCATCACGCCCGGATGGCGGAAGCTCTTCGGATGCGAGCCGAACGCGATCTCGTAGAGATACCAGAAACCCGGCTGATTGTGGTACGGGAACACCGTGTCGTTCAGCCCGGGATAGTTCAGGAACTGCTTCATCGCCGCGCCCTGCGCGCCGCCCCCCTTCACGTCCGAGATGAAGCCATTCTTGAAATAGATCTCCCACCTCGGGAAGAAGCCGCCGTGCCCCTGCGTGCCGGCGAGGACGCCTTCGATTCTCGCGATCGGTTCGCGCGGCAGCCACTTCGCCTGGAACGCCGGATAGTTCACGAACGAATAGCCGAAGCGGCCCGTCGCCTGGTTCGGGAACATGTACAGATGGCCGCGCTGGTAGGCGCCCGCCGCCCAGCGCTGCGCCATCTCCTCGGTGACGTCGGCATGGAGGTTCGTACCTTCGGGATCCGTGATCTCGATGCGGTCGACGTAGACGAGCGGCTCGAGCAGCTGCTCTTCGGCGAGCTGCCAGACATCACCCGGATACGTGGACATCTGTGACTGGAGGTCGTAGACGTTGTCCTGGATGAAGGTGCCCAGGAACTTGTCCTGCATCGGATAGAGCTGGCGGCGGAGCCCCGTGCTGCCGCCCTTGCCCCAGAACACGCCCCGCACATCCGGGTGCTCGGTCAGGAAGTCCTTGATGGCGTCGCCGACGGCGAAGCGGCGGGTGTAGTCGTCCTTGGTCTTGTCGGCGTCCTTGCCCTTGTCGGCGGCCTTGCTCTTGTCGCCGCCCTTGGCCTTGCCGCCGCCGCTGCCGCTGCCACCGGGACCGGCGCTGTCGGTCTGACCGGTATCGGCGTCGGCGCCGCCACCGCCGGCTTCGCCGCGGGGCTTCTGCGCCTGAGCGGTCAGGACGGTCTCGGCGCTCCGGCCGGGGAACAGCTCGTCGAACGTCTTCGGATCCTTGTCCTTGAGCCACTTCGCCGGCTGCGAGGGATTCGGGAACTGCCCGGTGATCCACGCGGTCGCCTGGTAGATGCCCGCCTCTTTGATGTCCTGCCCGCCGATGCGGCGCTGGCGGTCGGCGGCCGCCTGCTCCTTCGTGATCCCCCGCATCTCGTATGTGAACTTGAAGTAGGGCGTGATCTTGCGCTCCTCGAGCGCGCGCTTGATCGCTTCGATCACCATCGGGTCGGCCTCGTCGGCCGCCACGATCAGGACCTTCTCCCCGGGCTGGAGGATGCCCATCCCCTTGCCCTGGAGGCCCGACTGGTTGCGCACCAGCAGCCGGGCGGCGGGCATCAGCTCGTCGACCGATTTGGGCGTCTTGAAGTAGGAAGGCCAGCGGGGGGCGGGATACTTCTCGCCGTTGGCGCCCACCTGCGCGCTCGCCGCCGCGCCGGATTCCGCTGGCGTGGACGCGTTCTTCGCGCAGGCGGCGAGGATCGCGGCCGCGGCGCACACCGCCAGCCGCCAGCCGTCACTCGTCCTCGATCCGTTCATCATGTTCGCTCCTCGTGAGGCCTGCCGGCCACCGGACATTGGACTAACCTTTGGCGCGCGACATGTAACACATCCGCTCGCGGGGCGTCAACCGCCCTATCCTACGCCGGTCCCGGCCCGCCGGAGCCCCGCGAACCGCCGGGCTTGAAGATTTTCTTTGGTCTTACCATTGCGGCGGCGCGGCCGTTCCTGTAACCTGCGCGACGTCACGCCCGGCCCATACACGGCAGCGCCCAACGGCGCGTCAGATTGGAGTTGCCGATGGACACGCGTCTTCGAACCGCCGTCGCCTGGTCCCTCGCGCTCGCGGGTACTCTCGCCCTCGCGCCTCCCGTTCCCGCCGCCGCCCAGAGCACGACCGCCACGATCGTCGGCACCGTCACCGACGAGACCGGCGGGATGCTCCCCGGCGTCGCGGTCGTTGTCACGAACACCGAGACGTCGCTCACGCGCACTCTGGTCACCGACGCGAGCGGCCGCTACTCGGCGCCGAACCTTCCGCCCGGCGCCTACGAGATCAAGGCGTCGCTCGAGGGCTTCGGCACGGTGCTCCGGCGCGGCGTCACCCTCACTGTCGGCCGCGAGGCCGTCGTCGATCTGACGCTGAAGCTCGGACAGATGTCGTCGGAGTTGACGGTCGTCGCCGAAGCGCCCACCGTCGATCTCAAGGGCAGCTCCACCGGCGGCGTCATCACGGGCGGCCAGATCGAGGCGATCCCGCTCAACGGACGCAGCTACGTCGAGCTGACGACGCTCACGCCCGGCGTGCTCATCGCGCAGACCGGCAACCAGAGCACGAGCAACGGCTTCGGCGTCAAGCTCGCCGTGAACGGCGCGCGCTACACCTCGAACCTGTTCACGCTCGACGGCACGAGCATGAACGACGAGTACAACCAGGCGGGGAGCGCCTCGGGCAACCTGCTCGGCGTCGACTCGATCCGCGAGTTCCAGGTGCTGACCAACAGCTTCAGCGCCGAGTTCGGCCACCACACGGGCGGCATCGTGAACGCGGCGACCAAGTCGGGCGCCAACACGTTCTCGGGCTCGGCCTTCGAGTTCCACCGCGACAGCGCGATGGACGCGAAGAACTTCTTCGACGCGACGAAGCCCGAGTTCCGGCGGAACCAGTTCGGCGGGTCGCTCGGCGGCCCGATCGCGAGAGACGAGACGTTCTTCTTCGTCAACTACGAGGCGCTGCACGAGGGCCTCGGGTCGACGCGGAGCTTCAACGTACCCTCGCAGCTGGTGCGATCCGG
>Ga0066903_100002315_pt1 | contig 14790 bp, 20 predicted proteins | sample PanSoiMetaGPlot1_FD_67491 | JGI IMG/M metagenome (GOLD analysis project Ga0066903, IMG submission 67491) | Tropical forest soil microbial communities from Panama analyzed to predict greenhouse gas emissions - Panama Soil - Plot 1 (version 2) | ecosystem: Environmental > Terrestrial > Soil >...
ATTCCCTACGCGCATATCCTGCTGCGAGTCACGCTGGCCTGAGTTACGTGTTCGCGAAATAGAAGCCGAAGAAGGAAAAGCTCGACGTGTTGGTGAGGTCCCCGAAGACCAACTGCGATGTGCTGCTTGAATTCTTCGAGCCCCACAGATTCATGACCGACGCACTCGCGGAGACTAACGAATGTATTTCAGTCCAATTCGTCGCGAGGTTGTCGTAGTACCCCATCTGCGCCCCACCCGCGATCGTCAACCCGATCACGTTGGAATCAGCCGGCACGGGCAAGCCGGCGATACCAACAGAATTGCCTGTCCCTCCGGTGCCTTTGGCGGTCAGCGCGACGCGGCCTATGATCACGACGAGGCGTCCGCACTTCAGGTAGATCCCCAACTGCTGTCCATAGGTCGCGCCGGGCGCGGCCTGCGACCCGTTGGAATCCCACAGGATGGGCGTCCAGACCTTCCGCTCGATGTAGTCGTCGATCGTGTTGGGATCGCTCGAGGGGTTCTGCGTCGCCGGGAACTTGATCTGGCCGGCTTGCGCGCCGGAGAGATCGAGCAGCGCGTTGAGGACGCCGGCGAACGGATTGTTGATGCCCATTTTACGCGCTCTTCGTGTAGTAGCACCGGCCCGACACCTGCACCGCCGCCGACAAGTTGAGCACCAGCGCGTTGCCCGTCTGCGTCGTGAACCAGGGCCGGCCCATCGGGTCCTTTTCCCAGCTCGCGCCCTGCGCCAGGAACGGCAGCACCGGATGGAAGTCCGCGGCCGCGCCGTCCTTCCATTTGATGTTCACGGGCGCGTTGACGACGAAGAAGAACGCGAAGACACGAATCGTCTGGCCCGCCGTGCCGGTCACGATCGTGTTGTCGCCACTGGTGCTGCAGTTGATCGCGACCTCGCTGTAGTCGGAGACCTTCTGCGCGCCCATCGCCACCGGCACCGGCGCGACCAGCGAGGCGTCGGTCGCGAAGCCGTCGTCGCCGATCGACAGCTTGTTCCGTTCGTAGTGGACGCCCGCGATCTCGTCGGTCGCGACGCTGCGATCGGTGGACGTGCTGTCCTTGATCGTGATGTTGTCGGCCATCGGCGCTCCTACTGCAGCGTGATTTGCAACGATCCCGGCTGAAAGGACGGCGCCGGATCACCGCTGAGAATCGTGCGCGGGGCCTGAAGCGCATCCCAGACGTACATCGTCCCGCCGCTCGAGGCAGAGAAGAGGGCGAACCACCCGACGGTCGCCCAGTCCGCCGTGGGTGCCGCGAACGTGATGGCGACATTATTCGACGTCATGCCGCCGGTCCCATTGGAGACGCCGGTCGCGCCGCCTTGGGTGGCTGTCCAGTTGCCATCGCCGGGCGGGAGGTTGACCCGCGCATAGCCGCCCGTGGAGACTTCCACGCCGCCGCCGGCATCACTCGGGGCCGACGTGAAGAGGGCCACCCACAGCGCGGTCGGTTTGGCCCACGCCGCCGAACGGAACAGATGATCGATGAACAGGTTTTCCAAGGCATCGGAGGCTTGTGCGGTGCCCATCTCGGTCGCTCCTATGCGCTGCCAAACTGCCGGCCGGAGGCTTTCATCCACCCCTCGGCGATCTGACGCCCCGCTTTGTCGGCGGACGCCGGGTCCCAGACGCCGCTGATCTGGATGTTCATGTTGATCGGCCCGACCCCGCCGAAGCTGCCGGGCACGATCGGTTTGACCTCGAGCGGCTTCGGCCCGAGTTTCGACCAGGGCAAGAGCGTCTCGCCCTCGCCGAACTTCGCGCTGTCGGTCAGGTCCTTCGCGGCTTTAGCGGCCTTGGTGGCGGCGGCGGTGATCCGATCGAAGCTGCCGGCGACACCGTCGCCCGACTCGCGAATCTTCTTGAGCTCGTCATCGAAGTCCGCCCACACCGCCGCGATCGCGACCGACTGATCGAGCTGCCGCCGATCCATCCCCGCGAAGGGCCCGCCCTCGCCGCCCCCGAAGATCGAGAGGCCGGCGGCGAAGTTGGCTTTGCGGAGCCGCTCATTGCGCTTGTCCTGCTCGGCCTGGAAGTTTTCCTGCTCCCGCTCGAGGTCGCGCAGGCGCTCGTTCCGCTTGATGACGGCCTGGATGACCGGATCATCGTCGGTCGCGCCAGGCCCGAGCCCGCGCTTCTGCAGCTTCTGCACGTCCAGCTGACTCTCGATGACCAGCTTGCCGATGATGTCGGTCTGAATTTCGAGGCGCTTGTCTTCCTTCGTGTTCAGTTCATCGAGGTTCTTGATCGCGCGATTGGTGAATTCGGTTTCGAGATTGATCATCGCGATGTGTTCGCGGTATTGCTGCTCCTGGACCCGGACGATGTCATCGAGCTTGCGCTTGTAGCGCTCTGCCTGATCGGCGCTGACGCCGAAGATTTCCGCGTTCTCCTTCGTGAGCTTGTTCTGGTCCCACAAGCTGTCGAGGATCTCGCGCTGGTGATCGCTGATCTCCTTCACCGTATCATTGAGGATCGCGGCGAGCTTATCCGCATCGGTGAGCGGTTGCTGAATCGGACCCACGAAGTCTTTTCCGCCCGGCCCGAAACTCGCCAAGTTCAGCGCTGCTGGCGGTGCCGGTCCCGCGATCAGACCGGCGAGGGCCTGGCCGGCGCGCTTGTCGCCCTGCGACGCGAGGATGTAATCCGCCATGATCGCTTTGAACACCGCCCACTTCGACTGGCTCTTGTCGAGCGCATCATTAATCGCACCGAGACCGCTGACCACCGTATCGAGCGGCCCGGCGGCGAGCAGTTTCGCGTGCCGCACGACCTCATCCCACTGGTCGGCCGCCTTGGCGAGGCGCTTGGCCTGGTCGTCGGCGAAGATGTCACCCTTCGCTTTCAGGTGGTCATAGGTCGTATCGAAGTCCTGCGCGAGCCGCACCATGATGCGGCCCATGCGCTCACCGAACAGGCCCGCCGCGACATGCTGCTTCTCGAACTCGCTCCCGAGCTGATTGATGTGCTCCAGCACCGTCCGCAACATGTCAAGCGGCGCTTTGCCCTTGATCTCATCGAGGGACATCCCGAAGCTGTGGATGGCCGCGACCGCCGAGGTCTCATCGCCGGCGATCCGCTTGGTGAGAATGTCGACAGCGCGCGCCATCTGGTCGGAGGTGACGCCGAACTCCTTCGAGACCTGGCCGAGCAACTGCACTTCCTCGACGGTGAGGCCGGTTTCATAGGACAGCGATCGCATACTGCGCGCGGCTTGCAGGGTGTCGTAGGCGAAGTTGACCATCGCGCGGATCGAGAACGCCGCGGCGATGCTCCCGGCAAAGCCCTGCAGCTCACTCGCGAGGCTGCTCACCGAGGTGCCAGTGTTCTGGATCTCCTTGTTCGCGTCCTTGGCATACTTCGCGAGATCCATCCACGCTTGCGGCACCGGGCCGCTGCTCATCGCCTTGAACTTCTCGACCGCCTCGGCCGCCACCCGGCCCACCTGCTGGAGCTCCTGCGCGGTTAGCTTGGACGCGCCGCCGATGCGGTCGATGGCCTCGACCATGACCGTAGCTTGGGAGAGGAGTTTCACGCCGCTGAACTTATCGACCATCGCCGTGAGCGTCTCGTCGGCATTCTTCGCGGCGGTCTGAAACCCGACGAAGCTATCGGTGGCCGCGCGCACCTGCGCCTGGAACGAGCCGAAATCGGCGGAAAAGGTCGCTTTGACGGCCATGTCAGGCGGATTCGCTCTCCTGCTGCTCCTCGAGGAGCACGTCTACGAGGATCTGGTAGTCATCGCGATCAAGGGTTCGGACGTCGACGAGGGTCCACCCGCAACGTCGGGCGATGGCGAGGTCCTGACGAACGGTGTCACGCCACCAAGGGTTTTTTTTTGCGCCTCGCGCTCACTCGCCCGCGCGAAGGCATGGTCCTCGATGGCTTGCTGGATTTCGACGAAGTCCTCCGGTTCGAGCTTTCGGAGAATCGTATGGAGCTCGTCAACGGAGACGCCGCGAATCGTCGGCCCGAGACTCCAATCGAGCAGATAGGCGATCACCTGCGAGAGGCCGACCATCTTGAGATTGAGGCGCGGCGTCGTCGCGTCGCCGACGAACTCATAGCGCCGCGCCCATTCGTCGCGCGCCTCGCCCATGTTCAGCCGCTCCTTCACGACGATCCAGTCCCCGTCACTCAGGCTCAGCGTCCGTGTCTCATTCCCGACGAACCGCGATCGCGTCACGAGATCCTCCGCTCCGCCCGGGGCAGCGTCCGACACGCGCCGAGCGTGGCCGTCAGCGCCACGACCGGGTCGCCCTCGAGCTGCAGCTGCTCGACCGTCCATTCCCACGTCCCCTGCGCGTGCGGCGCGAGGAACAAGAGCGGACGCTGCCGCAGGTTGTAGACATCCACCGCCACGACGCGCGCGCGCAGGATCGGCCGCGTGACTTTCGTCATCGTCACCGTATAGCCTTCGAGGGCCGCCGCCGGGTAATAGCCCCAGTCGATCCGCCCGACCTGGCCCGTCAGCGTCACGTTACGGCGCCATCGTCCACGGCCCGGCGGCCACGAACTTCCCGCCGACTGTGACGGCGCCCTTCGCATCGACGCCGACGTTGGCATCGAGCCACGCCTTGCCGCTGAAGAACACCGTGGCTTCGAGCGACGACGGCAGCAGCTTCAGCGCACACGCCACCGTGCCGAGCGCAATCTGGAAGATCGTCACCTCGTCGGAGGCCCAGAAGCCGCCGACATTGCCGGCGAACGCGGGTAAGCCCTGCACGAACACCTTGTTGGTATCCCCGAACGCGGTGACTTCGATTTTGTCGGTCGCCAGATCGAGGTCCCACTTGTTCAAGTTGGCGATCGCGACGGTGGTCGCGCCGCCGGTCTTGTCGGCCATCACCTGCCCGTGCGCGCCACTGATGCGTCCTGGCATGAGAGTCGCTCCTTAGCTGGTCGGAACCATCCGCACTTGATACTGCCCGCCGGAATGCTGCCAGAAGAGATCGGCGTTCGCTTTATCGCGCTCGTTGTAGCGAATGCGCTGCGTCCGCACCACGTCGAGCAGCAGGTAGTTGGTCGGCGTGAAGGTCGCGCGCGTCAGGCTGCGCAGCACCGCCTCGATCCGCACCGCGGCATTGATCGCCGGCACCGCGCTGGTGTTCTGGATGACGGCTTTGACCTGGTAGAGAATCGTTTCGTAGGCAACGCCGAACGGCGCGCCGTCCTGAAACATCGGCTCGTCGCTGTGATCGATCTGCGCGACCTGGCAGTACTTGAGCGCCGTGGCCCGCGCCTCCCCGAACCAGATCCCGTCGGTGACGATCCCGACTAGCGCGCTGTCGGCCTGCAGCATGGCGAGCAGCGCCGCGTCGACGTCCCACGTGCTCGCCATCAGGGCTCTCCCGTCACGATGAAGCCGAGATCCTCGAGCACCAGCTCGTGCCGCGCATTCATCGCGCGCCGGTGTTTGATGGCAATCGAGACCAGCCCGGTGTCCGGATGCGCCGGCGCGCTCCCGCGATTCCAGCCCTGCTGCGTCTCGCGCACGGCGGTCCCGTACTCCCACCACGTCGCTTCCGGCGTCGGACTGACCACCTCCCCGCGCAGGTTGAGGCCGCGGTCCGTGACGTAGAGGCGCGTGAAGACGGCATCGCGCATCGCGCCCTCGGGATACGCGGCCCGGAGCTCGGTCGCCGCCGCCTCCATCGTCTGCGCGATGTCCGCGCGGAAGACGTGATAGATGAAGTCCGGCAGTTGCTCGAGGAACTCGAGGAACTCCCGGTCGCCTTCCAACGTGATGGTCGTCCCGCCCGCCATCAGGTCACCTGTTCCTCGCACCAGACGTTCAGGAGTTCGGACTGCTGCAGCGGGTTCTGCACCGCGCGCACGTAGAGGCGATGGCTCGTGCCGCCCCAGTCGGTGAATGTCAGCTGCGTGTGCAGATCGACATCGCCGCGCCAGCGCAGCACGACGTGATGACTGAGGTTGCCCACCACGGTCCCGGCCATCGGCAGTTCGTCGGACTGCGTGGTCGCGGGTTCGATCGCCGCCCAGTCGCGCGGCGGCGTGAGCGCCACCAACGTCTCGGTATAGCCGCCCTGGCCGTCGGGGACACGCGTCACCCCGTAGAGCGCGACATCCTGCGTCAGCTGCGAGGCATCGACCGCGACTCTCATGTCAGCCACTCCAGCCGCTCAGTGATCAACATGTCGTAGCCGTAGGGCACGGGCATCTCGCCACGTCCGGCGCCGCCCTCACTGCTGCCGCTGTGGTGGCTGGTCAGCCCTTGCCGCAACCGATCCCACCAGTGCTGCACCAGCAGCAGCACCGCGAGCTGCCACGTCTCCGGTGTCACCGGGGTCGTCGGCGGGTTCTGGTCTGCGAGCACATAGCCGGCCGCGAACTCGACGACGACGGCATCCTGCGGGCGCAGCGTCGGCCAGCGCGGCCAGGTCGTGCCGGTCAGGATGAGGCGCGCCGGCCGGCTCGCCGCGTCCAGCCGATAGCTCGCCACATCGAGATCGGTCCCGACGCCATTCATGTCGTAGGTCGTCACGCGGCGCACCTCGAGCACCGGGAAGCGCACCAGCTTCAGCACGCTGCTGCAGGCCGGCGGCGCATCCACGCTCTGGCTGATCACCGCCCCGACGAGCACGCCCGCGGTATCGCGCTCGACCTGCTGCCGCGCCGCCTTGATCAATAGCGACAGATCGGCATCATCGGCCGTCGAGACGATGCGCAGGCGCTGCTTCACCTGGGCGAGCGTCACCGGTTCGAAGGGCGGCGGGACGAGGATGCGCTCCGACCAGTGCAGGTCGGGACCGCCCCAACACCAGGAGAGCGGCCAGACCGGCGAGCCGGGCCAGCCCGCCCAGTCGGGGGGCACGTCGGTGATCACCGCTTCTCTTTCCGGCGATACGTCGCCGTCGTGAACGTCGCGGGCGCGATGGCCGGCGCCGGCGCGAGCGGCGCGACCGTGAGATCGCGCATCGGCGTCTGCTGGATCACGATCGGCCCGGCGTCGTGGCTCGTACAGGTCGTATGCGGCGCATCATCGACCGGGCACGGCCCCGGGTCGCGCCGCAAGCGAAACGGCGGATACCAAGTCACCTTATGCCTTTCCGATGACCCACGCGGTACTGCTCCAGTGGGCGTACTGGCCGTCGCGGGTCACCACGTATTGCCCGACCGTCCAGGCCGTCGCCGGCGAGGCCGTGACGCCCGTCAGCGCCGAGAGCGAGAGCGGCGCGATCGCCCCCACGGGGGTGTAGCTGCCCGGGCTGCCGGCGGTCGCGCCCGTCGCCGCCGCCCCGCTGTTGCTCCATCCGGGCAGCGGAAACGTCGGCGTCTGCTCCGTCGGGGTCGGGGTGGTCGGCCCGGGCGGGTTGTTACTCCAGCCCGGGGTCGAGGTCATCACCAGCGGCTCCACCGCGGGCGGTGCTTCGGCGGCCGGCCCGGGCGGGTTGTTACTCCAGCCCGGGTCGGTCATCGTCGGATCAGACGCCAACGTTTCGACTTCTGGCATCACAGTGAATCCTCAGCTGAGGCCCGTGACTTTGCCGAACGCACCCGGGCGGAACACCGCGAGCGCCAGCCGTTCCTCGGCGCGGATCGCGACGAGGTTCTTGATGAAGAAATCCTGATGGCTATTCGTGGCCTCGACCCGGATGCCACCCTTGCGAAACACCTGCGACATCGTGCCGAAGGCGCCGACCAGACCGGTGCCCACGGCGATGGACGGCGTGACCGCCACCGGCAGCCCCCACAACGTATTGGTCGGCACCGTCTGGAACGGCCCAAACCCGAAGTAGTGGCCCTGCGTGTCTTTCATCGTGACGGTCGAGAACCAGTTGGTCGGGTTCATCACCATCCCATCGGGATAGATGAACGCCGTGGTGGCGATGGCGGTGACCTGGCGCAACATCGCTTCCGCGTTGGTTTCCGGCGGCGTCGCGCCGGCGTTCCGCGCGACGGCGGTCGCCAGGCCGCTGCGGTTCATCACGCCCATGATGTTCGGCGGCGTGCCGTTGCCGTTGAGCAGCTGATCTTCTTCGGTCAGCTCGACCCCGAGCCGCAGCCGCGCATCGATGTAGGACGAGATCGCCGGGACATCCTCGAGCAGCTCCTCGGTCACCGGCAGCCAGTGCGCGAGTTTCTGCACCGGATCGGTCCGCTGATCGAAGACCAGCGCGCTCTCCGGCTTGGTCGTGCCCTCGGCGACCGGCGTGGCCGCGTTGGTGAACGTCGTCTCAATCATGTAGATGATCGCGTTGGAGGTGGCGGTGCCCGACGCCATCAACATCGCGATCGTCAGCTTCTTGAAGAGCAACGGCTGAATGCCGGGCAGATACTGCGGGACGAGCAGTTTGCCGGCGGAGGCCGGATCTTCCGTCAGCGTGGTGGCCCGCAGATCGAGGAAGGGATCGGCGCAATCGACGGCCGGCGAGCTCCACGAGCCACTGCGGCGGTGGCCACCCTGCTTGAGCCACTCCTGCACGTTCGCATCCTGCGTGAACTGCTGGCCGATGGTGCGCTGCCCGCTGCGCGGGGTCCAGAGGCTGCTCGGCGTGTGCGGCTGGCCGCCCGCGAGTTGATCGAGGCGCGCCAGCAGGTCGTTATCGCTCTTGGACCCCTCGATCCGCCGGTGAATCCCTTCGGCCTCACTCAGCAGGGCGTTGATCGCGGCCTTCTCCTCGACTGTCATCAACCGGCCGGTGATCGCTGGCTCGGTGGCGGTGGCCGCGCGGACGACGGTGGTCTGGCACTCCCGCTGGGTCGTCTCCATCAGGGCCATCGCGGCCTGCCGCTTCGCGGCGAGATCGCGTTCGAGTTGCGCGATGTTCATGATTCGAGTCCTCGTCGCATCAGGTCGAGCCATCGTTGCTCGGCCGCCAGCAGCGCCGGATCAACCGTCACGGACGGGGCCTGGGCCGTGGCGCTCGCGCGCTCCTGGGCCGTGCCCGCCGGTGCTGGTGCACCCTGCGCGTAGTGCCCGTGCGGCCGCTGCTGCGACTCCGCGGCCCGGGCCAAGGTCGTGGCGAAGGTATCGATCCGATCGATCATCCCGAGCGCGAGCGCCTCGTCCGCATCCACGGCACGCCCTTCGCCGAAGCTGGTGCGCACCTCGCCGGTGGAGAGGCCCCGCCCTTTCGCGACATCGCCGATGAACCGCCCATAGGCGCCGTCGACGCGCGCTTTCAGGTACGCCTTCGCCTCATCGGTCAGCGGGCCGCCATCGACGCCCTCGGCCTTGTAGCGCCCGGCCGCGAACACTTGGCGCTTGACGCCGAGCTTCTCGAGCGCGGCACTCACATCGTCATAGAGCGCAAAGACACCAATCGATCCGACCGAGGCCGACGGGGTGGCGATGACTTCGGTCGCGCACGACGCCAGCCAGTAGGCGGCGGAACACGCCTGATGCTGCGCGTGCGCGTAGATCGGTTTCTTGGTCCGCGCCGCGAGGACCTGCCGCGCGAACTCGGTCGCACCGGCGACATTCCCGCCCGGGGAGTTGATGTCGAGCACGATGCTCTGCACCTCCGGGTTGTCGACCGCCTGCTGGAGGTCCTGGCCCAAGCCCTCGAAGGTCGTGCCGCCGGAAATCTCCGAGAAGAGATTCATGCGCGGCGCAATGACGCCGTGAATGGGAATCACGGCCACGACCGGTCCGCTGGCCTGGACGTCGCGGGCCGCCCGCAGCTCCGCGGCCGCCACGAGCCCGGCTTCGTCATCCGGCTCGCCGGCCAGCCGCGTCGAGATGACGCGCGCGATGACCGCCAGCATCGCCGGCGTGACCGCCCACGGATGTTCGACCGCGAACGCCGCGAGATGATCATAGGTATGCGCGTTACGCGGCGTCGACATAGCGCTCCTCCCACCAGCCGCTCAGCGGCGGGACGCGCACCGTGCGATCCCGCGCAAACGCCTCGCGGCCCTCGAGCAACAACGTGTAGGTATCGTCGGTGACGCGCGCCGCATAGGCGAGCGCCGCGGCCCGCCCGAGCAGCGGCGTGAGATCGTCGGCGAGCTCGCCGGTGCAGCGATCCGGGTGCAGCGCCTCGGCCCGCGCCTCCACCGGGAGCCGCGCCAGGCGGGAGGCCTGCCGCATCCAGTGCGCGCGGACCACGCCCTCGACCGTGTTCGTCTCTTTCGGCCCGGTCGGGAAGGGCGCCGGCGACTCGGTGCGCTGCAGCGGCGAGGTCCCGCCCTGCTGCGACGCGAGCTGGTCGGCGCTCGCATCGTTGGTGATCGGCGGCAGGTTGAGCCGCGCCCGCGCTTCGTTCGCGGTCATGAACGGCCGGCCGACCGCGACGCGCAGCGCGTTGCTCTGCTCCTCGAAGGAGCCGCGCAGCTTCTCGGCAATGTTGAATTCACCATAGACGCCCTCGACGTCCGTGGATTCGGGCAGCAGCTGCAGCTCGAGGCTCTCGTTGACCATCGTGTTCCACGGCCCGAGCGTATCGACGTAGAGCTGCTTATGCTGATCGCTGATGTTGGTGAAGGTGGCGTGCTCGAGGATGCCGATCATCGTCAGCGGGATGTGCCAGGCCCGGCCGCACTCCTCGCGCGTGAACTGCCGCGAGGCCGAGTACTCCGAATCACGCGCCGAGTGGCTGATCGGCTTCCACGTCATGCCCTCCTCGAGGACGGGCACTTGGCCCATGCTCTGCGGCCCGCTGAAGCGCATCGCCCACTGTTCGCGGAACTGCTGCTTCTGATCCTTGCTCCACTTCGGCGCCGTCGCCGGTCGTTCGATCACCCCTTCCATGCGCGCGGCATTGCGCCAGTAGCGTTGCCGGTTGTCGACGGCCGCCATGTCTTCGCCGAGCGTCTGCAGCAGGGTTTCGATCGGCGACAGGCCCATCAGCGCGTTCAACGGGTTGTAGCCATTGAAATAGACGATCTCGCTCGGCGCGAACGGCCGCGCCTCGCCTTGCACGGTCCACACGAACTGCAGCGGCAACAGCCCGCCCTCGACGCGCATTTCCTGCGGCGGCAGCCGGACCAGGCCGATGCGCCCATCCACCCGCACCTTGAGCCAGTAGGCATTGAAGTAGAGCGCGAGATCCCCGATCAGGCTCTCGAAGAGCCGATAGCGCGTCGTGTAGGGATTGGGATGCTCGAGCCACTCCATCACCGGATGATCGGGCAGCGGCTGGCGATCGTTCTCCGAGACGCGCCGGTAGATCTTGTAGCCAATCTGCGCGAGGTTGCGCGCGAGGAAGTCGCAGCAGACCCGGACGTTGACCTGCGTCCGGTAGTAATAGGCGTAATCGTAGATGTAGTTGTAACTGGGCTCGTAGTTGCCGTAGGTACCGACCTGATAGCCGCCGTAGGGATCCTTGACGTCCTGCAGCGCCCCGAACGACTGGACGATCGCCATCAGGGCAATTCCTGGTAGAACGCGATGTTGGTGACGTGCACGATGACCTCACCGTCCAGCGGCGTCGGCTCGGCGCCGAGCTTCAGCAGGTCTGCCTGCCGCAGCACGAACCAGCGCCCCCGCTGATTCCAGAGCACCCCGCGCAACGCCTGCGTCGCGTCGTCCTTCAGATTCACGAGCACCCGCCGCCGGAGACGCGCGCGCCACGGCCACTGCATCCGATGCGCGAGTGTCGCGCGGCCGGCAGGTACAGTCGAGTTTTTATATATAAACTCGACGGCCCGGCCGGCCCGGGCCCAGACTCGCTGGCGCATCCTGTCTTGGAGCAGCCATGACCAACGACCAAATGATCGCGGAACTCGACAACGCGAAACAGTCGATCACGCTCGTGCAGGAGGCGCTCGGCAGCACGCCCGTCGACGAGGTGATCCACGTGCGCGCGGGCCAATCCATCCAGGCGGCCGTCGACAGCGCGCCCCTCGGCGCGACGATCGCGATCGAAGCGGCGACCTACGACGAACCGCTCTATCTCCACACCGCGGTCATGCTCGTCCCCGAGCAGGCGCTGCGCCATCAGCGCGCCAGCCGCGATCCCGGCGTATGGATCACCTCCGCCGCCGAAGGGACGCTGACGATCACCGGCAGCGGGATCGCCGTCGCCGGCCTCGGCATCACCAACCGCGAGCCGAGTTACGACGCGATCGACATCACCGGCAGCCGCGTCCTGATCGATCGCTGCACGGTCATCGGCGATCCGCAGCACGGGATGCGGCGCGGGTTCCTCACCCACGGCTCGAACATCAAGATCCTCGGCTGCTACGCCGATGACATCTTCAACGTCTCGCGCGATACCTGCTGCGTCGGCGGCTGGACGAGCGGCAACGACGTCGCCGCGCGCCTCCGCGACATCCTGCACCGCTCGCCGGCGCCCGAGAACATCGTCATCGACAGCTGCTATTTGTGCGGCGGTGCCGAAGGCGTGATGTACGGCGGCGCCGACACGACCAGCCCGGCGAAGATCCCGCACCACATCACCCTCTCCAATTCGACCGTGACGAAGAAACCCGAGTGGTACGCGCGCGGCGACATCCAGTTGAAGAACGGCCTCGAGCTCAAATGCGCGGAGCACGTCTACGTCGCCGACTGCCTGATCGAAGGCGGCGGCGTCTGGGAAGGCCAAGCCGGCTACATCTGCCTGTTGACCGTCCGTAATCAGGACGGCACCGCGCCCTGGAGCTGCATCACCGATGTCGTCATCGAGCGGACGCACTTCCGCTACGGCGGCGGCGGGATCTCGTTCCTCGGCCACGATGACCAGTACGCGAGCGGCGTGCTCAAGGACGTGATCATCCGCAATTGCTGTTTCAGTGAGATCGACCCGCTCGGCTTCACCGCCACGAGCTGGGCGAACGGCAGCGGCTGGGTGAGCTTCTTCAACAACACTCCGCAGAACGTGCGCCTCGAAGGCATCACCGCCAGCGGCACGAACCTCTGGGCGCTCGGAACCTTCGCCAACGTGCCGAATCAACCGACGGGGCTCCAGCTCGTCAACTGGAAGTTTCCGCCGACAACCTACGGCTGGTCGGTCGATGGCGGCGGGAAGGATGTCCCGCCCGAGGCTGCGAACATCCGCGCGCTGATGCCCGACCTGGTCTACGAGGTCACCGCGACCGATCCCGGCGCGCAGGGCTATCCACAACCGTGACCCTGATGATCAGCGGCAGGAGGAGCTGCCTATGGGAATGCATCGTCTGACGCTGCTACTACTCGTGATCACCCTGACGGCCTGTCGCTTGACGCTCGAAACCAATAACACCAATTCCAACACGGGCGGCACGGGCGGGAGCGGCGGGAGCGGCGGCGGCGGCGGCGCCGGCGGCCCAACCTCGCCCTCCCCAACGCCAACCCCCACGCCGATGCCCAGCCCCGGCGGCCGGACCGCCGATCCCGCGCCCGGGCTGGTGCTCCCGCTTCCGTCCTACACCGAGTCGGTGATCACGACGGTACCGTTCGTGCAGGCCCAGACGTGTCTCTCGTTCACCTATCTCGATGCCGTCGTCGACGCGTTGCGCGGCCGTGACACGCGCTGGGGCTACGCGTGCGCCTCGAGTGGCTGCGCCACCGGGACCTCGCTCGACAAACTGGCGTACCACGCGATCGCCGGCGCGGAGACCACCGGCGCGATCGGCAATTGGATCGTCGACATCATCGTGGACGTCTGCGGCGGGAATTCGCGCTCGGGCTTTAGCGCGACCTACGAAGCGACGACCGGCTGGTCGAGTCGCGGGCGGTTCTGATGCCGGCCCCGCTCCGCGTCCTGCTGGAGATCGTGGAGAACGAGGCGCGCATGACCACGGTTACGATCGTGAACTTCCCGCTGACGGTCACCGCCGACGAACGCACCGATGCGTTAATGCTGGCCATGCAGTTGCTGGCGTCGTATCTCGACGTCCATCCGCTGCCGAACGGAGAGGACCCATGCTGACCGTGGCGCTGCTGCTCGCCCTCGGTGCGTTCATCGTGACCATCGCCGCCGCGATGAATCGGGCGCCGCTCTGGGTCGCCGTGCTGCTGCTCTCGGTGGCCTACCTGCTGCAATCGCTGCCGCTGCGCTGACACGGGCGCTAACTAGACGCTAACGAGACGCTTGAAACTCGCGCGTCGCGATCGCGCATGCCCCTCGAGTGGAACCCCCCCTGTCGAATTTCGCGAGACCGTGAGCAAGGTCGCTGCGCGGTTTCGGAGTCGCGAGACTTTACGCTTTCTTGACCCCCCCCGGGCGACGAGGCGACGGGTGCGCGGATCTGCACAGTTCGACACGATTCGCGCCCCGTGCGTGCAGTTCCGTGCAGATCCATGCACCGCGTGCAGTTCCGTGCAGCCAGACAACGAAAGACAACGTATTACGTTCGGAGACACAGACAAAGAAAGCCAACGTATTGCAAAGTAAGACAATCGCACCGCTCCGGTAAAGACAAAGTTTTACTTGACTTTCCTTTTCGGCTATCTGCACAGATCTGCACAGACAACGTTTTACTTGACTCTACCTTTTCAAGTTCAACAGGTCGGCTACAGGCATTCACGGTTCTGCACTGATTCTTTGTTTCTGCGTTTTCCCTAACGTTTCTCACGTTTCAGCTTCAATACCGCCAGAATCCTTAACGTTTTCCGCATTTTCATGGTCTGGTAACCTTGCACTATCTGACCACTGCGATACAATGGTCATATGTTCGATATGCGTTTGGCGTCACAGGGCAACGGCCATTCCGGCCACCCCGCCTCACGTGCAACGGAGTTTGAAGTGTCCAAAAAGAATCGCTCGAATGTCGCCCCCGTCGCCCCCGTCACCCCGGCAACCGTCGCCCCGGACGCCTCGGCCACCCCGGCAACCGTCGCCCCGGACGCCTCGGCCACCCCGGCAACCGTCGCCCCGGACGCCTCGGCCACCCCGGC
>Ga0066903_100002316_pt1 | contig 14788 bp, 16 predicted proteins | sample PanSoiMetaGPlot1_FD_67491 | JGI IMG/M metagenome (GOLD analysis project Ga0066903, IMG submission 67491) | Tropical forest soil microbial communities from Panama analyzed to predict greenhouse gas emissions - Panama Soil - Plot 1 (version 2) | ecosystem: Environmental > Terrestrial > Soil >...
ACGCCCGTCAGGACACTGCGGACCGTTCCGTCCTTTCCGGATGCGTCGAGGCCCTGCAGGATCAGCAGCAGGCTGCGGGTCGCCTCGGCATACAGGCGGTTGTGCAGGAGCGCGATCTCGTCGACGACCTTCGCGAGCTCCTTCCGCGCTTTCGCCTTCCCGGCGAGCCCTGCATGATCGCCTGGGCTGCGGGACCTCAGCTCGGCACCGGAGCCCGGCTCGACTCGTAGCCCGCGTGGCACGCCGCGACACTATCGTGCAGGCGTGGACCGGATCGAGCTGCTGGACGACCGCTTCGTCATCCGCAATCGCGGCCTGCACAGGCTGTTCACCATCGTCGGCGACGTAACGATCCGCTACGAGGCGATCGCCGCCGTCGACGTCGGTCTCGACGACGTGCCGCCGTGGTTCTCGTGGCGTGTGGGCTACAGCCCCGGCATCGGCTCGCACCGCTCCGGCATCTTCTGGTGGCGCGGCAAGAAGTGGTTCATGGACGTTCGCGATCCGGCGCGGACGCTCGTCGTGGACGTGAAGCCGGGCAGTGGGTACGACGCCGTTGCGCTCACGCTGGACGCTCCGGAGCTCGTGGCTGCCGACCTGCAACGAGCCGCCAGGCCGTCGAAGAAGTAGACCCGACTCACTCCGTCACCGTCGAGAGGCTCGAGCTTGAGGAATGGAGCGGTGCTATGTCGACGAGGTGGCGTTCGCCATCTCGCCGGGATAGGCCTACGCCGCGGCCTCGAGCCCCAGGCCGGAGTCGAGCACGTAGGCGCGCCCGTCCAGATGGAAGCGCAGCAGGGCCAGGCGTTCCTCGAGCGCCCAGAGCTTGATCGCGCGCAAGAGGACGGCGAGGTCGTCCGCGTGTGAACGCAGCTCCGCCGCGACGAGGACGACGTCGCCGCAGTCGTAGGAATCCACGTGCCAGCGGGGCCGCAGTCGCTCGCAGAGGCTCTCGCCTCGGATTCGACAGGGGAGTTCGAACACGAGGGTCTCGTTGAGCTCCGCCGGCATGCAAGCAGGATCGCTGCATCCGTGAGGCGGCGCTTGACGCAGTTGTGTCATTCCCTGCGTGCGCGCTAGCCGCGCCGCTCGAAGGCGAGCCGTACGCCGAGGCCGACGAGCGCGACGCCGCTGACGCGGTCGATGGTGCGCTTGACCCGCGGCCGGCGCAAGAGGTCGCGTCCGCGTGCGGCTAGCGAGGCGTACGTGAGGAGCCAGACGACGCCGAGGCAGTTGAACAGCACCCCGAGCAGGAGCAGATCCTGCGGCTGCGCATGCTGGGCGTCCACGAACTGGGGGAGGAGGCTTGTGAAGAAAACCGCGATCTTCGGATTGAGGAGGTTGCTCGCGAGCCCCTGGCGGAACGCGTTGCCTTGCGGCGGCACGGCTACGGGCTCGTGCGACCCGCCGAGGAGGGTGCGCAGCCCGAGGTACACGAGATACGCGGCTCCCGCGAGCTTGATCGCGGTGAAGGCGGCGGCGGACGCGGCGATGACGGCGGCGAGTCCGAGCGCGGCCGCGAGCGTCCAAAGGAAGATTCCGAGGTTGACGCCGAGCGCCGTCGCGCGCGCGGCGCGGCGGCCGTGGAGCAGCGCGTTCTTGGTGACCAGTGCCATGTCGACCCCGGGCGTGACGACCACGACGGCGGAGATTGCCAGGAAGGGCAGCAGATGCACGCTTCCATGATCTCACGCGCGCGCGTGTAACTGATGCGCCGCGACAGTCCGTGCCGGACCTCCGCACGTCGTCTGGCTCTTTGGTTTCAATGCCACGCGAATCGAATCCAACCGAAGGAGCTCCATGCCGCTTACCCAAAGTCAGCTCGTCGGCGAGATCGCCGATCGAGCCGGTCTGCCGAAGTCCGAGACGAAGGCCGTCCTCGATGCACTCGAGGAGGTCGTCCTCGACCAGCTCGGCGACGCCGAGAAAGTGAAGATCGGCGGCGTCGTCCAGTTGACCGTGCGCGTCAAGGAGGCGACGAAAGCCCGCAAGGGACGGAATCCCGCGACCGGTGAGGAGATCACCATCGGGCCGAAGCCCGCGTCCGTGACCGTGAAGGCGCGGCCGCTGGCGAAGGCCAAGGCCGCGCTTCCGTCGGTGGCGGCCGCTCGCCGCCGGCTTGCCGCGTAGGACGCGGGTGGGGCGGGGGAGCGACGCTCCCCCGCTCTTCGACGTCGAGAAGCCGGCGATCGCCATCGCGCATCTGCCGGCGCTGCCGGGCACGCCGCTCTACGACGAGCAGGGCGGCCCGGACGCGATCGTCGAATGGGTTCGGCGGGACGTGGAGATCCTCACGCGGTCCGGCTTCGACGCGGTCCTCTTCTGCAACGAGAACGACCGGCCGTACCAGCTGAGTCGCAACGCTCGGAGGCGTCGCGATGCTGGCGCGTGTCGTGACCGAGGTGGGCCCGCGCGACTGCCCGTTCGGCGTCGACTACCTCTGGGATGCGCGGGCGGCCCTCTCGGTTGCGGCTGCGACGGGCGCGCGTCGTTCATCCGTGAGGTGGCGACCGGCGTGTACGAGGCGGACATGGGGTTGTGGGCGCCCGACGCCGCCACGCTGCTCAGGCGCCGCCGCAGCCTCGACGCCGAGCACGTCCACGTGTTCGTGAACGTCACGCCGGAGTTCGCGTCATCGGTCGGCACGCGCGACATCGCCACGACCGCTCGCTCGGTGAGCGTCTCCAGCCTCGCCGACGCGATCCTCGTCTCCGGCCCGATGGCGGGCGACGAGCCGTCGCTCGATGCGCTTCGCGCAGCCAAGGGCGCGTGCGCCGATACGGCGGTGTTCGCGAACACCGGCGTCAAGTCGACGAACGTCGCAGACTTCCTCGCAGTCGCCGACGGCGTCATCGTCGGCTCGGACCTGAAGGTCGACGGCGGGACGTGGAATCCAGTCGACCCCGAGCGCGCCGACCGCTTCATGGCGGCGATACGGGAGGCGAGGCGCGGCTGATCGCGTGGGCCGCCGTGGATCCGGCGACCGGCGTCGCCGAGCACGAAGACGGCTCACGCGTCTTCACGGCAGCTTCCACGATCAAGCTGTTCGTGTACTCCGCCTACCGACGCTCGGCGCTCGATCCCGTAGAGGTCGTTGCGGTCGAACGCGTCGGAGGCTCGGGTGTCGCGGAGTACCTGCGCACACCGTTGTCTCTCGCCGACCACGCGTTCCTGATGCTGGCCGTCAGCGACAACGCGAGCACGAACGTCCTGCTCGAGCGGCTCGGCTTCGAGGCCGTTGCCGAGGAGGTCGGGCGGCTCGGGCTTCGCGACACGCGCGTGCGGCGGCTGATGATGTCGAGCGGTCCCGAGAACGAGACGACGCCGGTCGACCTGGCGAACGGCTTTGCGCATCTTCTCTCCGAGCCGTTCGCCGGCGACCTGCTCGAGGCCTTGCGCGTGGCGGCCGACGCCGAGTCGTTTCTGCCGCAGCTTCTCCCGGAGGTCACGGTCGCGGCCAAGTCGGGTGAGCTCGACACCGTCCGGCACGAGGTCGCCTTGCTGGAGCAGGGCGGCCGCAGGCTCGTCACGGCTGTGTGCTCGTCACCTCCGGCGCGCACCGACGCGCTTGCCGAGGTCGCGGCTCAGCGTTGGTCGGCGTGACGCTCGATCTTCCGCTCCAGTAGCTCTTTCACGCGCGGCCAGTCGTCGTCGACGATCGCGTACCAGGCGGAGTCGCGGATCGAGTCCGGCAGGATCATGTGTTTCCGGAAGACGCCCTCGAACGTCGCCCCGATGCCCAGTAGCGCACCGCGGACGCGCAGGTTGCGCGCGTCGGTCTTGAACTCGACCCGCATCGCGCTCCACCGCTCGAACGCGTTCCTGAGCAGGAGGTACTTCGTCTCGATGTTCGCGCCGGTGCCCCACTGTCGCCGCTCGAGCCACGTCCAGCCGATCTCCGTGCGGCGATGCGCGGGCTCGACGTTGAGGTAGCGGGTTGAGCCGACGGGGCGGTCGTCGACGTGGACGACGAACGGGATCTCGGTCTCGTGCTCGAGCGCGAGGTCGAACCAGCGGTCGAAGCCGAGCGTGTACATGTTCGTGAAGCGGTGGATCTGTGGCTCGTGCTCCGCCGCCTCGCGCAGCCCCTCACGGTGGCGTTCCGCGATCGGCTCGACGCGGACGATGCGTCCCTCGAGCGGGGTGGTGGGACGGAGCTCGGCGGTCATGGGCGTACTCTCGCCGGTCCGGACTGCCCGAGCTTCGGTAGGGTCCTGCGCGTGGTTGCGCAGCGTGCGACGCTGCAGGGCCGGACGACAGACCGCATCGAATCGCTGCTGTCCGCGCGCCTGTTCCTCGAGCCGCAGCTCGCCGAGGGGCGGCTGTACTTCATCTCCAACCTGTCCGGCCAGCTGAGCCTGTTCGTGATGGACGCCGCCGGCGGCGTCCCCGAGCCCCTGCTGCCGCCGCAGATCGCGCTGCAGAACCCGGAGCTGATCGGAGGGCTCTCGTTCTTCGTGCTCCCGGAGCTCGACCGGATCGTGGTGATGATCGACCGCGACGGCGACGAGAACTACCGGCCGTTCACGATCCCGCTCGAAGGCGGCTTCCCGGAGCCGCTCGGCGGCGACCGTTTCGACGGCTTCCGCTCTCACCTTGCCGACGTCGACCGTGACAGTGCCGTCGCGTACTTCGCGTGCGAGTCGCGCTCCGAATCGCTGATCCACGCGGTTCGCTGCGACCTGCGCTCGGGCGAGGTCGAGGATTTGCACGCCAGTCCTTACGGCTCGTTCCCGGTCGCGTGGACCAGCGACCACGCGCGTGTCGTCTTCGGCGACGGGTATCTGATGGGAGACACCGTCGTCTACGAGGTCGTCGACGGCGAGCGGAAGTTCCTGCACGGGACGCCGATCGAGGAGCGCGAGGAAGGCAAGGAGTACCCGCTCTCCGGCTTTCGCTCGGCGCGGACGACGACAAGCGACAGGGGCCTCCTCCTCGTGACGACGCTGTTCGACGACAAGGGCACGCCCGCGTACCTGCCGCTCGACGGCGGGGAGATCGAACAGGTTGCGGTCTCGGGCGTCGAGCACGAGGGCGTCGGCGAGCTCGAGCGGCTGCGCCATCTCGAAGGCGACCGCTTCGCCGCGATCTACAACATCGACGGCGTTTCGTGGGTGTACGACGCGTCGTTCGACGAAGACGGTCGGACCTTGTCGCTCGACCACGTGCTCATCGGCCGGGGAGACCTGGCGGAGGGAATGCTGCATGGCCTCGACCTCGACGAGGAGAGCGGCCAGTTCGCCGTTGCGTTCTGTACTGCGACGATGCCGACGCAGCTCTACATCCTCGAGCCCGGCGAGCCGCCGGCGCCACGGACGCGCGAGCGCGCGCTCGGGCTGCCGTCCGAGCTGCTGGCGCTAGGCGAGGATGCGTCGTTCGAGTCGCACGACGGGTTGCGCGTCTCCGCGCGGCTCTATCTCCCTTCGCCTGAGCTCGGCTACGAAGGCCCGCGGCCACTCGTCTACTACGTCCACGGCGGCCCACAGGGTCAGGAGCGGCCGAACTTCGCCTGGTTCTCGATGCCCTTGATCCAGATCCTCACGCTCGAGGGCTTCGCCGTGTTCGTCCCGAACGTGCGGGGGTCGACGGGGTACGGCCTCGAGTACACGCGCAAGGTCGACCGCGACTGGGGCGGCGAGGATCGGCTCGACCACGTGCATGCGATGAGGGAAGTGCTGCCGAAGGACGAGCGGGTCGACGTCGAACGAGCCGCTGTCATGGGCCGCTCGTACGGCGGTTACATGACGCTGACGCTTGCCGGCCGTCATCCCGACCTGTGGCGCGCCGCGGTCGACATGTTCGGCCCCTACGACCTGTCGAAGTTCATGGAGCGGATCCCGGAGACGTGGAAGCCCTATTTCCTGCTGGCGCTCGGCGACCCCGAGAAGGACGGCGACTTCATTCGCGAGCGCTCGCCCAAGACACACATCTCGAGCATCTCCTGCCCCCTGTTCGTGATCCAGGGACAGAACGACCCGCGGGTCGTCGAACAGGAGTCCAGCGACGTCGTCGCGGAGCTGCGCTCGCTCGGCAAGGACGTCGACTACCTGGTGTTCGAGGACGAGGGACACGACGTGCTCAAGCTGCACAATCGCGTCCGCTGCTACGACGCGATCACGTCGTTCTTCTCAGCGCACCTCGACCCGGTGTAGGTCGGCTTCCGTATTGACGTTCGCGAGCTCGCGCTCGTCGACGTCGAGCACGGTCGCAGCAAGGTCGCGCAGCGAGTAGTCGCCGAGCTCGAGCTTCCGCTCGAGCTCGGGGAGGAGCGAACGCCGGTAGGCACCCGGGAGCGGCCCCGTCTGGGGCTGGGCTGGTGCGGCCGCAGCAAGCCGCCGCAGCGTCGCGGCGGAAACGAGCGGCGCGTCGACGGGAAGAAAGACGCACACGTCGTGCGCGGCTGCCCGCAGGCCCGCGACCACCCCGGCGATCGGCGCGCGCACGGCGGTCGCGTCGTCGATGAGCTCGAACGGGAGCTCGAGACCGTCGGTCGTCTTGCCCACGGCGATGCGCGCGTCGCAGGCGTCGCCGAGGAGCCGCCAGCCCCGTTCCGCAAGCGTCTCGTCGCCGAGACGGGCGAGTGCCTTGGGCGATCCGAAGCGCGTGCTGGCGCCGCCGACGAGCAGGACGCCCGTTACTCCGCGATTCGCCACGGCTCCGTATAGATGTTCATGCGGCCGTCTCGCACGAACCCGCACAGCGTCACGCCTCGGTCGACGGCGAGCTCGACCGCGAGCGTGGACGGGGCGCCCACGGCGACGAGCAGCGGGCAGCCGGCTACGGCGGCCTTCTGTACGAGCTCGAACGAAAGCCGGCCGCTGACGCAGAGGACGGCGTCCGAAAGCGGCAGGCGCGCGGCGCCGAACGCCCAGCCGATCACCTTGTCCATGGCGTTGTGCCGGCCGACGTCCTCGCGTACGCACAGCAGCTCGCCGTCCGGCGCGAACAGCCCGGTGGCGTGAAGGCCGCCGGTGGCGGCGAACGCTGCCTGTGCTGCACGCAACCGCTCCGGCAGCTGCAAGACCAGTTCCGCGTCGACACGCAGCCCGCTGTCGACGTGCGGCGCCTCGACTGCGACCGCTTCGAGCGCGCCTTTGCCGCAGACGCCGCACGAAGACGAGGTGTAGAAGTTTCGCGGCGCCGGTGAGCGGTCGGCGTCGACGTCGACGGTGTTCGCGGCGAGCTCCGGCGGAAGGCTCGCGGCGCGCGGCGCAAGCCCCTCGGTGAAGCAGAAGCCCAGCGCGAGCTCCTCGTCGTGGCCGGGCGTCCGCATCGTGACTGCAATGGGCTCGCCGTCGATCCGGATCTCGAGCGGCTCCTCGACCGCGACGGCGTCACGCTCGGAGGTGCCGCCCGGCACGCGAACGATGTCGACCGGACCGGCGGAGTAAGGCGGCGCCTCGCTCACGCGGATAGCCTGCCAGCCGTGGATCCCTGGCTGCAGGCTGCGCGCGACAAGGTTGCACCGGAGCTGGAGCTGTCGGCGGCCGACGTCCGGACGCTGCTCGACCTCGCGCGTGTCGCCGCTCACGACAGTGGCGAGCGGACGAACGCGCCGCTGCTCTGTTACGTGCTGGGCGTTGCGGTCGGGCGTGGGGCGGACCTCGGCGAGCTCGCGGACGCCCTGGCGTAGGTCCCGAGCAGCCGAGTGAAGGTCGCGTGGGCGCTCAGCGACTCGAGCGCGTCGACCATCGCCGGCTGCTGCGCCGGCGCCTCCACGTCCGCGTAGAAGACGTACTCCCACGGGCGCCCGGGACGCGGGCGCGACTCGAGCTTCGTCAGGTTCAGGTGCCGCTCCGCGAACGCGCCGAGGCAGCGGTAGAGCGACCCCGACACGTGCCCGACCCCGAAGACGAGCGACGACTTGTCCGGCTCGGCGAGCGGCGCCGGGTCCCGCGACAGCGCGCCGAAGCGCGTCGAGTTGTCAGGGAAGGTCTGGATCCGCTCGGCGAGCGCCTCGAGCCCGTACAGCTCGCCCGCGCGCCGCGACGCGATTGCCGCGATGCCTTCGAGCCGTCCCTCGGCGATCTTCTTCGCGGCACCCGCCGTGTTGTACTCGGCTCGCACGTTGGCGTCGAGCGCGCTCAGGAACTCCTCGCACTGCGCAATCGCCTGCGGGTGCGAGATCACCTCCCGAACGTCGTCGATCTCTGTTCCGGGCAGGGCAAGCAGGGAGTGGTCGACGCGGACGATCGTCTCGCCGACGAGATGGAGCCCGTGGCGCAGGAACAGGTCGTACGTCTCGTTGATGCTGCCCGCCTGCGAGTTGTCCATCGGCACGAGCCCCCAGCGGGCTCGTCCGACCTCCACCGCTTCGAAGACCGTGCGGATCGAGGGGAACGGCTGGTGGCCGTCGTCGGGAAAGAGCGCCTGCGCTCCCTCCTCGGAATACGCGCCGACCTCGCCCTGATACGCGACGACGGCCATTCTCGACGCCTACGCTCCGACGGGCGCTTCCGAGGCAGCCGCCGCGGCCTCGGCCGCCTCTTGTGCCTGGCGCTCGTCGACGTAGTGCTGCGCGTCGCCGAGCGCGGTGAAGAACCGGAAGAACGCGGCGATGCAGATGGTCAGGATCCCGATGACGCCGTAGACGGCGGCGACGTTGCCAGTCGCGCTCGTGACCCAGCCGGCGACGAGCGCTCCGGCCGGAATCGCCGACCAGGCCAGCACGCTGGCGATCGACATGACCCGCGAGAGCAGGTGGTTGGGCACGATCGCCTGGCGGAGGCTGCCGGTGTTGATGTTGAAGAGAATCCCAAGGCCGCTCGACGCCGCCCACAACGGCAGTGCGGCCCAGTACCAGCGCATCCCGGCGAAAACGACGAGGCACGCGCCCATCAGCATCAGCGACGTCAGGGCGAGCGCCGTGAAGCTGAAGCGCTTGCGCAGGCGTCCCGCGAGCAGCCCCGTGACGACGACGCCCGCGCTCCCGGCGGCGAACAGCGCGCCGATCTGGAACCTGCTCGCGCCGAGCCGATCGGTGGCGAACAGGACGAGCAATGCGAAGGCGCCCGCGTTCACGAAGTTGATCAGCGCCATCATCGCTGAGATGTTTCGCAGCACGGGATGGCCGAGCACGTAGCGCAGCCCCTCGCGCACGTCCTGCAGGATCGTCGTCGCCTCCTTCGGCTCTTCGCTGACGGCGTTGAAGCTTCCCCGGATGAGCGACAGCGACAGCGCGGAGACCGCGAACGAGGCGGCGTCGAACGCCATGACCCATGCGAGCGGCAGGAACGAGACCAGCACGCCGGCAAGCAGCGGCCCGGCGACCTGAGCGGCCGAGAACGTCGCCTGGATGCGGCCGTTGGCGGTGACGAGGTCGTCCGTGTCGACGAGGCTCGGGATCGCGGCGAACTCGCCGGCGCTGAACGCGATGAAGATCGTCGACTGGATGAACGTCACCGCGTAGATCAGCCAGACGTCCAGGTGCCCGAACTGCGCGACGAGCGGGATCGAGAAGATCACCAGCGCATTGAGCGAGTCGAGCAGGATCATCGCGCGCTTCCGGTCGACGCGATCCATCCATGCGCCGAGCGGCAGGCCGAAGAAGAGGTAGGGGAGGAACGTCGCTGCCATCGCGATCCCGAGGTTGACCGCGGAGTGGGTGAGCTGGAACACGAGGAGCGGCACCGCCCACTGCGTGAACGAGCTGCCGAGGTTCGAGATGGTCTGGCCGACCCAGAACTTGACGAAGTCGCGGCTCATGCGACGTCCCTCAGGATCTCGAGCAGTTGCTTCTGGCGAGCAGGCGAGAGCGACTCCACGACGGGGTTCTCCGCAAGGCATGCGAGCAGGCGTTTTCGCATGCGGGCTCCTTCGCCGGTGAGCCGGACGATGCGGACTCGCTTGTCGTGCTGCCCCGGCCGGCTCGTCATCAGTCCGCGCTCGCTGAGCTGGTCGACGACGCCGGAGAGGTTCGAGGGATCGACACCGCACCGGCGCGCGGCTTCCTTCAGCGACGGCGTGTCGCCGGCCTCGAGGCGCCAGATGAGCTTCGCCTGCGCGTATGTCAGCTCGAGCGTCTGCAGGCAGATGCCCTGATGGTCGAGGGAGCGCGCGAACAGGTCCATCAAGCGCGAGACGAGCTCCTCCTGCTCGGTCTTGCCGGGCGCGTACGCCATTACCGGTAACCTACCCGCAATCCGGCTTGCGTCAAAGGCTGGGTCTGAGACCTCAGGGGTCAGACCCCTGAAGTTGATTCTCTAACGCGGCGGCGCCGTCGACTCGCGCACGACGAGACGTGTCGCGAGCTCGAGGTGCAGCGTCTCGAAGCGCTGCCGCTCGAGCAGACGGTTGAGCAGGCTCACCGCGGTGCGTCCCATCTCGGCGAGCGGCTGCCGCACGGTCGTCAGTGCGGGCGTGACGATCGTGGCCCCCTCGACATCGTCGAAACCCACGATCGAGAGATCCTCGGGGACGCGTAGACCGCGGGCGCGCGCAGCCTGGATCGCACCGATCGCGATGTTGTCGTTGAACGCGAAGATCGCCGTCGGAGGCTGCGGCAGGTCGAGCAGCTCCTCGGCTGCCGCCCGGCCGGGTGGGATTTCGGGAATCGCCTCGACCTCGAGCGCCGGGTCGGGCAGGATCCCGGCCGACGCGAGCGCCGACTGATAGCCACGGCGCCGGTCCTCGGTCGCCAGCCAGCCCCGCGGGCCTGTGATCTGCGCGATCCGCCGGTGGCCGAGCTCGAGGAGGTGCCGCATCGCCTGGTCGGCGCCGGAGGCGTGCGCCGCCGAGACGGACGGAATGCGCGCGGCCAGCGGCATGATCGGGTCGACCACGACGAAGCGGTAGCCGCCGTCGACGAGCAGCTCGAGCTCCGGGCTCGACTCCTCCGGCATCACGATCAGCGCGCCGTCGGTGACGCCGTGCATCAGGCGCTCGAGCAGCGAGACCTCGCGCTCGTGCTCGTGGCCGGTCGGAGAGAGCACCACTCGGAGATCGAGCTCCGATAGGGCCTCGGCGGCACCCGCGAGGATGGAGGAGAAGTACGCCGGGTAAATCAGCGGGACGAGCACCCCGACCAGGCCCGTCCGGCCCGCCGAGAGGCTGCGCGCGCTCCGGTTCGCGGTGTAGCCGTTCTCGCGGATCACGCGCGTGACCGCCTCCCGCGTCTCCGGCGCGACGTCGTCCCGCCCATTGAGAACCCGGGAGACCGTGGCGATCGACACGCCGGCGAGATCGGCGATCTGCCTGATTGTCAGCCGTGTGGATGCCGCCTGGCCCATCGCGTTATTGAACCATGTTCCGGAACGTTCCGGAACGATACTGCGCTCATTTTACCGCAAATTGCGGGAATAAGCCCTTGACTCTCCATGTAAAGACGTGGTAACGCTTCCGGAAACGCTTTCGGACACTCTGTTTCGGAACGCCCGGAGCCCGGGCGAGAAAGGCAGGACTAGCCGATGCGACTCCCCCTCCGTACCACCCGCTGGGTTGCCGTACTTGCCGTCGCGACGTGTGCCGTCGTGGCGACGGTCGTCGCTGCGGCGACCCCGGCCGCGGTGGACCGTGCCGCTGCGCCGGCGGCGCAGAAGGCGCACAAATGCCTCGTCATGACCGGCTCCGGCGATGGGGCCTTCACGAGGAACTTCAACCCCTTTACGGGAACCGGACTGCCGAGCGGGACGGTCGTCAACGGTGCGTTCTACGAGCCGCTCCTGGTCACGCCCCTGGGCAAGACCAGCCCGCAGCCCTGGCTCGCCCATAGCTACTCGTGGACGAATCACAACCGGACGCTGCGCCTGAATCTCGTGCACAACGCGAGGTGGTCGGACGGCAAGGCGCTGACGTCGGCCGACGTCGTCTACAGCATCACCGCCGGGCGGCAGGACAAGATCATGGATCGCGTCGGCTTTACCGGCGCCGCCAACGAGATCGTCTCGGTCAAGGCGAAGGGTGCGTACACCGTGTTGATCACCCTGAAGACGCCGGACACGCAGTTCATCTCGTCGATCTTGAACAGGCAGTTCGTCATCCCGAAGCACATCTGGTCGAAGGTCGCGAATCCGGCGACCTACACGAACTCGAACCCCGTCGGCTCCGGTCCGTTCGACAAGATCGGCCGGTTCACGACGCAGGACTACGTCCTGAACAAGAACCCGCACTACTGGAAGAAGGGGGCGCCCAAGATCGCGTGCCTCGAGTACGTGCAGGCGGCGTCGAACGACGCGGCGCTCGCGCTGATCCAGAGCGGGCAGGTCGACTGGACGCACAACTTCGTCCCGAACGTCGAGCAGGCCTACGAGTCGAAGGACAAGGCCCACTTCCACTCGTTCTACGCAAAGGTGGGGTATCCGGTGTCGCTATTGCTGGACACCACCGAGTACCCGTACAGCATCACGGCGTTCCGCAAGGCGATCAGCCAGGCGATCGACCGCAAGACCGTGGTGAAGCTCGGCGAGTACGGCTACGCGCCGGCGACCGACGCGCTCGGCCTCAGCTTCCTCTTCCCGAGTTGGGTCACCAATCCGGCCGTGAAGAAGCTCGCGAAGCAGATGGCGGTGTACAGCCCGGCAGCCGCAAGGAAGACGCTGACGGACGCCGGGTTCACGTACAAGAGCGGCAAGCTGATCGACCCGAAGGGCAACCCGGTCAAGCTCGACATCCACGTCATCTCGGGCTGGTCGGACTGGGTCGCCTCGAACCAGATCATCACCCGCAACCTGCGTGACATCGGCATCAGCTCCAACGTCGCGCTCGAGCCCGACTGGGGCTCATGGTTCCCGGGCGCCTACGCGACGAAGTACCCGACGCTCCTGTGGCAGGTCGCCTCGACGGGGTCGCCGTACGGCTACCTCTATGCGAACCTGTCGCAGAACGCGTACATCCCGAAGGGGCAGGACGCGTCGGCAACGGGGAACTGGGAGCACTTCAGCGACGCGTCGGCGACGTCACTGCTGGGCAAATGGAAGGTGACGTTCTCCGCGAAGAAGCAGCGTGCGATCGCTGCGCAGCTGGAAACGTCGTTCCTCAAGAACCTCCCGATCGTCCCGTTGTTCATCGGGCCGCGCTGGTCGACCTACAGCACGAGGTACTTCCATTGCTTCGCCAATGCGAAGAACTTCTACGGCGACCCGATCTTCACGACCTTCCCCGACAACATCCTCTCGTTCACCCGGATCTGTCCGGGCGGTAAGCGCGGGGCCTAACCCCTGAGGCCCATGACCGGCGGGCGACCCCTCCTCGTCGCCCGCCGGTCTACGCTCAGGAGGCTGCATGCGCTGGTTCGCCCGTAGACTCGCGTTCTACGTCTTCGCGATCTGGGTCGCGCTGACGATCAACTTCCTGCTCCCGCGCCTGATGCCCGGTAACCCGGTCGCGGGGCTGCTCGCACACCTGACACCTGCGCAGATCCAGGGCAACCCCGGGATCGTGCATCAGTACGAGGTCCTGCTCGGTGGGACGCACAACTCGATCTGGCACGACTACGTCGTCTATCTCGGACGCATCGCGCACTTCGACTTCGGCATCTCGACGTCGAACTACCCGACCAAGGTGTCCGATGTCGTGGGCAGGACGCTTCCGTATTCGATCTTCCTCGTCGGCGTGGCATTCATCCTCGCCTTCGTTCTCGGCACCGCAATCGGGATGCTCGCCGCATGGCGCCGCGGACGTGCAGTCGACAACGTCGTCGTGCCGGTGTTCATGGCGCTGAGCGCGCTGCCGGCGTTCTTCACGGCGCTGATCGGGCTCTACTTCCTCGGTCTGAAGCTGCACTGGTTCCCGATCCAGCACGCCTATGACAGCGGCGTCTCTCCCGGCTTCAATTGGACGTTCCTCTCCAGCGCGTTCCGCCATGCGCAGCTGCCGATCCTGGTGATCGTCGCCGCGTTCACCGGTGGGTGGGTGCTGAACATGCGCACGGTGATGGTGAACACGATCGGCGAGGACTACGTGCTGATGGCGCAGGCGAAGGGACTGCCCGACCGTCGCGTCATGACCCGCTACGCGGCGCGCAACGCGATCCTGCCGCCGCTGAACGGGTTCGCGCCCCTCTTCGCGAGCGCGATCGGCGGGCTCGTGTTCATCGAGTTCGTCTTCAGCTATCCCGGCGCCGGGCTGACGCTCCAGCAGGCCGTGCTCGGCAACGACTACCCGCTGGCGCAGGCGCTGCTCGTCGTGCTCTCGATCTGCGTGATCTTCGCGAACCTGTTGATGGACATCCTCAACCTCATCCTCGATCCGCGTCTTCGGAGCGCCTAATGTCGCAATTCGACCCGACCATCGACCTTCCGCTCGCCGCGCCGCCCGCCCGGGTGCATGGCCGCCTGCGCATCCCGGGCTGGCTCGTCTTGCTGTGGCGCAACCGCAAGTCGCGGGTCGGGATGTTGATGGTGGCGTCGATGATCGTCCTTGCGCTGATCGCCCCGCTGATCTCCGTCGCGCACCCGAACGACTTCAACCTGCTCGCGGCGAAACAGGCGCCCTCGTGGCACCACCTGTTCGGGACGACCGACCAGGGGAGCGACATCTTCTCGCAGGTGGCGCTCGGGGCCCGGCGCTCGCTGCTGCTGGGGTTTGCCGCCGCGCTGCTCGCGACCGCGCTCGCGGCGACGCTCGGTGTGACCGCCGCGTACTCGGGCGGCCTGATCGACGAGATCATCAACTTCTTCATCAACGTCTTCCTCGTGATCCCGGCAATCCCATTGCTCATCGTCATCGCCGGCTTCACGAAGCAGCGCGGGATGTGGACGATGGTGCTCGTCCTCGCGGCGGTGTTGTGGGCGTTCGAGGCGCGGATCCTGCGCGGGCAGGCGCTCTCGCTGAAGAGCCGAGACTTCGTCCT
>Ga0066903_100002317_pt1 | contig 14788 bp, 11 predicted proteins | sample PanSoiMetaGPlot1_FD_67491 | JGI IMG/M metagenome (GOLD analysis project Ga0066903, IMG submission 67491) | Tropical forest soil microbial communities from Panama analyzed to predict greenhouse gas emissions - Panama Soil - Plot 1 (version 2) | ecosystem: Environmental > Terrestrial > Soil >...
GATCCGCCGGCTGCATCCGATGCATTCTGTCGATCGCGCTCAGCTTGAGCCAATTGCGCACGAGGTAGCCGATGCGCTCGCTCTGCTGGCGCGGCTTCATGCGGGGCGTAATCACCGCCCAATTGCCCAAACAATCATGGTGCTGCTCGACGCAGTGCGCGCTCATGCCGGCATCGCGCTTTGGCCAACTGGGGGCAGGCCCTTGCTAACTGCCTGCGGCTGGTGGACCTGGCCCGGCGCTTCGAGAGCGCCGCATCATCGTTCCGCGCCTTCGTCGAACGAATCGAGGCGGATGCCGAGAGCGGTGAGGCGGATGAGGCGCCGATTGTCGAGGAAGGCACGGAGGGCGTCCGGGTAATGACCGTCCACAAAGCCAAGGGACTCGAGTTCCCGGTCGTCGTCCTGGCCGATCCGACCTGTCCTGCGGCCCGCGACACTCCGAGCCGGCACGTCGATCCCGCCCGCAGGCTCTGGCTTGAGCCGCTCTGCGGCTGCGCGCCGACCGAACTGCTCGAAGCTGCCGACGAAGAACTGCGACGGGACCGGGCGGAAGCAGTGCGGGTCGTCTATGTGGCGGCAACTCGCGCCCGCGACCTCCTTGTTGTACCCGTCATTGGAGACGGGCCGATCGCTGGTTGGCTCGACGTGCTCAACCCGGTTCTCTATCCGCTCGACGACGCCAAGCGCAGGCCCAGTCCCGCACCTGGATGTCCGGCCTTCGGCAACGACAGCGTACTCGACCGTGGCCCCGAGGGTATTTCTCCTGCCGGGGGATCGGTTCAGCCTGGCCTGCACCTACCGAGTGCCGGAGGCCCCCCGGCCACATGGTGGGATCCTGCTCTGCTTCAACTGGATGTGGAGGACCAGGCGCCGTTACGCCAGCAGCGCATCCTCGAGCGTGACCCGGACGGCACTACCGCAGCCGCTAGCGAGGCGAGCTACGCCAGCTGGAGAACATCGCGCAATGAAATTCTCGCCAGCGCATCGCACCCTTCGCTTTCCGTGCAGACCGTGACCTCACTCGTCGGCGCCGAAGCAGTGGATCAGGCAATCCAGGTGGAGATGGTCCCAGGAATACAACCCGAACGCCCCAGCGGTCGGCGTTTTGGTACGTTGGTTCATTCCGTGCTTGCTGCAATTGACCTCGATGCCGACCTTGAAGCAGTCCGAGCGGCGGCAGCCGTCTATGGCAGGCTTGTAGCTGCAACTGAGAAAGAGATCGAGACAGCTGTGAGTGCCGTTGCAGCAGCCCTTGCTCATCCGATTATGCGGAGGGCAGCAGCCGAGGCCCATTCTGGACGGGTTCGCCGTGAGACACCTGTCCTCCTAGAGCGCGAGGACAGCACAGTCGTCGAAGGAGTTGTTGACTTGGCCTTTCGCCAAGAAACCTCTGACTTCAACGGCTGGGCTGTCGTGGACTTCAAAACCAGTCGCGAATTCGAAGTAAACCAGGCGAAATACGCTGCTCAGGTCGCGCTTTACGTGCAAGCAATCCATAAAGCGACGCACTTGCCGGCGAAGGGAACTCTGCTCGTTGTCTGATCGAATCTGTTGCGAACGCGGGTAATGGGCCGTGTCCTCATAAATCGCGATAGATGAGAGCAGGCTAACCGGTCCGCTTTGGATACACAAGCGCGACGCGCGACAACCTCTGTCTTCCCCGATCCCGCACAGGCGATCAGTTGAAGGTTTGCGCCTTTATGCTGGATGGCGCGCAGCTGTGAAAGCGTCAGCGGCATAATGTTCCCGTGCAGCAGACCTACATGGAGAGACTCACAATCCGGTTATGCGTGTCCAATGACTTCCAAAAGGTCAAATGTTGGTAGTGACCCCGCCCCGCGACGTCCGGCCGACCAATCGGTTGATCGGCACCGACGATCATCCGGTCGAGCGTGTCGCCTATGTGGTCGCGCCCAACCACGATCAAGCCACCCTGATGTCTGGATGCCATCACGCACAGTCGGCCGGTCTCGAGATCGAATGGCGACGGACGTAGCATGCCAGATAGGGGATGGACGGCGATTGTAACGAGTCTCTGAAGTCCCTGCCATCGCTCAGGGGTGTCGACGCGAATACCTAGCAGCTGTGGCGACCGCCGCAGTCGCTGCGCAATCAACTCATTCATCACGCGGTGCGTGGCGGTGATGCCGATATCAAAGGGCGTGAGCAGACGCTCCGGTTTCCCACTTCCATCGTCGAGAATTCGCACAAGCGCATGGCGATCAAGCAGTCGAGCAGCCGCCCTCACAGCGAGATCGGCAATCTCCTCATCCATGTCGGCAGGGGGCAGGTCATCGACCGTCGGACTCGTGAGAGCGACAACCGAGCCGTCGGCCAATAGGTTGATGGCGCGATCAATCGGTTCAGGGGCACCGCCGTTCGCTACCACTGCGCGCTCGGCCGGCAGTGCCCATGCAGCGAACGGGAAATCGTAAAACGGTTGAAGCAGGGCCACAGTGTCGGCGGGCAGGCGGCGAGACGCGGGCAGTTGCAGTTCGAGAGGTCGGACCTCGGGAGCAACGTTTCGGTTCGAGCATATGACCTCCGGCGCAGGCAGGTGTGGGGGAATCTGCGCCGTTTCCCAGCGCGATGCATCGACTGCCACCACCGGTGGGACTTGACCGGGATCACCGATCAGCACGAATCTCGAGGCCACTCGTCCTAGCGGAACAAACTGCGACCACTGCATCTGCCAAGCTTCATCGACGAGCAGCACGTCGAAGGGCGCCCTTATATCAACGAACCCCCACTTCGATGACGTACCTACGACTACGCATGGACCGCGAGGAAGGCTGTCGAAGTCGTCCACCTCTGTCACGGCATCTACCGGACTGTCCGTCCCACCGCCGCGACGGACAAACCTGTAGGATGCGAGCCTCCATGGCACGGCGACCAAGCGCCGGCAGATGTCGTCCGCCTGCGCGTTGGTCTGCGCTGCGACCGCAACGCGTTGCCTCTTCTCTCGGAGGGCTGAAACGATCCGCGACAGCAGATATGTTTTGCCGGAACCCGGCGGCGCCCGGACGACAATGATCGCGCGCTCGCCCTTGAGCGCAGCCATCGCCTGCAGGTAGACTCTCTCGGAATCGTTCTCGATTCTTGCACGATGGTCCGTGGGTAAACTCATGGGGTCACCGCATCAACGTCACGATCGTCCTCGCCGGCGGAGGTCTGATTTTCCCAGACCTGCCGATGCGTGAGCCAAGTGCCCGGACCGGTGCGGTCCCAAAGCATCTTCCGTTTCATGTACGCGAAGCCCGGCTCGCCGACCGACAGGAAGGTCACGGTCTTCCCCTTCCATCGGGTATCCAGTGGCATCAGCCCAAGTTTCCCATCGCCTTTGCGAATGCCGGCAACGACCTCGAGTTCGAACCGCCTTGGTTCTTGCGGGCTTTCGATAATGTCGCGAATTTCAACCTTCCGCTTCGCATACCCCGCCTGGACGAGCGTGTCACCGAGACGAAATCGCAGCGCACGGGGCACGTCTGACTCCACCACCCAGATCGCGCGTATCTTTCTTCCCTCGCTCTCGTCCCTAATACCGACAATCCGGCCACGCAGGCCGTCGCCCACGGTGAGTAGATCGTCCTGCATGTCGGTGTCGTAGTGGACAAGCGCATTGACGACCCGGTCGCGGTCGGCCTCAAGCATCACGTACTGAGAGGCAGCGACCAGTGAATGGGCGTCTGTCTCCGGGGAGGCAATCCACGCCTTCGCCCCTTGTAGAAGCTTGGTTTCGATATCTGCGTATTCAGTGTGGCGCTCGCTGATAGGCTTTTCCAGCTCGCCCAATCCGGGATTGGACGGACGCCCATCTCCAACGAGCAAGGAATAGGAACGCGCCGCCACATCGAAGCGGTGCCGCAGTTCGGGCTCAAGCGCCTCACGGATCTGTCCGCCGGTCCTTTGCATAGTTGCCCTATTGGCGGCGCGCTTCGCCTCATTGAACTCCTCGACGAGGCCATCGAGGCTGGCCCTCTCAACCTGAGGGTCGAGGCTCGTCGAGACAGCACGCTGCTCGGCTTGCGCGGCGGCGCGAAGTCTTTTCTCAAACGGACCGCCGGATTCCAGCCAAGCCAGAAGATATCCAGTATGTGCCTGTCGCACGTCCTCGGCCGGAAAAATGAAGCTCTCGCGAAGCGCGGCACTGGCGTCGATACAGGAGAGTTGCCCGGGTCTGGTCGACTCCTGAAACAGCCAATTGGCGGCACGACCGAGCGCGTTCAGTACTTTTATGCGGCTGGCTTCCCCCCGCTTCGCGAACGTGTATGTGAATGCCAGGAAATGCAGCATCTCCACGTGGCTAGCGTTGGGCAACCAGACGTACGGCAGCTGGAGATTTCGCGCATAGGAGGGATGACCCATGTGCGCCAGCAGCGTCGGGGCGACCTTCTCGAGCATGCCCCCCACGAGCTCGCGGTCGCGGGCCTCTGCAACCGTGTAGATTGCAGGCGCCCTATTCGGTGGACCGATTGCGACACCCCAGGGACGCGACTCGCCGCCCATTCGAACGAATGCCAGCACGAGCGTGTCTTTCGCTGCGCGCTTCGGAAAGTGGAGGGTCGTGCCTTTCGGTAGCGGCTTCCCCGCGTTAAAGGCGAGCAGCTTTCGCGCCGCAAGCCGGGCGTTCACGCTGTACCTCCTGCGCCCGCAAGAACTAGAAGCTCGCGCTCGCCGTGCGTCTTCGGCTGAGCTCCGTGCAACAGCTCCCGGACGCGATCGAGCGACATTGGGCCGATCAGCCGAGCCACATCATCGCCCAAGATCGATGGACGCGCGGCGGCAAGATCTCGCGCGAAGCAACCTGAGGCGCGGTCGCAAAACCGAATGCACGCCTCCTCGTACTGGATCGGCGCATCGATGACCGCAGCAATCGGGTCCGACGGTGGTGATCCCGACGGGGTCAGCTGCTGCGCAAGCGCACGCAACTTCTCCAGGCCCCGTGCTGCCCTTTCTGCCTGATATCGGAGGTCCTCGTCCGCCCTGACCGAAGCTCGGTTCGAGCCAGGCTTGGTGAGGACCAGAAACCCGTTGGTTGACACCTTAACGCGATCGGCCCAGCCGTTCTCGCGCAGGATCTCCGTGAGCCCATGGACATACACGCCAGACTGGGCCCGGGCCCCGGCGAGCTCCACTCGGTCAGTATACCCCCCTCGATCCGGGTAGGTCTTGATTTCACCGACGACCAATTCTGGATGCCCGTTGGTTCTACGCATCACCAGCGCATCGACGACTAGTATGGCCTCAGGAAGCATCGCGCGTCCGGGCACGCAAATTGTTGCACCGGCTACCAGGCTAGGTCCTGTGGAGGCGAGCCCCTCCCTCGCCAGGGAGCCAAGGAGATCGAGTGTGTGGCCACGTGCCTCCTCCAGGTCTCGGCAGGTCCCACCGAGAGGACGCAGCCGCAAATCCGTGAATCCAGGGGGCTCTGCGGGGAGGACGCCGGCCTCTTCGAGTTCAGTCCGGAGGACCTGCGCGTTGTCGCGAAACAACAGGCGCTCGAACCTATGGCCACGTTGCAGCGCGAATGGTGACTGGCCCATCGTGGGCTTCAGTCCCTCTCGGATAGCAACATCGGCCATTGGGACCCCGAGAACGGCGGATGTCGCGTTGGCCTCGCATTCGGGGTTCCGGGCCCACTGCTCAAACCTGCGACGAGTGTCGCGGTTTGTAGTCCCACAACTTGCGTCTTTCGACATCCCTGCCCCAAAGCCAAAAGTTCCACAGTGGTAACATTAAAAGCGCGAGTGCGGCGCGGACCTGTTTAGCGCGTCAGGTTATGAAGCTCGGCCAGCAGCTCGTCGCCGATGCAGCGGGTATCTCATGGACCGGTCGATCGTTCGCTCATTGGCGGAGCACAGTCGTTGCCGGGTTTCCGCTTCTTGGTCGCTTTGCGCCCCGAGCGGGACTTGTCGCTTTGCGCCAAATATTTGTTCATCGCTGCCATCAATCGTTCGGCGCGAAATTGCGCCGCGCTGAAAGAGGCTTCCCGACTGCTTCGTCGCTTTGCCCCGGGGGTGAGACTTGTTGCTTCGCGCCAAAGATTTGTTCATTGCCGCCATGGTTGGCAGTTGCCTCTGCCGGGCCGCGACCCGTACTGAATTCCGCTACCGGTCGTCATAGGGAATATTGTCGTCGTTAGCGCAACTTAGCTGCCGACGTAGCAGCAATGTCTTTTGAAATCGAAGCCGCCATCATCCAAAAAAGCCGAATGACGCGACGGTGAACTCACACGGCCGTTCGAGTGACGAATGGGCAATTGCTGACAGCTGATCCGAGCGACTACCGCAACCCAGACGGCTCGGCCAATGGTGCCCAGTAGGCTGGATGGCGAGCGGCAACTACTGCGTACCGGGCTCCGACAAAACGCCGGCCGCTATCCCCAAGAACGGTCGGTGTCCGGCCGGCTGGCGCGAGAGCGGGAGTGATTGCATCCGCTGAGCGTCCGCAGCTGCGAGCATCCTAGCATCATCGGCACTTTCAGTTGATTGGCCGTGATGAACAAATGTTTGGCGCAGAATAGCAAGTCCCGAACCGGGCGCGAAGCGACCAAGAAGCATGAGACCGGCTGGATCATAGACGTACCGCTGAATGAGCTTCGCAAATGAGCATTCCGATGAAACCTACAGTTAAAATCAGGTTCACGGAACCACAAATAGCGCTTGTGATGCGCGCGTATCCAAACTGCAATCTCGACCACTTGACCGAGTTATCTTTTGAATTCGATCAGGCCGGAAAGATTATTGATTGCATCGGCACGATCAAGGACGGCGGGAATGTGGATCACAATTACGCCGGTAGCGGGCTTGCGCGCTTGTACGAGGTGGCGCGCCGTCAATTGGCAGCCGGACAAACCAGCGCAACGATATTGCAATTTCCAGACGGCGAGAAGCTCGTCGCGTAAGGTCTTCGTCATCAAATTTCAACAAAACCAATAACCAACGGAGAACCGAGATGTGGGAGCGAATCATCGCCAAACAGCAGGACCGAGTGCTGGACCTTATTACTCGATTTCCAGGCCGTGACGATGATGAGATTGCCTCCGCGTTGAAAATTTCTTCTCGGCAGACGGTCAACCAAATCGGCCGAGGACTTTCCCAAAAGGGTACGTCGCGAACTTGGGACGCGCAGAAACTGGTTAACTTTGCCGTCGCCAAAGGAGCATCTGATGTGGAAAGCCTGTCCGCGCGGTTGCGGAAATCGTTTTGCGAGCTGGCTTTGGAAGCCCTGAATAGAAGGCGCCGAAGTCGAGCAAGAAACAGATCGGACGGTTTGGGTACAGATGCGCGGTGAGATAGTTCGTGCCTTGTTATCGTCGTCGAATGGTCTGAGTCTCGCCGAGATCGCGCTAAGCGTCGGTGAACACGATCTTATGAAGGTCTCAAAAAACCTCAGCGACCTTCAGCATGAACGGGTTGTAGAGATCATCGGCGGCAAATTTCGCCTCTCCAGATCCGGGCGGACGTCGATCGCCAAAGGCACTGTTGCCGCCACTGTTTCAAAGGGCAATGAACCGTCGAACGGGGCGTCCAGGACGGCGACGACGGGCTTGCGCCGAGAGACTACGCGGGTCGCGGCAGTCACACTACATGCCGCCCATACTCGTGAGCGAGAGGATACCCCGTTGAGATCGCCGAATGGTGACGCGATTAACCAAGCGGCGCTCCTGGAGTATTACGCTGAATGCCTGAAGGTCGAGGAGAAGATCGACGCCTCTTCACCGTTTGACGGCATCGATAAGCGTTTCGTTGCGTCGCGCCTAGTGGACGAGTGGTGGCCGGCACCAGGGCGGATCACGAAACTTTACGCCTCGATTTCGCTGCTCCCGGTAGGATTCCAAGAAACGCTCGCCCGGTCTAGGCAATCTGACATCCTTCACCTCGGCTATCCACTCGACGTCGTTCAGATCAGCGACGGCTCGTTCTGGGTGAACGCGATCGGGACGTATGCGTTTCGGTGGAAAAGCGATGGACAGAACCGAATAGAATTAGAAGCAGTTGATCGAACCTACGTCCTCAATCCGACTTGGCTGAAGGCGCAGAAGCATTTCATTGATGTCGCCGGTTTGCTCAAGAAGATGGGTGCTTCGGACTTCGACATAGACGACGAGGATGAGCCGTCGATCACGGCAAACATCGGCATCGAAGATATGTGCTCGGTGCTGAACCTCGCCTTCGCCAAGCGGAAGACTGAGGATATTTTACCTCACCGAATGGCTACCGATGTGCGAGCCGAAAAAGGTATTCAGAACGTCGCTGCCCTATTCGCTGTGTCGAAGTCAAGGTACTCGGAACGGGCCATATCCGACGTAAAATCTATGGCCGATCTGTCGCGGCGAAATGAATTCGTCTTCAGCGATACCTCCCTCGGGACGCTTCTAGGTCAGCGTCGCGTGACCCCAGATGATCGGGCGCCGGTGCTCGAAGCGATCTCTCTGACCAGTGCCCAGTTGGATGCCGCGCGAAAGGCTCTGCGCGATCCGTTGACCGTGATTACGGGCCCGCCCGGAACCGGCAAATCGCAGTTGGTTTCCGCGATTGTCGCCAGCGCGGTCATGGCCGGCAAGTCCGTCCCTGGGTCGACGTCGCAGGAGAGGTCAGGGCGGCACAGTCCGGCTCATACTGTGACGCCGAACGGGATGCCATTCTCGATGCAATCAAAGAACTCGAGCGGGGCGGGTATCGCGGTACGATCGGCGTGTGCACGCCATTTCGGGCTCAAGCGACCCGAATTTCCGATCGGATTGCTGAAGTCAGCTCGCCGGAGTTCGTCGACCGCGCACGGCTCGTCGCTCAGACTGCGCACGGATTCCAGGGTGACGCTCGAGACGTGATCTTCTTCAGTCCTTGTCTCGGACCGGGATCACCGCCTGGATCGATCGCGTTCCTGCGCGAGGGTGGGAACCTCTTCAACGTTGCGGTCAGCCGTGCAAAAGCCGTTTGTTGTGTGGTTGGAAACCGGGACGCCGCACGCTCTTCAGGAATTCCCCACGTCATGCGGCTGGTCACAGCCTGCGAGGCAAGGTCCCGAAATCAAGGGGCTGATCCGGTATTCGAGTCGCCATGGGAGGAGCGCCTCTATGCGGCTCTGAAGAGACGCGGGATCGAATGCACGACCCAGTACCCGATCGCCGGCCGCCGGTTGGATCTGGCGTGGTTCGGCAGCGGCAAACTCAAGATCGACATCGAGGTTGACGGCGACCGATACCACCGCGATGCGAGTGGTATGAGAAAGGCTGACGATATTTGGCGAGATCATCAACTTCGAAGCCTTGGTTGGAAGGTTATTCGGTTCTGGGTCTACGAGCTTCGAGAAGACATGAACCGGTGCGTCGAACGAGTTCAGGGAGTTATCGATGAAGCCGCTTGAATGGATCCGAAAGGCAGCGCCATTCGGCTTGCCTATCTTGGCAAGCATTGCCGCTGTCATCCTTCTCGCGGAGGGATACTCGGTCTCAAATAAGTTGGAGAACTACGAGCGGCTCCGTGCCGACCATGAATCCCTCATCTTAACCGTCGCTGAAAAACACCGCGCGGCTGACGAAGCGGCTGCCAATCTCGCTCGAATCACGGGCGATCTCAACGGTGCCAAGGAAGGTGTGCGGCGGATTGCAGCGGAGCGGGAGACGGCCCTCAAAGAGATCGCCGAGACGCGCGCCGCACACGCATCTATCGAAGTCCAGCGTCGTCAGGTCGAGGAGCGGATCACATCGCTTCAAGCTGACATCGAAACAAGAAAGGCAGAATTGGGTCAGATCCAGGGATCAATCGCTTCCGCCGGAGAGCAGCTCGCCAACATAAAACGAGCAATCAATACCGAACAGGCTCGGCTGACCGAGGCTCAGAATCAGGCTCGCGCTGCTACGGAGAACTCTGCTCGACTTCAGCGTCAGGCAACCGAAGGAGAAAGCAGGCTTGCGGCTATCGATAAATCGGTCACCGACGCTTCAAACCGGCTTACCACGCTTCAGCGGGAGGTCGAAGGCGCCGTTGCCGAACGGGAACAGAGGCGTAAGGAAGCACAGACAATTATCGGGGAAGCCACGACGCTACGGGGCCAGATTGGGCAAATCCGTAAAGAAGGCGAGACCGCTGGACGTGAGTTAGCTGAGCTCCAGCAGCGGCGCACGACATTCCAAGGCGAGATTGTGCGGCTTCAATCCCAGGTCACGGAATTGACCGCACAGGCTGCGCAGCGGAATACCGATCTCAGCGAATTGACACAGAGGGATCGAAAACTTCGCGAGCAGGTCACCACGGCAGAGGTGGCGCTGAAGTCCGCGCGCACCGAGGAGGCCGAACGGCGCCGTTCGATCGAAGCCCTCAATGCCGAGCTTGGCCGACTCAAGCAGGAGACATCGGCGCTGGAGCCGCGCCAGGCGGCTCTGGCTATGGCGACAAGGCAGCTTGAGGTTATTCAAGAGCAAATCACTCAAGGACAGCGTGAGATCTCCCGTCTGGAGAGGTGCAGTCAACAATTGAATAAGGACCCGGCCCCATCGCCGCCAACGTTGCCAACGTTGCTTGATGAACTGGGGCGGAAGGAGCGGTAAAGAAATGGAGTTGCTGGCCAACTGGGCTGGTCTGATCGCCGTGGGTTGCACGCTCGCGATGGCCGCCCTCGGTGCTGTTGCCTACCTCGATGCGAACAGGCGCACGCGGGGTATTCGGACGTCGAGCGAACTCGAAGCGGATATCGGGCGGATGACCGGGGAGCGCAACGCGCTCGGCGAAGAAGTAGCTCGCCTGAGAGTAGATCGCGATGCGCTCGTCGACGTAGAGCAAAAGAAGACCGCTCTTCAAAACGAGATCGCGTTGCTCGAAACTCAAGTCGCAATTGCGCGTGACCGCGTCGCACAGGAAGCCGAGACGATCAAGAAGGCTGAGGAGCTTGATCAGAAGATCGCTGACCGCTTGACTCGGTACGGCGAAGCCGAGCAGGAGCTCGTGAAGGTTCGCGATCTGGTTGCCGCTAAAGAAATCGAACTCAAGCAGGCCGTCGCGGATCTGGAAGAGAAGGTAAAGCTTAGGGATATCATCACTCCGGAGATCGCGGATCTCACCACACGGCGCGATTTTCTCCGCCAGGAAGCGGGCACGGCGCGTGCCGAGATGGAAGAGATTTCTCGGACCCGACAGCAGGAGGAGACGCGTACCGCCGAGGCTCGGCTTCGCCGAGATGCCCTCATCGAAGAGACTGGACGTCTCGAACGTCGGCTGTCGGAACTGAATGACGCCCTAGAACGCGCCCAGGCCAACAGGGGTACTGTTGCCGAATTAGAAGTAGCGGCGAGGAAGCTCGAAATGGTTCGCAAGGAATCCGCCAGCCTCGACGCGAGGATGGCGGCAATCCAGGCCGAAGTCACTGCACTTAACGCCCAACGTGACGGACTCAACGCCGCACGTTCGACAGGCGAGGCGGGCGACGAGCACAATAAGGCCGCCCTTGGCGGGCTCACCAACGTGCCAGAGCTTATTCTCCGGGCCAAGCGTCCCCTTGAAAATGGCGACGAAGACGAAGCCCTGCGTTCCGTAAAAGAAACGCTAAGGCAGCGTGGGCTCATTTTCTCCGATCGTGTCGTCAACGCCTTCCACACATCGCTCAAGATCAGCAGTATCAGCCCACTGACGGTACTGGCGGGCATCTCGGGGACGGGCAAGAGTGAATTACCTCGCCAATACGCTATCGGAATGGGTTTACCGTTCCTCCAGTTGGCCGTCCAGCCGCGTTGGGACAGCCCGCAGGATCTATTTGGCTTCTACAATTACATGGAAAAGAAATATAAGCCGACGGAACTCGTACGTTTGATGGTCCAACTCGATACCAGGAACTGGCCCGAGGAGGCGAGGCCGTACAAAGATCACATGGCTCTCGTTCTGCTTGACGAGATGAACTTGGCGCGTGTGGAATACTACTTCAGCGAGTTCCTGAGCCGTCTCGAAGTTAGACGCGGTAGCGAAACCGAAGCGGCCGCTGAGATCGAACTCGATCTTGGCCGGAGTTCGCCGAAGAAGATTTACCCGGTCGCGCGTTTGCTGTTCGTCGGTACGATGAACGAGGACGAGTCCACGCAGACGCTCTCCGACAAGGTCGTGGACCGCGCCAATGTGCTGCGTTTTCCGCGCCCGAAAGCCCTCCAGTCGGGCACAGCGAGCGGCACCGACGTCAAAGGCACCGACCGATTCCTGCCCTTTTCAGTTTGGAGAAGTTGGTGTCGGACTGTCGATGCGCGATCTGGATCTCGCGTGGATGCATGGCTCAAGCGCCTAAACGACGCCATGGAACAAGCCGGCCGTCCCTTCGGTCACCGCATGGCTCAGGCGATTGCCGCCTACGTGGCCAACTATCCCAAGAGCGTCAACGACGCTGAAGCCGTCGCCATTTCTGACCAGCTCGAGATGCGTCTCTTCCCCAAGCTCCGTGGTGTCGACCCCAAGGCGGACGATCGGATCCAGCGCGCGCTTGAAGACCTGCGGCAGTTCATCGACAACGAGATCAAGGATCCGAAACTGGTCGAGGCCTTCGATGAAGGCAAGGATGGCGATCTTTTCGCCTGGCGCGGCGTGGATCGTGGCTGATGACCTTCGTGCAGGCCTTTATCCTAACGCGGCCTTGGGGGCTTTATACGGAGCAACGCCGCCCAATCAAGGTTGGTGATCCGGTAAACGTCTTGGCGGCATATGGCCTGTCCGTCGTCGGTCCACGAGAACTCAAGTTCAAGTTTGCGGGTCGGAAAATCATACCAGCCCAGCGTGAGGGCGGCATCTTCGCGTTCGGCGGTACCGAGAAGGTCTACTGCACCATTCCAGCAGGCTCGACCTCTCGCGAGTCAACATTCAGACTCGTGATCGGTCGTGACAAGATCGAGGAGATCATCGACGTATCGATCGAGGGGGCGATGGCACGGCCGGACAAGCCGGGGGAAGTGACTCCAGCCGAACACCAACTTACGTTCCTCCTGTCGATTGTAGAGCGACTTCGAGCGCTCTCGGAAATCGAGGAGGAAGAGGAAGCGCTAGATTACCATGTGAACGGTCGTCGCATGATCGCCACGTGTATCCCATGGGAGCGCTTGGTCGAGCAGTGGTGCGTCGAGCGCAACGGTGATGGCCCGCGTATGGACATCATCGTCAGGCATGCCACGACGCTCCAATCAGTTGTTGAAGGACTCGCCTCTCGCCCACGCCTTATTCTCAAGCGCATTCGCGAACGTCAGCTGGTCTCGCGCGTCCAGGAGCTTGATGCCACTTGCCTCCAGTGGTTCGTCCGGCAGCCCGGTCGAACGACTGCGGAAAAGGCCGGTAGTCGGCAGACTATCCTGGCAGTGACACGTCAGGGGACGTTCGACACCCAAGAGAATCGGGTTCTTCACGACTACCTTGATCGGGCGGCCGTGGCGGCGACAGCGTATGCGTCTCTTCACAGATCACTTCGGCGCAGCGCGCGGGTGGTGAGCGTCGAACGATATGCCCGGCAGTGCCGTCAACTCGGACATATGCTCGAAGTGGCCGGTGTCGGGCTCCCAACGCCGCCAGCCGTGCCGAACTACGTTTTACAGCAGGATGCCCGATACCGGCAGGTATGGAAGGCCTATCAGGAGCTTCTGCGTCGAGAGACTGAAGTGGACGATGTTTGGCGTTGGCAATCCCGTCTCTGGGCGGAATTCTGCCGCCTTTCGATCCTGGTCGCGCTCCGAAGGCACGCCGGTGTGCAGGTCCTCGCCGAGGCGCCGCTCTGGCTCAAGGCTGACCAGAGCCGTGGGCGCTGGGCTAACACCTCAGCACACCCTGCCGTACTTCTGATCGAGGGTGGGGATTGGAACGGACGGGTCGTTATCACGCTCATCGACGGACAGGACGAGAACGCGGACGGCTTCGGTCGTCGTGAGCTCTGGCGATATTTCTGGAGCGTCGGCCCTGCGGCTGTGATCCATGCCCAGGAGATTGCAACGGGGCGCGAGGCGTGGGTCCTCGTTTGGACGCTCCATGCGATGAGAGCCAATGTGATCGATCTCGTGCGCGAGGCGAACTCCGCGGATGTCGCGCTCAAGCAGTTGAAGGGTCAGATCCAGCTCGGCTTAGGGATCCATGTCAATCTTGGTGGCTTCGTGATCGTATCAAATCCGTTTCCGTCGCCCCTTCCGCCATCAACATCGTCTGGCGACGTCGTGGCCTGTGCGACCGCCCTCAGAGAAACCTCGCTTGACAGCATGATCTCGGAAATCGCAGTCCTCTTGCCCGTCATTGTCGGAGTGGCCGGCCATGCGTGACGGGTTCACGGGTATTGATCTGAATGGGGGAACCGATCGCTGTCTTCGCATAGCGTGGCCGACCCGGGCCCGGCTTGGCGAAACGCGGATTGATCAGGGGGTCGTGGTCAATCCCACCGACGATGCGGACCCATTCCTCGTAGGCCATGCCGCCACGATGAGTCCGGTTGCCCGTGGCTGGTCGTGGCGGTTATGGGCGGGCAAGGCCGGCGCAAGGCACAACGTCGCGGATCTTGCTAATCGCCTGCGGGAGGACGAGGCGCCGCGCGGAGTTGATGATGCCAAAATGCTAGCCGCTCACATTCGCCACTTAGTGGGCGCGGCCAGCCAGGTAGGCCTGATCGTACCTGACGATTTTGGTCCAGGAGCGCAGGCCCGTCTCCTCGACGTCGCCCGCCGCGCGAATAGGTTCGATCCCAAGCGCGGCTGGATCGGCTGGGTGCCGTTTCCAGTTTGGCGTTCCGTCGCCTCAGTGTTCTCTTGGGCATCGAGAATCGACGCGGACAAGCTTGCTCAGCT
>Ga0066903_100002318_pt1 | contig 14784 bp, 7 predicted proteins | sample PanSoiMetaGPlot1_FD_67491 | JGI IMG/M metagenome (GOLD analysis project Ga0066903, IMG submission 67491) | Tropical forest soil microbial communities from Panama analyzed to predict greenhouse gas emissions - Panama Soil - Plot 1 (version 2) | ecosystem: Environmental > Terrestrial > Soil >...
TGCCGGTAATGGGTCACTTCATTCTCGTAGAGCGCGACGAGCTGCGCGACCTGTTCGTCGCGCGCCGGGCGCACGAGGCACAGCGCCAGGCCAAACCGCGCCCGATCGGCGACCGACGATCCCCCGTCGCGGACGATCCGCCGCGCCAGCGCCTGGGCGGCCTCGACATAGACCGGGTCGTTGAGCGTCACGAACGCCTGCAGCGGCGTGTTCGTGCGGATGCGGCGGACGGTGCACAGCTCGCGGCTGGGGGCGTCGAACGTCGCCATGGAGGGATAGGGAACGGTCCGTCGCCAGAAGGTATACAGCCCGCGGCGGTATTTGTCCTCGCCCTTGCTCGTCGCCCAGGTGCGCTCGCCGTTGAACGCGGCCTGCCATAACCCGGGGGGCTGCGGCGGATAAACCGAAGGACCGTGCGTCTTGCGGCTCAATAGCCCGCTGAGGGCCAGCGCCTGGTCGCGCACGATTTCGGCCTCGAGCCGATAGCGCGGCCCGCGGCTGATGAGCCGGTTGCGCGGGTCCTTCGCGAGCGCGGCGCCCGTCACCTGCGACGACTGGCGATACGCGGCCGAGGTGACGAGCAGCTTGAGGAGCCGCTTCATGTCCCAGGGAGAAGATTTCGGATTTCGGATTTCGGATTTCGGATTTGGGCTCGGTTCCACGAACTCCAGCGCGAGCCAGTCGAGAAGCTGCGGATGCGAGGGGAGTTCTCCCTGTGTTCCGAAGTCTTCCTCGGTTTCGACGATTCCCGTGCCGAAGAGCTGTGCCCAGAAACGGTTAACCATTACGCGTGCCGTGAGCGGATTTTCCGGATCGACAAGCCAGCGTGCGACGGCGAGCCGGTCGGCCGCAGCGTCTTTGGGAAGTTGATGGAACCGGGCCGGGACGGCCGGATCGACCGCGGCGCCGGGGGCCAGAAAGTTGCCTTTAATCATGAGGTGAGTCGTCCGCCGTTTGTCGGCGGGAAGCTCGGCCATCACGGGAACGGTCGGCATCGGCGGACGCGATTTGTCGAGCTGCGCGATCTCGTCGCGCACGCTTTGCAGAGATGGGGCGATCGAGCGGTAATAGCCTGCCAAAAGCGAGCGCTCTGATTCGGTGCGCTTTTCGGCGGGCGTGTCAAGAATGGCGAGGAATTCAACCGGAACGGCGACGCGCCGCTGCACCTCGGGGCTGGCACTCACCGAGAGCCGGAAACGCCCGAGTGCAAATTGCGCCGTCTTGTATTTGTGCTCGATCGTGATCGTGACGAGCGCGGTGGCGAAGGTCCCCGCAGGGGCAGCGCTCACGAACAGTGCCGAATGCGCCTGCTTCTGCTGAGGCGCGACGGCCCAGCCGCTTTGCGTCAGGTCCTTCTGCTTGAGCGCATTCGCGACTGGAAAATCCTGCTGCGAAAAGTCGGCTGCCGCCTGAATCAGCGGAATTGTCAGCCGTGTCGAGACCGTGTACTCCGCGCTCGGGCTCGGTGCCGCCGCCCCATCCTGCTGCCAGACCGGCTTGCGATCATGGTCGAGCAGGATCACCTTGAAATTCGCCAGGCGCGAGCTGACGTCGCCGTCGGTCCGGTTCCAGATCATCACGCGCTCGATTGCCCTCTCGGCCCCCAGATCGACCTCCCACCAGGGGTCCTTTTCCTGTTTCGTGTGGGTGACCGACTTGGCCTCATAATTCCCGTCGGTGTTCCCGTCGATCGCGCGCTGAGCTTCGCCGGCATAATCGACGCTCGATTGCGTCGCCTTTCCGGATTTGGCGAGGTTCTCGTCTCCCGCAAAAAGCTGCACTTCGGCCAGCGAAAGGATTTTGTTCTCGCCCGGCAATTCGATGCGAACGTAGCGTCCGCTTGGGGCCGATTGAGGCTGCTCGGCATCCTCAATCGTTGCGCCGAATCGCGAGAGGACGAAATTGCCGTCCGGCGCCCGTCCCGAGCCTTCCTGCGGCAGCAACGGGTCGGGAATGACTTCGAGCCGGATGGCGGTAATCCCCTTCAGCCCCGTGCGCGCGGCGATCGTGTACGTATCATTGGCCGCCGCTAAGCCTTCGACCAGAATCGACCCCTCCTTCAGCCTTTTGAATGTCGCTCCCGACTCGGCCCGCATCTCGGCGGGTTCGAGGACCGTCCAGGCCGGGGCGGTGCGGAGCGGCCCCTCCCACGCTTCCTGCTCGGCGATCAGCTCGGGAGTCGGCGTGTCGAGGCGTTTCCTCAGTTCGGCAATCTGCGCGTCGATCTCCGCGTGTTTGGCCTTGATCGCGGCCGTTGGTGCGGGAATCGTCGGAGCTTCGTTCGGCTGATCATTATCGGCCGTCTGGTTAAAGATGGCGAAGAACTGATAGTACTCGGCCTGCGTGAGCGGGTCGTACTTGTGGTTGTGGCACTTCGCGCACCCCATCGTCAGCCCCATCCAGACCTGCATCGTTGTATCGACCCGGTCTTTCACCGCCGCAACCCGGAATTCCTCGTCATCGGTCCCTCCCTCTGTATTTGTCATCGTGTTGCGATGGAATGCCGTGGCGATTGTCTGTTCGAGCGTCGGCTCCTGAAGCAGGTCGCCTGCGATCTGCTCGAGAGTGAACTGGTCGAACGGCATGTTCGCGTTGAAGGCATCGATCACCCAGTCGCGATACCGCCAGATCGTGCGCAGGGGGTCGGAGCCCAGCCCCGCCGAATCGGCGTACCGCGCGAGGTCCAGCCACATCCGCGCCCAGCGCTCGCCGAATGCCGAGTCGGCAAGCATCCGATCGACAAGCTGTTCGTATGCATCGGCGCTCTTATCGCTCACGAATTGCTGGACTTCAGCCGGAGTCGGCGGAAGACCGCGAAGATCGAGGCTCAATCGGCGAATGATCGTGTAGCGGTCGGCCTCCGGAGCCGGTGCGAGGCCGCTTTGTTCCAGTCGCGCCAGGACGAAGTCATCGATGCCGTTTTTCGGCCACTCTCGATGCTGGACCGTGGGAAGAGGCGGCCTGGTGGGCTTCACGAACGACCAGTGCTCGGCGTACGAGGCGCCCTGGGCGATCCACGACTTGAGGGTGGCGATTTCGGCGGCCGTGAGCGCGCGCCCGGAATTCGCGGGGGGCATTCGTTCGCCGGGATCATCGCTCGCAATGCGGCTGGCGAGCTCGCTTTCGTCGACGTTGCCGGGAACGATGGCTCTCGTCCCCGATTCGAGCTCCTTAGTCGCCTCGTCGAAAAGGTCGAGCCTGAGCCCGGCCTTGCGGTGTTCGGTATCCGGCCCGTGGCAGGCGAAGCAATTCTTCGACAGGATCGCGCGGACCTCGCGGTTGAAATCGACGGGCCTTTGCGGTTCGTCAGCGGGCAAGCACCGAGCCAGAACCAGCACGACTGCCACTGCCAGGGCTCGTCCTACGATCCGAATTTCATTGCAGCATCGCATTCGTAGACCTCGTGACAAACGTTCTTGGCTGAACTCGTAGAGTTCGAGGGCCGAAAGTCTTGTCGTGGCTAAGGTGCTCAAATGGATAAAGGCCACTTAGATGATAGCAGTCCCCGCCGGCTCACGGAAAGCGGCAGGCCTGTGCCGCGCGGTAGAATCGGCCCGTCGAACCGCGATTGCGGACCAAGCGCAAATTGACATATCATCGACGTCGGGTGGTGTGCATGAACGACGAACCCGATCTGACACCCGCACCGCGTTCTCTGCGGCCGGCAGCGGCCTCGCTCGCGGCCGGCGGCGCGCTGTTCGCCGCGCTGGCGCTGCTCCTCTATTCGCAGCAGAATGAGCTACTCTCGACGACGAGCGTGGCTTCGCAGCTCGACGACCAGGGGAAACTGCGGCCGCTGGCCGAGGTCATCGAAACCACGCGGGCCCTGAAGCTGGTCACCGTCACCATCGATTCCCGAGTGCGCACGCACGTGCGCGACGAACAGTGGCGCGGGACGGCTTCCGCCGTCGTCGAGGCCCCCGTGCGATACGTCTATGGCGTCGATCTTTCGGAGCTCGCCCCCGACGCCTTCCGCGTCGGAAAGTTGCTCGGGATTTACGAGATCCTCATTCCACGGCCGATCCGTATTGCGACCGAAGTGGACGGCACGCATCCCGTCGAAGAAATCGTCGAGGTCACGGGGACCCGGTTCCGCTCGCGAGCCGGAGAATACTATCTGGGGCTCGCGCGGAAAGAGATTTACGAGCAGGCCAAGAAGAACGCCTTGCCCAAAGAAACGATGGCCGATATCGAAACCAAGACCCGCGAGCAGGTCGAAAATCTTGTGCGAAAGTTCGTCGGCCCCAGCGCTGACGTGCGCGTCAGCTTTCAGAATTGACAGTTGTCAGTGTCGGTGGTCCGTTGTCAGTTGCAACGGACAACGGACGACTGACAAGGACAACGAACCACTCTCCACTCTCTGCCATGTCCCACCTCCGGCTCGCTTACGCACTCTGGCTCTGCAAATGGGGCGTCGTGCGCCTCGCGCTGGCCGTGGGTCTTTTGGCCATGCTGGTGGCCGACAATCCTTCGCGCCTGGCACGCGTGCAGTTCGCCAGCCTTCCGCGAATCGATTACCTGGCTGAGGTCCGCAGCCTCCGCGAGCAGCATCGCTTTGCCGAGGCGCTGATGGTTAGTGACGCGGGGTTAATTGAACTCGCAGGAGACGAGCGCGCGGCGCTCGAGAGCGAACAGCGGCAGGTGCGCGACGAACAGGAAAGCGTATTGAGACGGGGGAAGGAGCTGCTTCGCGGAGCGCTCGTCGGTGAAGGCGAGTCGCTGGAAGCCCTGATCGGCGCCGTCGCCGCCGACATGTTCATCGTCGGCGACGTTCGCGACCTGGTGATCCAGGGGGGCCGGTTGGCCGTCGACGGCCAGACCGACGAATTGATCCTGGCGCTCTCGGCGGCCGGCGTTCTCACCACGGTGCTTCCCGAAATCGACTGGATCGCCGCTTTTCTCAAAGTCGCCAAAAAGGCCGGCGCATTGAGCCGCCGGATGGTCGAAGCGCTGGTGCGCGTCGTCCGCCGCGCCAATGATACGCGCGATTATGCCGAGCTGCGCCGGCTGTTCGGGCATTTCAAGACGTTGATCGAGAAATCGACGCCGGCGGGCGCCCTCCGGCTTCTCAGACACCTCGACGATCCCAAGGATGTCGAAAGGGTCGCCGGCTTTCTCAAGCGGCAGCCCGCGGGAGGGTTCGCCCTGCACGTCGCGGGAAAGGAAGGTGTCGATCTCGTGAAAACCGCTGGGCGCGAGACAGAGCAGGTCCTGGTGCTCGCGGCCAGGAAGGGGGACCGTGGGGTCGCCTGGCTGCGGACCGGCGGCCAGCGGCTCTTGCGGCCGCACCCCTTGATCGGCCTGGCCAAGGGCCTGCGCAAGGGGACCGTTCCGGAACTGGTCACCCGGATCGCGAACGAATACGACCCCTACGGCTGGTTCGTCATCCCGGCTTGCGCCGCCTGGGCGTTCCTTGAGGCCGCCTGGCTCTGGCGCCGCCTGCGGCTTGGTCTTCGCCGACCGCAGCCCACAACGAGCCTCTCCCAAGCGGCTGTGACGTGAGCGCGGTTGCCGGCGGGCTGTCGCCTTTCGCTCCGCGAAAGGCGTTCTTTCGCCGAGCGAAAAGACGACAGTCCGCCGTCCTATTGCTGTTGTTGTTGCGCGTAGACGGGCACCGGCAGCGCCCCGTTGCGCCACTTTCCGGCTTCTTCGCTTTCGGGAGGGGCGGCGTGGATTTTCACGCGGAACGTCCTGCTTTTGCCGTGCTGCTTGACCCCGCCCATCAGCTTCGAAGCGATCTGCTGCTCGAGCGAGATTGATTTGCCGATCTCGAGGCTGGGAATGTGCCAGTCGGCGTACGTTCCTCCGTCGGTTTCGGCCGTGACGTGAAACGACATGGCGCGCAGAGGCGAGATGTTCATCAGCGTCCCCTCGACGAACAGTTTGCCGTCGCGGTCGATTGCCGTCAGGTCGACTTCTCCCACGTCCTGCTGCGTGTGCAGAATTCCCGGCTGGCGTTCGGGATTGAGATCGACCCTCTGTCTCTTCAGGCCATTATTCAGGAACGGCCTGAACTCCTTTTCGATCTCAGACAGGTCCTTGCCGAACGCTTCGCGAAAATCGGCCAGCCGCTGCTCGGCGTCTTCTTTCTCGAGAACCTGTTTCTGCGACAAGAGCCGCACGTATTTTCCATAGGCGCTGCGATACTTCGTCACCAGAAGCCAGTGCAGCGCCCAGGCGTTGCCGTACGCTTCGCCAGCCAGCACGTCTCCCGCAAAGGCGTTGTCGTCGGTGACGACCTCGCGGAACGTCAGCTTCTGGGCGGCAAGGACCTGCCGGGCGTAGCGCGGGCTGATCTTCGTCGGTCCGATGCTGATCCGTCCTTTGGTCGCCTCGAAGCCGGTCGCGATTCCCTCGTCGAACCAGTGTGGGATCGGCGCGAGCCGCTCGAAAACGTGCCGGTTGTAGACCTGCTGATGGATGGCCTCGTGCAGCGGCACGTCGAACGTGTGGCATTCTCCCATGCGGATCGCCAGGTAGTTGGTGATCCCCGAATAGAAGCCGGCGATGCGGTTGGCCGAGAGCCCCTGCCCGCCCGTGATGGAATCGGCGTACTTGTCGAAATCGTCCTTGGACTCGAAGATCAGCACGACGAGGGGATGGGTCGCGGGGCGGGTCGCCACGCGCGCCTCGCGCACGAAAGACGCGAACGCCCCGTCGACGTTCTTCATGAACTTCGCCGCCGCCAGGAGAAAGTTCTGCGCCCGGCTCTCGGAGCTCTTGGGCAGGGGCGCCTGCAGTACGAGGCCAATCACAAAACGATCGCGCGTCAGGCTTCGGAAAAGGTTCTCGCCGAAACGCTTCTGGAGCTTTTCGGCGATCTCCTTTTCATCGAGGGGCTCGGGCCCATCTTTGAGCTCGCGTTTCTCGACGGCCCCTTCCGGGATGATGCGGTACTGACCGTCCGCCAGTTCGAGCACCATGGCGCCGCGCCCGGTTCCGACGAGCCGCGCCTCGACTTCGACCGTTTCTCCGGATTTCTCTCTGTAGACGAACAGGTCGGCCCGAGAGCCCTGACCGATCGCCGCCGCTGCCAGCCCCGCCAGTAGCACGACTCGAGTGCGCATCCGTCGCTCCGTGAATCTTGGCGTGCGTTTGTGGTTGGAGATGACGTCTAACGTATCAGACGGAAGGTCGCGAATCAAAGATGCCCGGCCGAATGACGGATGACGAGAGCTGGCAAGGTGATCCTATGCTGCGGCAGAGCGTTCGCCATCGGCGATTTCGGTCTCGGGCGCCTGCTCGGATTTGTAGAACCGATTGGCGACGACGCTCTCGGCGACGAAGAAGATCAGGAGGGCCAGGACAGCCATCGGAAACGCCTCGCGGCCGAGCCGTCCCGTTTTCACGGCGCGCTGCAGGTTCTCGATGTCGCGGGCCAGGCTGTAACGTTCGGCCCCCAGGTGCGCATCGAGATCAACGCTGGAGAGCCGATCAAGCCGGCTCTCGGCCGGGTCGGGATTCACACTGAAACCTCGCTCGAACCGGGCGTCGGTCTCGACCCCCTGCACGTAGTAGTTTCCGAGCTGATCGGACTCTTGCAGTACCAGGCTCGTCGCCCCGGGCTGAATATCGCTTTTGAGCTGCTGCAGGCCGGGTTTGTGCAACTGGTACGCCGGAATGCGCTGCGACGAATCGAGCGCCAGGATCACGTTCTCGCCGGCCGTGTAGTTGAAGACCGCCTGCGACGAGCGCGACAGATAGCGCATCATCTGGTCGGCCAGGGCCAGGAAGCCCCAGTCGGCGACCGGCAGATCGTTCCAGCGTCGGTCGATCGAAGTCGTCATCAGGAGCACCCGCCCCTTTCCGATGGCCCGCTCGAGAAACGCCGGGTGATGCCGGAAGTCGGTGTACGTGGCGATCACTCCCGTGTCCTTTTCGGCCGTCACGCTCCAGTACTTCAGGATTTCGACTCCGGTCAAAATTCCAACTCCGTCCCAGTCGGCAAACTTTTTGAAAATGGGGTGCGTCAAGTCCCGCAGGTCGAAATACTCGGGAGGAACGAAATTGAACTGGCCGTTCAGCATACCCGGCAAGACGTTCTTCGCCGCCGGCAGATACGCCACCTGGTTCACACGATCGCCCAGAAAGATCGCCAGGCCTCCGCCGTTGGAAACGAACCCCTCCAGCGCCTGCCACCCGGCCTTCCCGGGATCAGAGACGTTGACCAGGCAGACGATGGCATACTTCGAGAGATCGGTGGCGGCCAATTGCGAGGTCCCGATCAGCTTGCAGCGAAACCGCGCCTCTCCCTGAGACACCAGTTCCGCCGGGGCCAGCGCCTCGGTCAAGTAAAGCGCGTCGCCTGCCGCGTCGGTAACGACGAGGACATCCGAAGGAGGTTGCACGAAGACCGAAAAATAGCGGACGTCGTCGAACGCCAGTGGATCGCTCGAGACCAGCCGCACCTCTCCCTGCAGCACCGGTCCGCTCTCCGGACGTAGCGAGAAACTGGCCGTGGCCGCCGAAGCAGGATCGATCTTCACGGGCTGCTGCCCGTGCTTGACCAGCTTGCCGGCTGCGTTCTCGAGCGACAGCTCGACGACGCGCTCGCCCGGCTCGATTCCGGTCGCGATGATTGCGGCACGCACGTCGAGCGGCGCGCCCAGGGGGAGTGTCTGATCGGAAAGCGTCAGGTCGGTAATCGCCAGATTGGTCGGCGACGGGACGCCGACGTCGATCAGGTAGACGTTGATCCCCGGCATGCGTTCGAGCGCCTCATGCAGCCGCGACGAAGCTTCCTTGCGCCAGGCGCTGGCCGCCAGATCGGTAAAGACGTAGATCTCCCGCAGGATGCCCTCCTCCCCGGCCGCGTTGGAACCGGCGCGGTCGGCTGAGCGGGTTTGCTCGCGGTCGGCTTCCTGGGCTTCCAGTCCCTCGAGAATGCGGTCGTCCATGGCGCGATTGACGACCTGCACGGCCAGGGCCGAGGCGCGCTTTCCCACCCCCGCCAGGTCGGAGGAAAAGCGGATCTGCGATTGGCCGGCCGTGTCGCACAGCGCCACGCGGCTTCCCCGCGGAAGATTGCCGATGTGTTTGGCCGCTATCTCCTGCGCGACTTCCAGCCGGGTCTTGCTGTCGTGCTGATACTCCATGCTCTTGCTGGCGTCAAAGAGCATAACGGCAGCGACGGGGAGGAACTCGTCGGTGACGAGCGTGGGCTGAGTGATGGCGGCCGCGATCCGCCGCTGATAGGGCCACGCCACGAACAGCGCAAAAGCCAGCACCGTCGCGGCCCCAAGTCCGGCCCGCAGCAGCGAACGCTTATAAATGTATTCATGCGCCGGGGTTTTGCGCCTCTTCCAGAGCGATAAAAAGCCGAAGTACGTCGCCACCGCGGCGCCTGCAACGACAATCAGCCTCAGCCAGTCGCCCCCGCGCAGCGAATAGTCGGTCGCGGGGACTTTGGGCCGGGCGACGGCGAACGCCAAAAGCCCGATGACCGCCATTCGCAATAGCAAGAGCCAGAGGTGCCGCAGCCTCATCCTGCGGGTGTTCGTTTTTTTTCGGCTTTGAATGAGGCGCAGTGCGGGAAACAGCAGTTTCTTGGGCTTGGTCCTCATCAACAGGTGCAAAATGACTGGGACCGCCACCAGCAGAAGGCCGAACAGGACAAGAGGATGAGTGAAAACCATCTGTGGCGAATGACGAATGCCTGATTCCTGATGACGGGCGCACCCGCTGGTAGCCGAAGTCGTAAGACTTCGGAATCGCGGATTGCCGCCCAAACCGGATTCTTATTCGGCTACGGCGCGGCGGCGGTCCACCATTGATTTTACACGGCCGGGCGACAATGCGTACAATTCAGCGGGCCAATTTTCATCTTCATCGGATTTTGAGGGTAGAAAAAGCCGCACGCCCGGCCAAAAATAGCAGCAGGTGGTCACCACAGGGAATCGAACGTGTCCCGCCAGCCCCCCCAGACCCATTGGACTCAGCACATCGGGCCGAACGGCTGGTTTTCGATCTGGCATCCTCCGGCCTGGAAACTCGATCTTTCAGAGGCAATCTCCCCGGCGGAACGCGAGTCGGCGGAATACCCTCCGAGTCGCATCCCGCTCTGGCCGGGAGCGACGATTGAGCTCACCGCGCCGGATTCCGGGGGGGTGTTGACCCTCAGTTGCATCTGGAACGACAGCGGCGCAGCCGTCGAAGAACTCCTCGACCTCGACCGGCTATTCCCCCGCCGGCGAAATGTCCAGCGTCTCAGGTCCTTCGGCGCCGGGGAAAAAAAGATCGGCTTTCAGGGAGAACTGGGGATCGAAGCGCCCTGGTGGCGGATCGTTTTCGGCGGGAGGCAGTGGCGGCATTGGCGCGCGTGGTGCCTTCAGCGCGGATTCGTCTACGTGCTGGCTCGATACCTTCAATCCGACGGGATCGATCATGAGGCCGAGACGGTCGCCGGGATGATCATGAATTCCCTCGAATTCAGCGACGACCCCGCCTGTCCCCCCGAGCTTTTCGCGCAAAAGGTTCTCGAACTGGCGCGCAGCAAGTTCCCGCTGCTCTCCTGCGAGACGGCCCCCGATTTCCAGATCAAGCTCGGCGACTCGAAAGTCAACCTGTTCAATTTTTACCGCTCGTACGTCAAGTCCCCCGGCCAGTTCGAGTCGATCATCCTTCCCGCCCTGACCACGGTGGTCCAGGTCCAGGGCTGGGGGAAGGAGCAGACCGAGCCCGCGCTCGACGAGGTCAAAAGCCGCATCATGCCGATGCTCTATCCCGAGGACGTCTGGAAAGAGCGGCTGCCGAACTTCGTGGGGCTCCCCTGGGTCGCGGGGCTCGTCGTTCTGTACGTGGTCGACGAGTCGCACGCGTACTGGTACATTCGCGACGACTTGCTCGCGACGTGGGAGCTGTCCCTCGACGAGCTCCACGAGATCGCGCTGGAGAATCTCAACCGCTATTTCGACGACCAGCCTATGGAATTTACGGTTGCCGGCGAAGAGGAGGGCCCGCGGCTGTTGATCCCCTCGCGCCCCGACGCCTACAACACATCGCGGCTTCTGAGCGAGAGCTTCCACGAAAAACTGCGCGGCGTGCTGGGGGGCGAGTTCGCCGTCGGCACTCCCGGCCGCGATTTCTTCGTGGCCGTCAGCCTCGAATCGTCCGAGACGGTCGAGCATGTGCGGAAGAAGGTCGAGAGCGACTACGAGCAGATGGACCATCCCTTGAGCGATCGGTTGCTGCTGGTCACGCAGGACGGGGTCACGGAATATGCGCCCTGGGTGTGAACGCCCTGGTCTGAACGCCCAGTGACAAAGAAGACTCTCTGAAGACTCTCTAACCCAAGCCGATCGCTGTGCGATCGATTTCGACCGCACAGCGGTCGGCTTGGGCTACGACATCGATCATGGCTCCACGAGCGCGAGCCCGAGGCAACCGTTGAACGTCCCGGCTCCCCGCGTCATACTGACTCCAACAGGTGAACCTCCTTCCAGTTGGAGCTGTCATGGCGGATCAGCTTGAATTCAATCCCACGGATGCGGCTTTCGGTTCGATGCCAGGGGAATTTGCTTCCCCGCTGCTGCTCGACTTATCGGTCGAGGACCCCGACACGATCGCCGAGCTGTCTCTGCATCCCGAGGGGCGGGACCGCGAACGATTCGCGCTCTCGGCATTGCGAATCGGCGTATTGGCGCTGCGGCAGGCGCGGGGGCAGGTCGATGGGGCCGAAATCCGCCGCCAGACCGACCACATGCTTCTGGCGCTCGGGGCCCAGCTCAAAGGACACGCAGAGCTGGTCCAAAGTCGGCTGGCCGCATCGCTGAAAGATTATTTCGATCCCGAGAGCGGGCGGTTTCAGGAGCGGGTCAACCGGCTGGTCCGCAAGGACGGTGAGCTCGAGGAGCTGCTCCGGCGGCAGGTCGGGGCTGAGAATTCCGAGCTGGCACGGACGCTGGCCTCCCACCTCGGAGAAGAAAGCCCGCTGCTGAAGTTTCTCTCGCCCGACCAGTCGCAGGGGCTGCTGAAGGCCCTGCGCGAAACGGTCGACGAGCAGTTGCAGTCGCAGCGGGATCGCATTCTCGAAGAGTTCTCGCTCAACAACAAGGAAGGAGCGCTGTCGCGGCTCGTCGACGAATTGAACGAGCACCACGGAAAGCTTTCGGAGAACCTGCAGGGGAAGATTGACGAAGTCGTCAAGGAATTCTCGCTGGACGAAGAGAATTCGGCCCTCAGCCGGCTGGTGCGAAACGTCGATCGCGCGCAGAAGACGATCACCAGCGAGTTCTCGCTCGATAGCGAAACTTCGGCCCTGTCGCGGCTCAAGGGGATGCTCGAATCGACTCAGCAGGCGATCGACGGCAACCTGACGCTGGATAAAGACGATTCGGCGCTGGCGCGGCTCCGCAAGGAGGTGCTCGACATCCTCGCCGGCCATTCGAAGGCGAACCAGTCGTTCCAGGAAGAAGTGAAGCTGGCCCTGAAGGAGATGGCCGTGCGGCGGCAGGAAGCGGCGCGCTCGACCACGCACGGCCTGATTTTCGAAGACGTCGTGTGCGAGTTCCTGTTTCTCGAAGCGCAAAAGCTGGGGGACATCGCCACGCGCACGGGTGAATCGACCGGGCTCATCAAGCATTGCAAGGTCGGCGATTGCGTGATCGAACTGGGGCCGGAAAGCGTGGCTCCTGGAGCGCGGATCGTCGTGGAAGCCAAGGAAAAAGGGCAATACTCGATCGCCCAGGCCCGCGAAGAAATTGACGAGGCCCGGCGGAACCGCGGCGCCCAGGTCGGCCTTTTCGTTTATTCGAGAACTCTCGCGCCCAACGAAATTCAGGCCGCGCCCCTGTTGCGATACGGCAACGACGTATTCGTCGTCTGGAACCCGGAAGACCCCGCGACCGATCTCTTGCTCCGCACGGCAATTACTCTGGCCCGGGCGCTCTGCATCCGCACGGCGCGGCTCAGTGAAGCCCGTTCGGCCGATTTCCAGGTCATCGACGAAGCGATCTGCGAGATCGAAAAGCGGACCGAGGGACTGAACGAGATCGAGACCTCGGCCAGGACGATTCAGACCGGAAGCGAACGGATCCTGAAGCGCGTCGAGCTCTGCCGCAAGGCGCTCTCGCAGCAGGTCGAGGTCCTGCGCGAGCGGATGGAGGCGCTTAAGCAGTTGACGGGGAACGCAGCGGGGGAGGGCTCGTGATCGACAAGGATCGGCTGCGACTCACCGCTAAACGAATATTTCGTGTGCGACCTTTGCGCGGTACGCGCAGCCCCCAGGCCCTGCTTGCAGTTTCGCGATGACCGCAGCTCCCCTCGCTCAACAAGCCCCCACGCACGTGCGCTACCTCGTGCTCGTCTGGCTCTGCGCCGCAGCGATGATCGCCTATACCCAGCGTAATACGCTCGGCGTCGTCGAAAAGGACATGCGGAAGGAGCTGAACCTGACGTCCGTCGAGTCGGCCGGGATCATGAGCACCTCGTTCTTCCTGACCTACGCGCTCGGCCAGGTTCCGGCGGGATGGCTGGGACAGCTTTGGGGTTCGCGCCGCGCACTGGCGCTGTTCAGCGCGATCTGCTCGGCCGCCACCGCCCTGTGTGCCGCGGCGGCGCGGCTTCCCATGTTCATCTTTCTGCGCGGCACAATGGGGATCAACCAGGCGGGGCTCTTTCCCTGCACAACGGGAACGATCAAGAACTGGTTCCCCGGCTCGCAATGGGGAATGGCGAACGGTTTTTTGACCGCTTTTCAGCAGATCGGAGGCGCGGGGGGCGCCATCGTGGCCGCTTATGTCGCCATCTGGCTCGGGTGGCGATGGACCTTCGCGGTCTTCGCCGTTCCGGGCTTTCTCTGGGCCCTCTGGTTTTATTACTGGTTCCGCGATCGTCCCGAGGAGCACCAGTCGGTGAACGAGGGGGAATTGGCTCTGCTCAATGCGCCCGCGGAAGCGGTTCTCCGACAGCCTGACGCCGGTCATGACGAGGCCATTCCCTGGGGCGCCCTGCTCCTCAGCCCCGCGCTGTTCTGGATCTGCTTTCAGCAATTCTTCCGCGGTGCCGGATACATTTTTTACAGCAGTTGGTTCACGACTTACCTTCGCGACTCCTTCAGTGTGAAGCTGGAGGCAGCGGGTCTGATGACGAGCATGCCCCAGTGGGCCAATGGCGCCGGCTGCATCGCGGGAGGGATGTTTTCGGATTGGCTCCTGAGGCGCACTGCAAGCCGAAGAATCAGCCGCCAGGGATTGGCGGTTGTCAGTCAGCTCGCCTGTGCGGGCCTCACCGTGATTGCCAATCGGGTATCGGACGTGACGATCTTTGTGGCGATCATGAGTGTGGGTTCGTTTTGCGCGGCTGCCGGTGGGCCCTTGGCGTACGCGGTTTCGATCGACATGGGGGGCAAGCACGTTCGCCCGATCTTCAGTCTGATGAATATGTGGGGAAATCTCGGCTCGCTCAGCTTCCCATTGGTCGTCGCCTGGATGATCGGGAAGGATCCCAAGCCCTCCGATTGGGCGCCGGTGCTCCCTTTGTTTGCAGTCATCTATCTGATCGCCGGGCTGGCCTGGCTCGGCTTCAACCCTGACCGGCAGATTTTGCCCACGGAGGCGGAGCGCCCGGCGGAGGATTAGTTTGGGAGCCGTGCCGCCTGGTAATCTGAGAGCAGACAAGGAGACGCGAGAGGGGGAGACAAGGAGACAAAAACATGGTCTCGTTCCCAGGCTCTGCCTGGGAACGCACTGCATCCGAGGCTCCGCCTCGCGCTGGAGAATAAACATGAGCCGAACGCGATACCGTTTCTTCGAAAAGGAATATCCATACTTCATGACCGACACGGTC
>Ga0066903_100002319_pt1 | contig 14783 bp, 11 predicted proteins | sample PanSoiMetaGPlot1_FD_67491 | JGI IMG/M metagenome (GOLD analysis project Ga0066903, IMG submission 67491) | Tropical forest soil microbial communities from Panama analyzed to predict greenhouse gas emissions - Panama Soil - Plot 1 (version 2) | ecosystem: Environmental > Terrestrial > Soil >...
GTGTGCTCGGCTCGACCGACAGCGGTACGGCGTCCTCACCGTGGACGTGTCGTCCGAGGAGACGAGCACGGTCCCGCTGCAGGCGTAGCTCGTCCGGTCCGACTGCCCGAAGAAGCGGTGGGCGACCTCCCACGCGTGCAACTCGATCCCGATCGAGGTGGCGCACAACGTCCACGTCGCCGAGCGACCCTGGAGCGGGTCCCACTCCAGCCTCACTCCGCACGGCACCGTGACCGCCGTGATGCTCGTCTTCACCGGATAGCGGTGGTGCGCGCCGCTGAGCGCGTCGACGGATTCGCCGCCGCGCGTGGCGTACAGGTAGACGCCGTCGAGCCGGCCCGGGCCGCGCCCGTTCGCGCGAAATCGCCGCACGACGTCCTGGATCGAGACCGGCGTGGCCGTGTCGTGGAGGAGCAGGCCGAAGGCGACGGCGGCCACGAGCGCCCCCGCGGCCAGGACGACGACCATCACGATCCCGGCGGCGATCCGGAGCCATCGGCGCCGCGGTCGCTCCACGTCTACCCGACGTCGGCGAGCGGGGCGGCGGCCGGCTGCTCGTCGGCCGCCTGGGGCTCGTCGTCGGCCGTCGTCCATTCGTCGTAGAACTGGCGCGCCCACCGGCGATAGAGGCCGATCGGCCCGTCACCCGCCGCCAGCGCGGGCCGCTCGACGTAGCGCTTGTTCTCCCAGATCGGGAAGTCCTGCTTTGCGCCCCGTGCCAGGCCGAACAGGACGAGCTCGGTCAAGGCGGCCTCGACGAAACGGCGTGCCGGGAGCTGTCGCGACGGCGCCCGCAAGCTCGCGGCGAGCCGCAGCGGCAGCCGCCGGTCGTCGATCGGCGTCGGCAGCACCCAGAGACGTGCCTCCAGGTCGAGGCGGGGTACCCGGAGGTTCACGAGCGAGTAGCCGAGGCCGTAGATCTCCGTGTCGAACTCGAAGGCGAGCGCGCTCCACGACCAAGGCAGCGGCTGCTCGACGGCGAAGGCAGTTCTCAGGCACGGGCCGTCCGTGACCGCATCCCCGAGCATGCGCACGTTGCGGTAGCCGTGCACGATCGCGAAGTGCCCGAGATCGACGCTGTTCTCCGTCGTCTCCTGCGGGTGATCGCGTAGCACGAAGCTCCGGCACCTGAGGGCCGTCCAGCCTCCCGGATCGACCTCGGGCACGACCCATGCCGGAGCGCGTCGCCCGTGCCAGGCGAGCAAGAGCCCGTTCGACTCGCGCAGCGGGCGCTGGTCGAGCCGCGCCGGGGCCGGCGGTTTCGTCCCGTACCCGGTGCGAACGCAGGCTCCGGAGACGTCGTAGGCGAAGCTGTGGAACGGGCAGACGAGGAGCTCGCCGTCGACCCGGCCGCCGTGTCCGAGGTGCGCTCCGAGGTGGGGACAATACGGCGGGACGGCGCGCGCCACGCCGGACCGGGTCCGGTAGACGACGAGCTCGCCGCCCATGAAGGGACGGGACAGCACCGCTCCCCGCGACAGCTCGGACGACAGGCCGACTGCGTACCAGCCGTTCGGGTACGGCGGGAGCGGTCGCGACGCCACCGGCGGACGATAACGCCGGAATCCGAGGCCGTCTATTCTCGCCCGCGTGGACGAGCGGCCGCTCATCCGCCTGCAGGACGTCGTCAAGCGCTACGAGACGCCCGCGGGCAGCCTGACGGCGCTGCGCAGGTTCAGCCTCGATGTGGGCCGCGGCGAGTTCGTCGCTGTAATCGGCAAGTCCGGCAGTGGCAAGAGCACGCTCGTCAACATGATCACCGGCATCGACCGGCCCTCGGACGGGGGCATCTGGGTCGACGGAACGCCGGTGCACGAGCTGAGCGAGGGTGCGACCGCGCAGTGGCGCGGGCGGACGGTCGGCGTCGTCTTCCAGTTCTTCCAGCTGCTGCCGTCGATCTCGCTGCTCGACAACGTCGTGCTGCCGATGGAGTTCTGCCGGCTCTGGACGCCGCGCGAGCGGCGCGAACGGGCGCTCGACCTCCTCGACCGGGTCGGGCTCGCCGGGAAGGCGAAGAAGCTTCCGGCCGCGGTCTCCGGCGGAGAGCAGCAGCGGGTGGCGATCGCGCGCGCGCTCGCGAACGACCCTCCGCTGCTCGTCGGGGACGAGCCGACGGGCAACCTCGACTCGGCGAACGCGGCATCCGTGATCGAGCTTTTCGAGCAGCTCGTCGCCGACGACAAGACGATCCTGATCGTGACGCACGACAACGACCTCGCGGCCCGCGCGACGAGGACCGTGGTCGTGGCCGACGGGGTGGTCGTGAACGAGTACGTGCGCCGGGCCCTGTCGAAGCTCGACCTCGACCAGCTCGGCCTTGCCGTCGCGCACCTTCGCTGCGAGACGTATCCGCCCGGCTCCGTGATCATCCGTAAGGGCGACCCGGCGGTCGACTTCTACATCATCACGGGCGGGACGGTCGAGATCCTCCTCCAGCACCCCGACGGGGCCGAGGTCGTCGTCAACCGTCTCGGCTCGGGCGAGTACTTCGGCGAGATCGCGCTGATGCGGGGCGGCACGCGTAGGAACACCGTCCGTGCGTCGGCGGACGGGCCTGTCGAGGTGATGGCGCTCGACCGGGAGACGTTCGACAGGCTCGTGCGCGAGTCGGAGCCAGCACGGCGCGAGCTCAGCCGGGTCGCCGAGGCGCGCCTCGAAGCGTGATGGCCTCGGCGCGCACGAGGAAGATCGCCGGGGACCTGCTCGCGAGCCGCAGCCGGACTGTGCTGGTCGCCCTGTCGATCGCGGTCGGCGTCACGGCCGTCGGCATGGTCGCGGGCGCCAGGTCGTTGATGTTGCGGACGCTGGACGACAGCCGGGCCGAGGGCGCGTTTCCGAGCGCAACGATCGAGGCGGAGTCGATCCCGCCACGGCTGGTCGCTGCGGTCCGCCGCGTCCCGGGCGTGGCCGACGCCGAGGCCAGGCGTGTCGTCGGCACACGCCTCCTCGACGGCGTTGACTCGCGCGACCTGGTCCTCGTCGCCCTCCCGCGTTTCCAGGGGCTCCGCATCGGCCGGGTCACGCGGGGAAGCGGCGCGTGGCCGCCCGCAACCGGAGCGATGCTCGCCGAGCGCTCGTCCCTCGGGTCGCTCGGCCTCCCCGTAGGGGGCAAGGTCCGCCTGCAGCTGCCTTCGGGCAACCGGCGGACCGTGACCGTGGCCGGATCGCTGCACGACGTCAACGTGCCGTCCACGCGCACCTCCGGGGTGCTTTACGGCTACGTCACGAGCGAGACCCTTCGGCGCCTCGGCGACGGCGGGTCTCCGAACGAGCTTCTGCTCCGCGTGCCCGGCGACCGGCGTGCGGCCGAGCTCGGAGCGGCCCGCGTCACGAGCCTGCTCGCAAGGAACGGCGTCGTCGCGACGGAGACGATCGTCCCGAAACCGGGCGCGTTCTGGGCGGCCGATCCCGTCAACGCGATGGTGCTGCTGCTCACCGTCCTCGCCGTCGCCTGCCTGCTGATCGGCGTGTTCCTCGTCGTCAACGTGGTCGCGGCGCTCGTCACCCAGCAGACGAGGCAGATCGGCGTCATGAAGGCGATCGGGGCGACTCCGCGGGCGACGGCCGAGCTGTACCTGGCCACGGCAGGCATCTACGGCCTCGGGGCGATCGTCCTCGCCGTCCCGCTCGCGGCGCTGGCCGCATTCGTGCTGGTCGACTACTCGTCCGGGCTGATCAATCTCAACCCGGCGTCGTTCTCGCTTCCTCCCGAGGTGCTCGCGTTGCAGCTCGCCGCCGGGCTGCTGTTGCCGCTGGCTGCCGCGTTCGCCCCGGCGCTCAGGGCGAGCCGGATCACCGTGCGAGAGGCGATCGCAGGCCCGGGGCGCAGCGGTCCACGCGGGATCGCGGTGCTCCTGGCCGAGCGGGCAGGGTCGGCCCCGGTCGCGGTCCGCCTGGCGCTCACGAACGTCCTGCGGCGCAAGGGACGCCTGCTGCTCACGGTCGCCGCGCTCGCGCTCGGCGGCACGGTCTTCGTCGCCGTCCTCAGTGTCCGGGCATCGATGCTCCGCACCCTCGACGAGGCGGCGACGTACCGCGGCTACGACGTCGACATCGTGCTCGACCGTGCGTATCCGCGGAGTGCGCTCGAGCGGACTGCGCTGGGAGTGCCGGGGGTGTCGCGCGCACAGGCGTGGGCGGTCGAGGGTGCGTACCGGATACGCCCCGACGGCAGCCGGAGCCAGACGTTCTCCGTCCTGGGGGCGCCCGCCGGGTCGGCCCTTCTGCAGCCTTCGCTCACCCGTGGCCGCGAACTCCGTCCCGGCGACGGCCGTGCCGTCATCGTCAACAGCGACGTCCTCGACAGCGAGCCCGGGCTCGGGCCGGGCGATCGCGTCAGGCTCGCGGTCAACGGGCGGCGCGCGACGACCTGGCGTGTCGTCGGTATCGCGAAGAGGGTCGTCGCCGGCCCCGTCGTGTACGCCGACGAGTCGACGCTCGCGCGCGCGGCGGGCGAGCCGATGCTTGCACAGCGACTCGTCGTGGCCACGCTCGACCATGACGGCGATGCGGAGCAGAGGGCTGCTACCGCGCTGACCGACGGCCTCGCGCGCGCCGGCTTCGCGATCAGGTCGGCCCGAACGAGCGCCGCCCTGCGCACGCTCGACCGCAACAACTTCGGGATCATCATCTCCTTCCTGCTCGTGATGGCGGTTCTGCTCGCGCTCGTCGGCGGGCTCGGTCTGGCGGGGATGCTGAGCATCAACGTGCTCGAGCGGACTCGCGAGATCGGCATCCTGCGGGCCGTCGGCGCCCGCGATCGCGACGTGACGACGCTCGTGATCGCCGAGGGCCTGTTCGTCGCAGCGCTCGGCTGGGCCGTCGCGGCGCCGCTGAGCCTGCTCGCCGGGCGCGCGCTCAGCGACGCCGTCGGCCGCCTCTTTCTCGGCGCGCCGCTGTCGTACTCGTACTCGGTCGGCGGGCTGCTGTTCTGGCTCGCGCTGGCGCTCGCGCTCGCCGTCGTTGCGAGCGTTGTCCCCGCGCGACGCGCGATGCGGCTGACGGTGCGGGACGTGCTCGCCTACGAGTAGCCGCGGGCCAGGTCCGGCGCCGTGCGGGTCACAGCCCGCACGGCGCCGGAGAGACCTACGGGGCGGTTGCCGCCCAGGCGCCGAAGCTGAAGAAGCCGCCTGCGGCGACCGAGTTCGTATAGATCGTCGCGCCGGAGCGCGTGACGCCGTTCAAGAGGACGCCCACGCTGTTCGCTCGGTCTTCCTCGTAGATGCACAGGAAGCCGGGGTTGGCCTGCGGCGTCGTCGCGTTCCCCGGGCACTCCGCCGGTGGCGCAGTCCCCTGCAGGATCAGCTTGACCGTCGGGGCCGTCGCGAAGTTGTAGATGAACGAGATCGACGTGTTCGCGAGCGCCGACGCGATGGCGGCCTGACCGCCGATGTTGAAGGCGCCGCGGACCGTCTTTCCGGACGGAAGCGAGTCCGGGAATGGACCGGCCGGCCCCTGCCCGCCCGTCGCGCCCTTCGGCCCCGGCGGGCCGGGTGAGCCGGCAGGTCCCCTCGGGCCGGCGGGCAACTGGCCCTTCTTGAAGTCGACCTTGAGCAGTGATCCGTTCCTCACCTTCGGCGAGGTGACGGCATTCGACTGGATCTGTCTGGGGCCGACGCTGTTCGTGGGCAGCGAGACCGCCGCGTAGCCGGTGCCTCCGAGTGCGACTGCGAGCGCGATCATCGCGACCACGAGCGCCGGCGACGGCCGTCGCCGTGAAATCCGTTGCATGACTCCTCCCTCCATGGACGAAGAGCCGGAGTCTTCCGCGAGACGCCCTCCAGCGCAAGAAACGCGGCTCCTGGGAACCGTGAGTACGATCGCGGCGTGAAGATCCGCGCTGCCGTCCTAGAGGAGTTCGGGCAGCCGCTCGCCGTCCAGGAGGTCGACCTCGACGAGCCGAAGGCGGGCGAGGCGCTCGTCCGGCTCGCAGCCTGCGGGGTCTGCCACACCGACCTGTACACGGCTTCCGGGGCCGATCCGACCGGATACGCGCCGTGTGTGCTCGGGCACGAGGGTGCGGGCGTCGTCGAGAAGGTCGGCGACGGCGGGCGAGGCCTCGTCGCGCCGGGGGACCACGTCGTCACGCTGTTTGCACCGGAGTGCGGCGAGTGCGTGCACTGCCTGAGCCCCCGGACGAACCGCTGCACGGCGATCCGGGACATGCAGGGGCTCGGCTTGCTCCCCGACGGAACGACCCGTCTGCAGCGCGAGGGCGAGCCGCTGCGGCACTTCATGGGCACATCCACCTTCGCCGAGTACGCCGTCATCCCCGAGATCGCGCTCGCGAAGGTCGATCCGGAGGCGCCGCTGGCGGGCTGCGCGCCCTTCGCCTGCGGCCTCTCGACGGGGATCGGCGCCGCGCTCTACACCGCCAAGGTCGAGGCAGGCTCGACCTGCGCCGTCTTCGGCTGCGGGCTCGTCGGGCTCGGCTGCGTGATCGGCTGCCGCCTCGCCGACGCCGGGCGGATCATCGCGATCGACCTGTCCGAGCAGCGGCTCGACGAGGCGCGGCACCACGGCGCGACCGACACCCGCGTCGCCGGCGAGGACACGGTCGAATGGATCCGCGAGCAGACCGGCGGCTTCGGGGCCGACTTCACGTTCGAGGCCACCGGAAACGTGAACGTGATGCGGCAGGCGGCCGAGTCGGCCCGCGAGGCGTGGGGCCTGGCGACGATGTGCGGCGTCGCCGGCAAGGGGGAGACGCTCGACATCGTCCCCCGCCTCCTGATCACCGGCCGGCGCGTGGCGGGCAGCTCGTTCGGCGGCGTCAAGGGCCGGTCGCAGGTTCCGGGCCTCGTCGACCGCTGGCTCGCCGGCGAGATCGACGTCGACGCGCTCGTCACCGACCGGCTCGCGCTCGACGGCGTGAACGACGCCTTCCAGGCGATGGAGCGCCAGGAGGGCATCCGCTCGGTCGTCGAGTTCGACTGATCCGCCATACTCGAGCGGGGCAGGCGGACATCCGAGTCAGGAGGTCGTCGAGTGGGACACCTGCGGGAAACGCACATTCGCGTGCTCGTTGCTCTGGCGGTTGCCGGAGTCGCCTTCGGGATCGCCTCCACCGTGCAGGCGGACATTCCGGACGGCGGCATCGTCCAGGCCTGCTACGGGAAGCCCGGGACGCCCCAGAAAGGTGCGCTCCGGGTGCGAGATGCCGACCAGGGAGAGCAATGCCGCTTCAACGAGAACCCGATCAGCTGGGGGGTGGCAGGGGCGACCGGGCAGGCGGGGCCGACAGGGCCGACGGGGCCGACCGGGCCGAGCGGATCGGCCGGTCCGACCTCGCTGGCGTCGGGCTCGGTGGACTTTGTCTCCGGCTCGGCCTTTTCCATCGTGGCGTCGCACACTGTGGCGGCCGGCGAGGCCGGGCTGACGATCATCACTGCTCCGGTCGAGCTCACCGACGGCGACGGCGCTGCCGGTGGCATCACGGGAGTGGGCTGCTTCATTTTGCTCAACGGCGCCACTGTTCTGTTCCAGCAGGACATGGCCGTGAGCGACAACGGTGGCACGACGCTCGACGGCGACACGACCTCGGCGACGTTGATCGACCGGCACGTGCTGGCGGCGGGAGACATCGTGTTTCTTGCCTGCCTCGCGCGAGCCGCTGACGACGGCGAGGGCGACGTGAACGGGCAGCTTCTCCTCGAGCGCGTCACGAGCTAGGCAGGATCGGGGTGGGCGTCCCGATCGGGGCGCCCACCCGCGCATCGAGTATTGACGCCACCTGCTCCCTCTCTGCGGTCCGGCCGTGATCGCCAGCGGCCGCTGTTCCATACTCCACCAACAGTTCCAACAAGGAGGGGCAGTGGAGAGCCTTCGCAAGTTGCGGGGCGGCGGGCGTGTGCTGGTTGCGCTCGCCGTGGCAGGAGTCGCGTTCGGGATCGCCAGCGCCGTGCAGGCGGACATCCCGGACGGCGGTGTGATCTTCGGCTGCTACGGCAAGCCGGGAACGCCTCAGAAGGGGCAGTTGCGTGTGCGCGACGCCGACCAGGGCGAGCAGTGCCGCTACTACGAAAACCAGCTCGACTGGAGCCAGGCGGGAACGACCGGCACCACGGGCGCGACCGGTCCCACCGGCCCGACCGGCGCGACCGGGCCGACCGGGCCCACCGGGGCGGCGGGCCCGACGGCGCTCGTCACCGACGGATTCGCGGATTCCGTCCCCGTATCACCGGGGGTCACCCTGATCACGCACACGGTGACGGCCGCGGAAGCAGGGCTGGCGATCCTGACCTCGCCGTTCGAGGTATCCGACCGAGATGGACAGGGCGGCGGCACGACGTCGGTTGCCTGCCTGCTCCTCGTCAACGGCTTTCTCGGAGTCTCCCACACCGTCACGCTGAGCGACAACGGGGTGATCAACCCCGGCAATTCGGCGTCGATGACGAACATCGATCGTCACGTGCTCGCTGCGGGAGACGTGGTCAGCGTCAGGTGCGACGCCACCGCCGGCGACGGCGGGGAAGGCCGCGCCAACGCAGAGCTGCTGATTGAGCACGTCGGGAGCTAGGGGCCGGCGTGATCTTGGGGCCGGGTGGGCGTTCGTTCCGGACCGCCCACCCGGCCTGCCCGAAGTACTAGGCTCGAAGTGATGAGCTGTTCGCTGGCGCCCGGGGTCGTCGAGCCCCTGCTGAGTGGTCGCTTCGGCCGCGACTACCGCTACGTCGAGGAGACCGAGTCGACCCAGGCGCTGCTCGGGCCTGACGACCCGGAGGGCGCCGTGGCCGTCGCCGAGCACCAGACCGCGGGCCGTGGGCGGCTCGGACGGCGCTGGGCCGCCCCGCCTGGGACTGCGATCACTGCCTCTGTCCTCCTGCGCCCCGCCGCCGGAGCGCCGATCCAGCAGCTCTCGCTCGTCGGCGGGCTCGCCGTGGCCGAGACGGTCGAGGCCGTCCTCGATCTCTCGGTGCAGTTGAAGTGGCCGAACGACGTGATGGTCGACCGCCGCAAGGTGGCCGGGATCCTGGCCGAGGCCCGCGATGGGATCATCGTCCTCGGGATCGGCCTGAACGTGAACCAGACGCGTGACCGGCTTCCGCTGGACGCGCGAATCCCGCCGGCCTCATTGCGCACCGTCGACGGGGTCGAGCGGAACCGGGCGCCGCTCCTCGCCGACGTGCTCGAGCGGCTCGAGCGCCACTACGACGCGTGGACGGCCGGCGGGCTCGACGCCGTCTTCGACGGCATCGGCTCGCGCGACTTCCTGCGCGGCCGCCGCGTGCGGGTCGAGGGCGCGGAAGGCGTCGCCGGGGGCCTCGACCGGGCGGGACGTCTTTTGGTGGACGGCCGCCCGGTCGAGTCCGGGGAGGTGGAGCTGGTCTAGCCGCTAGGGCGTGTACGTGCCGAGGTTGGCCGTCACCGTTTGCGGCTGGAAGGCGAAGACGTCTTTGCTCTTGGGATCGACGAGGGCCTTCACCCAGTGCACGTCGTTCGTTCCCTGCCCCTGGTTGTCGCCGAACGTCTCGACGCGCGTGAAGTTCTCGATCCGCTTTCCGGTCGAGTCGAGGAGGGGCTTGTCGACCCGGAAGTAGTGGGAATCACCGTGGACGAGCACGACGGGCTTCTGGAACGCGATCGTGAGGGTGCGAAGCTTCGTCAGGATCGACTTGAAGCCGTCGTTCGGTTGGGGGAGCGTCGGCTTGTTGGACGCATCCAGGAGTTTCTCGTCCAGTGTGATCGGATCGCGGAAAGGAGCACCCTGGGCGCCGGACAGGTCGAAGCCCGGATCGGCCTGCCAGATGATCATGACCGCCGCCGACCTCTCCGCGTTCGCCTCGTCGAACGTCTCCTGCAACCACTCGAGGTCGGCCGCGTTGCGAGCCGCGTACTCCGCTGCATCGCCGTTCGCGTCGCCCGTCGAGGGATCGGCGGCGGAGCCGCTCTTGCAGAGGTTGTTGCACGTCCCCTGGACGTTCACTGTCGCGAACGTCACGTCCTTGAACGTCCATCGGCGGTTCTCGACGCACGGCTTGTTCGGGACCTCCGAGCTCGTGCCGTAGTCCCAGCCGACGCACAGCGCAGCCGTCTGCACCTCCTGCGTCATCTGCTGCTGGCCCATCGAGCGATCCGCGTACGGCCCCGAGAAGAAAAGCCCGCGCTCGTGCTGAAGCCGCTCAGTCGCGTTGAACTCGTTGGGCGGAGCCGGCCCGTTCGACAGGCGGTCGCAGTCCGTCCAGTCGTTGTCCCCCGGCGTAAACATGGCGGGCTTCTTCAGCGAGTTGAAGAAGCCGAGCCCCTGCGTGTACAGCGCGTCGCTGCAGTCCGTCGGGGTCACCGAGCTCTTTGTCGCGCTGCCCGCCTTGAGATCGCCGTCGTGAACCGAGAACTGGATGTCCGAATTGTTCATGTCGCTAATCAGATTCGGGACTCCGACTTGAGCCTGAGCATCGGAGTAGGGCATGTCTCCCCAGAGCCCGATCGTGTACTGGAACGTCTTGTCGTTGCCGTTGCCGTTCCCGGCGACGGCGATTCCCGCAGCGACGGTGGCGGCGATCAGAACGGCCGCCAGCGTCAGAAGCGTGCGTCTCGACATGCTTCCTCCTAGTCGTGGAAAGATGCGACGAGACTCCCGTCTGAGACGAAGCGAGTGGGTGACGGTCCTGTGACCGTCCGGTGACTAAGCAGGCTCGTCGGCAGGGCGCGGCGGAACCGGGGCCCGCTTCGCCGACAGCGACGGCAGCCAGCGCAGCGAACGCGGCAGGTACCAGTTCCAGTCGCCGAGCAGCTTCATCCCCGCCGGCAGCAGCACCGCGCGCACGATCGTCGCGTCCAGGGCCACGGCGACGGCGAGGCCGACGCCCATCTGCTTGATGTCGAGCGTCCGCAGCGTCGCGAAGACGGCGAACACGGCCACCATCACGACCGCTGCGCTCGTGACCGTTCCGGCCGTGTCCTTCACGGCCCGCTCCACGGCCTCGTCCGTGGGCATGCCGCCGTCCACGAGCTCCTTGACCCGGCTGAGGATGAAGATGTGGTAGTCCATCGACAGGGCGAAGAGCACGACGAACAGGAAGATCGGCAGCCAGGAGATTACGGCGCCATTCGACCGGAACCCGAGGATGCCCTCCGCCCAGTGGTGCTGGAAGATCAGCACGACCGCGCCGTAGGCCGCGAACACCGAGATCAGGTTGAGCAGAATCGCCTTGATCGGGATCACGATCGAGCGGAACGTGAGCAGGAGCAGGACGAAGGCGAGCCCGAGGACGAAGGCGAAGATCACCGGCGCCCGACTCTTCATCTGGTCGTTGAAGTCCTTCGTGCCTGCGGTGATGCCCGTCACGGCGACCTCCACTCCCGGGACCTCGCCCAGCGTCTCCGGTATCAGCGTGCCGCGTAGCTCCTGGAGGCCGCGGTCGGAGGCGGCGTCGGTGCCGTTTCCGACGAGCGGGATGTCGATGCGGCCGACGGTGTGGTCCGCACTGGCCGAATACTTGACGGGCTGTTCGAAATAGGGCGTCGCGAGCGCGCGGCGCACGAGCCGGGTGCCGGCGGCGACGACCCGCGCGTCGCGCACGTCCGGCGCCTTCACGACCACCTCTGCCGGCGTCTGTGCGCCCGGGAACGCCTTCTGGATGTCGTCGTAGGCCTTGATCACCGGCAGGCTCCGCGGCAGGTCCGTGTAGCTGAGGAGGCGCGTGTGCATGCCGAGGGCGGGCGCAGCCAGGGCGAGCAGGGCGGCGGTGGCCGCCACGAGGGAGACGAGCGGCCGCCGCGTCACCGCCGAGACGATCGCACCCCAGAAGCGCGACTCGCCGTCGGGGCGCGAGAAGCGGGAGACGAGCGGGACGCGCCCCCGGTCGACGCGGTCCTCCAGTCTGGAGAGCAGGGCGGGAAGGATCGTCAGCGAGCCGCCGATCGCCACCGAGATCATGATCATCGTCCCGATCCCGATCGACGTGAACAGCGGGTTGCCTGCCAGGAGCATCCCCGCCATCGCGATCAGGACGATCAGGCCCGACACGAGCACGGCCTGCCCGGACGTGGCCGCCGTCGTGCGCAGCGCCTCCTGCGGGGGCCGGCCGCGACGCCGCTCCTCCCGCTCGCGACGCAGGTAGAAGAGTGAGTAGTCGACCCCGACGGCCATCCCCATGAGCAGGATCACGGAGTTGGTCGCGTCGGACGACGCCTGCAGGTGGCTGACCACCGCGCTGACACCCAGCGCGCCGAGGAACCCGGTGAACGCGAGCCCCACGGGAAGCAGGGCGGCGACGAGCGCGCCGAACGCGAACAGGAGGATGGCGAGCGTGATCGGCACGGTCAGCTGCTCGGCCTTGTGGAAGTCGTCTCCGACGGTCTTGTTGAGCACGTGCGCCGAGCTGGCAAAGCCGAACTCCTCGATCGTGAAGCCCGGATGCCGCTCCTGCTGGGCTGCGACAGCATCGAGGATCGGCTGGACGTGCTTGCGCGCGACCTGGCCGACCTCGCGCATCTCGAACTGGATCAGTGCCGAGTGCCGGTCAGAGGATACGAGCCCCGGGAGCTGCGGGTCGAGCGGCGAGCTGATCGTCCCGATGACGGGAAACCGGCGGAGCCGGGCCTCCGTGTCGCGAATCGCCCGGTCGAATGCGGGTGAGCCGACCGTCAGCGACCGGTTCTGCACCAGCACGGCCTCCCGCGCCTTCTGGGTGAAGTCCGCCTGCTTGAGGATCGACTGGGCCCGCGCAGTCTCGCCCGAGCCGGTGTCGGCGTCTGCGAGCTTCCTCGTCCCGACAGCGTTTCCGAGGAAGTAGAAAAGCGCCGCCAGGCATAGCCAGGCGACGAACGCGGTCTTCCAGTGGGCAGCGCTCCAGCGGCCTGCGCGCTCGGCCAGGTTCACGGTCTGAGTGTGCCCCAGACCGTGAACCCGCCGTCCGGTCAGCAGACGAGGCGGCCCGAGTTGATCCGGAAGTTGTCGAACGCGACCTTCACGCGCTCGTGGCCGAAGTCGCTCGCGAGCGAGCTGATCGAGAGCTGGACGGTCGCCTCGGTGTGGGAGCTCGGCGCGTCGAGCAGCCTGACCCAGTTCCCGTCGTGGCGGACGAAGCCGGTGATGAAGCCGGTGCTCTGCACGAGCCGCAGCGATCCCGACAGGTCGTCGAGCGGATCGTTGACCACGCTGGGGGGAAACCACGCGAAGACGGTGTCGCCGCCGAGGTTCTGCCGGCCGACCGCCTGGGGCCAGCCGGTGCCGAAGTTCAGGTGCACGCCGTTGGCGAGCGGCCAGTAGAGCAGCCGGTAGTCGACCTGCACGTCGAAGTCGCCGTGCAGCGCGCAGCGGCTGGCAACGCCCGCCCACATCGCCTGGAAGTTCGGGTCGACGCCGGACGCTGCGGGCACGTCGATCTCGAGCTCGCCGTCCTGGGTCACCGAGGGACCGGCGCCGCCGTGGGTCTCCTGCCAGAACGACTGATCGATCGAGTCGCCGTCGAACGCGTCGAGGTACGGCACGGCGCCGCTCGTGGCGATCGCAGCCTCCTCCCGGCGGTGGACCGGGCATGGCTTCCAGGAGATGCATGCGACGTCGACCTCGGCGCCGTCGTCGCCGATCGGGAGCGGGTCGAGTCCGAGGCCGGTGATCCACCCCGAGTAGCCGGGGTCGCCCGCGAGCGGGACGGCATACGTGTGAAAGCGGTCGTGGCGAATCGGCACGAACAGCGCGCTTTCGGCAGCCGCGCCGACGTTCGCCCGGAACCAGCGGAGCGTGGCGACCTGCGACCAGCGCGACAGCCAGCGCGCACGGACGTACACGGCCGGGACCGAGCTCGCCCGCCACCAGGCCCTGGGACCGAGAAGCGCCGGGTCCGTCGGGCCGCCGAGCACGCGTAGGGCCCCTCGTACCGGCCAGCCGCGATCGGTCCCGCTCGGATACCACCAGTGCTCGCGGTCGAAACGGAACCGGTAGTTCGGCCGCGCGTCGGGCCGGTGGTCGTACGCGTAGGTGCGAATCTGGCGCAGCGAGCCGACGACGAGCGTGTAGGCGTAGTCGTAGCCCTGGTTCGCGTCGATCTCCTCGTTCGTCCACGAGGACAGGTAGCCCTCGACCCCGTTGCCGACGGAGCTGCCCGGGATGCCCGTGAACGTCACCAGGTCGGGCTTGAACAGGCCGATCCCGAAGCCGCGGTCGTTCACGACCGCCGCCCAGTGCTCGGTCGCCAGCCAGCTCGGGCCGGGCCGGAAGAAGCCGCCTGCGTCCTCGGTAACCTCGCGCAGCGGTCCGCCCGTGTACGGGGCGCGGCCGTCGTAGGTGAACACCCGGTGCGTGCGCCCCGTCGTGTACAGCGCCGGCAGCTCCTGCGGGGACGCCGCGTAGCGCGTCGCGTCGGCGCGGAAGGCGGTGAGGCGGTTACGGACGAGGATCGCCCTGGCCGTGACGGTCACCCACTGCTCGAACAGGCACTCACACGGCAGGGAGAGCTCGTCCGCTGCGAGCGTCTTCGTGTAGATCGTCCGGCCATCGTTCCGCGACGCGAGCACGGTGGTCGCGCCGCCCGAGAACGCGTGCCAGCCCGGAGAGCCGTCCTCCGTGTAGGGGCCGGAGTAGTACCAGGGCTGGACGTCCTTGACGAGGTCCGTCGACGAGCCCGCGGCGCCGCCGACGAACGTGATCTTGGCGCCGTTCGAGAGGTCGACGCCGACCCGGACGATGCCGTTGTCGAGAAAGCTAATGCCCTGGCGGAAGCTCGCGTCGGCGGGCGGCGAAGTCGTCGTCCCGCCGACCAGGAGGGCGGTCGCGGTCAGAGCCAGTGCGGCGATGGTGCGCATGGCGTGCTCCTCGCGTCTGGTGGTCACGCCCGGAC
>Ga0066903_100002320_pt1 | contig 14783 bp, 12 predicted proteins | sample PanSoiMetaGPlot1_FD_67491 | JGI IMG/M metagenome (GOLD analysis project Ga0066903, IMG submission 67491) | Tropical forest soil microbial communities from Panama analyzed to predict greenhouse gas emissions - Panama Soil - Plot 1 (version 2) | ecosystem: Environmental > Terrestrial > Soil >...
CACAACTGGACGCAGCCGGACAATAAGTTCACCGGCGGCATCCAGCAGATTTATCAGAATCCGAACGCGCCCTTCATCAACAGCCTCGTCAACGGAACCGCTCCCGGAATCAGCGAGGACGTGGCTTACGCGACGGCGTATCACAATGTGCTCGCCACCGCCGGCGGCGCCAATCCTCACATTCATCCGTCCGAACCCAATTATCTCTGGGCGGAGGCCGGCACGAACTTCGGCGTGCTGAACGACAATACGCCGTACGGCCCCGGCGGGACGAACCAGGACACGACCGAGCACCTGACGACGCTCCTGACGCGCGCCGGGAAAACGTGGAGGTCCTACCAGGAAGACATCGATCTCGCGAGCAGCAGCAGCGGACTCATCAATATTCCTCTTCCGCAGAATCTGTGGACTGTTCCGCTCAACAATCTCTCCGGTGTGTTTGCCAGCGGCTTCAACGCGTTCAACTTTTCGACGCAGTACAACTACGCCGCGAAGCACAACCCGATGGTGTTCTTCACGGACACCAACGGCGGCAACGACACGACGCCGGCGAATCCTTTGTCCACGCAGTACGCGCCGCTCCAGCAATTCCCGATCGATCTGGCCGCCGATACCGTCGCCGATTACAGCTGGATCACGCCGAACCAGTTCAACGACATGCACACGACGCTCAGCGGCGGGTTCCAGGGACTGTCGGGTGACGCGGCCCGGATCAAGCAGGGCGACAGCTTCCTGAGCCAGATCGTGCCCACGATCATGGCCTCGGACGCTTACAAGAACCATGCGGTGATCGTTCTATGGTGGGACGAGACCGAGTCTGACGGCGTCGCCGGCGATAACAGGGATGACTTCAACCACACGCTTCCGGCAATCGTCATCTCAAAGGACGCCCGCCGGAACGTGAGCGGACTGCCGTATGCGAGCCCGCTGAACTACACGCACTCCTCCTTCGTGCGGACGATGCAGGAAATCTTCGACGTCGGCCCGTTCCTCGGCGACGCCGTCAACGCTACCGATCTGTCCGACCTGTTCAAGCCGGGCGCGATCCTTCACGGACAGATGAGGGACCGGTAGAACGCCCGTCGGCCCGCGGTCACTTGCGCTTCTTTCGCGCGAGCGCGACACCGACGATCACGACCGCGAGCACCACCACACCGACGCTGATCCACAGGTACTGATTCGGCGTCGTCGTCGAAATCGCGACCGCCGGCGCCCCGGGCATCTCGGCTGGCTTCGCCGGCGCCGTCGCGGTCGTCGGCGGAGCGCTGGCCGGCGCCGCGGCCGGAGCGACATCGACCGCGGGGGGCGGCTCGATCGATGTTGGCGATCCGGCTGGAGGTCGTGCTGGATCGATCGGCGCGGGCCGCGGAGCCGGCCTCGGCGGCTCTCGGTTCGCCGCCGGCCGCGCTGCCTGTGCGGCCACCGACGGTGACGTCTCCGGAACGGCCGCAGGCGCGGAAGGCGGCGGTGTCGTCGGCGCAGGCGCGGCGGTCGCTCCGGGTGCGTTCGCAGCGGGCGCCTGTGTCGCGGCCGCCGTTGCGGCGGAAGCAGCAGCCGGCGCCGCGGGCGCACCGGTGGGAGTCGGAGCCGCGGCCGGCGAGGACGCAGGCGACGCGGCGGCTTCGGGCGCTGCCGGCGGAGTTGCAACCGGCGCCGTCGCACGCCCGCGACGCCGAAGGACCGCCTGCATCTCGCCGCGCGCGACGGCGGCGACATCCGCGGCGTCGTACATCTTCTTGAAGTGCAGGCTGACCGGCACGTACTTCTTCGAGAGGTCGAAGTCGTCGCCCGACGGATGGCCGGCCGCGATCAGCTTTTCATCGGTCATGACGTGACAGTTCGTGCACTGCTGCGTCCATCCCGCGAAGTTGCCGATGAGCCGCGTCATCCCGTACTGCGCGACGGACTTTTCGTACGAGTCCTTGACCTGGTGCGGGTCCTTGTAACCGCTGCCCGGACCGTGACAGCTTTCGCACGACACGCCGGCATTCGCCTCGCCGCCCCACACCGTGCCGTGACAGGCGACGCACGACCCCGCAGCGTCGTACTTGTCGGTGAGCCCGATAGCCTTCGCGTACTCGTCAGACTTCTTCGCTTCGAGCTGTTTCAGCGAATTGATATGTCCTGCGTTGTTCTGATCGGGGAAGAGCCGGTGTACCTCGGGGATTTCCTTCTTCTCGTACCAGAGCTTCTCGGCGTCGTGATCGTGGCAGTTGGTGCACTGCTTCGGCCCGATGTACTTGAATGGCTGTTGCGCGCCGGCGCTCCGGACCGCAGGTCCGACGATCGCCGCCGCCCCGGCGCCGACAGCCACAACGATCACCGCTCGAAACGTCGTCGTCATCCCCGCCTCCAGAAGCCATGCATGATCGCACGAACCGAGGTGTCGTGACGATTCGCGCGTTGCAGATTCTGCCATATTGATCCCACCGCGCGCCGATGACATCGTCGTCGTCGATGACGAGGAGACACGAGGCGGGCGAGATATGGCGCAGCTGCAGCCGCCACGAGCCTCGCGAGATGCGGGAGGAGCTGATCCTGCACAGTCTCCGGCGTGGCCGCCGGCGCTTCGACAACTGAAGGCGGTTATTCGGGGAAGAGCGGCGCCACGTCGAGCACGATCTGGGTGCGCGGAATGTAGACGACGACGATGCCGTCGACGTAGCCGCGGCGGTAGTCGGGCCGCAGCGGAACAAGGCGACGCTCGACGGCCGCGGGCAGCGGTTCTACTTTCTTCTGCCAGCCGGGAGGCAGGTGTCCCGTGCGATCAAACTTCTTGGCGATGCCGGGAGGCAGCGATCGGAACCGAGGCTCGTAGTACTCGCGGATGATCCGAAGGTCATGCGGCTCGAAGTAGCAGTACGCCTCGTGACGGTCGCGATCATCCTGCTCGTCGTCGTCGCGGTCTTGCCAGTGCTGGGCTCGATGCGTCTTGTCCTCGTGCCAGTGTTTCATGCTGGCAGTCGTCGGCGCCGCCGAAGCCAGGCTCAGAAGCAACACGCCGGGCAGAAACCTCACGTCGCCTCCACTCGAGGCAAGGTGAGGCAAGGCGCATACCAGCGTTCCCCACGTGGCGATCGTCGCAAACAGAAGGGCACGCGGACGATCTCCCGCAAAATCGTCGTCGCCCTGACAACTTCGTCTTGCGCGTCGGCTTAGGGCACGCATTTTCAGCTGAAGTCGGGTTCAGCCGTTCCGGGCTCAGCCCGAAGCCCTCTCACGAAAGCGCGATCGGGTTCCACCGCCGTTTAGGATCAGCTGTCAGCGAATCGACCACCTGAAACAATCCCACGGTTGAGCGTTTCTGCGCAGGAACGCTTTGCAAAAACGTGCCGTCGGCGATTGGCCCTTCACGTGAGTGCGAGCGGCCGCCGAGGTGTTTCGGCTTGCATTCTCATTCCAGCGAAGGAGGGTCTATGGCTATTCGAAATGTCCGCTGTGCGATCATGGGCGGCCTGTTGACGTGCGGCGTGGTGGGGATGGTTCCTGCAAACGGACGAGCGCAGGACGCAACTGATCTGCCGAAAAGTGGTGATGTGACGCTGGTCGGCTGTTTTGCCCGCGAACGATTTAGCAGGGGGATCGGGGAACAGTACATTCTGGCGCATCCGACCCTCGGGCCGGCGACGAGCGTGCCGGAGGCGACCTGCAGCGCCGACACCACCGGCCGGCTGATCAAGCTGGAGAAGTTAAAGAAGCGCCATCTGGAAACAGTGAATCTGGGCACGTGGGTCGAGGTCACTGGAAACCTCAGGGGAAATAAGAGGCATATCCATTCGGATATGGACCTTCAGGACATTCACGTGACATCGATCAGGGCGGTGCCTGTCGTCCCGCGTGTCGCCGAAGCGCCGCCGGCACCCGAACTGCCCAAGGCGATGCCGGAAACTGCGCCGCCTGCTGCGCCGCAGGCGGAAGCTCCTGCTCCTGCACCTGCGCCAGTGGCCACCACCGGAGTCAAGGAGGAGAAGCATCGGCTGCCGCATACGGCGAGTTCGCTGCCGTTGGCCGGACTGCTCGGGCTCGTCGCGCTCGCGGGCGGCGTGGCTCTTCTGGTCGACCGTCGACGAGCCATGGATCGCGGATAAACCGAGAGAGCGACGATCGAAAGCGTGGGACCTGCCCGTGCTCGGCGGAACGCCCGCTTCTTCGAGCGCGAGCAGGTTCAGCGGATCAACGACGAGATGCCACCGGCGGTCACGCCGGGATACTTCGAAACCCCTGATATGGGGGACTGAGGCTGCGGCGGCACCGTAACTCCCCACCGGCACAACACGTGCACTGTTCACGAACGGCACGGTTCTTTTCCGGCTACTTCGCCCAGTTGGGACCACGCGCACTGCCACTCTCGTGCGCGCGCTTTCAACTCTGTCGCCGGTCGTGCAGTTTCGTGCAACAGCGTGTTACGCCCGGGGAGGTGAACATGTTTGGCCTTAGACGACTCGGCGCCATTCTGGCGGTCATCGTTGCGACCACGACGACGGTGTTCGCGCAGCAGCCGGTCCCCGCTGGACATATAAAAGTAGTCTCCGGATCCGCGTTCATCGTCCGGAACAGTGCGACGGTTGCGGCGCGTCCCGGTCAACCGGTGTTTCCGACCGACACGCTGCGGACCAGCGGCGACAGCAGCGTCGGCGTGACGCTGATGGACGACACACGGCTGTCGCTTGGCCCGAACAGTGAAGTGCGCCTCGAGCGCTACGTGTACGCGCCGGCCGACGGCGGTTTCGGGATGGTGCTGAAATTCGTGCGCGGCGTCGCGGCGTACGTGTCGGGCCGCATCGCCAAGCTCGCGCCCGATTCCATCCGCCTCGAATCGCCGGCAGCGATCGTCGGTGTGCGAGGTACGACGATTGCGGTTCGCGTCGAACAATAGGTCGGCGGTCGTTGCCGTCGCGGCCGTCGCGCTGACGGCCGCCTGCGCCTCGAAGCGTGTGGCGCCGCTCGCGCGCCCCGCGCCGCCGGCGACGATCGCGTTGCTGCCGGATCCGGAAACCAGCACGATCGGCAAGGCGCAAGTCGGCAACGAGTTCGGATCCATCCTTCTCGATTCGCCGCGCGCGGCGACGCGTGTGACCGCGGACGCCGCGCCGGGTCCCGTCCGGACCCTGAGCTCCGACGAGGTGGACGAGCTGTTCGGCAGCGCGCTGGCGGCGCTGCCGCCGCCGCCGAAACATTTCATCCTGTTCTTCGAGTTCGAGTCCGAGACGCTGACGGAAGAATCCACGCAGCTCGTCCCAGAGGTCCTGCAAGCGGTCAAGGCTCTCGCCGTTCCGGAAGTTGTCGTCATCGGACACACCGACACGATGGGCAGCGCGAAAGCAAATGTCGCGCTGGGCATGCGGCGCGCGAACAGCGTCCGAGACATTCTCGTCAACGCAGGCCTCCCGACATCGACCATTTCGGTCACCTCACACGGCGAAGCGGATCTGCTCGTCAAGACGCCCGACAATACGCCCGAGCCGCGCAATCGCCGCGTCGAGATCACGGTGAGGTAACCAGGTCGTGTCGAGCACGCACCGAGCCCCACGAGGTCTCCTGGTGTTCTTCTGCGGCCTCGTGCCCGTGCTGCTGACGACCGGGCTCGTCGTCCTGCGGCCGGCATTCCTCGGCCGCCTCGACGACTCGGTCTACGACGTCGTGCTGCGGTCCGCCCGCACCAGTGCGCCGGGCCAGGGCGTTGCAATCGTCGACGTCGACGATCGCAGTCTGTCGTCGATCGGCCAGTGGCCGTGGCGCCGCGACGTCATCGGCAGACTCATCGGGCGGCTGCGCGACGCGGGCGCATCGGCGATCGCCCTCGACATCATCTTCGCGGAATCCGATCGCGACGAGCGGCCCGGCCGATCTCCTGATGCCGCGCTCGCGGAAGTGGTACGAGACGGCCGTGTGATTCTCGGCTACGGTCTCCTGTTCGACGCGGCCTCGCGCGCGCGCGTTGCGTGCAGGCTCCATCCCGTCGGCGTCGCGATGGTTCAGCCTGACGATCTGACATACGAGCCGCTCTTTCACGCGACCGGCGCCGTCTGCAACCTCCCCGTGCTGGCCGACGCCGCCCGCGCGTCAGGTTTTCTCAACGCGGCTCCCGACTCCGACGGCATCCTCAGGCGTGTGCCACTTCTCGCCGAGCTCGACGGACGCGTGTACCCGTCGCTCGCGATCGCCGCTGTCACCGCCAGGACCGGCGTGCGCGATTTCGCGCTTCGCGTCGTCAACGTGAACGCCTCGACGCTGATGCTCGACAGCCAGAGCGTGCCGGTCGACGGACAGGGCAATCTGCTGCTGCGCTATCGAGGGAAGAAACGGACGTTCCCGTATTTCTCGGCCGCGGACGTGCTGACCGAGCAGCTTCCCCCGGACGCGCTGCGCGGCAAAATCGTGTTCGTCGGCACGACGGCTCTCGGCACGCGCGAGGTCGTCGCGACCCCCCTCGATACGCTGTTTGCCGGCGTCGAAGTGCAGGCCACGGTCGCCGACAACCTTCTGGAGCGCGATTTCATCCACCGATCGGCCTTCGGCCGCACCTTGGACGGCGTCGTCGTCCTCGCGCTGGGCTTGGCAATCGCCGCGCTCGCTGCACACGTCGGCATTGCGGCGGGTCTCGTCGCGGCGTGCGCGACCGTCTTCGCGGTCTGGTGGGAAAGCGTGCACTTCGTGTCGACGAGCGGACTCTTCATTTCGCCCCTGCTCCCGACGCTGGGCGTGACGGGTGCGCTCGCCACCATGACGCTCGCGCGGTTCACGATCGAGCGCGGCCGCGCCGACGCCGCAGGCCGCGAGAAGACTGCGGCGCGAGGGTTGATGGTCCAGGCGCTGCTCTCGCTGACGGAGGTGCGTGACGCGGAGACCGGCCGCCACTCGCGCCGCACGCAGCAGTACGCCCGCCTGCTCGCCGAGCGGCTCGCGACGCAGCCGGAGTTCAAGCCGTATCTGACGCCGGAGCGGATCGAGTTGCTCTCGACGCTGGCGCCGCTCCACGATATCGGCAAGGTCGGCGTGCCCGACCGCGTGCTGAACAAACCGGGGAAGCTGACGCCGGAAGAGCTCACGGAAATGCGCAGGCATCCGACGCTCGGACGCGACGTGATCCTCAAGGCCGAGGCCCAGCTGGCCGTGCGCGACGATGCGACGCTCGAGATGGCGAAGGCGATCGTGTACACGCACCACGAGCGGTGGGACGGCGGCGGCTACCCTCAGGGGCTCTGCGGCCCCGCGATTCCCGTCGCCGGCCGCGTGATGGCCGTCGTCGACGTGTACGACGCCGTCCACTCACGCGCCGTATACAAGAAGACCGTGTCGCACGAGGACGCGGTCGCCATCATCGTCGACGGCAAAGGGACGCATTTCGACCCGGCCGTGGTCGATGCCTTCGTCGTCGTCGCGCCGCTCTTCAAGGTCATCTCGGACGGCGCGAGTCCGGCTGGTAGTCAGCCCTCGCAATAAGCGCGGGCAAACGTGTTCATCACGAAGTCGATGACGTCCGGCTTGGGATGCCGGTTGTCCTCCTGATAGGCGTCCGCAAAGAACTCCTTGACGATCTCGTACGCCGGAAAATACAGGAGCGCCGAGTCGTCCGAGAACTCGCGCATCAGCTGGTCGATTGCGACCCGGAGGATCGCTTTCGAGACCGAACTCGCCGTCAGGCACGAAACGGGACGGAACGTCGCCATCAGCGGCACTGGCGATAGCGTCAGGACGATCGGCGCTGCAGGTGCGGCCGCGCGAATCAGCCCGCGGATGCGGACGAGGTTGTCGTAGTTTTCCTCGGCGGACGATACGCGGAATCCATGCGTCGATTCGTCGAACAGGTACTCGGGGACCGCGCGCCACAGCACCTCGCCGTTCCGCTTGTCGTACCAGATTTCGGACAGGCCCAGCGTCAGAATGAACGCGTCGGCGGTCAGAATAGTCTCGCGAGTCTCTGCCTGGATCGCCGGATCGACGGCGCAGATTTCCTTGTGCTCGCTGAACCACAGTCCGTCGGGTATCTGGCGGCCGGCGAGCGCCCACTCGAACTGCTGGCGGATCGCGAACGTGTTGACCATGCCCTCGCCGCATCGGATGACATGCGACGTCAGGGTGAGATCGCGGGCAAGCACGTTGAATCCGCGCTCAGCCAGGTAGTCGGTGATGTGCACGGCGAAGCAGCTGCCGAAGGCGAGCAGGCGCTGCTGCCTCGTGATCACCGGCGCGGCCGGCGCCCATCCGTGCAGCACGAAGCGATCGACGGCGTTCGGATCGCGGAGATCCGCCTTCGACGGAATGAAGTTCGTCGTCGGACCGCGGTACCACGAGCCGTGGAATTCGGCCGTGCGCCCGTTTCTGTCGACGTGCAGAACCGGCAGTGGCTCCATGATTGGCTGTCCCTCACGCCTTAACGTAAGCTATTCGCACGTATGACCATGGTCGCGGAGGCCTCGACCGCTCCTCCAGGTCCGCCGACCATGAGGGAGCATGTCGCCGCCGCCTTCGCCGACTTCCGCGACGGCTTCGGCGACTGGCGGATGTGGCTCCTGCTCGGGATGAACGACATCCGCCAGCGCTACCAGCGATCCCGCGTCGGACAATTCTGGATCACGCTGAGCATGTTGGTCACCATCGCCGCGCTCGGCGGGATTTACAGCTACCTCTTTCGTACCTCGCTCCGGGACTACCTGCCTCATCTTGCCATCGGCATGGTCGCGTGGGCGCTGATCGCGACGTTGGTGACCGACGCGTGCACCGCCTTCACCGGCGCCGAAAGTTATCTGCGACAGGTGCCGATGCCCAAGACCGTCTTCGTGCACAGGATGCTGGTGCGAAACCTGGTCGTGTTCGCTCACAACATCCTTATAGCTCCACTGCTCTACGCGACGCTCGGCGTGCGGCCCGGCTGGCCCATCCTGCTTGCCCCTGTCGGTCTCGTGGTAGTCACCGTCAACGGCTTCTGGATTGGCCTGCTCGTGGGCACGCTCTGCGCGCGCTTCCGCGATCTGCCGCAGATTGTCGGCAGCTTCATGCAGATCGCGTTCTTCGTCACGCCGGTCATGTGGAAGGCGGATCAGCTGCCGCGGCAGGTGTCGTGGGTCGTCGACGCGAACCCGTTCGCGAGCCTGCTGCGGCTCGTGCGCGATCCCATGCTCGGCGTCGTGCCGGACGGCGCGGCGTACCTGACGGGCATCGGCCTGATGCTGGCCGGATTCGCGGTCACGATCCCGTTCTTCGCACGATTCCGGTCGCGCATCGTCTACTGGCTGTGATCTGATGGCGACGATCTCGCTCGACCAGGTCACGATCGAGTTTCCGATTTACAACGCGCGCGGGCGGTCCCTCACCGAGGAGCTGTTCCGGCGCACCGTGGGCGGGTACATCAAGTCGGACGAGAGGGACCACGTGTCGGTGGTCGCTCTTCGGGATGTCACCCTCGACCTCGCCGACGGCGATCGCCTCGGCTTGATCGGTCACAACGGCGCGGGCAAGTCGACGCTTCTGCGCGTGCTCGCCGGCATTTACGAGCCGCTCGTGGGCCGCGCGCAGATCCGCGGGACCGTCGCCTCGCTCACGGACATCACGATGGGCATGAACCTCGAAGCGTCCGGCTACGAAAACATCCTGCTGCGCGGCGTGTTCCTCGGCATGCACCTGAACGACGTCCGGAGGGTGATTCCAGAGATCGAAGCCTTCACCGAGCTCGGCGGCTTCCTTCAGCTCCCGCTGCGCACCTATTCGACAGGGATGATGCTGCGCCTGGCCTTTGCCGTCACCACCGTCGTCATCCCCGAGATCCTGATCATGGACGAGATGATCGGCGCGGGCGACGCGGCGTTCGTCTCGAAGGCGACGGCGAGGCTCAATCAGATGATCAGCGGTTCCCGGATCCTCGTCATCGCGTCGCACGACATGGAGATCATCCGACGCTTCTGCAACAAGGCCGCGCTGATGGAAGCCGGGCGGATCGTCAGCATGGGAGCGGTCGAGCCGACCGTGTCCGCCTACTTGGGTGCTGGCTCGAGCTGAATCGGCCCGCGCGATCGGGCCCGTCGGCGGTCAGCATTACGGCCAGCGGCCGCACGTGGTCCTCGTAGGTGATCAGTTCGGAGTACATGCCGCGGTCGATGCGGGAGCGGCCGACCGTCTCGTAGAAGGGCTGCTCGCGTGGACGCCGCGGCCAGACGCCGTGGACATCGACCGGAAACAACCGCTCGAGGGCAAGGTTCGCGATTGCGAGCTTGCGCTCGACTTCCGCGCTGAGCTCGTAGTAGTCGGCGGCCGCGCTCAGCTTTCGCCGCAGCGCCGGTTCGTCCAGCGGGTAGGAGTGGACGGGGCGCGCGCGCAGCATATCCGGACGTTCGATGGGATAGGTCAGCAGCTCGATCGCCCCCGACCTCTGGAGCTCAATCGCGATGCGCTGCGCGAGACAGTTGCACAAATCGTGCATCGGATTGAAGAGCTCGACCGGATCCGCCACGATTTGGGTGATGCGCTGCGCCCGGCACACATCGGCGATGCGAGCCGATACGGCGTCGAACACGCGTCGATCGCCGGCCAGGATCGCGTCGTACCAGACGCGGTCGGTGGTGACACCGAACACCGGTCCCACGTGCGCGCCGGCCCGCTCGATGATCGACCTGGATCGTGCGGATCGATCCTGCGTGCGGCTTCCCGATCCATCGGTCAGCGCGCAGACAATTGGTCGGGCGCGCTCGAGCCAGTGGTGAAGGAGCAGCTCGTGGCCTGGATGCGCGACGATCAAAACGGCGCGTGCCTGCATCGCCTCAATCGAAGAGAGGCCGCGATCGTTTGTCGAGCACCACACCGTCATCGAGGCGCCGATGGACGCCCTCGAGACCCTCGAGGACGTCCGTGCGTAGCTGTCGGTGCGCGCTCTGCACACCGTCGACGACGTCGGCTCGCAGCTGATTCGCATGGCGCGACAACGCCAACTCCAGAACGTCGGTCGCCGCATCGGTGACGTTTCGATACAGGTCGGCCCACGGCCGCGAGAAATCGCGAGAGATCAGGAAGTCCTCGAGAAACGGCGCCAGAGCCTCGAGATCGGCGGCCGGGTCACCCTCTCCGGCCTCGTCGAGAATCGCGGCGTAAATGGCCTCGAGACGGTCGATGTGGGACTCGAGGTTGTCCTCGGCCCGGACAGTGGCGCTCACCCGCGCGGCGTCGCTCGGATCGTAACTCAAGAATGCGTCGACCAGCCGATCGACCGTCGTCGGACGGGTCAGCGTGCGGCGGCCGAAGTTCTGGCGACGCCACTCGTCGAGGACGCCGGTCGTGACGAGCCCGGCGAAGCCGCGGTGGTCGCACACCACGACGGCGCATCCGGCGGCGATGGCTTCCTTCGCCGCGCGCGCCGTTGCCACCACGATGTCGTACGCCTGCAGGCGAAGAGGAAGATCATCGACGACCGTGCCGGCTCCCGGACCGACCTCGTCGAGGACGAGATCCGCGCGCGCCACCGCAGCGCGGACGAGGTCGAGGTGCTCGCTGCCCTTCGTCAGCACGAGCGCCCGCTCGGGCCGCTGCGGGAGAGGGCTTCGTAGGCGATACTGATCGAGATCGACCGCGTTGTGGAGCACCTCGACCCGCTCCTGCGGCGCGCCGTCGCGCACGAGGCGCTCGCGGCAGCTCTCGTCGACGGCGATGTACCGGCGGATGCGCGGCACCACCGGCGCGCGATCTTTCGGCGCGTCGAAATCGTGACACGAGAACAGCGCCGGCGTGTGCGGGAACGCCGCCAGCGCCATCACGGTCGTGACGTTGTGCTGGCCGTGAATGATGTCCGGCGTGCAGCCGACTTGGTTGAGCCGGTCGACAACGGCGATGCCGCTGCGCCGCAAACCGTCCGTGAGACCGCCGCCAATATACGGCGCGAACACGATCGGCCGATGGCCGCGTCGATTGAGGCCGCGCGCGATCTGATCGACGACAATCTCGGTGCCAGATCGGAACGCGAACGCGATGTTCGTGATGACAACCGTCAGTCGGTGACGCACGGATGCAAAAGGATACTATAGAGAGGCAGCTCCCATAACGCGAGACGCTTGTCACGGTACATGCCGCCGGTGTGCGTACATCGCTCGTCCACCACGGCCAGCGGCGGCGGAAAGGCGAACGGCGACGCCTGCAGGTCGAGCGGACGCCAGGCCCCGGTCGCGATGTCGTCGTTGGCGCCACGATCCACGAACGTCGTCGTGAGCAGATACCGCGAGCCGCTGCGCTGAAAGTTGCTCAGCGCTCGAACGACGTCGTGACAGGAGAAGTGCACCAGACAGTCTCGACACAGAATGACGTCGGCCCGCGGCAGCGCGTCTGCCGTGAGATCCGCGCAGACGAAGCGGCGGCCTGGCGCGGCCGCGCTGCGCTGAAGAGCGAGAACCATGTCCGGGACCACGTCCAGGCCGATGTACTCGTCGACCGCATCGGCCAGCGGACAGGCCCAGTTGAAGTCCCCACACGCGGCGTCGAGAAGCACGCGCGTGTCGAGCCGCTTCAGCAGGGCGACCAGATCATCGATGAAGTCAGCCGCGCGCGCGACGGTCGACCCCGGCCCCGACGCCGATTCGGCGCTCTCCCACGCGTTGTGCCGATAGATCCGGCCGAAAATCGCCTCCATCCGGCTCATCGGGTGACGGTCCCTACAATATCCGCAGCCCTCATCCGTCCACAACGGTAGGTGAAAGACGCGGCGAGTCACGCGCGGATGGCCCTCGAACAGGACCGGCGGAGAACCCGAGAACCGAGAACTCTGCAGCCTACCGGCGCGCGGCGGCCGCTGAAGTCGTCGGGGTCGCGGCACTGAGAGGCAGCCGCTGATAGGTGCCGCCGAGCGGCCCTTGATTGACGCCCGGCTTCGAGTAGTCGCAGACGCCGCTCGGAAAGATCTCCCGGAGCTGCTGCATCTCGCCGGCCGTGAACGTCACTTTGTAGTCCCTCGTGTCGATCGCCTTCAGCTGGCACTTCAGCACATCGTCCGCCAGCGTTGCGCCCGCGACGAGACGCGGCGTCGCGTGCGGTGGATACAGCGACGCGCACTTGCCGGTACCGTTGATCGTGAGCGGCTCCACAGTCTTCGTCCCGTCGGCGGTCCAGCAGGCGTCGGTGGCGGCCGCCGGCTTCGCGCGCACGACTTTGTCGATGGCGGGTGAATTGGACGCGTCCTTCGCGAGGGCATCGAGCCATTCGGTCATCGTGTCGATGGCGAGACCGGTCACCGTCGCGCCGAGATTCGCGGCGCCGTTGGGGTAAATCCAAATCACCTGGTTGTCGACGCGGCTGTTCGCCTTGCGCAGGCGCTCCCGGACGGTGAAGTCGCGGTCATAGGTGTGAATGTCGCCGAGCGGGTCGTTGTAGCTGCGATAGTGGAGAATCGGCAGCGAGCCAAGACTTCCGGCTCCCGAGTCGAGGCGTCCCGCGAGGTACGCCAACCGCACCGATTCAGGATCAGCGACCGTGCGCTCCGCGCGCAGATGGCCGTCGTTGTCGTAGCCGCCGATCTTCCGATTCAGGTCCAGGAATTCGGCGGGCGAAATCGCGCCGCTGTTCAGCGCCTTCAACCCGTACTGCACGCCGACGTTGTCGAGTGAGCGGCGCGCGAACCCGGTCTTCGGATCGCGGCCGAACGTCGCGACGTTCGTGTCCCACATCGTGCAGCGGGCGCCTTTCGGATTCTTCTCGGCGTCGTACACCAGCTCCTTCGGGATGCCGCAGCCCTGCCCGAAGTCGGCGACGATCACGTTGATGAAGCTGCGGTCCCAGCTCGCGCACGTGCCAGGCGTGTAGCCTTCGACCGCCGACTGCTTCTCCCTGGTCCACGTCGCCGCGTCGGTCTTGAAGTAGTTCATCAGCAGGCGGCAGTCGGTCACGCCCGGGCGCACGCTGATCGAGTCGGCGAACGTCAGGCTCGGCAGCAGCCCGTCGAGCAGCCCGGGAAAGTTCTGCGCGATCAGCAGCTGCTGAATCGATCCGCCCGATCCCCCGAACCCCATGGTCCATTTCGGAAGGCCGTAACGCTCGATGAAGTGCTCCTTGATCATCATCAACGCCTCGCCCGAGAGCGCGTCGTTGCAGTGCTGCTGCATCACGTTCTGCGTGGAAATCGCGTGCGCGAAGCCGCGCGAGATCGCCGCGTCGAAGATTCCGCCGAGCGCGGTGTTCTGTCCCTGGTTGTAGTTGGTCCCGCAGCCGCCGCCGAATGTCATCATCAGCGCGCGATTCCAGCCGCGCGGATCGTCGAGGATCGCGATGCGGTAGATGGCGCGGTTGATCGTCCCCGACTCGACGCGAACGATGTAGGGCACCGTGGCGCCGGTGTTCGTGGTGGTTTGCGCGACGTCGGCGGGGCGGGGCGCGCTCATGTCGAGCGGTTTGAACGACGCTGCGACGGCGCCGCGCCCGCGCGCCGCCGGCGGCTCGGTCGACTTGTAGAAGTATTCGACCTTGATCTTCGCCGAGCAGTCGGCGTCGAGCGGCTCCCCGAGGCCCGACTCCACGGTCTTGCAGATGAACGGCGTGAGGTGCTCACCCGACACGATGGGGCCCGTGATTGGATAGTTCGTCACGTCGAGTCGCGCCGTCTGCGATCCCGACTTTGCGGTGATCGCGTTGCGGCCGGGCTTCAGGCCGTCGACGAGTCCGGTGAGTGAATGCCGCTCGGCGTTCGGATGGAACACGGCGCTCACGTCGCGATCGTTCACCTTCACCGAGACGATCGGCGCGGCGCCAGGCCGCACGGCCACGCCGCGAATCTCCACGAGCGCGTCGCCGCCGCTCACCATGTCGGGCCGGCTCGA
>Ga0066903_100002322_pt1 | contig 14778 bp, 11 predicted proteins | sample PanSoiMetaGPlot1_FD_67491 | JGI IMG/M metagenome (GOLD analysis project Ga0066903, IMG submission 67491) | Tropical forest soil microbial communities from Panama analyzed to predict greenhouse gas emissions - Panama Soil - Plot 1 (version 2) | ecosystem: Environmental > Terrestrial > Soil >...
GTCTCCGGCATGTTCAGATGTGGAATGAAGGAATCGCCGCCGAACGCGTTGCCGGTGAACAGGAAGTTCATGTTCTGCAGGTGGCCGTCGAAGCTTGGCGTCATGTAGACGCCGTTGAGGACGCTGAAGCGATCCCGGAACGGCATGAGCGGCTTGATCAGCGGCGTGGAGAGGCTGTCCACGCCGTTGCGCCCGATCCAGGGCGACGGCTCCTGACCGAGATAGTTCTGGATCTTGCCCGCCTTGGTCATCGAGAGCGGACGCGCGTCGAACATGTAGGAGGAGTCCGCCCCTCCGTTGAGCACGATCATCAGGAAGAAGTGCGGCTCGTCGTGCAGCGTCGCAGCCTGCAGCAGGCCGGCGTTGGGTAGGAACAGCGTGCCGGCGCCGCCTAGGCTGAACTTCAGGAAACCGCGGCGCGAGGGGGTCATTGTTATCGATGCAGCAGGAAATAGGGGTTCATCGTAATCGCGAGTGTCATGGCGTCGATCGTCTCGGCCGCAGATCGCGTCGCGTAGGTCGTCAGAAAGAAATCGCGCCAAGCCACGTATTCGGATTCCGGCGCGTTGTATCCCATCACGCTGAACCAGAAATCCAAGAGGACGTTGTCCGCCTTCGCTTCGGCGGCCGGCCAGCGGCAGAGCGTTCGCAAGGTGTTCATGAACTGCGCATGGAATTGGAGCCGCGGCGTCTGGCAGGAACTGGCGACGCTCTTGGCAAAGCCAGAGAGGGCGACCCGCCAGATCACCATGCTTACCGAATTGGGCGAGCCGTTCTGGAACGTGTGCTCGTCCGCGAAGCGATACCAAGTGCCGAGCAGGTCATCGAGGTCGTCGGCCGGAACGAATTGATAGAGATTGAGGGACGTGCCGGGTGGGGCGAGGCGGGTCGACAGTTCGCGGGATATTGCGGCCCAGCCTTTGAACTGGGAATTCTGGGCCCAGCTTGCGCCCATGGGCAGAGCACAACCTAGCAGCAACGCCGATGCCAGAACGGTGCGGCGTGCGAATCCCCGGATGAATCTCACCTGCGACCCCCGAAGCAGCCCCTGCGCCGACCATGTGATGGCAAATGAGCACCTGTCAACGGGCGCGGTTGATCCGCATGGAGCACGGGGATGGCCGTCATGGCATAGGTGATACAAATTTCGTCAGTGCCTCAATGCGCGAGCTGCCGCTTCGTTCCCATAACATCGCATCATGACGGTGGAACGATGCCGTCGAGCAAGAAATATCGCCACCATAAATGAAGAGCGCCCTGGATGCGACAATCGGTCAGTGGTCGGATTGCAGCTTGGTCCGTGTATTGGAGTCATCCGTACAGGAGGCTCGCATGCAAGATCATCACACACGCGATGAGGTCGGGCCTCGGCCAGTGGCGCGAGCCACGTCGCCCTCGGCCAATCTCGCATTGTTGCTGATATCGCTGCTGTCGTCGCTGTTGGTGATCGAGATCGGCTACCGGTTCGTCGCCGGTCTGCCCGTTGTCAAATGGACCAATTGGCGGGTCGATGCAGTGTCGGCCAATCGTCTTGGCGAGCGCGCGGTCTTCGATCCGGTCATTGGCTGGTCCGTGAAACCCTGGACCGACATCGATGGTTTTGAGACGATCGATCACGGCATCCGCCGCAATTTCCAAGAGACCGTGGTGCGCACCGGCGCGGTGCTCGCGGTCGGCGATTCCTTCACTGAGGGCTGGGAGGTCGCCGATGCGGAAAGCTGGCCGGCTGTGCTCGAGCAGATGAGCGGCGTCCCGGTCGTCAACGCTGGTGTCGGCGGCTACGGCACGGACCAGATCATCATGCGGGCCGAGCAGCTCATTCCAATCGCCAAGCCCAAGGTCCTGATCGTCGGGTTTCTCGAGTCCGATATTGACCGGGCCGGGCACTCGGTATTCGGTGCCCCCAAGCCCTATTTCTCGATCGAGAATAACGAGCTGCGCTACCATCCGCCTGAGCCGCTTGAGCCGGTCGCAACAAGCGGCCTGTTATCGTCGATCGCTTACCGCCTGCGCGACGCTCTCGGCTATTCGGCGGCGGCCGATTTCCTGCTCGCCCGCCTCAGTCCGAACTATTGGTACAGCACTGGATCGGAGGTGCATTCCCGCAGAGCCGATATCGACGAGGCCGAGGTCACCTGCAGGTTGCTTCAGCGCCTGAAGGCGCAGACCGACAAGGAAGGGATTCGCACGCTCCTGTTCATGCAGTACTACGCCGGCGCCCTCTTCCAATCGGAGAAGCCGCGCAATGGCCAGCGCGTCCTGGCATGCGCGCAGCAGGCGGGCATTCGCGTGCTCGACCATTTCGCATCGCTTCGCGGCATGGTCGCGGTCAATCCCTACGCGATGAAGGAATACTACATTCACGGCGGGGACACCTACGGCCACATGTCGGCGAAGGGCAACCGGCATGCGGCGTATCTGTTATCGCTGGCTTTGCAGGACTGGCTCGCTGCGCTGCCGGGCGCACGTCAGACGACCGCGGCGCCTTCGACACCGTCGGTGCCGACCGACACCGCATCGGAATAGCGACCCCGAAGCGGACTTGTCAGGATCCGCCGGGTCACGCTCGACGCGGGCTTGCCGAAACGGGGGCCCACCTTTTCCGGATCGCGCTTCAAGACGCGGCTGCCTGCATTGGCTCGACTGGCGAAGCGGCGCGCGAGCTCATGCGCCAAGCGCCGCGCAGGAGGGCCACCAGCATCAGCAATCCACCGTAGAGCCACATCGATACGATCGTGCGCGCGACGACCTCTGCGGTGAAGCCCGGGTGCAGCGTCGGCATCAGAACCGGCAACGACGTGAGCGCGAGGCTTCCCCACATCAGCCAGCGTGTGGTCGCATCGTCAGGCAAGGGCAGAAGCCGGCCCAGGTAGAGCGACCATGGCAGCAGCAACAGCAGGTAGTAGTGTGTCCACGACACCGGGCTCGTCACCAGGGCCAGGTTGAGAATGAGCGCGAACTCGAGCACGTCGCGGGCGCTCAGAGTCCCGGTCACAGGCCGCAGCGGCTCAAGCCGCTCGGCGCGCCAGATCAGCCAAGACGCTCCGCCGAAAATTGCGGCGAACAGAACTGTTCGCACGATCTTGTAGGTGATCGGCAGGGGCAGCGGCGTCCACTCGCGCAGCAACTGATCGCCGGTTACGAACCGCAGCAGAAATCCGTCGATCGACTGTACGTTGAACGCAGGGATCGCTCCAAAGATGAACGGTTCGACGCAATAGCGATACCAGGCGATGTTGATGGCGAGGCCGAAATACCAAAGCGATAGTCCGCAAATGACCGCGATCATGGTGATGCCGCCGGCGACGACACGCCAGCGCCGCCGCAGCAGGAAATAGCCGCCATAGAGCAGGAGCGGCAGCTTGAAGATGGCGCAGAAGCCGAATACCAGGCCTGCTGTAAACAGCCACCCGGCGCGCCACAGCAGCAGCGCCACCACGAGCAGCAGCAGTAGGAAATGCGTGGTGTTGCCTTCGCGCAGGCTGTTCACCATGGGTCCGTTGACTATGAATATGAAGAACAGCAGCGCGGCATTCCAAGCATCGAGCCGGGTGATCCGCACCAGCAATGCCCAGGCCCCCAGCACTGCAGGGATGCCGAGCGCCAGGAATGTCCATGACGCCGCGAACTCGGTCTGGCGCCCGAGCGGTGCGAACAGCCAAGCCAGAATCGGGATGTTGACAAAGGTGAGTGCAGCGCCTTCCGCCGTCGACCACGGCGGACTGGGACCTCGGCTCAGGACCGCCTGCCCGGCCGGGTAGTAGGCCTTAAAGAAGTCGCTGAACAGCTCGCGCGGTTCAGAGAATTGCCACAACGCAAGGTGGATCGCGACGCCCGCGACACCGAACGCAAGCCAAATAATGGTGCGATTGGCGATCGGTCGCGCCGCCGGCACTGCAAGACCCATCCGCGCAGCCCGGGATTTCAGAACTGCCAGGCGACGAGAAATGCAGCGGCCATGGCGAAGCCCATGGCCAGGCTGACGTTGTCACGCAGCGCGAACCAGAGCGGATCGTCGTCGACTTCGTCGCGCCCGACCAGGAGCCAAAGTCGACCGAGCCAAAGGAACAGGATCGCCGGCAGGAACCAGAGGACGACCGGGCTGCGGTAGAAGGTCGCGCCGAAGGCTTCATGGATGAGGTAGAGGACCATGATGAGGACAGCCCCGGCAGCGGTCGAAAGCCCGAGCCCGAACAGCAACGGCGTATCCTTGGCCACATAGCCTCGGCCGTTGACGTGTTCGCGGCCGAGCGCACCGTTGCGGCCGACCTCGGTCTGTCGCTTCGCCAGCGACAGCGACGTGAAAATGAACATCGAGAATACCAGCAGCCATGGCGACGGCGTGACGACGGCCAACTGGATTCCGTAGACCAGGCGGAGCGTGAACAGCACCGCAAGCAGAAACACGTCGAAGATCGGCACACGCTTCAATCGCAGCGAATAGGCAAGCGTCAGCACCATGTAGACCAGCAACGTCCAGATCGCACCGCGATCGATGCTGATGGCGATGGCAAAGCTTAGGACGACGCCGAGCGGAACGACCATGCGCGCCACCGGCACTGGCAAGTCGCCGCGCGCCAACGGTCGCTCGCGTTTCGACCAATGCAGACGGTCGAATTTGAGATCCCAGAGATCGTTCGCCACATAGGTCGACGACGCCAAGACCCCGAGCGCGACGAATCCCAGCAGGCACGAGGTCCATGCCTCGATACTATCGCTTTTGCCGGCGAGGACGAGCGGCACGAAGATGAGCAGGTTCTTCGCCCACTGATGGAGTCGCAGCGACTCGACCAGGGCCAGCAAGATGCCTCGCCGAGCCAGGAAATTTTGTTCCAACCGGTTAATGCTACGCTCCCCTACTGGAAAAACTCGCGCTTTAGACATGACACAGGGGTCGACGCGCCCCGATTGCCTCGCGTCAGCAGTGAAAATCAACCGCGTCCTGAAGCTGTTTCCGTGCTGGCACGAAGGTAGCTTCAATACGCCGGTCGGGCAACCGTGGATGTTGTCGCCGCAACGACCCGATCAGTTCAGGCACCGGCGAAATATAGTTGAGGATGACGCAGAACTGATGACGCTCATCGCTCGCTCGGGTGTTGCGCCGGCGTCACATGCTTCGGTCCCGGGCGGGCCGTTGCGGCGCGTCGTGTCGTTGTGAGCGCGTCATGATGAACGCGCGTTAAGTTGGCGCCTCGGGCTCGCCGTGGTTGTCCCAACCGGGGAACCAGAACGGGTTGTCTACCTCGCAAGCGGATCGGGCCGAAGCTGGAATCTGACCACTTTTGGTCGCGTTCCTTTGCCGCCTTCGGTGTGGAATGGTGTCCGGTTGCCATAGGTGCTCCACAGCCCGCGCCCCTTCCAGCCGGCATTGGGATCGTCGATCCGGCCGTCGAGACCCTTGGCGAAGAAGCCCATCGGGTAAGGCACACGCAGCTGGATGAACTTGCCATCCACGAGCACGTGCAGCGAATCGGAGTTGTTGCCGGTGGCGATCGGCACGTCCTTGCCGAGGCCGAACGTGTCGTGCTGGTCCACGAATGTGTAGTAGCTCGCCTCGGCACTGCCTGTTTCGGGCTCGCCTACGCCGCGAAATTGCGGTCCCGGCAGGCGATAGAGCGTCCAGCCTTCGGGACAATGCTTGCCGGTCGCGGTTGGCCCATTGAGCGGGCCCTTGCATTTCCTTCGGTCGAAGCTCGCCATATGCCCGCTCGCGAGCGGAACCCAGACGACGCCTTGGGTATCGATGTCAAGGCCGCGCGGCGAGTAGCCCGGGAACGGCACTTCGTAGACCTCCGACAACGCGTGGTTCGGGTCGTCACCCGGATCGAGACGCACCACCATGCCCGGCAAGCCGAGCACTGATCCCCAGATGGTGCCGTCGAGCGGCGACGGTGCGATGCCGTAGAAGCCGGCGACGACGCGCTTGTCCTTCGTGGGATCGACCGGCTGATGGGCGTCGACATAGCCTTCGTCGCGTTTGCCGTTGCCGTTGGTGTCGATGACGATTGGCGTCCAGCCTTGCGATGCCGCCTCGTCGCCGGTCGCCTCGAACTTATCGAGGTCGAGCCAGCCGACCACGTCGCCGTTGCCGTTGCCGCCGACGCCGCTCGATGCCCAGAGTCTGTTCTTGCTGTCGAACTGCAGGTGATGCGTGCTGAAGCAGGTATCGACCAGCGTGAATTTGTTGGTCTTCGGATCGTACATCGAGAGCTGGCGCCCGGCCTTTTCGACCGGGAACAGCTTGGCGGACGGATGATCCGATCCCTTCCGGCAAAAGGCGGAAGTCTGCGGTCCGTGGATGCGCGAGGTAAACCAGGCGCGGCTCCTGTGATCGAGCATCGGATTGTGCGGCGAGGTCTGACTGTTCCAGATTTTTTCGTCGCCGTAGTAGGGCGAGGCGCCGAACATCGGATCATTGACCGAGGACGGCGTGCTCGGGTCGCGGACCGGCACCTTGATGTCCCACGCCTTATGGCTGACCGGATCGAGCACCGGTACGAGATCGGTGCTCCACTCGGGTGATCCATAGATCGGACCGTTGGCATTGACGGTCGGCCGGCGCCGGTCGGTTGCGATCTCATCGTGCAGATACATTTTCGGGCTGCCCCAGTCCCACACCGTCACAACGATGTTGCGTTCGACGCCCTGCGGCCGCTGCGGCTTTTCGAACGGCAGCTCGCCGGCTCCGATGCTGTCGGTCCAGTCGGCAAACAGCCTGAAGGCGCGCTGGGTGTCGAGCCGGCCCATGTTGCGGGCCATTTGCTCGCTTGCCTGTCCGGACTGCACGCGCCGCACCCAGGCCGAATAGGAGGAATCGAAGCTGCCCAGACTCTCGGGTATCGTGCGTGTCGCCTTGTTGCCGAGCTGATGGCAGCCGACGCAGCCGTCGGTTTTGAGGCCCGCGAGCCAATGCGACTGGCTGCGAAGCGCGACCGGCATGCCGTTGCCTTGCGGGCCGGTTCCGGGAAACTCGCTCTTGTCCGGGATCTTGAGCAGCGACCACCAGTAGATCGCCGGATAATATTGCGCGGCAGCGGCGTCATTGGGCGCGGCTGTGGCAGTGAGGTTGAGCGTCCGTCCCGGCTCGCTGTCGACCTTGGCGGAATCGACGAGGCCGTAGCCGCGCACCCAGACCTGATATCTGGCTTTCGGCAGGTCGGGCAGGACGTAGCGGCCCTGATCGTCGGTCACCACCATCTTGGCGAATTTGGTGCCGAGATCGTTGGTCTCGGCAATCACCCAGACGCCGGCCTCGGGACCTTTCGCGCCGGTGACCACCCCGCCAAGGTCGGACGTGCCGATGCTGATCCCGGGCACCTGGGCGTTGAGCTGCGCGGATGGGCCGGCGAGCGCCAGCGCGATCGCGATGGCCGCGACGCCGAGATACCAATGGCTGGTCCTACGCATGTTTCGCTCCTGTGGCTCCGTCCCATGATCGTTCCGGTTGCGTGGTGCCGGAACTTTTGCAGCCATCCTGCACAACGAAGGCCGGCGGCGCAACAACGTCAGGCGTGCCGCAGCGTTGCCGGGTCGGCGTCGGCGGGTTACGGTCTTCGCGATCAACGACAAGCGCGAGGAGGCCACGATGACCGAGACGCTCCACCGATCGGAGGACAATGCCGGCACTGCGCCGCGCGCCTCCGCCAATGTGCGCCATTTGAGCCGCATGGAGCTTCCCGGCGGCGGTCAGATCGTGATCCAGGGCCGATATGCCTTTGTCGGGCATCAGCATCGGCCCGACGGCACGACGATCCTCGACGTCTCCGACCCGCGCAAGCCCAAGATCGTCAGCAAGCTGATGACGTCGCATCCAATGTCGCACTCGCATAAGGTGCGGGTGGTCGGCGATATCATGCTGGTCAATTCCGAGCTCGAGCCGGGCGCGGGCCGGGTCCAGGATTATCCGGTCGGCGGCTTCCATATCTACGACGTCAAGGACAAGACCAATCCCAAGCTCATCACCTTCGTGAAGACCCACGGCAAGGGTACGCACCGTTTCGACGTCGATGACAACTATGCCTACATGTCTACCGAGATGGACGGCTTCGTCGGCAACATCCTGGTGGTCTACGACATCCGCAATCCGTCGAAGCCCGTCGAGGTCGCGCGCTGGTGGATGGAGAATCAGAATGCTGCTGCCGGCGATCCTCCGCATCCCAAGCGTACAGAACACCGCCTGCATCACGCCATGCGCAGCGGCAACGAGATGTATGCCGGCTGCTGGATGTCCGGGGTCTCGATCATCGATGTGAGCGACATCAGCAAGCCACGGACGCTGTCGCGCTACGAGTATGATCCGCCGTGCCCAGAGCCGACCCACACCTTCCTCAAGGTCCCATTCCCGATCGGCGGCAGGGGCATCGCGGTGTCGACCGAGGAGGAGCGCGGGCATCGCGGGTCCGACGCCGGCAAGCCGCATGCACCGCTGCGGACCTGGGACGTCACTGATCCGAAAGAGCCCAAGCTCCTGTTCAGCTATCATGTGCCCCATTCGGCCTCGCCCTATGACGGCAACAAGGTCCGGTTCGGGGCGCATCAGTTGCGCGAAAAGGTCGACAAGGATTGCCTGCTTTACGTCACGTGGTTCGGCGCCGGGCTGCGGATCATCGATATCGGCGACCCCGCGAACCCGAAGGAACGCGGCTATTTCATTCCGAAGCCCGGCGATGGGGTTGCGGCGCCACTCACCAACGACGTCTACAAGGACGAGCGCGGCCTGCTGTTCGTGACCGACAAGGAGCGCGGCATGGACGTGATCGAGTTCACCGGGTGAGCAGCAGGCCTTATGCGTTGCAAGCTCCTGGCGCTACCGCGTGCCGGCGGAATCCGACGGGAGCTTGGCCAGCGCGTCCACAAATCGCTGGCGCAAATTTTTCTCATAGGCCAGGACTTTTCCCTCGCGCCCGAGCGCGTCCATGATCGCCACCGCCTCCTGAAGCGCGGCACGCGCCTGCAGCGGATCGACCGTGCTGATGTTGTAGAGGGCGACGGCGAGGTCGGCTTGCCAGCCCGGGTTGGCAGGGTCGGAGGCACCAAGCCTGCGACGGATGTCCAGGCTTTCTCGGTAAGCCGCAAGCGCCGCGTCGCGGTCGTCCAGATCGAACTGAGTGTCGCCGAACTTGTGGAGAATCGCACCCAGGTCGCGCTGCGCCTGGGTATTGTCGGGGTCCGCCGCGGCAAGCTTGCGCCTGATCGCGAGGGCTTCCGCATAGGTGACCAGCGCAGCCTTTGGATCATCCGCGTCGAGCCGCACTTCGCCGATCTTCATCAGCGTGGCGCTCAGATCGCGCTGCCACTCCATGTTGCTCGGATCGGCGGCGGAAAGCTTGCGTCTGATCGCGAGGACCTCCTCGTAGGCCGTGAGCCCTCCCGCCATATCGTCCGTGTCGATCCGCGCATCTCCCACTTTTTCGAGGGTCTCGCCCAGCTCGCTCTGCCAGCCGGCATGGCTTGGATCGAGTGCGACGAGCTTGCGCAGAATCTCGAGGCTCTCCTCGTAGGCCTTGAGCGCGCCGGCCTTGTCGTCGAGTTCCGAGTGCGCCTGGCCCACATTGAGGAGACTCACCGTGAGTTGGCGTTGGCTTTCGGCATTGTTCGGATCGGCCGCAGCAAGGTCGCGGCGTATGGCAAGACATTCTTCGAAAACTTTGAGCGCCTCGGCCATCCGACCGGCGATGGCAAGCTCGCGGCCCATGCGGTCGAGGCTCGCCGCCAGGTTGCTCTGCCATTCGGTGTTGCCAGGGTCCGCGGCTGCCAGTTTGCGCCGGATTGCAAGGCCTTCCTCGTAAGCGGCGAGCGCGCCAGCCCGGTCGCCGACCGCGAGCCGTACGTCGCCGATCCGGTCGAGGCTCAGCGTCACATCGCGCCGCCATATCGGGTTGTCCGGATCAGCCGCGATCTGGGCACGCACGATGGCGAGACCATCCTCGTAGCTCGCCAGCGCCTGCGTGCGCGCACCGGCGGTAAGCTGCACCGCGGCAAGGCGCGTGAGGAACACATAAAGATCGCGTTGCAAGGATGCGTTGCCGACGTCGGCAGCAGCAAGCTTGCGCACGATGGCAAGCCCTTCCCAGGCCGCGGCCTCGGCCTGCGCCAAGTCTCCGATCCGCACAAAGGTCTCGGTGAATTCGCTCAGCATGGCCGCGCGGCTGCGCTGCAGTTGCGGGTCATCCGGTGCGGCCTGCGCGATCCGGTCCATCAAGGTGCGCGCGGCATCAAGGATCCTGCGCACGGTTTCAACGCGCATCCCCTGGACGTTGCGCAGATTCTGCGCGAGCTGGAACACAACGTCATCCGCCGCCTGCTTGGCGATGGCGAAGTTGTACTCAGCGTGGTCGCGTTGCTCTTGCGCGATCTGTCGTTGCAAGATCGCCACCTGCTCCGCGTCGCTGGCGGACTTCCACTCCCATCCAGCCGCACCCGCGAGGACGAACAGTGATCCGGCCGCGCTCCAGGCCCACGCCTGCGCGCGACGCTGCTCGCGCACCTCTTGCGACAGCAGGTCCTCCTTCGGCATGCCGCGAATGGCCGCGGCGAAATCGGCGGCGAGCTCGGTGAACTTCGCGTCGCGGGTGTCGGCGCGGTCACGATAGGCGCGCAGGTCCACCCATTTTGGCTCGCTCGCGAAGCGACCCTTGAGCACGACCGGCAGTGGCATGCCTTCGCGCCATGCAAGATCGCCGAAAGAATTGTCCCAGGCGAGGCTGCCGTCGGTTACCCCGATTAACAGTGTCTCGGCCGTCTTGCGCTCCAGCCAATAGGCCACTTCCTTGGCGACCCACGGTGAAGCCGCCGCCTCTGGCGACGCGAGCACGATCAGGAAGCGGGAACTTGCCAGCGCCTGCTCGATCGACGACCACAGGCCGGGCGTGGCCGAGAGCGAGGTGTCGTCGCGGAAGACCCGCAGCACGCGCCGCCTGAACAGGGGTTTGCCCAGCCGCTGGATCGCTGACTGCAACGCCGATGCGATCGGCTTATCCTTGGCGTGGCTGTACGAGATGAAAGCGTCGTATAGGGCCATGGCGAGGCTCCGGTGCGGTCGGCAAGTCACAAGCCGCGAGTCGTCTGCGCCACCACCAGCTCCAAGGCGGGTCCGCCCTGGTGGCGAAGGTTTGTCGCGGCAAATTTTGTTTTGGTTCAAAAGCTTGAAGTCGTGAATATCCGTTTTCGGGAGATTGCCGACCGGGCAGCGGTCCGCAGCCCGCGAAGAGACCCCGGATTTCTCCTTTTGGATCAATGGCCGGGTTCTGGATATCTTTAGGAACGGCGCTTGCTAGCCGCCTGCCACCGGGATCGCCGCCACCGCCGACCTCGGCAAGCCCTCGCTTGGCGAGTACACGCCCTAAACGCCCTGCAGCACGTACCACCACATCGGCAGGGTGAGGAACGAGAGCGTGATGCCGACGCCGACCAGCAAGGTGATGAGCGGGGGATTGAGGCCATGCTGGATCGCCACGATAGCGGCGCCGATCTGCGGTCCCATCGCGGATTCGAAGATGGTGATCTGCACGACGTCCCCGCGCGCACCCATGACTTTGACGTAGAGCAGCATCAGGATCAGCGGACCGAGGAGCAGCTTGAAGGCCAGGCCCATCGCCAGCGGCAGCTTGGTGCCGTTGAGCCGGTCCAGACGCAACTGGTATCCGACCGACACCAGCGCCAGCGGCACCAGGGTGTCGGCCAGGCGGCGGAATATCTGGTCCAACCATGCCGGATGTTCGAGCGGCAGCAACAGCAGCGCGGCGAGGAGCGCGATGAAGGGGGGAAAGGTCGCGATCCGTCTGGCGATGTCGCGGCTTGAGATGTTGCCCGACGAGTAAAGCGCGGCGACCGCAATGCCGACCGTGCTGAGCACCAGATAGGTCCCCAGCTGATCGATCAGGATGCCGACGGTGATGCCGCCCGCGCCATAGAAGGCTTCGATCATCGGCAGTCCCACAAAGGAGGTGTTGCCGAGCCCACCCGACAGCATCAGCCCTCCTGTGGTCTGCGGCGACAATCGCATGGTCTTGGCGATCGCCCAGAAGAAGAGGGCGCCGGCCGCAAACAGCAACCAGGGCATCGCCACGGCGTAGAGAAGGCCCGGGCCCAGCGCGACGCCGTGAACGTGCGTGAAGATGAGCGCGGGCAGCGAGACGTAGATGATGAACGTATTGAGGACGCCATGCGCGTTTTCCGGCAGGCGCCCGGTGGCACGCAGCGCCATGCCGATCAGCAGGCAGAGAAAGAGCAGGATGACGTTGCTCATGGCTTTGCTGTCCCAGGCTGCCTTTCATGCCGCCTTGCGCTGGTTGCGTCAGGCCTCCGCGGCGATGGTGAAGCGCACCATGGCCTGGCTGCGGGTCCGGTCGCTCATCTCCCGCCAAGCGCTCTCGGCCTCTTCGCGGCGCCCGAACGGTCCGAGCACGGATTGCGTGCCGTGCACCAGGCGATCGAACGTGAGAGACTCATATTGGCCGCCGACGACCCAATACTTGTGGGCAGTCGCCGATCCGTCGTTGGTCGTGTCGGGCATGCTGTGCTCCATTGTCGTCGTCGGTCGTCGATTCATTCCGCTGCTGTAAGATGGCGGGTGGCTGTGAACTGAGCGGCCTCGGTGGATCCCTGCATCGCCGTCGTTGAGGCGTCCGCACCGGAGACCGCGATGCTCACAAGGTCGAAGTAGCCGGTTCCGACCTCGCGCTGATGGCGGGTGGCGGAATAGCCATGAACCTCGGAGGCGAACTCGGCGCGCTGCAGCTGCGTATAGGCTGCCAAGCCGCGGTCCTTGTAGCCGCGCGCCAGCTCAAACATGCCGTGATTGAGGCTGTGGAAGCCCGCAAGGGTCACGAACTGGAATTTGTAGCCCATTGCGCCCAGCTCGCGCTGGAAGCGCGCGATGGCTGCGTCGTCAAGGTGAGCGCGCCAGTTGAAGGACGGCGAGCAGTTGTACGCGAGCAGCTTGCCGGGAAATTCGCGGTGGATCGCGGCTGCGAATTGGCCCGCCTCATCGAGGTTCGGGCGCGAGGTCTCCCACCACAGCAGATCGGCGTGACGCGCGAAGGAGAGGCCGCGCTTGATGCAATGCACGAGACCGGTCCCTGGACGCAGACGGTAGAAGCCCTCGGCCGTGCGCTCGCCGGTCAGGAACTCCTGGTCGCGCGGGTCCACATCCGAGGTGATCAGTCGCGCGCTTTCCGCATCGGTGCGGGCGATGATGAGGGACGGCACGCCGCACACGTCCGCCGCGAGCCGGGCTGCCGCGAGATTGCGCTCGTGCGCCGCGGTCGGGATCAGGACCTTGCCGCCCATGTGACCGCACTTTTTCTCCGACGCCAACTGATCTTCGAAATGAACGCCGGCGACGCCCGCTTCGATATAGGCCTTCATGATCTCGTGCGCGTTGAGCGGCCCGCCGAAGCCCGCCTCGGCATCGGCGACGATCGGAGCGAGCCAATGATGGCGCGCGCCGCCTTCGGCGTGTTCGATCTGATCGGCCCGGCACAGCGCCTTGTTGATGCGCCGGCAGAGATCGGGCCCGGCATTGGAGGGATAGAGGCTCTGGTCGGGATACATGCTGGCGGCGTTGCCGTCGGCAGCGACCTGCCAGCCCGACAGGTAGATGGCCTTGAGACCGGCCTTGACCATCTGCATCGCCTGATTGCCGGACATGGCGCCGAGGGCCGCGACGTAGGGTTCGTTGTGCAGAAGCTGCCAGAGCCGATTGGCGCCGATCTCCGCCAGTGTGTGCACGACCCGGAGCGAGCCGCGCAGCCGCAGCACATCGTCCGGACCATAGGGCCGATGGATTTCGGCGAACCGCCCTGTCGGCGCGGATGGAACGAGATCGTCGAACGTCAACATGGCATCTCTCGCAGCGTGGTCATGGCGGTGTTGTGTCTTTGTGCGGACCTTGCGCCTGCACGCAGGGAGGGTAAATCAGCCGGACGTATCGCCACCGGATCGGCCGGACAGCGCGGAACTGTCGCTGTCATGCGCGGATTTGCGGCAGCTTCGGCGCGCGCAAAGGCACTGCGCGGGTCCTCATACTCACGTATCGGCCGACCGCCGTTGGCGAACAGCGCTGTGGCCAATTCGCCGACTGTGATTGGCCCAGCATGGGTCGCTTGGTACCTGTCGCCGGTCCGAGAAGACTTGCGTGCTCTGCTCGTGAGCGACGGCACAGTCTTCACCAATGGGCGCGAACGGCTAGCCGCGCTAGGGGCCCGGTACGGCGTGCCAACTAGCTGCGAATATCATGAGTTCGTGGCGGCCGGAGGCCTGCTTAGCTATGACGCGAGTCGTACCGACGAGTATCGCCAAGTGGGCACGCATGCCGGCCGTATCCTCAAAGGCGAGAACCCTGCCGAGATGCCTGTCATTCAAACCACTAGGTTCGAGTTGGCGATCAACCTCAAGACTGCTAAGGCGCTCGGCCTCGAAGCGCCGCCGACGCTGCTCGCCATCGCCGATGAGGTGATCGAGTAACCGTGCAAGCGCGCAGATCGTTTTGCTGCGGTGCATGAGTCCGCAGTTGGCCCCATCTCGTCATTTCGCGGCAACGCAGTATTTCGGTCGCTTTCGGGGCCAAGCGGACATCAACCGGCAAGCCAAACCGGCTGGATCGGTCGAAAATGACCCAGGCTGTCGAAAAAGTCACCGCAAAAGGACTGTGGAATCAGAAATTGAAACGAACGAATCCGGGCAGGTCGATTCTTGAATCAAGATTTCGCGTTTGCTCTTGATCTAGAAACAATGTTGCTTGCCCGACCCCGCGAAAATCCTTTTTCGACAGCATCG
>Ga0066903_100002323_pt1 | contig 14776 bp, 11 predicted proteins | sample PanSoiMetaGPlot1_FD_67491 | JGI IMG/M metagenome (GOLD analysis project Ga0066903, IMG submission 67491) | Tropical forest soil microbial communities from Panama analyzed to predict greenhouse gas emissions - Panama Soil - Plot 1 (version 2) | ecosystem: Environmental > Terrestrial > Soil >...
TCGCGCCGGAGGCGGATGGTGAGTTCGGCCATGTATGGATCTCGATAGTAGACCTCACGCTCCGCGTGAGGAACGCCTCACGCGGAGCGTGAGGCCTACTATGCCTGCTCCTTGCGGAACTCCGCGATGATCTCCGCGATCCGCTCCTTCTCGATCGACTTGTGTTCCAGCACCTCGTCGCGCAGCTTCTCGAGGCGCACGCGGTGCGTTTTCAGAATGTCCGCCGCGCGCTTCTGGGCGTCGTTGAGCAGGGCCTGGATCTGCTTGTCCACCGCCTCGGCCTGTGCCCCGGAGAGGATTTCGCGTTCCCCCTTGTCGTCGCGGTAGACGCGCATGCCGGTGGACGGGCCGCCCATGCCAAAAAGTTCGACCATCCCCTGGGCGATCCGCGTGGCGTTGCCGAGGTCGCTTCGCGGGCCGCCACCGGCCCCCGTGGTCACGTCCCCGATCAGCAGCCGCTCCGCCTCGATACCCCCCATCGACACGCACAGCATGTCGAGGAACCGCTGACGCGTCCAGCCGAGCCGCATCGTCTTGTCCTTCTCGAACCGTACGTAACCGCCGGCCCACGGGACGTCGCTCTTGATCGTGATCCGCTCCGGCCGCGGATACTCCGGACAGGCAAAGGCGACGACCAGGTGGCCGGCCTCGTGGACCGCGACGAGCCCTTCCTCCTTCTCCGTCAGGTCGATCCGGTCTTCGTATTCAATGAGGGCGCGTTCGAGATCCGCGGGGCGCGTTTCGTCAGTCCGGTCCTCGCGCAGCCGGATGCGCGAAACCGCCCGGCACATCGCCTGGATGTGGTCGCCGCTGAACGGCGTTCCCTGCGGCGTGATGTACGATTCGCCTGTTCGATCGACGGCGTAGTCGAGGGCCTTGGCGGAGAACCTGAGGCCCATCTTCTGGTCGTAGATCTTGAGGATCTCGCGGCGGTCGTCGTCTTCCGGGTAGGGAATGTGGAGGTGGAATTCGAACCGGCCCGGGCGTAAGAGGGCTGGATCGAGGCTTTCGACATAGTTCGTCGTCCCGACCACGAAGACGAGTTCTTCCTTGTGGAACCCGTCCATTTCGGTCAAGAGTTGATTGACCATCGAGTGCTCGACCCCGGAGCCGGTGTAGGTTCCGCGAGCCGTGGCGAAGGAGTCGAGTTCGTCGAAGACGATGATCGCGGGAGCTGATTGGCGGGCCTTGTAGAAGATTTGACGCAGGTTCTCTTCCGACTCGCCGACCCACTTCGACTTCAGCTCCGGGCCGGAAACGATGGTGATCGCGGCGCCGATCGAGGTGGCGATCGCCTTGGCAAAGAACGTCTTGCCTGTGCCGGGCGGTCCCCAGAGGATCATCCCGCGAGGGATCAGGTCTTCCATTCGCCGGACTTCTTCCTCGAATGTCGAGCGGTCGCGGCGGCCGAGGATGTCGAGGATCTCCTGCTTGATTTGCTTCTTGACCTTGGCGTAGCCGCCGATGTCGCGTTCGAAATCGACGTCCGGGATCTCCATCGTCCCGGTGAGCGTCGCCTGGCGGAGCTGCCGGTACGCGAGCTTCGGATCGGCTGGGTAGTCTTCGCCTTCGAGCGTGCTCAAGAGCTTCCGCAACCGGACCGCGTTGACGCCGGAGACGTATTTGTAAAGCCCCCACGGGTTGAACTGGCGACCGAACTTGCGGCTCTCGCGCTGGGTAATCAGGTGCCTGAGCCGGTCGCGGCTGGTGCCGAGGAGGGCCGTGCGGTGCGGGAAGAGGCTCTCGATGACTTTCGGGAGCGGGAACGACGGATCTTTGAACCCGAGGAACATGATCGTCGGATTCTCGTAGAGCAAAACGATGACTTCGCGCGCCTCGCTGGTCAGGCCCCCCGTGCTCGTGGTGAGAAGGTCGAGGTGCGGGAGAACCAGAACCGTTTTGACTGGCTTGCCTTGCTTATCGACCTGCTCCGTCGATCCGCGGACCGCGTCGCGGAGCTGGTTGACCATGGTCCCCATGATCCCGACGGGGACGGGGCCTTGCTGATCGTCCTTTCGCGGCCGCCCGTCGAGATAGCGGCAGACCGTGCCGAGTTCTTTGAGCCGCGAGCGGAGGTTGAGGAAGGCGAACGGCGCGAGTTCCTTGTCGCATTCGATGAGCGTGGGCAGCCCGCGCCCGAGCCGCTCGACGACTTCGGCGAGTTCCTTGGAGTAAGCGGCCTCGACGGCCTGCTCGAGCGTGAGTTCGGCCGGAAGATCGCGCTCGGTCAGTGAAAGCGCTGACGAGCGCGCACCGGCTGCGCTCGTCGCTGATTGAGTCGGGTCTCCCTGTTTTTGTGCGCCAGTCATTCCATCAGGATACAGCAACAAATCCCTGTTCCCAAGCCAGGCTCTTCGAGTTCGCCTCGGTGTTTTACCTCGAACGAAAAGGCAATTTGCACTTACGGCGCCGACCCCGGGCGACCTTCCAACCCGGTTGGATCGGCCGACAACAATGACTCGTGAAGCATGAACACGTCGCCGTCGTCCACGCCCGGGTCGTCGAGCATATACAGCAGCGAGAACACGGCGTCATAGACCGCAGTCCGCACAACCAAACTCAAATCCCGCCGGTCAGCGCCTGTCGAACGCAATCGGTGGAGGGCAGCGCCGGCATCCGCGAATGACGCTTTTGGGTTATTCCGCGCCTGTGCGATACAGTTGTCGATCCAATCTCCGGACATGGGTGCGTTAATCACGTCCGTCCAGACTTTTCGCAAGAACTCATCGCGTGTCGGCAAGGAATGTCTCCTCCTTCGGCGCCGGCGTGACACTACACCTCAACTTTAATCGTCAACGACCCCGCCTCTGGGTCTTCGGACATCTCCTTGATCTGACCAAGCTGGGCCGCCTTTTGCTTCAGAGCCTCGCGAGTCACCGCGTTAACCGCGTCGTTCAGATCCTTGCGGACGTCCCCCATCACTTTTTCGAGCTGTTCGGTCGCCTCGCCTTGCAGGCGTTCCTGATGTCGTTGCGAGCGGCGTTCCAGCTCGGCTTTCGCCTGTTCGGAGAGCTGCTGACGAACTTGCTGGCCGCGGGGGCCGACGTCGTCGTAGCCCCAGCCTTCCTTCTCCGTTTCCAGCTTGACCCTCTCTTCTTTCTCCGCCCGGACGCTCACCTTGCCCGATTCGGGATCCACGGTCACGGTGACCTCGTCCTTGGTGCGGACGAGTTCGCCGTCCTTCTCTTCGAACCCGCGGGCCTTGAGTTCTTTCGAAAGCAACTCGGCCATCTGGTCGCCGGGGAGGATTTCGAGCACTTCCAGGTCGGCGCACACCTCGTCCGAGGCCGTGAGGTCCTGGGTAACGCTTTCCCTGACGCGAATGCGGTACGCACGACTCATTTCAAGTCTCCGGTTGAGTCACTCCCGCGACCCCAGTCGTCGGCGAATGCGGGAGGGCCGACACGCGGAGGCCGAAGCGAAGCGAGGTCGCGTGTTGGCCCTCCCGCATTCGCCCTCGCGGCGGTGGCTCGCTGCGCTTCGGCCTCCGCCGCTTCGGGCTCACAACTGACCCCTAACCCATCCTCAACGGCTCCAACTGCTGCAACACCCGGTCCGCTCGATCGGCGACGGTCGAGAATTCGAACCTCTCCCACTCGCTGAGCCAGAACTTGCTGGCCGCATATTCCTCGTCCATGTATCCGCTCTGGCGAGCCTGGCGCTCCCAGCCGCGAAGTCGACCAGCTTGACGCAGAACCGCCAGAGCATTCCGCTGCGCTTCCAGCCGATCGGACAACCGCTGCGGGCCGGTGCCTTGCAGGCCCCCCGTCCAGAACGTCGGGGCCATGTCTGGCGTCGCGAGAACGCGGCTCATCACAGCTAACAGGAACCGCACCAGGTCGCGCCGGCCCGCGGCGTTCACGGCTTGCGTGAACGCGTCCATGACGCGCACTTGGGCCAGACCCTGCTGGCTCAAGAGCGACCAGTCGCCAATCTGGCCCTTCGTCCGCTCGATCTCCAGCCAGCGGTGTTCCAGAACAGGTTGAAGGGCTTCCAGGATCAGGCTGCCGGGCTCCGTCATCCAGACGTCGAACGACGGGACCGAGCCATGCGCCTCGCCCGCGAAGTCGTTCGGGTGCGCCAGCCAGATGAGCGCGTTCTCGGTGAACACCGGCGACGATCGCAGCGCCGCGGCCAGGTCCGCATCCGACCGCATCGCCTCGTAGGCGAGGAAGAACAACAGCCGGTCCGCGATCGTGAGGTTCCTGTCGTCCGTTCGCCAGATTGGACGTTCTTCCTTGGGGCGGCTGGCCGTGATCCAGATCAGAAAATCGAGCGCGTGCTTGGAGAACGACAGTGTCAACCGCTCGACCGGCGACCGCTCCCACAATCGGCCGAATTTCGGCAAGCCCTCGCGCAAAAACCGATCCCGCTTCCAGGCCCCGGCACGCACGAGGTAGAGAACACACCCCTTGGCGAGCGAATCGCGGACCAGGTGAACCGCATCGGCGCTCAAGCATTTCGGGCGATCAATTCTGTCGTGAACGAGGCGGGCCGCCTGTTCCGCGGGCACCTGCTTGAGGAAAAAGCGGAGAATGTGCAGCAGGTTCGCCTCGAACCGGGAAACGGCCTTCGGCGGCGGCGTGCTGTCACTCATGCTTTCCCAGGGCCAGGTGTTTCTTGGGCCGCTTCCACAATTCTACCGCCTGCTTCGCGGGGAAACCATTTACCGAGACCTCGGCGCCGCGGACGCGGATCTCGAGCGTGTTGCGTTCACGCCAGCACGGGTCGTCGGCGCGGTAGCGGTCGGAGAGGAAGTGGATTCGCTGGTTGGTCGAGCCGATCCAGCGCCGCGTCGTATCCGGCAGCTCGCGAACGTAGGGGCCATCCACCAGAATGTCAGTGTGGCCGAGCAGCAGGTCCACGTCGGGGTCGCGAATGGCCCGTGCCTGTTCGATCGTGTAGCCGGTGAAGACCATCACGGTCAATCCGCGATCGCGAACGGCAACTGCGAGATCCGCGGCCGCGGCCGCGTGCGCCAGCGGCTCGCCTCCGAGCAGTGTGATCCCTTCGATCCCCTCCTCGCGGGCTGCGTCCACTTGATCAAGGAGATTAGCAAGCCTCAGCGATTCGCCGCCCTCAAATGGAAGGAACTCTGGGTTGCAACAACCCGGACAGCGGAGCGGGCACCCCTGAAACCAGAGCGCGAACCGCCGGCCGGGGCCTTCGGCCTCGGTGCACGGGACGATTTGCGCGACTTGGAGGGTGGATTCAGGCATCCAGGACCTTTCGGCAGGTCCGTCCATTATAGCGCGCGATTGAACACTAGCCCGGGGGATCCCTCATCCCCTTCGATCACGATATGCCGGTCAAGGTATATCCGGATTACCGCAGCATTGGTGATGAGATGCCGTGTCACTTGCGAGACGCGGTACTCAGATTCGCCGTCAATGAAAGAGAGAGGAAGAAGGAGTTGATCGGCACTGTGCGGGTCTACGGGCATGCCGGACTCTCGGAACGGCAACGCTTCATTGACCGCATCGTCGGCGACCGCTTCGGCCGGCTTCCCGCGAGCGCCGAGGCCGAAGAAAAGTGATGGGACGGCGCCCGGAACGGTGATCGCCAACATGCACCCCGGACCGCCCGGCCACTCTTCGTAACTCACCTCCGGTTCGATCCCAGCGTCTCGCAATCGCACGATCGCGCGCCGGGCTTGTCGCTTCGCGACATGTTCGGGAAGCCCGGCCGTCATGCTGAGCACAGTCGCTGACATTTGGCTCGCGGCGGCAGTCAGGGTCAGTGGCTTTCGCGTCGTCCACGGCTCGATGCGCACCACCAGCCGCCCGCCGCCACGCGGGTAGAAGCCGGGACGTTCCATCTCGAGCGTGACGTTCAAGCCGAGCTTCGTCATGTAGGCCCGCCAGGTGGTTTGCAGAAAGTGGTAGCATGGCGCCTTGTCGTTATGCGTCCCGCCTTCCAGGACCACGGTGGTTGGACCGCCGGACAGCGCGAGCGGCAGGTAGACCGTGTGCAGGACAAGCGCCGTCGAGCCCGCGGTGCCGATGTTGAAGTGGTAATCCCCCGGCGTCACTGGCCCGGGCTCAAACGTGAACTGATTCGAACCGACCGCATCGCCGGCGACTTTTGCTCGCCCAATCTTTGCCGCGGCGCGGACGGAGGCGAGGTGCTGCGGTCGGAGCCCGGGCTTGGGCAATCGATTGGCGCGGACCTTGCGCATCCGGAACGGCTTCCCGGTCAAGAGCGACAGGGCAAGAGCGGAGCGGACAATCTGCCCGCCGCCTTCGCCGTAGGAGCCGTCGATGTCGATCATGAGCTTTCAGCTTTCAGCGGTCAGCAATCCCTGTTTGGCTGACCGCTGAATGCTGACAGCTTAATGCTAGATAGGGTTCACGGCTGCGAGCCGCGAGCGAGGCTGGCTTGCGATGCGAGCGGCGGGGCGCAGCGCTTGTCGCTGCTCGTTAGAAGAGTTGTCGCGTCGCGGTTCGGCTTCGACCGCCCGGCACGCAGGACGAGGAGCCGCTGCACAGGCCGCTCGTCTCGCTCGGCCGTCAGGAGCGCATGGCCGAATCTGCCTTCCCAGTACGAATCGGTGCCGATCACCAGGTACTCGGACGGCGAGAATGTGATTTCGAAGGCAGCACCGGGGAACGTTTCGGTGGCCTGTTCGCGGTCGGCCGGGTCGGTCGGCAGGAGCCTGGCCTGGTCGCGGTAGCGGGCCCGCGGGACGAAGCGGACTTGCACCTTGCCATCGGCCGCGTCGCGGAGCGTGATGTCGAAGCCGAGCGCGACCAGGTCGCGGGCGAACTTAGCTGAGCGGCCGTCCGCGGTCGGAATTGAGAATTCGGCTCGAGCCAGCGGATCGCTCAGCATGAGTGGGGCGGGCTTGTCGAGCGGAAATGTCCGGTGCCGGTGTCCGCGATCGGTCCGAGGGTCTTCGATCAGTTTGCGAAGTGGTCCGGGCGCAGATTCGCTGGCAATGCCGACGCGGAGGCCGGCTTCTTCCAACATGATCCGGGTTTCGAACGGCAGGATCTGCTCGTCGATCCGGTCCCAGACTCGGCGGTTGATTTCCTCACCGCCGGCCGTGCGTTCGATGAGGACGTATTCGATCGAGGCCGCGTCTTCGGCCATCGGGGGCTTGAGGAGCGGGATGCGGTTCATCCACCGCGGCCGGTCGTCGTCGTGGAGACAACCCGCGAGGGCGACGGGCAGCAATACGCAAATCACGCGCGCGAGGCGCATCGAGGACGTCCTTGTCCCGAACAAGCCGGAATTGTGTCGCGAAGTGGTGCCAAATACCGAAACCGGCTCGCGTGGTCAAGCGCCCAATTTGCCGGATTGACACGTCAACGAACCATTAGGTCCGATCACGGTCGAGCCTCGACCACCACAAACCGTGCCGCCTCTCTGGTCGGCGCCACTTCCACCGGCTGATAGGGAAGGACGTACCGGAAGATGAAAACGACATGACACGCGGTGCCCATGATGTCGCAGAAGTGCAAAAGCTCGTGCGATCGCACCACTCCCGGAATCAGGATCGGCCACTTGGCCAGTTCGATTGCGGCGCCGACGGTGTAGAATGCCGCCCCCGCCATCGCCCAGGAAATCCCCCGCCATCCCGTGGCGCGCCAATAGTGCCAAATCCCCACGGTCCCCAACCAGCCAAGTCCCAGATAGGTCCCGACCAGGACCGCGTGGTCCGGCTTTGGCAGGAGCCAGAGGGCCATAATCCCGATCGTGGCGAGTGTCCATTGCCCGACGAGAAGGATCGCTCGGAACCGTCCGCGGAGCAAGATGGCCATCATTGGCGTGCAACTTCCCGCGATCATGAGATAGATGGCGCTCATGTCCAGGCGCTGGTAGAAGCGCAGCTCGTCCGGTGGCAGGCGCAGGGCGTGATAGAGCCCACTCGACCCGTAGAGAAACGTCATGCACGTCCCAAATACCAGGACAGTGATGCGGCGGGTGCGGTCGCGGCCCGCGAAGCGCACGAGAAAGAGCGTCGCGACCAACGCGAGCGCAGCGGCGACGAAATGTGATGCCGACGAAACGGGTTCGCGGAGGACGTCCAAAGCCTGCTCCGTGCGGTGAATCCCAAGGCGAATCGGCATCCGCAGCCGCGGAATCTAAAGATATGGACGGGCCAGTCGCGGTTACCGCGAAAACGCCTTCCATCTACAATGAAGGTTCCGAAGGGCCTCGCGCGGAGCGCGAGGCCTACTTTCCCCGAGATTTCTCGTCATGTGGCCCGCACTGGTTCCGAAGGTCGAACGTTACCGCGAGTTGGAACGGCTCCTCGTGGACCCGGATGTGGTCACGGAGCCGTCGCGTTACGGCCCGCTCGCCAAGGAACACGCCTCGCTCGGAAAGCTGGTCAAGCCGTACCTGGAATTCGAACAGGTCAGCGAAAGCCTGCGTCAAGCCGAGGCGCTCGTGGCTGTGGAAGCCGACTCAGAGATGCGCGCCTATGCCGAGGAAGAGGTCAAGAGCCTCCGCCAACGGCGCGACGAGTTGAAGACCCGGGTGGAAGACTTGCTCCTCGTCGATCCGGCCGAAGACTTCGACAGTTTGATCGTCGAAATCCGGGCCGGGACCGGCGGGGATGAAGCCGCGCTCTTCGCCGGCGACCTTTACGACATGTACACGCGCTACGCCCGGGCGCAGGGGTGGAGCGTCGAAGGGATCGAGTTCAGCCCGGGCGAAGCGGGCGGCTTCAAGGAAATCGTCTTCAGCGTCTCCGGCGATGGCGTCTTCCAACAACTCCGGTACGAATCGGGTGGCCATCGCGTGCAGCGCGTGCCGAAGACGGAGACGCAGGGGCGTATCCACACCTCAGCGGCCACCGTAGCGGTCCTGCCGGAACCGGACGAAGTTCAGGTGTCGATCAATCCGGGCGACATCGAGTGGGAGCGGATGCGGGCCGGCGGGGCCGGCGGGCAGCACGTCAACAAGACCGAGTCGGCCGTCCGCATCTGGTACAAGAAGGGCACGCCCGACGAGATGGAAGTGAAGTGCCAGGACGAGCGCAGCCAGAACAAGAACTACGAACGGGCGATGCGCATCCTGCGCAGCCGGCTCTTCGAGCGGCAGCAGGAGAAGTTGCACCGCGAACGGGCGGAGGCCCGCAAGGGGCTCATCGGCTCGGGTGGCCGGAACGATCGAATCCGCACTTACAACTTCCCGCAGAATCGCGTAACCGACCATCGCATCAATCTGACGATGCACTCGCTCGACTCGGTCGTCGCGGGGGACATGGGGGAACTGGTTCAGGCGCTGCGCGAGTTTGATAAGAAGCAGCGACTAGGACAGGCATGATGCGGGCGAGCGTCGCATCATCGATTCCCGTACTGCTTTTCGTAGTACTTCAGATACTCCCCCGACCGGACCTGGTTCACCCACGATTGATTCGCCTGATACCAGGCGATCGTCTCGCTCAAACCGTCGGCGAAAGTCACTTTCGGCACCCAGGCCAGTTCTCGCTCGGCCTTCGAGCAATCAATCGCATAGCGCCGGTCGTGGCCCAGGCGATCCTGCACGTGCTTGATGAGCGTTCGCGGTTTGCCGAGCAGTTCCAGAAGCGTGTACGTCAGGTGGAGGTTCGGCATCTCGCAGCGGCCGCCGAAGTTGTAGACCTCCCCCGCCCTCCCCTTCCGGCAGGCCACTTCCACTCCGCGAGCGTGATCCATGACGTGGATCCAGTCGCGAATCTGCATGCCGTCACCGTAGACCGGCACTTGCTGATCGCTCATCAGGTTGGTGATGAAGAGGGGGATGATTTTTTCCGGGAACTGGTATGGGCCGTAGTTGTTCGAACACCGAGTGATGACCGCGTCCATGCCGAAGGTGTGGGCGTAGGCGAGCACGAGCATGTCAGCCGCGGCCTTGCTGGCGGAGTACGGGCTGCTTGGCGCGAGCGGCGTCGTCTCGGTGAAGAACCCGGTCGGACCGAGCGAGCCGTACACCTCATCGGTCGAGACCTGAACGAAGCGCTTCACCTTCTTGCCCCGGGCAGCATCCAGCAGGACTTGCGTTCCCAGTACATTGGTCCGAACGAACGGCCCGCTGTCGAGGATGCTGCGGTCGACGTGACTTTCCGCAGCGAAGTTGATGACCGCGTCAGTCCCCTCGGCCAGTGCATTGGAGACCGCGGCCCGGTCGGTGATATCGCCTTTGACGAAGCGGTAACGGGGATCTTCCGCGACGTCGGCCAGGTTGGCGAGGTTGCCCGCGTAGGTGAGGGCATCGAAGTTGACGATGCGCACCGCCGGATCGGACTGAAGTAAGTGGCGGACAAAGTTGCTGCCGATAAAGCCGCAACCGCCGGTGACGAAGAGAGTTGGCATGGGCTGCCCCTGGTTGGCGTCGTGCCTGGCTTAGGACCAGTTGGTCCCGTGGGCTTGGTTCCTATCCCGCTTTCTTCGTTGCGGCTTCGATCTGCGCCACCATCTCCGGCGGCACCGGCCGGGTCCCCTTGCACTTCGTCTTGGCCCACGTCGTGCAGCCCAGGAAGTAGCGCCCGCGGGCCGAGGCCAGCTTCATCGGCGAACCGCACTCGGGGCAGAGTTCTTTCACCTCCACCGCGGGCAGCTCTTTCTTGGGCGGCGGAGCCGGGAGACGATCCTTGAACTTCTCTTTCAGCTCCGCCGGGAGCGACTTGGCGTTCCGGCACTTCGGGTAACCGCTGCAGGAGAGGAACGGGCCCCGCCAACTCTTCCGGACCACCATCTTGGAACCGCACTTCTCGCAGTTCATGCCGGTTTCAATCGGCGGCAGCGGCCGCTCGCCGGTCTTGTCCGCCTCCAGCGTCGTCTTGCACTCCTTGTCCACGCACGTAAAGTACGGTCCCGTTTTGCCGAGCCGCCAGAGCAGTGTCTTGCCGCACGTCGGGCAGGAGTACTCGGTCGGCCGGCAAGTGACGATGATCTTGCCGTCCTCGCCCAGGTTGGCGATCGTGTTGCACCCCGTCCCGTCCGGCTTGTACTGGGTGCAGCTCAAGAACGTCCCCCACCGACTCGAGCGGGCAACCATCGGGGATGTGCAAGTCGGGCACTGGACGTTGAGCGCGCTCAGGTCCTGCTCCCCCTCGCGCGGTTTGATGTAGCTGCACGGGTTCTCCTTGTCGCGCCAGCCGGAGCAGCCGACGAATGTCCCCTTGCGCTTGGAGCTATACATCTCGACGAGCGGTCGGCCGCATTTCGGGCATGGCTCGCCGGTCTCGCGGCCCTTGACTTTCTCCAACTCCACGTCGGCCTTTGTCAGGTCCTCAGAGAACCGGCCCCAGAATTCGTTGAGCACGTCCTCCAGCTTCATCTTCCCGTTGGCGATGTCGTCCAACTCCTCCTCGAAGTGCGAGGTGAACTTGAGGTCCATCTCGTTCGGGAAGCCTTTTACGAGCAGGTCCGTGACCGTTTTGCCCAACTCGGTCGCCGTGAATCGTCGTTGCTCGACCTCAACGTACCCCTTCTTGGTGATGGTCGAAAGGATGGTCGCGTAGGTGCTCGGGCGGCCGATCCCTTCCTTCTCCAGCGTCTTGACCAGCGACGCTTCGTTGTATCGCGGCGGCGGCTGGGTGAAGTGCTGGCTGCCGCTCAGGCCAAGTTTGTCCAGCGCCTGCCCCGCGGCCAGTGGCGGGAGCGTGACGTCTTCCTGTTTGCCCGCTGGCCAGACCTTGCGGTAGCCGTCGAATTTCTCGATCTGCCCCTTGGCCTTGAACAGTCCCTGGTTGGCCTGGATCTCGACATTGGTGACCGCGACCACCGCCGGCGTCATCTGGCTGGCGACGAAACGGTTGTAGATCATCGTGTACAGCCGGTGCTGGTCGTGATCCAGGAAGGGCTGCACGCGCTCCGGCGTATTGGTCAGGTCGGTGGGCCGGATCGCTTCGTGGGCTTCCTGGGCGCTCTTGCCGGACTTGTAGAAGTTTGCTTTCTCCGGCAGGTAGCGCGGGCCGTACCTGTTGTCGATGTGCGCCCGGACCATCGCCAACGCGTCGTTGGAGACGCGGGTGCTGTCCGTTCGCATGTACGTAATCAGGGCCACCTGTCCTTCCGACCCGAGGTGCACGCCTTCGTAGAGGCGCTGGGCGTTCTGCATCGCCCGCTGAGCGCCCATGTTTAAGCGGATGCTCGCCTGCTGCTGCAGTGTCGACGTGGTGAACGGCGGCGGGGCGTGGTCGTTGCGGTCCTTCTGCTCGATGTTGGTGACCGCGTACGCGGTCGAGTTCAGCACGTTGAAGATCGCGTCCGCTTCTGCCTCCGTCGCAGCCTTGAACGGCCTGCCTTGCCATTGATCGAGCCCCGCGGTGAAGCTCCCTTCCGGCAACTTCGGGGCTTCGACCCGCTCGACCTTCGGAGCGGTTTCGGCAGGCTCAGCGCCCTCGGCCGTTTCGGGCGTCTCCTGATCGGCGTCCGGCTTGTCATCCGCCTTCTCGTCGGCCAGCTTCGGGCCCTTCTTCTTGGCAAATACCTTGGCTGGGAACTGGAAGTCGCCAAGCTTCGCCAGACCCTGCGGCGTCAGCAGGGCGGTGATCTTCCAGTACTCCTCGCTCTTGAACGCCTCGATCTCGCGTTCGCGATCGACCACGAGCTTGACCGCGACCGATTGCACGCGGCCGGCGCTCAGACCACGTGTCACCTTCTTGCCGAGCAAGTTGCTGAGCGGATAGCCGACGACGCGATCGAGTGCCCGCCGGGCTTCCTGGGCGCTCACGAGGTTGCTGTCGATCGCGCGGGCGTTCTGCAGCGCTTCCTGGACCGCTTTCTTGGTGATCTCGTTGAACGTGATCCGCCGCGTCCGCTTTGGTTCGAGCTTCAACTCCTCCTCGATGTGCCAGGCGATCGATTCTCCTTCGCGGTCCGGGTCGGTCGCCAGGTAGATCATCTCGGCCCGGTCGGCCTCGCGCTTGAGTTCGTCGAGGATGTCTTCAGTCGATCGCCGGGCGCGCATGCCCCCCTTCTCTGACCGATCGATGACCTGATAGCGGAGCTTCCAGCCATCGGCGATGTTGACGCCGACGACCGCCTCGCCCCGGATCTTGCCGGTGACGGGCAGGTCGCGGACGTGACCATAACTCGCTCGAACGCGGAACCCGGAGCCGAGGTATTTCTCGATGGTCTTGGCCTTCGCGGGGGATTCGACAATGATCAGGCTTCCCTTGCGCGGACCGTGGTAGGTTTCGCGTTCGCGGGGCGGCGGGGCCTGGGTGATGGCCCGGGCGGAGGACTTCTTGGACGTAGACCGCTTTGGGGCCGCTTTCTTTTTGGCCGGCTTCCGGGCCGTTCGGGTGCCGGGTGTCTTGGTCGTGGTGTCCGGCTTCTTGCGCGGCATGTCGGTTTCCGTGAGACAACGAACGATCAGCAGTCTATCCGGCCAGTCAACCCAATTTGAAGGTTAGACGGTCGTTCCAGGGCACGAGATTCCGGTTTGTTGCCGTCCCATTGGATATAGGAGCGAACTGGTTACCGCGCCGGTTAGCCGCGACGCGGAGGCTTTGCGGAGCGAAGCGTGGGCGGGATTGGATCGTGGGTTTGATTCTGGCCATCGGCCACGACACGCCCGTGCTCCACTCCGCAACACCTCCGCGTCGCGGCTAACGGCCCCGTGGGTTGGCGTTGTCCTGCCCCCCCGCGTCGCTACAATCCGAAAGTCGGGTAACGTTCGCATCCCCTTCAAATAGTAGCCTCCGGCGCGGAGCGTCAAGCCCGGCAGGGCTCCCGCCGCCCAGGATGGCCGTCGTAAACCGAGGAACGGCAATGGCTTTTAATCCTTTCGAGGCATTCAGTATCCGCAGCAAGTTGGGCCGGGCGGTCATGGCCATCCTCGGCATAGTGGTCATGTTGACGTTCGTTCTGTCCACGGGCGTGACCGGCCGTGGTAACGACTTTTTCGACCAGGTCGGCGCCATTTTCGGCGGGGGGAAGGGCCGCGGAGAGGTCGTGGCCGTGGCGTACGGCGACGACATCCACGACGGCGACCTGCGCGAGATCAACCGTCAGCGGCAAGCGGCCAATGCGTTCCTGCTCATGGCCATCGACACCTCCTACACGAACTGGGCCAGAGAATTGAAGGGGCTGCTGGAAGGGAGTCGGCTGTCACCCGAGACCAAGAGGGCGATCACCCCGTACGTCACCCTCCGGGCGAACCCGGCCACCGAGCAGCGGGCGGCCCTGCAGCTCTTGGGGAACCAGTCGCAGCTTCAGCAACTGGTGTTCGCCGGCTTCCTGACCAAGCCCGACCAGGCCGAGGACAAGAAGGCAATTGACGCCGTGCTGTCGATCCTGTCGCACGACCTGTTCATGCAGTTCAACCCGAGACAACCGCCACCGGTCTTCCCGGACATGCTGTCCGAGACGGACCGGGACCGGCTGGACTTCGCGATTGTCCTCAAGAAGGCGGACAGGCTCGGGATCAACTACTCGCGGGACGCGGTCCGCGAACTGGTCGCCCGCCAGACGAATGGGCGATTGTCGCCGGAGGACAGCGCCCGCATCGAACATGAGATGCGGAACGCCGGCCGGTTTGGTGACTTTAACGGCGACTGGCTGGTGGACGCGATCGGCAACGAATTCCGGGCCCGCGACGCCTTCGCCGCGTTCCAGGGACAGTCGATCATTGCGGCCATGCGCCGGCAACAACAGGCCACGGCGATCCATCAGTATTTGCAGGCGACTGGCGCTCAGCAGTTCGCCCAGCTGCTGCCGCCAGCCACCGTCCCCGAGCCGAGCGGCACGGCGAGCGCAACCCCCGGCCAAGTCACCCCGTACGACTTCTGGGGGTTCTACAAGGACCGCTGCACCGAAAATACGTTCTCTCTCCT
>Ga0066903_100002324_pt1 | contig 14776 bp, 9 predicted proteins | sample PanSoiMetaGPlot1_FD_67491 | JGI IMG/M metagenome (GOLD analysis project Ga0066903, IMG submission 67491) | Tropical forest soil microbial communities from Panama analyzed to predict greenhouse gas emissions - Panama Soil - Plot 1 (version 2) | ecosystem: Environmental > Terrestrial > Soil >...
CACCGCTGTCCGCCGGCACGTTCCTCGTCGGCGCATTGATTGTCGACAGCGCGGGCAGCGGGTCTGTCAAGGCGTTCTCGTTGGTTGTCGACAACGCTGCCGGCGAAGCGCCGGCTGCCCGGCTCGCGCCGAGTCCCGTCCGCATCCAGTACACGATCGGATCTCCCGCTCCGGCTCCCGTTCCGCTGAGCCTCGGCATGACAAACGGCTCGACGCCGTACACGCTGACGCTTGGCGGAGCACCGTGGGCCAGCCTTGGCTCGACGTCCGGGACGGCTCCGGCGACGACGGCGATCAACCTGAACGTGGCGGGCCTCGCGGCGGGCACGTACGACGGCATCCTCGGGTTGGATGCGCCAGGCTCGATCAACAGGGTCGACTTCGCGCAAGTCATTCTCGATGTCGCCAATCCACCCCCGTGCTCGTACTCGGTAACGCCGACGTCCACCAGCGTTCCAGCGGTGGGCGCCAGCGGGACGATCACCGTGAACGCGGGGTCGACATGCTCGTGGACGGCCGCGCCCTCGGGGCCGATCACGATCACGTCGGGCAGCAGCGGGACTGGCAACGGCACCGTCAAGTACACCGTTCCGGTCAACCGGACTGCGTCGCAGCAGACCGGGTCGATCACCGTGAACGGAGCCGTCTTCTCATTCACACAGTTCGCCTCGAACGCGACGTGTTCGTTCTCGATCAGCCCGTCGACGATCCCGGCGACGGCAGCCGGCGGGACGGTGCCCGTCGCGATTGCGGCCTCGAACTCGACGTGCGCATGGACCGCCGCTGGCCTCGGCGCCACTCCTGCGAGCGGCACCGGCAGCCGTGGCGTCACCGTCACGATTCCGCCGAATCCGAACGTGGACACGGCGACGCTGAACGCGACCATTGCCGGCAGAGCGCTGACGGTCACCCAGACCGGCATCGCGTGCACGACGTCGCTCGATCAGGCGACGGCTTCCTACTCGTCGGCCGGAGGAACAGGCAGCGTCGCCGTGACGGTGCCCACCGGATGCAGCTATGCGACGGTGCTCGGCCCGAGCTGGATCCACGTGGCCTCGGGCGACTCGGGAACCGGATCTGGCACCTTGCAATACTCGGTCGATCCGAATTCGATCACGCAACCGCGATCCGGAACCCTGACCATCGGCGGCCGGTCGTTCCAAATCACGCAGGAGCCGCTGGCCTGCAGTACGACGATCGACACGAGCGCGCTCGGCAGTCCGTTCGGCACGACGGGGGGCGTCGGGTCGATTGGCATCACCATGAACGGCCCCAACTGTTCGTGGACGGCGTCGAGCGGTGCGCCGTGGATCACTGTCGCGCCCACGTCGGGAACCGGCAACACGACGCTGCTGGTCACCGTGGGCTCGAATGGCGGCTCGCTCACAGGCCGATCGGCCCTGCTGACGATCAACGGGCAGACGGTCGGCGTGGATGAGGACGGCATCGTCTGCAGCTTCAAGTTGCAGTCGCCGACCGGTAGCGCGCCTGCGACCGGTGGTTCAGGGTCGGTGGGCGTGATCGCGCCGGCGGCGTGCGTGTGGACCGCCGCGTCGAACGATCCGTGGCTGACGTTCTCTCCGCCGGGCTCGACTGGATCGGGTGATGTGTCGTTCGTGGCGCAGGCCAATACAACCGCCACCGCGCGCAGCGGCACGCTGACGATCGCGGGGCTCACCTACACGGTCAACCAGGGGCCTGCGCCGTGCTCGTACACGCTGGCGGGGACCGGGACCACCGTGTCCGCCGGCGGGGCGACTGGCTCGTTCGGGTTCTCGACAACGACCAGCGGATGTTCGCCGACGGAGCTGAGTTTTGCCGGATGGCTGCACATCACGCCGGCCTTCAGCGGCACGACGGGATCGGTATCGTTTACAGCGGATCCGAACCCATCGGGTCTCAGCCGCAGCGGCGTGATTCAGGTGGATACGCAGACGTACACCGTGACGCAGCTCGGCGCGGCTTGCGCGTTCAGCCTGAACATCTACGGCGCGGCGTTTTCGTCAGCGGGACAGGCGAACAACACGCTCCTGGGGTCGCCCTCCGCGCTCGGCTGCGCGCCGACGGTCAGCGTCGATCTGCCGACCATCGTCACGCTTGGCCCCCTGACGGGGCCGGGGGAGGGCAGTCCGCCGAATCCCGCGAACATCTTCAAACAGCTGTACAGCGTGTCGCCGTTCAACGATTCGCTGGTGCCGACAGTGCGGCGCTTCACGATCAGCTTCGGCGGCGCCCTATTGGTCGGCAAACAGACCTCATGGTGACCGCGATGATGAACCTGACTCTCGAGCCAATCGTCATCGTGCGCCGCCTGATCACAGCCCCCGCGCGCGCCATCGCGGCCGCGCTCGTGCTGCTCGCGCCCATGGTCGCCGCGGCGGCCACGCGCGGACCCGACACCGGCGGCTACACCGCCACCGATGCCGTCGTGTACAGCTTCGTCGACATCGCGAGTGGCGGCGCCAGCATCCTCGCAGGGGCCGACGACGCGACGGCGCTGCTGACGCTGCCGTTCACGTTCAGTTTCTATGGCACCGGGTACACGCAGGTGTGCGTCAGCTCCAACGGCGCCGTGTACTTCGTCACATCGTCCGGCGCGTGCAACGGCATCGTCGACTTCGCGAACACGGATCTGACGACGACGTCGGTTCCCGGCGATCTGCCCGCGGTGCTGCCGTTCTGGTCGGATTTGACCTTCCAGGTGCCGGGCGCGGGCGCGGTCTTCTACCAGTCGAGCGGCGCGCCGGGGGCGCGCAAGTTCGTCATTCAGTGGGATAACGCGTTCCCGCAGGGATCCCCGAACCCCGTCACGTTTCAGCTCGTGCTGAGCGAAGGCACGAACCGAGTGCTGTTCCAGTACAAATCCGTCGATCTCGGTGACGGCAATCCCGCCAGCAAAGGCGGCCAGGCGACGATCGGCATCCGCAACGTGAACGGCGCAACGACCGGGCAGCAGATTCAATGGAGCTTCGACGCGTCGGTTGTCCCGGCGGAATCGGCGCTGGCCTTCACGGTTCACAGCGCGCCCGTGCAGCCGGTGATCACGTGGGCCAACCCGGCGCCGATTCGCGAAGGCTCGCCGCTCGGGTCCGCTCAGCTGAACGCCACGGTCAACGCGCCGGGGACGCTGACGTACACCCCGCCGGCAGGCACGCTCCTCGACAGCGGCGAATACGAGTTGACGGTTGCGTTCACACCGGCCGATTCGTCCAACTACTTCCCGGCGACCGCGACGGTGCCGCTGACCGTCAACACCACGCCCGGCCGGATTGCAGGCAACGGCTCGACGGACACATCCACTCTTCGCTATGCGTTCAGCTTCCTCGTCTACGAGCAGGCCAGTGGCGTGGAGCGCGGCAGCCTGACACTCGAGGTCGAACGCCTGACACGCCGTCGCGGCCGTGTCGGGCGGTTCGACTCGACCCACATCGAACAGGTCGTCTTCTCGAAGACGCCGCCTGCCGCGAAAAATCCGGCCGTCACCACCGCGACGTTCATTGGCCTCGGCCTCTGGAACGGCGAGTGGGGGTACAGCTTCACCGCCGAAGTGACGGACGCGGGCGCGCCCGGCGCGAAACGCGATCGGTTCACGATCACCATCCGGAGTCCGGAGGATGGCGCCGTGGTGGCGACGGTCAGCGGACCCATCACGGCGGGCGAGATCCAGTCGGGGCGGCGCAGATAAGGAGGGGCTTGTCTTGGCGGCGGCGACCGCCTACTGTTGAGTTCGCTCGCAGTGCCATGATCTGCCCGAAATGCGGAACGGAAAGCCCTGTCTTGCAAGGGGATTGCCCCAGCTGCGGGTCCGCGCTTCCCCTTCTGGCGGACGTCGCCACGTTGACGGGCGACTCCTCGGCCCCCACCGGCGAGGCTGCCATTCCGACGATGGCTGTCGTCGGCGCGCCTGGCTCCGTCCTGGGCGTCCATCAGGGGCAGCGCCGCTCTGATCCGTCGCGGCTTGCGGCGGGAAAGTCGTTCGGAACCCGCTACCACATCATCGGGCTGCTCGGCGCCGGCGGCATGGGCGCTGTCTACAAAGCCTGGGACGTCGAGCTGAACGTCGTCGTCGCCCTCAAGGTGATTCGGCTGGAGTTCGTCCCAGACCAGAAGACGGTCGCCGCGCGCGAGAAACAGTTCAAGAACGAGCTGCTCCTGGCTCGCCAGGTCACACACAAGAACGTCGTGCGCATCCACGACCTGGGCGAAATCGACGGCATCAAGTACATCACGATGCCGTATCTCGAGGGCGAAGACCTCTCGACGATTCTCAAACAGAAAGGGCCGCTCGACCTCGCGCGCGCGCTGCAAGTGGCCCGCGAGATCGCAGCGGGGCTCCAGGCGGCGCACGAAGCGAACGTGGTGCACCGCGATCTCAAGCCCGCCAACATCATGATTGGCAGGGACGGGCGCGCGCTGATTCTCGACTTCGGGATCGCGCTCTCGAGCGAGCGCGCGCATTCGGACGAGGGCAGCACGGCGGGCACGCTCGAGTACATGGCGCCCGAACAGGCAAGAGGCGGCGAGGTCGATCAGCGGTCGGACATCTACGCGCTCGGTCTCATTCTGTACGACATGCTGCTCGGCCGCCGGAAGCCGTCCGGCGAGCACAGCGCCTTCCCCGACATGATGGCGCGCATCGAGAACGGGCTGCCCCGGCTGACGTCGGTCAACGCGGCCATTCCGCTGGCCGTCGACGAGCTCGTGGCGCAATGTCTCGAAGCCGATCCCGTGAACCGATTTCAGACGTCGAAGGAACTGGCCGGCGTGCTGGCCAGGCTCGACGATCAGGGCGAGCCCATTCCCGAGCCGCGGCGGCTGACCGGCCGCCTGATTGCGGCGACAGTGGTCCTCGTCGCGGTGCTGCTCGGCGCCACCTACGTCGTGACACGGCGGGCGGTCCAGCCGCAGAAACAGCACGACCCCGTCTCCGTCGTGATCGCCGATTTCCAGAACCTGACGGGCGATCCGGCGTTCGATCGCACGCTCGAACCGATGCTGAAACGCGCGCTCGAGGGCGCCGGCTTCATCAGTGCGTACGACCGCGAGGGCATCCGCGCGACGCTGTCCATTCGTCCGCCCGAGAAGCTGGATGAACAGGCCGCACGCGAGCTGGCCGTGAAGCAGGGGCTCGGCGTCGTGCTGTCGGGATCGATCGAGAAGCAGGGCAGCGCGTACGGGATTGCCGTCAAGGCGGTCCAGACGGTGACGGGCGATGTCGTCGCCACGGCGAAGGCGCGGGCGGCCACCAAGGATGACGTGCTGGGCGTGACCACCAGGCTGGTCACGAATGTTCGCAAGGCGCTGGGCGACGAGGCGTCGGAGTCGGCGCAGATGTTCGCCATGGCCAGCCTGTCGGCCACGTCGCTGGACGTCGTGCGGTACTACGCAGCAGCCCAGGAGGCTGCGTCGAGAGGCCGGTTCGACGACGCGCGGCAGAACCTCTTGAAGGCCGTCGAGCTCGATCCGAAGTTTGGCGTCGGCTACGAGCTGTTGTCCGTCGCATCGCGGAACCTCGGCAACCTACAGGACGCCGAGAAGTACATCAATCAGGCGCTGCGGTATCTCGACGGGATGACCGAACGCGAGCGCCTCAGCACGCGCGGCATGTTTTACCGGGTGACGGGCGACTACCCAAAATGTGTCAAGGAATACGGCGACCTGATCGCGCGATTCTCAGCCGACGTCTCCGCGCACAATCAGCGCGCGCTCTGCCTGACGCAGCTGCGCGACATGCGTGGAGCGGTCGACGAAATGCGCAGCGTCGTGGTGCTGGTTCCCAGTGCCACGCTGTTTCGCGTCAATCTCGCCCTATATATCGGCTACGCGAGCGATTTCCCGGGCGGTGAGAAGGAGGCGCGCGCGATCCTGGCGCGCGAACCCCTCGCCACGCTTCCGCTCGCCTTCGCGCAGGTGGGGCAGGGGAATCTGCCGGAGGCCGCCGAGAGTTATCGCAAGCTCGCCATGGTCGGCCGCGTCGGGAAATCATTTGCGGCGTCGGGACTCGGCGACGTGGCGGCTGTCGAGGGTCGCTTTTCCGAGGCCGTGAAGATCCTCGAAGCCGGAGCCGCTGAAGATCTCATGGCGCACAGCGCCGACCGTGCGGCCGCCAAGTTCGTCGCCGCGGCGTACGCCCAGTTGTCTCGAGGACAAAAGAGCGCCGCAGTGGCCGCGGCCGGAAAGGCGCTGGCGAACAGCGACGCCGTCAAGATCCGATTCCTGGCCGCGCGGACGTTTATCGAGGCCGGCGACGCCGCGCGGGCGCAGCCGCTCATCGCGGGACTTGGTGCGGAGCTCCAGGCCGAGCCGCAGGCGCTCGCCAAGATCCTCGAAAGCGACGCGGCGTTGAACGCGGATGACGTGCGTCAGGCGATCAAGACGCTCACCGAGGCGAACGCGATGGTCGATACCTGGATCGGCCACTTCGACCTGGGGCGTGCGTATCTCAAGGCCGGCGCCTTTCCGCAGGCCGACTCGGAGTTCGACCACTGCATCAAACGCCGCGGCGAGGCCCTCGCGCTCTTCCTCGACGAGGAACCCACATACGCCTATCTGCCGCCTGTCTACTACTATCAGGGCCGCGTGCGCGAAGCGTTGAGCAGCACGGGCTTTGCCGACGCGTACCGCGCCTATCTCGCCATCCGCGGCCAATCGAAGGAAGATCCGCTCCTCCCGGAAGTCAGACGACGGGTGGGGAAGTGAACGTTCAAAGAGGTTCTATCAGTTAGAACCCCTAGAACCCGTTAGAACCCTTGGAACCCTTTCAAGGGATCACCACCGTCTGAGCGATCCCGAACTCGCCGACCGCGAAGCCCTCGGCATCCGCGGTCGTCGTCACCGACACGCTGGCGATCGTCGTCGTCGACGTGTAGAAGCCGAACCCGTGGGCGCCGCCGAACCCGTCGATGTTCACCGACCCGCTGTTCGCTGTGGCGGCTACACCATCCGTGCTCGTCACCGTGAAGGTGAAGAAGTTGAGGATGTTCGGCTGGATGTAGAAATAGAAGGCTGTCGTGCCAGCCGGCAGCGTCATCGTCATGTGTGTGACGTCGCCCTGATGGTCGAAGTACACGTCCCCGGCGTAGCCGTTGCTCCAGGTGTCCCATCCGCCTCCGTCGAGCTTGCGGTGGCTGGCGCCGCTGTCGAACGTGAGATTCCCGCCGAGCGGCGCGGGGACCGTGGTGACATCGGTGCTCTCGGCGCCGAAGGGCCGCGAGTCGGCCGCGAACGCCGTCATGGTCTGTCCGCCGAGCGTGGCCGGCGGCGCCGCGATCCCGAGATCCTGGAACTGGATGCTCGCCGTCGGCGCGGGCGGCGTCGTGATGGGCGCGCCCGGATCGCTCCGCGGGCTCGTCGGCCCGGTGATGCTCTCGTACTGCGCGACGATGTAGTAGACGTACGACGCGTTGAAGGCCGCATTGCTGTCCACGAACGTCGTGAACGCGCCGGGCACCGTGCCGATCGGTTGAGCGTCGGGTGATCCGCCGCCTGCGCGCGACACGAGGTACTGGAACACAGTCGGCGCCGCCACCCCGGGCGCCGGTGATCCCGGTGCCGCCCAATTCACCCGGACGCCGCCCGTAAACGTCGCAGCGCATCCCGACCCTTCCGACGGCGCGAAGCAGGCCGTGGCCGTCGTCGACGACGGCGCATAGGAATTCCCGGTTTCAGCGGCGAGCGTCTTCGTCACTTCGCCTTCCTTGACGTCCGCGCTGGTTTCGGTCGATTGCTTCGGTGTACCGCTGCCGAAATCGAACCCGGCATCGATGCCGGCGCCGAAATCGAAGCCGCTGCCGAAATCGAAGCCGGCGCCGAAGTCGAAGCCGCTCCCGAAGTCGAACCCGGCGCCGAAATCGAACCCGGAACCGAAGTCGAAGCCGCTGCCGAAATCGAATCCACTGCCGAAGTCGAAGCCCGAGCCGAAATCGAAACCGCTGCCGAAGTCGAACCCGGAACCGAAGTCGAAGCCGCTGCCGAAGTCGAAGCCGGCGGAGAAGCCGCCCATGTTTCGTCCACGACCCGTCTGATTCAGCCGGAGGCTGGTCCAGTCGTTGTACGGCGCGGGGATGTCGGCGGTCTTCCCGTCGAAGTTCAGGTCCTGGGCGACTGCGAGCGCGCCTTCCGGGAACCGGTCGTTCGCATTCCAGTCGATCTCGAAATCGCCGCCGACGAGCCTGGCGTCGACGCGAATCATGCCGCCGTTGGCGGCAAGGTCGGCGTGCTCGACGCGCGACAGCTTCGTGCCGTCGCAGTGTTTCGTGGCCGCCCTGGCGGTGTTCTTTTGCGAACTGGTTGCTTTCTTCGCATACCACGCCGGCCGATACGGACTCGCGAAGGATCCCTCCACCGGCAGATCCTCGTCGACCGATCCGGGCGCGTCGGACGCGTAATCGGCCTGGACCTTGCCGAGGATGTCGGTGACGCCCGGGGCCTGGAACAAGTAACTCATGACGCTCAAGTAGTTCGGGCTGCAGTTCGGCACCGCGGGAAACTGCGGGAATCCACCGTGCGTCAGGCCGAAGGTGTGCCCCAACTCGTGCATCGTGGTCGTAATCTGCGTGAATTCATCGCCGAGGAAGTCGTCGGTCCAGCCTCCGAGCGTGACGAGGAAATCCTGCCCAGGCAAATCGGCTTTGCCAGACGATGTCGACGGCACGTGGAAATCCGGATTGGTGCGACGGCACGTGGCAATCTCGTCGTCCGTCAGCGGCTCGTCGAACTCGTTGGTCAGGCACAACTCGGCGGGCTTGCCGCGATAGTGCGCGTAGAGGCCGTATCGGAAGATGCCCCTGCGGACGCGGTCGAATCGCAGACGGCAGTTGCCGTCGTAGAACGCGTTGCGGCAGTTGTCCTGCTGCTCGTCCATCTGCGCCGCGGTCAACTCCTCGCCGGCGGGGCCGACCGGCGAGTCGCGATAGAGCTGGAAGCCGAGCTTCCAGCTCACGATGCCCGCATATCCCGGGAACTGGCAGTCCCGATCTCTGGTCGCCGGGTCGTTGTCGTGGACCGGGACGCACTCGGTCTCTCTGATCAGCTCGCCGCCGCGCGCAAGGTTGTGGCCTCGAACCTGGCCGCTGACGATGTAGTCGTGCGCGTCAGTGCCGTAGATCGATTCGTAGTCGGGGCCCACGTCGAAGTGCAGCTTGATGTCGTGCAGCGCGAACCGATCGCCCAGGGCCTTGAGGACGGAGGGGTGCGGGAGATGATTGTGCGGCGCCGTCGTCACCTGCGGGCCGTACCGCGTGCCAATCGGCGCCCACATGGCGTTGACTTCGATGAAGACATCCTTGCGATTCGGATCCGCTCCCATCGCATGGAGGTTCGGGAGCCGCTGGTGATACGGATTGCGAACCGTCTCGGATGTCTCCCAGATGTCGAGCAGTCCGTCGCCGTCCTTGTCCTGGACCGTCGTGCTGAACACCAGGGCGCTGAAGGTGAGGCAGTCGGAGAACCACTTGTGCGAAGGCTCCACTCTCACCTCAGGAGCCCCGTGTTGATCCGTGGTGCCGGCGGGCAGCTTCCCCGTGAGTGAAAAGGTCGCATCGTCCCACTTCGGACCGTCCGCGCCCACGAACGGGTTAATCGCGAGCGTCTGCTCGTTGAACACGACCTTCTCTGCGAGGGACGCGCGGCCGTCGCCGACGATCATCGTCATCCGGGCATTCGGACGCGGTCGGCGTGACGCCTGGTAGAACCCTCTGATCGGCTGAACCAGCGTCGAGAACGGCTGCTTGGTGTACGCGCCGTCGTTGATGACGATGGCTTTCAGCTTCGCGGACGTGTTGAGCTCGGCATAGATGATGACGAGGCTGGCGCCGATCGCGCGAGGGGCACGCACGTTGACGCGCTCGATCCGGTGATCATCGTCCCAGTCGCTGAACACGTTTCCGGCGTCGGGCACCACGAGGTGGTGTTCGCCGTTGGCCAGCTGCTTCCCGAAATTCACCGACGTGGGGTCGCTCTCCGTCCGCAATAACGGGAGGATGTCGGCGCGATACGTGATCAGCCTCCGGCCGCCGGGAATGTTGACGGTCCAGCATGGCGCCGGTGCATGCGACCAGTCCGTCGTCAGCGCCTTCGCGATCGACGCGTCGCCGGGCCCGAAGTCGAAGCCGTCGCCCGCCGAGCCCGGCGCACGATACCTGGCGTGATCGATACCCGACCACTGCACGCGTTCCGCGGTCTGGACGTACAGGATCGCGGCGACGATGTCGGCGCCGTCGGGCACGCCGGACACGGTGATGTCGACCGTCGCCTTCCCGTGGACGCCCTTGCGCCAGAGACTCTTGCCGGCCACGACGTAGTCGCCCGTCACGAAATAGTTCTTGAAGAAGGGCAACGGTTCGTCGGCGCGCGCAACGCCGGCGGACATGACCGCCAGCGCCAGCGCCACGATCGTGGCGGGCAGGTGGTGTCGAGACACGGGTGCTCCTTGTCGTTTCAACCGTCGGGTTAAACGATGCGGACGCCGACGCAGGTGTTTCAGAGGCTGAGCCGAGGGCGGATTCTTACACTAGGTGTGCAGAGAGGCAACAGATTTCGCAGGAAAAAGAGTCGCGCGCGCGCCGGCACGCGCCTAATGGCTGCCGGCGCGCAGACGTTTGTCTTCCCTCGATCGCGGACTTTCTGAAGACGGCCTTAGCTGCAGCTGGAGGCGAGTTTCTTGATCGAAGTCACGCCCAGGAACGGGAGGCCGCGCGTGCCGGAAGTGGCTTCGGTCTTGGTGACCGCTTCGTCCTTCCCGTGCTCGCCCTCAGTCTTCTGTCTCGCTTCGACCGACACCTTGCCGTCGCCGTCCTCGGTCGTCTTGCCCTTGATCTCGACGAGCTCGCCACGGTGCTTCGCGAGATCCTCGTCGCTGACGAGCGCATAGTTATGCTTGTCGCGATCGCGATCGTTGCTGAGGGTCGTCAGCACGTACCCTTCGCCGGCGCGATCGAGACAGCCACGGACCGTCACCTCGCGACCGCCCTTGAGTTCCACCTTCGTTTTGGTCTTCGTGGTCGTCTCGGTTTCCTGTGTCTGCGCGACCGCGCCGATGCCCGTCAGCGCCAGCGCGACTCCCAATGCGATGGTTGTTCGCATGAACCCCTCCACACGGAGATGTGTTGCGAGCTTTGTGCCGGCGCCAACTCAGCGGATTCGCTACCCGAGCAGCGATCGCCGGCTACGTCGGCAGTACCGGCAGCGCCAGTGCCACGAGCCGCGCTGATCGCGGTCGACGGTCATCTGCCACTTGCGGCACACCTTGCACCGGAGACACGCGCCGAGCGTCTGCAGGAACGTTTCGATCACAAGGGTATGCACGAGACCGTCCATCACCGATGGGTTGTCGAGTCCACGATCAGAGCGGCGGCGTGCTCAGCCGCCGCCGGCTGCACTTCAGGCAAGCCGTCGGGGTGGAGGGGCGCGGCCTGGATCGCCGGGACGAGGAGAGGACCGCCAACGGTCGGGTTCGGCGGCGGCGGAACCAGCGCGATGATCGCGTCCGCGACACGCGGACGAGCCTGCGTCGTGGGTGCGGCGTCGTGGCACTGCTTTTCGACGCGGTGACGAACGCCAGGCTTGGTGGGCGCGGGCGCGTGCGAGCAGGGATGCCGAGCGCCGGTTACGGCGCTCGTCGTTGTCGTCCCTGCGGCGATCCGTGACGCTTCCGACAGCGCGCGCGACGTGCCGGCGACGGCCAGCGCCAACGCGAGCGAGACGACATGCGCCACGATGGTCTTGCCCCTCAGCACGGCGCACACGATACCGGCGCGCACCAGCCCGTTCAATCCGCCGAACGATCTGTATCGCGAATGTCTCCGTCAGTTCCGCTCGCGAGACGTATGCGGCGATGCGGGATCGTGCAGCGGCAGGAACGCTCAGGCGAAGATAGCGACGCGCGTCACCGCGCCGCGTGAAGTCGGTTCAGCGCCTCGGCGCCCGGCACGCTCTCGCCGGTCGCCGGATCGATGAAGCCGACGATCTTCCACAGCGGCCCGACCGGCGACGATCGGCGCGCGAACACGATGCGGAGGTTCGGGTAGTCGAGCAGGCGTGTTGCGTCGTCGTGGACCGTGTCGTGATCGGCGGGGCCGAACGTGGCGATCACGCCCGCGGCATCGTCGGCTGCTCGAATCCGGTCTATGCGGGCGCGGTCCGATTCGCGGATTTCCTTCGGGATGATGGCGAACCAGAATGCCGTGCCGAGGACGAACATGGCCATCGTGGCGATGAACGTCGACAGCCGGAAAGGTGAGGTGTTCGAGGGCCCGCCCGGAACGGACACCCGCGATGCGTCGTCAGTGAATCCGGCTTTGTGGCCCCTCATGTCGCCGGCGTTGGTCCAGCGCCGCCCGCGCGCTGCGGACTTCTGCGATTGTCGCCCAGATCTGGTCGGAGAGCTCGCGCTCCTGCGGAAATCCGGGCTGTTGTTCGAGGCGCGCCAGCAGAGCACGGAGCCGCGCCAGGCGCCTGAACAGGTTGCGTTCGAGTGCGGTCATGTCGCCCCTTCGGAAAAGCGCTCCGTCGAGGGCCGGACCTTAACAAAAGTCCGGCAGCCGCCCAAGGGAAAAGCAGATGGGGTCCAACAGATGTGAAATCAGTCGGTTGCGAGCGCGGCAGGCGCGGGCCGCGTACAGATTGACCGTCAGCGGTCCAGGCGCTCGACCCACTCACGCGCTCGACGCTGGGCCTCGACGATCTGCTCGGGCGTCATCCGCTTGGTCAGTTCATCGCGGGCGCGGGCGAACCCGCCCGGGGTCATCTGCTCGTCGTCGGACATGGTGTGCGATGCCGCGACGTTCATCCACTTGTGGGCTTCGACGAGGTCGCGCTGCACGCCCTCGCCGTCGCGGTAGCTCTCGCCGAGGTTGAACTGTCCCCGGGCGCTGCCATGTTCGGCCGCCCGACGATACCAGCGGACGGCCTCTTCGAAATCCTGCGGCACGCCGCGGCCGTCGTGGTACGCCTCGCCCAGCGAGTTCTGGCCCGTCGGGTTGTCCTGATCGGCGGCTTTCCGGAACCAGTGCACGGCCAGCGTGTAGTCCTGGGCCACGCCGCTGCCGCTCGTATACATGCGGCCGAGACTCGTTTGGGCATCCGCATAGTTCTGTTCCGCGGCGCGCCGAAACCACTTGGCGGCCTCGACACGATCCTGCGAGACGCCGTCGCCGCGGTAGTACATCAGGCCCATCGCGTGCTGCGCCTTCGCGTCGCCCTTCCCCGCGTTTTCCTGCACGCGCTTCACGTACGGCTGCGATTCGTCGTTGGCACAGGCGCTGATCACAAGCGAGCAGAGAACGCAGATGGCCGCCCGCCACCAGATTGCGCGCATCATCGGCACAGATCCAGTCGTGGCGACATCAACCCCGGTCATCGTCCAGCCTTTCCGATTTCTTGGGAATCGGCACCACCCGGCACCAGAGCCCCGATGCCCGGTGTCGATCGGCGCCAGTGCAGGCACGATTGAGCAACGGCCGTACCACGGACGGCTGGTGCGGGCTTGACCGGAATGACGGACTGACAGGTCAGAAACCGCCGGTTTCAGCCCTGAGAACGCGTCGAGCGGGCTCGCGCCCTAAGTTCAGGTTGCCCCGAGAGCCAACAAAAAGCCGCCGATCGCGGATCTTTCAGTGAGGATGAACGGTGCGAAGGCGAGCGGTGTCAGTCGGCCAGCGACAGCGTATCGCCGCGGCGTTTGAGGACGGATCGGCTGATAAGGACGTCGACGACCTGTTCGCAAACGTCGGGCGCCAGCCCCCACATCCGCTGCGCCTGTGTGACCGTGAGACGCAGTCCGGGCATTTCCTGGAATTCCGCTCGAATCCTGATCGCGAGATGCTCGATGTTCATCGTCGATGGTGTCGGCTGCCGTTCGATTCGTTTGGGAGTCGCGTGTGACAAGGCACGGGCAGCGGAGCAAAGATAGGACCAGCGAAGCTGTGTGCAGCGGCGTGACATCGTGCCCGGCGAGTTGTGTCGGATCGAAACAGTAACCGTCAACAACTGAACAATATCTGGACTATGCCTGACGCTCCGAATCTGGTTTTTGCGCTCGAGGCGCGTGTGCAGGTGGGTGCGCCGGTCGAAATCGGTCACACGCTGAAGGGACAGCGGAGGGTCGTCCCCATCCTCGGCGGGACGTTCGAGGGCCCGTCGCTGCGCGGCGTCGTGCTCGGCGGCGGGGCAGACTGGCAGATCGTCCACGCGGATGGCTTGAGCGAGCTCGATTCCCGCTACACGCTGCAAACGACCGCGGGAGACCTCGTCTACGTTCAGAACGCCGGCGTGCGCCACGCCGCTCGCGACGTCATGCGCCGTCTGCTCGACGGCCAGCCTGTCGACCCCGCCGCCGTCTATTTCCGCACGCGCGCGACCTTCGAAACGGCCGCGCCCGACTGGGCGCGCCTGACGCGATCGATCGTCGTGGGCGACGGCGAGCGGTACCCGTCCGAGGTCGTCATGCGGTTCTGGATCGTCGAGTAAGAACAGAACTGAAATCCGCAGGCGTTTTTCGTGGCAGCTCACCCGGCTCGCATTCGACCGCCGGCCACGCCGCCGCGCGCAACTGCGTTTATCGGCGGACCCTGGCGCGACATCGTGCGCGCGCCATCGTGTGAACATCGCGCGCGTCGCGGCTGGCACAGCCGTTGCCGCAGCGCTCGCCGGGCCAGGCGCCCGATTACATTGCCGAAGGAGTGCACATGCTGGCAGCGACGAAAGTGACAGCCGATCTCAATCCCGTTGGCGCGGCGCGGCCCGTGGAGGTCGACGCGACGACGATGCACATTCGCGA
>Ga0066903_100002325_pt1 | contig 14773 bp, 13 predicted proteins | sample PanSoiMetaGPlot1_FD_67491 | JGI IMG/M metagenome (GOLD analysis project Ga0066903, IMG submission 67491) | Tropical forest soil microbial communities from Panama analyzed to predict greenhouse gas emissions - Panama Soil - Plot 1 (version 2) | ecosystem: Environmental > Terrestrial > Soil >...
GCGGCGATTGTCGGCGCCGATTTTCCGAAGACTCTTGACGATCTCATCCGCAATCTCCTTTGGTGGAACTTCAGTTGTCGTCCGTCGAGGCCGCTTCGCCTCCGCCTACTCGAGGAGTGCCTGACCTCTCGCGCGCCGGCTCACCTGATTGGCGTCACGCGCTGCCTACGAAGTTCGGGCAGATTTGGGCCGCTTTTTTTTCGACTATCTGCTCGGTCGCGATCCGGTCGCGGCCGCCGGCTATAATCAAAGCCCCGATGAACGTCAGCGCCCATCCCAGTGTGCTCTACGCGCTCGGCTACGGATTCCTGACCGGGCTCACGCCCTGTGTGTTTCCGATGATTCCGATCACCCTGGCCATCTTCGGGGTCAAGGCGGGGACGCCGAAGCCGCTGCGGGTGGCGCTGGCGACGACGTACGTCGCCGGCATCGCGCTCATGTTCGGCGCCCTGGGGACGATCGCCGGCATGTCTGGCAAGGCGTTCGGCTCCCCGCTCGGCAATCCGTGGATCGTGTGGCCGATCGCCATCTTCTTCGGGGCGATGGGCCTGTCGATGTTCGGCGCCTTCGAAGTGGCGCTGCCGGACGGATTGCAGCAGCGGCTATCGCGGGTCGGCGGCAAGGGGTTCGCCGGCGCGTTCATGATGGGCCTGGTGGGCGGGATCATCGCGGCGCCCTGCACCGGGCCGCCGCTGGCGGTGCTGCTGGCCTACGTCGCCACGACCGCCGATGCGCGCTGGGGATTCGTTCTGCTCGCGACCTACGGCGCCGGCGTCGGCCTGCCGCTGATGCTGCTGTCGATCGGCGTGATGTCGCTGCGCCCCGGCGCCTGGATGGAATGGATCAAGAGCCTGTTCGGGATCCTGTTCTTCGTCGCGGCGCTGTTCTTCTTGAAGAACGTGCTGCCGGCGCTGGCGCACTTCGCGTCGGGGCGTCCCGCCTTCGGCATCACGATGGTGCTGCTGGTCGCGGTCGGTATCGCCATCGGCGCCATCCACGCGAGCTTCCACGGCCCGGTCAGCGAACGGGCGCGCAAGACGGCCGCGGTCGGCATGGTCATCGTCGGGCTTTTCGGCAGCATCAACTACGCGCTGACACCCAGGCCGCTCGACCCCGAGCATGCGCTGGTCTGGCTGTCGGACGAGCAGGCGGCGGTCGCCGACGCGCGCGCCGCCGGGCGCCCCCTGATCGTCGACTTCATGGCCGACTGGTGCGTGCCGTGCAAGGAGTTCGACGTCCGTGTCTTCTCGCGGCCCGAGGTCGCGCGCGAGATGCGCCGCTTCACCCTGCTGCGCGTCGACCTGTCCAAGGGCGACGATGATCCCCAGATCGCGGCCATCAAGAAGAAGTACCAGGCCGACACGCTGCCCGCCGTCCGCATCGTCACCGCCGACGGCGCCATCCTCGCGCGCACCGACGAGCTGGTCCCCGCCGATCGCTTCCGCGAGAAGCTGCTCGCGGCGCTGCCCGCAAACTGACGCATGCGCCGGGGCGCAGGCGCGGTGGTCGTGGCGGCGCTGCTGCTGTCGTCATGGTCGCCGGCGCGCGGCGGCGACGCGGGAACACCCGGGAAGACGACCGCCGCGATACCCGTCGGCCAGGTCGTGCTGCGAACGAAGGACCCGTGGCTGCGCTGGCTGGCGCTGGGCGGCGACACGCTCTACTTCGTCCAGGACGAGTCGGTTCGCTACGCGGACGACCAATTCAAGGGCGACGGCATCTTCGGCGTCGCGGTCAACGGGCCCGCCGCGGGATCCGCGCGCCGGTTCGTCGCGGCCGACCTGCCCGACCACGACGCGTGGGCGAGGATGCTCGCCGCCCAGGAGGAGCGCGAAAAGCTCGGCGCCCCGCCCGAGCCAGCCCGGGAGGAGGGCGAGGTCGTCACGATCACGGGTGATAGCCCGGACAGGTTCTGGGTCTTCTCCGCCGGCGGGCGCCTCTACTGGAAGGAATATGGCGACCTGAAGGCGATGACGCTGCCAGCCGGGCCCGTCGAGACGATCGGGCGCTCGGACGGATACGCCGTGCTGGCCGATAAAGTGGTCTGGATGCAAGGTCGCGCACTCTGGCGCAGGCCGGCCGCGGGGGGCGAGGCGCGCGTGCTCCTCCGAGCGGTGCGCGGCGTGTTCACGCGCGAGGGCGAGGATGCGCTCGTCATCGCGCAGGCAGACGGCAAGCGGACGAGGCTGATCGACTATCAGGCGCGAACGGACGCGACGCGGACCATCGGTTCGGTCCCGTTCGCCGCGACGCCGGTGGCCGTGGACGACGGGCACGTGTATCTGGATGCCGGTCGGCGACTGGTCTCTTACGAGACAGCGACCGCGACCACCACGGAGCTGGCCCGCGTGCCGGGCAAGCTCCGCTCCGCTGTCCTCGTCGGCGCGTTCATCGTCTGGGAAGCGCGCGACGGCAGGAAGCTGTGGCGGCGGCGGGTTGACGGCGGCGACCAGCCCACGGTCATCGCCGAGTCCTTCAACATCGACGTGGTGTGCGGCGGCCAGGTGTTCCAGGGCGATGCCCACGGCGAGATCCGGGCGCTCGACGTCGCGCGCGGCACGACGTCGATCATCGCGCGGTCACCGGACGAGAACCCGGTCAGATATCTGTTCCGCGCGCCCCACGATCTCTTCTGGCAGACCAACGGCACGATCTATCGCGTGCCGTTCGAATGCGAGGGCCGCAATCCGCTCCCGCCACGCGGCATGGCGCCGTCGAACGCCGCCTGGATGATCGTCAAGGAGCTGTGACGGCGGTCAGAAGCCGAAGTGGAAGGTGAAGTTGGCGAGCGCCATCAGGTGGTAGCCCGACGAATGGCCGGCGGTCTCGTTGATCGCCTGCGCTCCCCAGAAATAGTGGTAGCCGAAGATGCCCTGCGCGCCGACCGCCATGAAGTCGTTCAGGTAGTACTCGTAGCCGATCCAGAAGCGCGACACGAATCCCTTGTCGGCCAGCTGGTCGTTGGTGATCGGCAACATGACGGGCGCGCCTGTCCCCAGCGCGCCGCCCGCCTGGGCCCCGATGTGGACCACGTTCACGCTCTGACCGTTCGGCAGCTTCGTGCTGCCCGCGGGAAGCTCCACGTCCGTCCCGATCAGGAACTGGATCAGCGTCCCGTCCAGGCCGCCATTCTTCACGATCTGCAGGAAATTCACGGAGGCGTCGAAGATCAGAAGCTTGAGGCCGGCCTCGAAGCCGAAGCCGGGGCCGGCAGCCTGGTGGAAGAAGTCGGGCGTGTTCGCGGTCGTCCCCCAGCCGTACATCCCGCCGGCGTTCGCGCCGAGGTGCAGGTCGACGACCCGGGCCTCGGCCGCCGCTGGAACCGCGACGGCGGCGAACACGACGGCGCCCAGGATCGACCTTCGCTTCATCATGTGGCTTCTCCCAGCAGCGCTTCGATGCGCGCACGATCGAACCCGAGCAGCAGCCGGCCTCGCACGTCGATGACCGGCACGCGATCGGTCGGAATCCCCATCTTGGCCGCCTTCGCCGCCAGCTCACGCGCCGCGTCCGCGTCACGCTCGATGTCCTTGTCGGCGAACGGGATCTTGCGGCTGGTCAGGTATTCGCGCGCGGCCCGGCAAGCCCCGCACCACGACGTTCCGTAGATCGTGACGACGGGCGATCCGCCCGCCGGCGGCGGCGCCGCCGGCGCCACGCCGCCGTCCAGCGCCGGAATCGGGGCAGGCTTCATCGACTGCGCAGCGAGCGGCGAGGATTCGCCGGTCGGGTGCGCGGCCAGCGCGGCCGTCTCGAACGCCTCACGCGACATCGGCTTTGCGAGCGCGCGCCCCTTGCTCATCACGTCGTTGAGGTTCGTGACGTAAACCCGCCCGTCACCCGGCGTTTTCTCGGGCGCCGACGGATCGAACACGCGCACCAACCCGCGCGCCGTCTCGGGCACGCTGTCCGGCTTGTCCGTCGTCGCGAACGTCCCCTTCGGCTCCGCGTACGTGAACAGCCAGCGCCCGTCCTTGAGGACCTCGATGGTCGCCGGGGCGCCCTTGGCCGCGGGCGGCGGCGCCTCGGGCGCGGACCGCTTGCAGGACGCGCCGAGCAACGCCGTGATGCAGGCCAGGCGAAGCAGGCGGACCATCGTCTTCATTCTACCAGGCGGCGGCCGCCGATCGCGTGAGGGCCGGCACGCCAGTCAATTGACGGAGACGAGGGCGGCGCCGTCGCGGCCGCAGAACGTCGCGTCGTTCTCGTAGCGGCGCGAGCAGTGCGGACAGATCTTGCCCATCAGTCCAACGCTGCCGAGGCTGCCCAGGCCGCCCAGGTCTCCCATGCCGCCCATGCCGATGGCGCCGCCGGCCCCGAGCGACGCCGGAACCGACGGCCTCCCGAGGGCGAATGTGAGCGGCACCAGTTCGTCGCCGTCGAAGGGGCAGAAGCGTTTCATGGCGTCGAAGGAGCGCCGGCAGTTGGGACACGCCATTCCCGGCGCCGCCGTCCGCGCCGCCGGATCGCCGGCGGGGACCAGCTCGCGGGCGTCGTGCGGGCAGAACTGCAGGCCGGCGTCGTATTCGCGATGGCAGGCGGGACAGACCAGGATTGCGCGCGGCGCTTCGCGGCCCACCGCATGGGTGGCGCTCGCCCGCCGATGCGCGCCGCCGACCCGTGCCGCCCGACGGGCGCGCGCGAAGGGCCAGAGGATGTATCCGATCAGACCGGCCGCCAATGCGATGACGGCACCGAACAAGCCAATCTCGATCGGCTGCATGGGGGCGATCCCACGCTAGCAAAACCAGCGGCGTCGGGAAAGCCCAGTCGCTGCCCGCCCGGCGCGGCAACGGCTGGGATCAGGCCTTTTTCTTCTTGGCCGGCTTCTTGCCGCCGCCCGGCGCCGCCGCCGGGTTCGCGCCCAGCTTGACCACTGCCTCGTCGACCGCCTGCTTGATCGCGCTCTTGAGCGCCGCCTTGGATGCGTTGGCGCTGTCGGCCGCCATGCGCTTTTCCGCCACCTCCGCCTCCACCAGCGCCTCGCCGTTACCCTCGAACGCCATCTTCTCGTCCGGGATCGTGGCGCCGATGATGACCAGCTTCACGTTGACCGCCAGCTGCTTGAGCCGGCCGCCGGGCCGCGGATCCTTCATCTCTTGCTTGAAGGTTTCGAGCCGCACGGTGACGTCGAACCCCCGAAGCTTGCGCTTGGTCAACTCGGCGGCGAGCGCCGCGCGGTCCGGACCCGAAGCGCTTGAAGGCACGCCGACGTCCGACGCCCATTCGGGCCGGCTGGCCAGCTCGGCCTTCAGCGCATCGACGGCCGCGGTCTTGACCGCGGCATCGACGCCCGGAGCCGCGGTGACCTCTTTGATCTGGAAGTAGAACTTGGGCTCGGCGGCGGCGTGGGCCGGCATCGCCGCCCCGAGGACCGTCGCTGCCGCCAACAGTGAAGTTGCGAAAAGCGAGCCTTTCATGTCTCCTCCTCGTTGCCTGTATACTGCGCCCCAACCAGACACCCAAGATTTAACGTTGCGATCCGTAAGACGATTCATGGCTGACCGCAGAGAGGGTCGATGATCAAGCTCACGCTGACGGAAAAGGGGGGTGAGCCCAGGGTGCTCACCTTCGACAAGGACGAAATCACGATCGGACGCGTCTCCGGCAACGACATCGTGCTCGCGAAAGGGAACATCTCGAAGCGGCACACCAGGCTGACGAAGCGCGACGGCGGAATGGAGATCGCCGACCTCAAGAGCACCAACGGCACCTTCGTCAACGGCCGCAAGATCACCGGGCCGACCGCGGTCGCACCGTCCGACCGGATCTACGTCGGCGACTTCCTGATCGGCATCGACGGGCCGGGCGGCAGCCTGGACGCGGGTGCGTTGCACAGCCCCGCCAGCACCACCAGCGCCGCCCGCCGGCTGCCGGTTCCGCCGCCGCCCCCACCACCGGCGCGCGGCGGGTCCAGCGCCTCCCGGCTTCCCGACGACGAGGAGACGTCGTCCGGAGGCGAGGAAGAGGACGACGAGTTGGCCGCCCGACCGCCACGCGCGGGGCGCGCGATCCCCCCGCCGCCTCCCCCACCCCCGCCGCCGCGCAAGCCGACGCCGATGGCGAGCCGGTCGCTCGACCTCGACGACGACGACGCATTCCCCTCTGCGCCGACCGACGCGCCCAGCGAGGACACGGGAAACGTCGGGTTGTTTCAGAATTCGCGCCGCCACACGGGCGATGAGGACGGCGAGGCGCTGTCGCGGCGTATCCCGACCGGCAATCGTCCGGGCGCGGGCGGCGGCGCTGTGGTCGCGCAGGCGCCCTCGTTCGGCGGGATGACGGGGCCGGTCGCATCGGCCGCCGCCGACATCTCCACCGGCGGCGGCGCGCCCGAGCTGGAAGCGCTGCTCGCCGATCCCGCGGTGACGCAGATCCTGATCACCGCGCCGGACGCGGCCCTGGTCGACCGTGGGTCGGGCCTGGCGCTTCACGATGCCAGCCTCGGCGATTCCAACGCGGTGGCGGACGTGCTCTGGCGCTACTCGAACAACGCCTACCCGCCGCCGCCGCCCGACAACCCCGTCGTCGATGTGCGGCTGCCCGACGGCACGCGCATCTCGGCGGCGTTCCCGCCTGCCGCGCCGGCCGGCGTCGTCGCCTCGATCCGGCGCACCGTTCTGCCCGAGCGGGTGCTGGTCGACCTGGTTCCGGGCGGCAACAAGGACGTGCAGGCGCTGCTCGACGCGCTGGTCGCGACGCGCCGGAACGTCGTGGTGACCGGCGACGTCGCGGCGCTGCCGTCGGTCCTCGCCGCGTTCGCGCGCGAGATTCCGGCCGATCGGCGGGTGGTCGCGATCGGCGCGGCCGCACGCGCGCGGAGCGGCTGGATCGATCTCGCGCCGGCGGCCGACGCGACGGGAATGCTGCGCGTGGCCGCGGCGCTGCGCCCGGATCACCTGGTCGTGGGCGAGCTGTCCGGACCCGAAGCGGCCGAGCTGGTGCTGACGTCGACGCGCGGGCAGAACGGGATCCTGCTGGCGATCCCGGGACGGACGGCCAGCGAGGGCGTCACCCGCCTGGGCGCGCTGGCTGCGGTCGGGCTGGGCGCGAGCACGACGGCGCCCGCGCTGGTCGCCAGCGCCTTCGATCTCTACGTCCACGCGGTCGCGGCGGACGGCGGCGCGCGCATCATCGAGATTGGCGAGCTGCGCGCCGCGGGCGCCGAGCTGGCGCTGGATGTCGCGTTGTCGATGTACGGCGACGGATCGAAGCGCGACCTGGCGAGCGGCCGGCTGCAGGGCCGCGGCGTGTCGGCGCGGCTGGGCGCGGCGGTCGCCGCCGCGGGAAGCCCGTTGCCGTCCGCGATCGTCGGCAAGTAGACGGACACGACGTTGGCCCGGCGGAAGCGCGCGTCCGCGGGAGAGGCGGCGTTCTTCGATCGCTTCCGCTCCGCCATCGCGCGCCTTCCGGCCGGCCTGATCCGCGCGCAGCCAGGGGCGCCGCCCGACGACGTCGCGCGCGCCTCGACGGCGCTCGGCCGGCCGCTGCCCGAGGAATACGCCTCGTTTCTCCGTTCGTTCGACGGCGCGGATCTGTTTCACGAGAGCGTGCTGATCGCGGGTGTGGGCGCGGGCGCGCCCTGGGTGCTCGGCGCGCTGGCTCCGGAACGCGCCGACGAGATCGTGTTCGCGGAGGCGCTGGCGGGCGATCGCTTCGCGCTGGATGGCGCCGGACGCGTGCTGCGGTACGACCCGGGCGCCGAGGAGCGGGCGCTGGCGGGCTCGTCGTTCACGCGCTGGCTGGACGCGACGGTGGCGCGGGAACAGATCCTGTTCGGTCCCGACGGCGAGTACGCGCCGGACGTCTTCGACCCCGCGGGCCAGGAGGTCGTCCCGACCATCGCGCTGCGCCAGGCGGAGCGCGCGCTGAAGCTGGATCCGGGCGCGGCCGACGCCGAGCACGCGCGCGGGCTGGCGCTGGCGCGCCTCGGCCGACGCGAGGCCGCGCTGGCCGCCTTCCGCGCGGCGACCGACCTTTACGCCGACAATCCCTGGCCGTGGTTCGATCTCGGGCGGACGGCGCTCGCCCTCGCCAAGCCGGCGGCGGCGCTGCCCGCGTTCCGTCGCGCGGCCACGGCCGCCGTCGATGCGTCCACGTCGGCACGCCTGCTGGCGTGGGCCGCGCGCGCGGCGGTCGCGTCGAGCGACGACGCCGCGGTCGAGACGCTGCGGGCGGAGGCGCGCGCGAAAGATCCGCAGCTCGTCGAGCACCTGCTCCGATCTGCGGCGGAGGCCGCCGGAGAATCCGACGATGACGCGCGCGCGGAAGCGGTCGCGCTGCTCGAGGCCGTCGCGCCGGGAACGCCGGTGCCCCGGCGGCTGCCGGTGTTGCCGCACTGAGAGGGCCCCTCACCCTGACCCCTCTCCCCGCTTCGCGGGGCGAGGGGAGCTGATCTGACCTTTACCTGACGGAAGCTTCGCCGACGGCGACGAACTCGCCGGCGTCGTCCTCGCCGCGGAGCACGGCGGCGATCTTGCGCGTCCCCGCCGGGACCGCCAGGCGGGCCGGCTCCGATCCAGGAGGCAGCGTCGCGGCCGGTCGCCGCGCGCCGCTGCCGTCCTCCGCGAACACGCGGATCTGACCCTTGCGAACGGCGCCCTGCGCCCCGGCCAGCGTCACTTGCGCGACGCCGCCGGTGATCTCGACGCGAATCTCGGCGCGAAAAAGGTGATTGATGAGGCCCGCGCCGTAACCGGCGATCTCGGGCAACAGCACGCGCGCGGTGTCGGCGTAGACCGCGTCGTCGAGAAAGAACCGCACCCGACCCGGCACGCGCTCGTAGGCGAGCAGGCGGCGCTTGCTCTTGGCGTACGCGTAGTGCCTCCGGCCCATCACCTTCAATTCGAGGCGCGGCAGCTGCGGGTAGGCGTAGGGCAACGAGCCGCGCGCGTCGGCCATCACCTCGGCCGCGGTCGCGCCGCGATCGACGATCGCATCCTCGGGCAATGACCCGTCGGAGAAGAAGCGGCTCTGCGTCCGATCCGCCAGCCCCTGTTTGTCCGCGGCCGTGATGTAGGCCATCACCGTCGGACGGTGAACCGGTGTCCCCGCGGCGGGCAGCCCCATCCGGCCGTAAGTCTCGGCGACGTACTGTTCGAACCGCGAGCCGCGATCGAACGGGCTGACACCGGGCGACGCGAGGTACGTGCGCCGGAAGTCGTTGCGCACGTGGGCCGGCTCGCCGGCGTCCTCCAGGATCGTCAGCACCCCGCCCAGGGCCATCAAGGCACGCGCCAGCGAGGTCGCCCGCACGACGGGCCGATCGCCAGCCACGGCGGCCTCCAGCGTCGCGTAAAACGCGTCCAGCCCGACGTCGTTCTCGGGCGCGCGCAGCCACTCCGTCGACGGGCGGCCCGTCATGTTGAACTGCGTGCCCGTGAACAGCGGCCGGAACCCGCCGCCCGCGTCGAACAGCAACCCCAGCGTGTTTCCGACCGACGCCACGCTGCCCGACTGGGACAGTCCGGACCCGCGGCTCGGGTCGTAGAAGAAATCCTGCCCGCGCTCGGCTGGGGTGGTGGCGATGATCGAACCGGCGATGATCCAGGCCAGCGCGGGCGCGACGCCGTCCGGACCCGCCGCGGCGCCACCCGACGGATCCAGCGTCGCGAGGCGCGCCTCCAGCGACTGCGCATCGGCCGTCGGCAGCTCGGCCAGCGACAGCCCCACCGGTTCGAACAGCCCCAGCGGGCGCGACAGCGCGTGCGACAGCACGCGGTGCAGATCGGACGCGAGCGCCGCGCGTTCGGTCAACCCGGCGTGCGTCGTGGCGGGATCGTAAGCACGGGCGATCGACGACGGCGCCGTCGCTGCCAGCGCCAGCATCGCCGCTATCCCCCAGCGGGTCATCTTCATGGCGTCTCCTCAGGCGCGGGCGGCGGGACGGCCGCCGGGCGCGCCCCCTCGGCGGGCAGCTCGGGCAGGCGAGATTCGACCAGCTTCGCCAGCTTGGTGAGCATGCCCGGCTCGGTGCACTGCGAGCCGCCGCAGGTCATCCAGACGACGACCCCACGTTCCCGCACCAGGTAGACCAGCGCGGCGATGCCGGCGGACTTCGCCCGGAACGACGCGTCGCCCACCTCGTCGCTGGTCTTGGCCTCGGGCAACGTGCTCTGCAGCTTGCGGTATTGCACCTCCGCGGCGGCGGTGCCCAGCCGCCACAGGCGCACGCCGACGTCGTAGCTCTCCGGTTTGCCCGTCGCCTTGAAGTGCCGGCTGTCATAGAACTCCGTCGTCGGCAGGTCGGTTAGCTTGCCGTCCTCGAACTTGCCGACATAGCCGGTGACCCCGCGAATCTCGTCGTCGGACAGGAGCTTCGAGATATCGAGCGGCACCGCGGTCGTGGCGATGGCCGGCGCGGTCGGCTCGGTCTCACGCGCGGGCAGGACCGGCGCGGCCTGTCCCTCCAGCTCGAGCGCGGCGGCCTGCAGCTCCCAGGCGGCGACCGTGCGCACGCGCGTGCCGCCGCCCAGGAACGCCACGTGCTCGGCGTGGCGCATGCCCGACTGCCAGCGCTCGAGCCGGACGCGGCTGCCCCGCTGGCTGAAGTCGCGACGCGCCTCCCGGCCCGGGAACAGGCGATCGCTGCGCCACGCGACGTGGCCCCGGTGATAGACGATCAGCGTGAAGCGCCGGACGCGCATCGACGCGCCTCCCGGCAGCTCGTCCAGCTTCGGAATGACGAATCGACCGTCGGCGCTGGTCTCGGTCACGTACTCCTGGGCGCCCGCCGGCGCGCGCAGGCCGATGCCACGCTCGAACGCCCACGACGCCGCGACGGTGGCGCCCCCGATCGGCCGTTCGGAGTCGGCGTCGAGGACGATGCCGTCGTAAGGTCCGAGCAGATCCGCCGGCCGAACCGAGTCGGGCCGGACGGGAAACGGCGCGGCCTCGATCATCGGGCCACAGCCCGCGGACAGGAATAACAACGTCGCCAAAACGTTGGCACAGGCGTCCGCCCGTGGTTTGACCGCTCCGTCGGAAGTTGCTATCTGTTTACGCACGTCAGGGATGCAGGTGCTGCGGGTTTCTGACACTCGAACATCAAGACCGGCCCGCCTGTTATCAAAGGATTCCGCTACTTGCAAACTCCTTCCACATGATCAAGTGCGGGCGTTGCGGAAACCTGAACGCCGGCGACGTGCTGTTTTGCCAGTACTGTGGGACCCGCCTGGTGGAACAGCGGTTGCCCGACGTCGTCTCCGTAGGGGTGGCGCAGCCGCCCTCGAACCGGTCGACCGATCAGTTGATTGAACGGAGCGCGCACGCCGCCGCCAATATCCCGGCGACGGCGCCTGCCCCGGCCCTGCCCGCGGCCCCGCCGATGGCCGCCGCCGTCCGCGTCGTCGCCAACCAGCAGACGGGGTTTCGCCTGGTCGTCGTCCACCGCGACGGCACCGACGGCATCACCTACAACCTGCTGGGCGACCAGATCGACATCGGGCGGACCGAGGGCGACCTGCTGTTCGAGGATCCGCACCTGGCGGCCCGGCACGCCCGCATCGTGGCCAGCCTGACCGGCCGGGTCCTGACGCCTCTCGAGACCCGCAACGGCGTCTATGTCCGCCTGCGCGGCCCGGTCGATCTCCAGGACGGCGACTACCTGCTGATGGGCAAGCAGGTGCTGCGCTTCGAGACCGTCAGCGAGCCCGAGCGCAACGTGCGTCCCGCGGTCGAGCACGGGGTGGTCGTCTTCGGCACGCCCGTCCGCCCGCCCTGGGCGCGCCTGCGCCAGATCACCCCGGCCGGCGTCGGGCGCGACGTCTTTCACCTGGCGCGGCCCGACATGGTGCTGGGCCGCGAAATCGGCGACATCATATTTTCGGAAGACGAGTTCATGTCGCGCCGGCACGCGCAGATCTCGTACCGCAACGGGCGCGGCCACCTCGAGGATCTGGGCAGCTCGAACGGCACGTTTCTGCGCCTGCGCGGGCCGCACGGCCTGGCGTCGGGCGACCTCATCCGATTGGGCGACGAGCTACTGCGGTTCGAGATAGGATAAGGGCGACAACCGCCCCGATGCCCCCCTCTCCAGACATCTCGATCGAGGTCTTCGGCAAGACCGACGTCGGGCTGGTCCGCGAGCACAACGAGGACAACTTCCTCATCGCCGACGTCACGGGGGGCGTTCGTACGGCCGAACCCCGGGCCCCGTTCGCCTTCAAGCTGGGGGACAAGGGCGCCGCGCTGCTGGTCTGCGACGGCATGGGCGGGGCGGCCGCCGGCGAGGTCGCCTCCCAGATGGCGGTCGATTCGATCTACGACGCGCTGGCGTCGTCCGAGCCACAGCAGCGCGACGCCTTCGCGCGCCTCCTGCGCCGGGCCGTGCAGCAGGCCAACGAACGGATCTTCATCCAGTCGCGCGACAACCAGAGCGAGCGCGGCATGGGGACCACCTGCTCGGTCGCGGCGCTGGTGGACGAGACGCTGGTGGTCGCGCAGATCGGCGATTCACGCTGCTACATCCTGCGCGACGGCAAGCTGGCGCAGGTGACCAAGGACCAGTCGCTGGCCTGGCAGCTGATCGAGGCCGGCGCGATGACGCCCGACGAGGCCAAGGCGTTCGAGCACGCCAACATCATCCTGCAGGCGCTGGGCGTGCAGGAACGGGTCGAGGTGGTGCTGTCGCAGGTCGATCTGCGGCGGGGCGACGTGGCGCTGCTCTGCTCCGATGGGTTGCACGGCCCGGTGTCCGACGAGGAGATCCTGGCCGTCCTGATCACCGAGCCGAACCTGCAGAAGGCCGGCGAGGCGCTGATCCAGAAGGCGCTCGACCGGGACGGGCCGGACAACATCACGGTCGTCCTGGGCCGCTTCGACGGCGAGGGCCTCAAGGCGCCGGCGCCGGAGGACGTGGTCACCTTCGTCGGCTACGACCCGGGCGGCGATCCGGTTCCCGAACCGCTGGCGGGCCCGGATACGTCCAGCCTGGCGCGCGAAACCGTCGAGGAGCGGTTGCCGCGGGACATGCTGACGGCCGACGACATCCCGACCAAGGCCGAACCCGACGAGCCCGAGCCGCCGACCGACGGCCGGAGCAAGCGGGAGCGGCCGCGCAGCGGGCGGTCGCTGCTGGCGCTGTTCCTGCTGGCCCTGGTGGCGGCGGCGACCGGAGGGATCTTCGTCATGAAGTGCGAGCACGATCCGTCCAGCAAAGCCACGATGCCTTGAGGCCCGGTCGGCGATGGCTCTCTGTCCACATTGCTCCAACGAAATCGACGACGGCGCCCGCTTCTGCGGGGTCTGCGGACGTCCGATAACGCCGACGGCCAGCGAGGCCGCCGCGGCGCGCGCGACCGGCGCGGACAGCTCGGGCTCCTTCCCGCCCCCGCCGTCCGCGGTACCGACGCAGGTTCCGCCGGCGGCTAATCGTTCGGGTCCCATCCCTGCCCCTGCGCCCGCGCACCCGTCTCCGGCAGCCACCACCATGAACCGGTCCGGCCCGGCGCCTCGTCCGGCGGCCCGCCCGGCCCAGGCGGCCGCTCCGGCCGCGGCGCCGCCGGGGATTCGCGGCCCGACCCAGCCGCTCGAGAACCTGATCGGACGGACGCTCAATCACCGTTATCTGGTCGAGGACAAGATCGGCGAGGGCGGCTTCGGCGCGGTGTTTCGCGGCAAGCAGATCGCGACCGGCCGCGAGGTGGCGCTGAAGATCCTGCACCCGCACAACGTGCACGACGAGACCATCGTCGCCCGGTTCCGGCGCGAGGCCGAGGCCTGCTCGAAGCTGCGCGATCCGCACACGGTCACGACCTACGACTTCGACGAGACCCCGGACGGCATCCTCTACCTGGCGATGGAGCTGCTCCGCGGGCGGGCGCTGCACCACCTTCAGAAGGCGGAAGGACCGCTGGGCGCGACGCGGGTGCTGCGGATCCTGGATCAGGTCGCGGCGTCGCTCTCCGAGGCGCACGCCAACGGCATCGTGCATCGGGACATGAAGCCCGAGAACGTGTTCATCGAATCGCGCGCCGGCGAGGACCAGGTCAAGGTGCTGGATTTCGGCATCGCGAAGGTGATGTCGGACGATCGGCAGATACCCGCGCTGACGGCGGTCGGGCAGACGCTGGGGACGCTCGAGTTCATGTCGCCCGAGCAGCTGCGCGGGCAGAAGCTGGACGGGCGCTCCGACATCTACGCGCTCGGCATGATGGCGTACGAGATGCTGACCGGAAAGCTGCCCTTCCAGAGCGCCAAGAGCCCGATCGACATCATCAACTTCCACATGAAGACGGAGGCGCCGCTGCCCTCGAAGCTGGCCGGCGATCTGGAGATCCCCGCGTCGGTCGACGCCATCATCGTCAAGATGGTGCAGAAGGACCGCGACCACCGCTTCGCCGACGCGAACGCGCTGCGCGAGGAGATCGCGCGCGCGCAGCGATCGATGGACCGAACCCCCGACAAGTTCGAGTTCTACCGACTGGCCGGCGTCGTCGGCGCCGTCGTCATCGTCCTCACGGCCCTCATCTACTTCCTACGCCGCTAGTCGGTTCTAAGCGGGGCGGCGCTCCGCTCGCTGTGGGGTCCTGTCGCTCCGGCCGCCTCCCCGCCAACGCGCCACCCCTCGCTTGCTGCGCGCCGCGGGTAGGTCGACCTAAGTCTGGCGTGTGACCCGATTCTGAATCGGCGGCTTCCGGGCGGAGCGAAGCGTTTGCTCTGAGACGGAGCGGGAGGGACGGCTGTTCGGTCGGCCGGAGCGTAGGCGGCCGCTTGGATCGTTGCGGCCGACGGGATTCCGAGCTTGCTCGCGGAGGCCGGCCGAACAGCCGTC
>Ga0066903_100002326_pt1 | contig 14772 bp, 12 predicted proteins | sample PanSoiMetaGPlot1_FD_67491 | JGI IMG/M metagenome (GOLD analysis project Ga0066903, IMG submission 67491) | Tropical forest soil microbial communities from Panama analyzed to predict greenhouse gas emissions - Panama Soil - Plot 1 (version 2) | ecosystem: Environmental > Terrestrial > Soil >...
CGGCTCGCGGCCGAACGGATAGTGGATCTCCTGCACGCCGGACAGCAGCTCCGCCAGCTTTTCATCCAGCTCGGCCGCCACGAACGCGGCGTCCGCGCCGAAATCGCGCACCGCCCCCTCGACCCCGGCGCGCCGGCCCGTCCACGTCTCCTCGGCCGGATCGCGCGGGCGCACGAACATCGCGAAGCGCACCTTCTCGTGTCCCGGACGCACCACAACCACCGCCCCCGGCTCCTCGAATCCCGTCAGATAGAGGATGTCGCTGTCCTGCCGGAACTTGAAGTGCGTGTCGCCGTTGCGGAGGTGCTCGGGCGGCGACGCCAGCACCAGGGCCGCGTCCGGCCCGAGCCGGCGCATCAGATCGGCGCGCCGGTCGGCGTACGGGGTGGGCAACCCCGTCGCGGGCACGGAAGAGACGGGCGCGACGGCCATGACGCCAATTCTAACGTACTGTACGCGGCGATGAGCGATCTCGAGACCGCCGTGGTGAACGCGCGCGGCGCCGCCCGCATCGCGGGCGGCCACCCCTGGGTTTTCAGGACCGACGTCGTGCGCGGCCCCAAGCACGACGCCGCGGACGGCGGGCCGTCGCTGGTGCGCGTCGACGACGGGCGGGGCCGGGCCCTCGGCGTCGCGACCTGGGCCACGCGCCCGCGGCTGGCGCTGCGCATGGTCGCGCCGGCCGGGCAACCGGAGCCGACGGACCTCCTGGCGATCGTCGCCGAACGGCTGGGCGCGGCGCTGGCGCGGCGGACGGCCCTGTACCTCGACCGCGACGCCTACCGCGTCGTCCATGCCGAAAGCGACTTCCTGCCCGGGCTGGTCGTCGATCGCTACGCCGATGCGGCCGTGATCCAGACGACCTCGGTGGCGATGAGCGCCGCCCGCGAGGCGATCGCGGCGATCGTACGCAAGCGCCTCGGCGCGCGGGTCGTCGTCTGCCGCGACGACGGCTCGGCGCGCGACTTCGAGGAGCTGCCGCGCTTCGCGGGCGTCGTCGCGGGCGAGGGCGACACCCGCGTCGTGTATCGACTGGGGCGGAACCGCCTGGAGGCCGACCTTCTGCAAGGGGGCAAGACGGGCGGCTTCCTCGACCAGGCCGACAACCACGCCGCCGTCGCGGCGCTGGCGCCCGCGGGGGGACGCGCGCTCGACGCCTTCACGCATCACGGCGGATTCGCGCTGGCGCTGGCGCGCCGCTGCGGCGACGTGCTGGCGATCGACGACGACGCGGAAGCGGTCGAAGCCGCGACCGCGAACGCGCGCCGCAACGAGCTCGCCAACCTGCACGTCGAGCGCGGCAACGCCTTCGATCGGCTGCGCGACTTCGAGGCGCGGGGCGAGCGCTTCGACGTGGTCGTACTGGACCCGCCCGCGCTCGCCAAGCGGGGCGGACCGCAGGGCCTGGGGGCGGCGACGCGCGCCTACAAGGAGCTGGTGCTGCGGGGCGCGCGGATCACGCGCCCGGGCGGGCTGCTGGTGGCGTGCTCGTGCTCGGGCCGCGTGACGCGCGCGCACTGGGACGACGTCTGCGCCGACGCGCTCGCGGACGCGGGCCGGCCCGCGCACGCGCTGTCGCGCGCAGGCGCCGGCCGCGATCACCCCGAGCTGTTCGGGGTCCCGGAGACCGCCCACCTCAAAGTCTGGACCTTCCGAGTCCTGTAGTTCCGTGCGCGGCGGCGTAACGGAGCTGCAGCAGCGCCGCGGTGATGCCCGCCCAGGCCGGGACGAAGAACGCGATCAGCGCGCCGTTCTCCTGGTGCGCGACGATCCCGACCTTGAGCGCGCAGGCGACCAGCGCCGCGCCCAGCGCCGCCGCCGAGACGGCGAACGCCTTGCGCGTCGCGCCCGGCCGTCCCATCGCGACGCCGACGCCCAGCACGAGGAGCGCGATCGCCCACGGCGCGCAGATCAGGATGTTCTGGTTGCGGTGCGCGACGACGTGATCCGTGAACGCCCAGACATAGAACAGGAAGCAGCCGATGAACCCGACCGCCAGGCCCCACAGCGCCATCAGGACGCCCGCGGCCACGCGCGCGCCGCGCGACTTCCGCCCCGCCGCGCCCATGCCGGCGAACAGGAATCCGACCGCCAGGCCCACGCCGAAGAATCGGCGCCCGAACGCGGGCGGGCTTGCGAGCGGCGGCGGGCGATCGGCGTGAACGATCTCCACCTGACCGCTGATCAGCGGTCCGGTAGAAAGACCGCGCGCGAGCTCCTCGGGCAGGAACATCTCCGCCCATTGATCGATGGGCCGGTCGACGGTGGGTCCCAGCACGATGTCGAGCGCGAGGTACAGCCAGAACGGCTGCGCGGTCATCCGCAAGGCATGCTGGCGCAGCGTCATCCGCCCCGGCTGTCGCGCCGCTGCGTGGAGCTTTCCCCCAGCGACCCGATCGACGGCGTCGCGCACGCGCGTCGAGCAGTTGTCGAGAAAATAGTCGTACTTGTACAGGCGGTTCTCCGGGCGGGCGTTGACGTCGAGCGCCGCCTGCAGATCGGTCTTCTGGTCGGGCGTGAGCGCGAGCTCCTGGATCGCGATGCTGCGGTTCTCACGCCGGTATTCGCCGACCACGTGCGGCAGCGACGACACGGACAGCCAGTAGTTCAGGCGGCCGCCCAGAAAATCGAAGATCAGGCGCGGCGAATCGAACCGGAAGGTGCCGAAGTTGTAGACCTTGTCGGTGGCGGCGGCCTCGTCGCGGATCCAGATCGCGTCGTGCCCGAACCGGAAGAACGGGTGATCGCCCGGCCCCATCGTCATCACGAAGACGCGCAGCTGGCCGGGCTCGCCGGGCGGCACCGGCGCCAGCGGTCCGGGCGGTTGCATCGCGGGCGCGCCCGCGGCCGGCCGCACGACGCCCAGCGCCAGCACGGCCACAAGACCCGCGAGCGCGCGCAACCACATCGCCCAAAGGCTACCGCATGCCCGGCAACTGGGTAGCGAACAACGCGTATCATTGACGCGGCGGAGGCCGAGCATGCTCTACGAGTTCCTCGAGACGCCAGATGCGGTCATGGCATCCTGCCTCGAATGCCTCCGCCTGGCGCACGCGGGCGGCGGACGCGCGGGCCAGAACCTGCGATTGGCGCTGGTCGACCTCGTCGGTCTCTGCGATCGGCAGGCGCGCGTCGGTCCCGTCGACCCGGAGCGGCTGCGACGATTTCGAAGCGAGGCGACCGATGCGATGGCCCACCTGGATCGCCAGATCGCCGCCTTCATCCTGGACGTGGCGATGCGCGTGGATCACGAAGCCCGCGAGCTCGACGACTGGTACGAGATCTGTATGCGCCGCTCTGTGCTCCAGTTGTTGCTGGATGACTACCCGCAGACCCCCGCGCTCGCGATGGTCGACGCCACCGATATGATCGGCTTCGACGACCACACGCGCGAGACCGGCCGCGCGCACGGACCGATCCCCGAGGCCCTGATTCCGATGGGTCTTCCGGACACCCACTGGTGGTGGCGTTATCCGCGTCCCGGTTAGTCAGGATCCTCTTCGGTGCCCAGCAGCCGCCCCACCCCCTCCTTGTCGATCTGACCGCTGGCGAGATCGAACTCCAAATCGACGGCGAAGCGAACCCGCATCTTGCCGTCCTCCCGTTTCACTTCGATGAAGTCCGGCGGGTGCGACGCCTCGACGGGCGCCTCCGGTTGCAGGCAGGGGGAGCGATGACGCCCCGTCCCCAGCTCGACGTAGCCGAAGCGATCGTCGCGGCCGATGATCCCCTCCTGGACCCGACTCAGGTCAAGGTACTGCACCTTCCAGGAGCTGTCATCGCCCCAGACGCAGCCCCACACGAACCCGAAATCGCCGGTCGGCCATTCCTTGTCCGCATTCCAGAGTTCGCTGCCAGGGATGGTGTAGTCGTGGTTAACGTCCCACCAGTCCGGGACGTAGAACCCGACGGGACAGAAGCCCCAGCCCGGGTTCTTCTCGGTCTCCTCCGCGATGATCTCGCCCGTGGCGAGGTCCATCACCGCGGTCTTCGTGTACTGACGCGAGACGAGGGCCAGCTCGCGGGCGCCCTGGCGGAACGGCTCGAACGTCTGCAGCATGCGGTAGCTGCGCAGGTATTCGCCGACGCGCTCCGGCTCGCGCTCGGGTCGCCGGCGAAAGACCTCTACGCGCGTCGAGTCCCAGGTCCCGGGCCGGTTCTTCACCGCCGACGTCTTGACGAAGTACCGATCGCGCGGCTTCGGCCGCGACGGGATCTCGAAGTCGGTCGTAACTGCGTGCTCGCGCACCACGAAGCCGCGGTCGTGGTGCTTCGCGGCCCAGCTCGTTCCGTCCTCCATCGTCTCCGCGGCATATTCCGCAGCCTTCGCGTCGGCCTCGGCCCGGGTACGAAAGCAGCCGAAGAAATAATCTTTCTCGCGCCCCTCGTGCACGCCGTAAACCCTGAAGACGATGTCGCCGCGCATGCCGCAACTCTAGCGAACGCGGCGCAGGACCGCCGCGAAGAAGCCGTCGGTGTCGTGGCGGTGCGGAAACAGTCGCAAGGTCATCCCGTCGCCCAGCTTCTCGGCGCGCTCGCGCCCCCAGATCTCCTTGACCGGCACGGGCGCGAAGTCGTCGCGCTCGGCGAGGAAGCGCTCGACGACGCCCTCGTTCTCGCGCCGGTTGACCGTGCAGGTGGCGTAGATCAGCCGGCCGCCCACGGCCGTCAGCGGCGCGTAGCGGACCAGCAGCGCCACCTGCCGGGCCGGAAACGCCTCGACGTCCGCCGGGCGCAGCCGCCAGCGCGCCTCGGGATTGCGCCGCAGCGTCCCCAGCCCCGAGCACGGCGCGTCGACCAGCACGCGATCGTGAACGCCCGGCGCCGCCTTCGCGACGTCGCCCGCCCCCGCCCCGACCGGCTTCGCCTGCACGTTGGTCAGGCCGGCGCGGCGCGCGCGCCGCCGCAGCTCCTCCAGCTTCTTGCCGTCGGTGTCGAGCGCCAGCACCCGCCCCTTGCCCGCCAGCGCCGCCGACAGCGCCAGCGTCTTTCCGCCCGCCCCCGCGCAGGCGTCGACCACCCGGCCCGCCGGCGGCGGCGCCACCAGCTCGGCGACCAGCTGGCTCCCCTCGTCCATCACCTCGAACAGACCGTCCCGGAAGGCCGACAGGCCGAAGGCGTTGACGCGCGTCTCGAACAGCAGGCCGACCGGCGACAGCGACGTCGGCCGCGCGACCACGTGCTCCTCCGCCAGCCGCGCGATCAGCGCGTCGCGCGCGATCCGCGTCGTGTTCACCCGCACCGCCAGCGGCGCCCGCTGGTTCATCGCCTCCGCCAGCGCCGACGCCTCCGCCGCGCCGTAATCGGCGACCCACGCCTCGTAGAGCCAGGTCGGGACCGACAGGCGCGTCGCCTCGCGGTCGACGCCCGTCCGCCCGGCCAGGCCTGCGTCGTCGGCGACCGCGCGCGAAAGATCGATCGGCTCGCGCGAAAGGCGCTTCGCGTCCGCCCCCAGCGCCTCGACCGGAACGCCTGCCCGCGCCTCGTAGATCAAGAGCTTCAGCTCGTCCCGCGCCAGCGGCGCCAGCGGCGCGTCGCCCCCGCCGGCCTTGCGCAACAGCTCGTCGGCGATCGCGTCCAGCCGCCGATCCATTCGGATGAGGCCGTAGACCGTCTCCGCGATCAGCCGCCGCGCGCCGCTGGGCAGCTCGCGGTGGGCCCGGAAGGTGCGCGCGATGATCTCGGTCGCGAACCCCCACTCGGCCCGCGCCTCCGCCGTGATCTCGAGGGCGATCGCCCGCGCGCCCGCCTGCAGTCGGGAAATGCTCATGCCCTCACCGGGATGTTATTCTGGTCGCAATGACCGAACTGCCGCGCACGATCACGTTGCCGCCCATGGCGAGCGGCAAGCCCAACCCGTACAGCGTCGCCCTGGAACAGCTGGACCGCGCCGCGAAGATCTGCGGCCTGCCGGGGTCCGTCCTCCAGATCCTGTCGCAGCCCAAGAACGAGCTGATCACGAACTTTCCGGTCCGCATGGACAACGGAGAGTACAAGATGTTCAAGGGCTACCGGGTCCAGCACAGCAATATCCTGGGGCCGTACAAGGGCGGCATCCGTTACCACGAAGACGTCGCCCTCGACGAGGTGAAAGCGCTGGCGTCGTGGATGACGTACAAGTGCGCGCTGCACGACATCCCGTTCGGCGGCGGCAAGGGCGGCATCAAGTTCACGCCCCGCCAGCACTCGCAGTCCGAGCTGGAACGGATCACGCGCCGGTTCACGCACGCGCTCGGCTCGAACATCGGCCCGGAATACGACATCCCCGCCCCGGACGTGGGCACCAACGGCCAGATCATGGTCTGGATGATGGACACGTACATGAACGTCGTCGGGTTCACGGACAAGAACGCCAACCGGCGGGTCGTCACCGGCAAGACGGTGGCGTCGGGCGGCTCGCTCGGCCGCGAGTCGGCGACCGGCCAGGGCGTCGTCCATTGCATCGTCGAATGGGCCCGCGATCGGCGGTTCGACCTGAACGGGTCGACGTTCATGGTGCAGGGGTTCGGCAACGTCGGTTCGAACGCCGCGAAGATCCTGGCCCGCACCGGCGCGTCGATGGTCGCGGCCGGCGACTGGAAGGGCTACATCGCGAACGGCGACGGCATCAACCCGTACAAGCTGACCGACCACGTGCAGAAGACGGGCTCGGTCATCGACTACCCCGGCTCGCGACCGATCACGCGCGAGGAGTTCTTCGCCACGCCGACCGACGTGTTCATCCCGGCCGCGCTGGAGCTGGAGATCGGCGTGCCGGAGGCCCGGGCGCTGAACGTCAGGCTGATCGTGGAAGGCGCCAACGGCCCGACCGAGACGGCCGCCGAGCCGATCCTGCGCGAGAAGAACATCGACCTGATCCCCGACATCCTGGCCAACTCGGGCGGCGTGGTGGTCAGCTACTACGAGTGGCTGCAGAACAAGCGCTCCGAGCGCTGGGACCTGGAAGAGGTCGAAGAGCGGCTGGCGAAGCGGATGAAGCGCACCTACCTGCAGGTGAGCGAGTACGCGGCCGCCAAGAAGTGCGACTGGCGGATGGCCGCGATGTGCATCGCCCTGGATCGCATCGGCCGGGCGTACGCCGAGCGGGGGATATTTCCGTAGGAAAAAGGCCCTAACCTTTCCGTCGGGCACGGACGAGCTGTGGCGATTCGGGACGGTCGCGGGGTCTCGAGTCGCCACCCCCAGAACGGGTTTGCCTTCCGGACGCGGCCGTCCTTTAATGCCCGGCCATGGCAGGACTTCGCGCCCCTATCTTCCGCCTGGTCTTTCTTGCAGCCGTCGTTTCGTTGTTGACCTTCGCGATGCCTGGGATCGCCGCCGCCCAGAATCAGGCCGCGGTCGACAAGGTCACGAACCTGAACAAGAAGGCGCTCGACGCCTATAACAAGCAGGACTACGAGACGGCGCGCGAGCTGCTGAAGCAGGCGCTGGAGGTGTGCGCCAGCTCGGGGCTGGACAAGCATCCGATCCGCGCGCGCACGCACATCCACTTCGGCGTCGTCGCGATCGTCGGATTCAAGCAGCGCGAGGTGGGACTGAAGCAGTTCCGCAAGGCGCTGGACGTGCAGCCCGACATCAAGCTGACGAAATCGCTCGTGACGCCCGAGCTGCAGGACGCCTTCGAGGAGGCCGTGCTGGCCGGTGAGGGCGGCGGAGGGGGCGGCGGCGCGGCGGCGGGCGGCGGCGGCGGCGACAACGCCGGTGGTGGCGGCGGCGACGACGACAGGAAGACCGCCCAGGGCGACAGCGGCGGCGGCGGTGACGACGGCGATGAGACGCCGAAGGTGAAGCGGCCCGCGCCCAAGAAGAAGAAGGGCGACGACGAGGAGGACAAGAGCGAGGGCAAGATCGCGCAGAAGGGCGTGTTCTTCGCGTCGCTGGGCGGCGGCTTCGGCTTCGGGCTGGTCAAGGGTTCCGGCGAGCTCGATCCCGCCCTGCACAACGTCAACGGGCTCGGCTTCGCGTTCGCGCAGCTCGGCCAGCTCTCGCCGGAGGCCGGCTTCTTCGTTGCGCCGGACCTGCTGATCTCGGCGCAGCTGCGCATCCAGTACGTGACCGGCGTGAACGGCGAGAGGCCGCGCGTGGCCGGCACCTGCGGCACGGACAACTTCTGCTCGCCCGGCAACGGCGCGCTGGCCGGCTTCGCCAAGGTGACTTACCTGATGCTCGACGCGCCCTTCCACTTCACCGTCGGCGCCCAGGTCGGCGGCGGCAACATCCGCCACGTGCTCAATTTTCCGGACAAGGGCTGCTCGTCGAGCGCGACCGGGGCGCCCGAGAGCTGCGTCGATTCGCTCGCCGGCGGGCCGTTCCTGATCGGACCGACGGCCGGCATCTGGTACGAGATCGGCGATTCGGTCGACCTGACGGTCGGGGTCAACACCGCGCTCGGCGTCCCGAAGACCACGTTCAACTTCGACGTCGATTTCGGCCTCGGCTTCCGCATTTAGCCGCGCAGATCGATCTGTCTCGTTAACGAGACAGATGTGCTAGGGTGCGGGGCGTGTCGAAGGACGGCAGCTCGGCAGCGGCTTCCGGCGGCGCGCGCAAGCCGCGCGCGGCGCGCGCGACGGTGCTCCCGGGGGACGACGCCGGCGCAGCCGAGCTGGGACGCCGCGTCGCCGACAACCTGCGCGAGCGGCGCCGCGTCTCGCATCTGTCGCTCGACGAGCTGGCCAAGCTGTCGGGCGTCAGCCGGGCCGCGCTGTCCCAGATCGAGACCTGCAAGACGAACCCGTCGCTCAGCGTGCTCTGGAAGGTCGCCGTCGGCCTCAAGATCCCGTTCGCGGAGCTGATCGGCGAGAGCCGCGAGTCGGTCTCGCTGCTGCGCAGGAACGAGGCTCAGGTCTTGAAGTCCGTCGACGGGAAGATGGAGAGTCGCCCGCTGGCCCGGTCGGGCGCCGGCCCGGGCGTCGAGGTGTACGAGCTGCGTCTGACCGGGCACGGTGAGCACCTGTCCGAGCCGCACGCGCCCGGGACGCGCGAGCTGATCACCGTGCTGCAGGGCAGCCTCAAAATGAGTGTCGGCGAAGAGACCTACCTCTTGTCGGCGGGCGATTCGCTGGTCTTCCCCGCCGATCAGCGGCACGTCTACGCGAACCCGGGCGGCAGCGAAGGCCGCTATCACAACGTCATCGTCTACCGGCGCTAAGACTGCGGCCCGTTGGAGGGCGACAGCGCGACCGCCGGCGAAGGAGTGGCGGCTGTCCGCGTTCGCCGCGCGAAGAAGAGGTACAGCAGGTACGCGTCCAGGATCATCGCTCCGACCATCACCGAGTAGTTGGTCGGCGCCGAGAGCAGCTTCAGATCGACGAGCACGCGCGACAGACCGAACGACACGACCCAGACGTCGAAGCTCATGCAGATGCGCCGGAAGGTCTCGGGATGCAGGCGCCGAATCAGGAACGTTCCCAGCGGGATTCCGACCAGAACGCTCGGGACGATCATCGGCACCAGCGACATGCTCTGGTGGGTGAACAGCCCGAGGTTGTAGTAGGCGACCGCCGTCATGCTCGATTCGGCCACGCGGATCAGGCCCAGGGCCGCCCGGAAGTCTTTTTTCACGAGCCCCTGATTGTTGAACAGGACGGCCAGCGGCGGACCCGAGATGGTCGTGACTGAATAAAGGAACCCGATCCCGGCGCCGAACGGCAGGCCGATCAATCGTTCGGCCCGGATCGGCCGCCGGATTCCGGCCGCCTGCACGAAGATCAGCGGCAGCAGGACCGTGTAGGTGACGAACTTGATCCAGGACGGATGCAGCGACGCGAGCAAGTAGCTGCCGAACAGCACGCCCGGCACCAGCCCGATCACGATCGGGTAGACCCGCTTGTAGACGCGCGGCAGGCTGCCCACGTTCATCAGCAGGACGAAGAGGTTGATCGCCACCTCGACGATGACCATCGTCGGGTTCAGCACCCGGTTCGTGAAGAAGAGCAGCGCGACCGGAACCGTCAGCGACGAGAAGCCGTATCCCAGCGCGCCGTTGACCATGGCGGCGATCAGGGTGATTCCGATCAGAACGATCGAGGCGGTGTTGAGATCAATCATCGGTCACCTCCCAGCTCGGATTCGATCATCAGAAGCTCACCTGTGTACGCGCGATGATCACGTGCTCCGTCGCGCGGTCCGCGATCACCGCCGCGTTCATCCCCGATGCGGCGGTGCCCGCCCCGCCGTCGTACCGCGTCTGCTCGTAGCTGACGGCGAAGCGCGCGCTCCGCCGCGGCACCCAGGTGATGGCCCCGCCGAACGCGTTGGCGGCGCGCGCGCTCGCCACCGGGTTCGCGTAGGTGGGGAACGTGGCGTCGTCGACGGCGATCCAGCTCCAGCGCGCGGCGAGCACCAGCGCCCCCCAGGTCCCCTTGGCGGGATCCAGGCCGTCGAGGGGCGTCGTGCCGTCGTAGTTTTCCCGTCCGCCGACCGTGAAGCTGGCGGTCACCGCCGCCGCTTGGTTCGTCAGGTCGGTGGTGGTGTTCCCTTTCTGCACGCCTTGCTTGAGCCACAGGTACTCGGCCAGCAGCCCCAGCCCGCCGACGTAGTAGTAGAGCTGCGGATTGATGCGCGTCGCGCGCTCGTGCCCGAACACGGTCGCCGCGCCGGTCGTGTCATTCGCGGGCGCCAGGTACTGGAAGAAAATGTTCTGCCCCGTCGACCTGAACGGCGACAGCCCGGTCTGAGCCGGCACCGACGGGATCGCCAGGCCGGCGACGGCGATCGGCAGCCGGCCCTTGCGGTTGCCGGTCGCGGCGGAGACGCCGACGCCGAGGTTGCCGAGTCCCCTGAGCGCCTCGGTGCGGAACGGGTGGACGAACAGCCGCCCCTCGAAGTCCTTGGCGTGATTGATGTCGGTGTCGGCGGTCGTGTCGGGCGCGCCGTTGAAGATGCCGGCGACGTAGTGCACCAGGCCGCCGGCGATGTCGCCCCACAGCTCAATGCCCACGTCGCGCTGGCTCGACAGGTTCGAGATCAACGACTGCTCGAGGAACACGCGGTCGGCGTCGGCTTGCAGGCGCTCCAGCCCGACCGGCGCCTTCATCTTGCCGGCACGCAGGCGCAGCCATTCCCACGGGTGCACGTCGACGTAGGCGTCCAGGATCGTCGCGCCGCCGGCGAATTCCGGCTGCATCCGGAAGTCGACCAGCGAGAACACCGTGCCGTCGAACGACGGCCGCAGCCGGCGCAGGATGAAGGTGTCGTTCGCCTCCAGGGCGTTGTTATCGAGGAAGAAGCGCCCATCGGCCTGCACCAGACCGCGGAACTTGAGCTGGAAGGATCGATCGGGCAGCGAGACGGAGAAGCCCTTGTCGTCGACGGTCAGCCGCGGCTCCGTCTTCGCGCGCCGGGCCGCCTCCTCCGCCAGCAGCTCCTGCTGGCGCGCCGCGGCCCGGGCCAGGCGTTCGATCTCGTCGAGACGGGCCGTGTCGGCCGGCGCGGGCGCCGCTGCCGGGGCCACGGGGGCGACCGGCGCGACTGTCTCGGGGCCGGGGGTCGCGGCCGGCTCGTCGACCGGGGCGGACTGGGCGTGGGCGGCGGCTTCGATCGTCAGGACAGCCAAAAGGACGGTGTGTCTCGTATAACGGATCACGCGGCGCCTCCCGCCCCGCCCGTTCCTCCGCTCCCCGCGCTGGCTCCTCCCGTCGCACCTCCCGCACCACCGCCTGCCCCCCCGGCGCCGCCGGCGCCACCGACGGCCCCTCCGGAGCCACCTCCCCCGCCACCGCCCCCGGCGCCGCCGGCGGCCCCTCCTCCCCCGCCGGTACCGCCGGCGGCTCCGCCACCGCCACCTCCCCCTCCTCGTCCCGAGCCCTCGGAAGACCCGTCCGTCGCCCCCGCGCCGTCAGCGGAACCATCCTTGGCCCCGTCGGTGCCCGAGTCGAAGACGAACGTCGGGTTCGCGTCCTTGCAGGCGCCGGCCCCGGCGAGCCCGAACAGGGCCGCGAACGCGAACGGGAGCAAGCTCCGCCTTCGAACGTCGTGGGGCGCCAGCGACATGCGATTGACGCTAGCCGGACCGTAGCAGGCTCGTCAATTAAAAAAGACACATTGTCTTTTATTTTGAATTAGTCCGCTCCCCGGCCCGAGGGCAGGCGCGCGGGCCGGGTGAAACGGCGCCCTGTGTGCCCTATCCCACCCTTGCGAGGCAGGGGACGGACCTTAGCTTCTGCCACCATGGCAGCGCTGACCCGCCTCATGCTCGTCGAGGACGACGGCAGCATCCGGCTGGCGCTGACCGACATGCTGCAGGACGAGGGCTTCGCCGTCACCGCAGCCGTCAACGGGCGGGAGGCGCTGGCCCTGCTCCGCGGCGCCGCGCCGCCCGAGGTGATCCTGCTGGACCTGATGATGCCGGTGATGGACGGCTGGGAATTCCGCATCGAACAGCGTTCCGATCCCCACCTCGCCCGGATCCCGCTGCTGGCCATGTCCGCGGACCTGAGCCCGAAGGCACGCGCGATCGCCGCCGACGGGTACATTCGCAAGCCGATCGATTTCGTCGAGCTGCTCGCCCAGCTGCGCGCCGTGGTGGGGCAGGCGCTGCGGCAGCGGCTCGCGGCCGCGGACCGGATGGCGGCGCTCGGCACCCTGGCCTCGGGGATCGCCCACGAAATCAACAACCCTCTCACCTACGTCATCGCGAACCTGCAGGCGCTGGCCCAGCGCCTGTCCCGGTCGACCGATCCGACGATCCGCGATATGCCCGAGATCGTCAGCGAAGCGCTCGACGGTGCGGAGCGGATCCGCAGGCTGGTCAAGCAGGTGCAGATGGTGTCGCCGGGCCAGCACGAGGAGCGGCTGGTGACGGTCGCGCTGCGCGATGTCCTGCGCGGGGCGCTCGCCCGGACCGAAAACCATATCCGGCACCGCGCGCGCCTGGTCTGCGAGCTCGGCCACGACGCCTACGTGCGGGGCGACGCCGAGCGGCTCGAGCAGCTTTTCGTCCATCTGCTGCTGAACGCCGCCCAGGCGATCCCCGAGGGTCGCGTGGAGCAGAACCAGATCCGTGTCGGCGTGCGGCGGCTGCCCGGCCAGGAGTCCGTCGCGATCGAGGTCCAGGACAGCGGGGTCGGCATTTCGCCCACGGTCGCGGAGCGGGTCTTCCAGCCGTTCTTCACGACCCGGCCCATCGGGCAGGGGACCGGGCTCGGCCTGTCGATCAGCCGCGGCATCGTCACGGCGCTCGGGGGCCAGATCTCGTTTCGCAGCGACGGGCAGACCGGGACCACCTTTTTGGTCGAGTTACCGACGACGACCGGCCCGCATGAGGCGGCCGCCCTGGGGGTGGCTTGATGGCACGACGCGACAGACCGTGCTATTTAGTCAGGCGACTCTCTCGTCTCGTCTTCGTTGCTCTCGCGGCCCCGCCCAATCGGGCCGCCCCGACTTCGGTGACCAGCATGTTTGGGTTCTGAGACGGCAGCTCCGTCGGTTATCAATCACAGCAACGAGGAAACAAATGGGAACGAGACTCTACGTTGGAAATCTGCCCTACGCAGTCACCGAGCTTGACCTGCGTGATCTGTTCGGCGGCATCGGCACGGTGACGGACGCCAAGATCGTCACCGATCGCGAAACGGGCCGCCCGCGCGGATTCGGCTTCGTCGAGATGTCGACCGAGGACGAGGCCCGCAAGGCGATCGAAGAGATCAACGGCCGCGACGTTCAGGGCCGTCAGGTCGCCGTCAAGGAGGCCGAGGATCGGCGCGGCGGCAGTGGCGGCGGTGGTGGTGGTGGCCGCGGCGGCTACGGCGGCGGTGGTGGTGGCGGCGGTCGTGGCGGCGGCTACGGCGGTGGCGGCGGTGGTGGCGGCGGCCGCGGCGGCGGTCGCGGTCGCTGGTAAGCACCGCGTGACTGATTCCCTCTCCCCGCTCGCGGGGAGAGGGTCAGGATGAGGGGCCGTCAGGCCTCGTCTTTCATCCCGTGCATGAGGCGCGCTTTCACGCGCGCCGCTTGTCGGTCCTTGTACTTTTCGTGGCTGTTCTCGCCGCTCTCGTTGTTCTCCGCTGTGCGGACGTCGATGATCTGGAACTCCGTCAGCACGAACACGATGGTGCCGTACTCGGAGAACATCGGATCGTCGGGCCGTCGGCAGAGATACTTGTCGATGCGGACCGGCAAGTCGCTGACGAAGTTGATCACGCGATAGCCCGGCCCGGAGAACTCGTTCTGGGCCGACGGCTTCTTGTCGGCCGCGACCGCGGCCAGATCGGTGATCTCCGGCAGATAGCGCTTGAGCGACGGTGATCGATCCAGCGTCTCGCGGATCTTGATGATGTCGTTCTCGGACTGCCCCGGAATCACGAAGTTGAACGGGATCAGCCGCTGGGTCAGCTCGCGCATCACGAAGATCAGCTGCTCCTCGGTGTTCGTGATCATCCGGAAGCGCAGCTTGTCGTAGACGTCCGCGGCGATCGATTCCTTCTTGGCGAGCAGCTTCGTGATCAGGCTGTCCGCGTGCTTGCGGCTCCACTCGAACTCGACGACCGGGCAGCCGACCGCCTTCAGCTCCTCGACGGTGCGCAGAACCTTCTCCTCGACCAGGTGGAAGATCTGGTCGTCCGAAACGGGCAGCTTGGTCAGAAGCTCCCGGCCGGCGAGGTGGTGCATGACGTGCATGACCTTCAGCACGACGCACGCGTGCGTTCGCCGGCGGCCCTTCTGCGAGGCGATCAGCAGCAGGTCGCGCGGCGGCACGCCGTGCGCCACCTCGTCGGGGATCTGGAACCCGAGGTGCCGCTCCAGATATTCGACCGCGGCCTCGCGCAGCTCGCC
>Ga0066903_100002327_pt1 | contig 14771 bp, 12 predicted proteins | sample PanSoiMetaGPlot1_FD_67491 | JGI IMG/M metagenome (GOLD analysis project Ga0066903, IMG submission 67491) | Tropical forest soil microbial communities from Panama analyzed to predict greenhouse gas emissions - Panama Soil - Plot 1 (version 2) | ecosystem: Environmental > Terrestrial > Soil >...
GTAGGGAATTCTTCCGAAGACGATAAGGATGTTTTAGCAACGGCGTTTTTCGGGGCGCTCTACATTCAACACGTCACGGTGATTACACACCGGGCTTTGAACTGGAGAGCGCATATGAGGAAATTCACTGCACACGCACTCGCAACGGGCTTGGCGGCCGTTGCAGTGTTCGGTACCGTCGGTTGCGGGGACACACGGGTTGCGGCATCGACACCCACCAACACTGACGCGGTCAAGCGTGGCGAATATCTCGTCAGCATCGTCGGCTGCGGCGACTGTCACACGCCGCTGAAGATGGGTCCGCAGGGACCTGAGCCGGACATGACGCGTTTCCTGTCTGGTCATCCCGAACAGGTCGGTGCGCTACCACCAGCCGCGGCACAGGGTCCATGGCTCTGGGCGGGCGCGGCGACCAATACCGCGTTTACCGGCCCCTGGGGCGTGAGCTATGCCGCCAATCTGACGCCCGATCACAATACCGGGCTGGGCATCTGGGACGAGAAGATGTTCGTGACGGCGATCCGGACCGGCCGTCACATGGGCACGTCGCGGCCGATCATGCCGCCGATGCCGTGGCCGGCGTTCCGCAACGCCAGCGATGACGACCTCAAGGCCATTTACGCATATCTCAAGACGATCAAGCCGATTACGAATCACGTGCCGGACGTGCAGCCGCCCGCGGCCGCGACGGCCACGAATTGAGGTGGATCATGATGAGCCTGTTTTTCTTCCTCGGTCTTCGGGCATTGCATGTGTTTCTCGCGGCGACCTGGATTGGTTCGACCATCTTCATATCGACACTGCTGACGCCGGCGGTTGACGCGTCCGGTCCGTCGGGCGGGCAAGTGATGATGAACATCAACCGCCGTGGCATCACGGCTTACATGAGTGTGCTTGGCGCGACGACGATCGTCACGGGACTGTATCTGCTGTGGCACTTCGCCGGCAGCTTCGGATCGATTACGGAGAGCCACGCCGGCATCGCATTCGGTATCGGCGGCACATCGGGCATTCTCGCGGGGGTCATCGGAGGGGCCGTTGTCGGCCGGAGCGCTGCGAAGGTGGCGAGCTTGATGCGCGAAGCCGCTGGCGTGCCCGACGGTCCGGCCAAGGCTCAGCTGATTGGTCAGACCGAGCCATTGCATCGCCGCATGAAGATCGGTTCCAGGGCCGTCATCGCGCTGCAGTTGGTGGCGCTTGTTCTGATGGCGGTGGGGCACTACGTTTAGGCCGACAGCGTCTATCATTGCGGTCAGGCTCGAGCAACGGTTCAGGAGCAAACCGCATGTCTTCATTTCGATTCTCGATCAGCGGCGCCGCCATCTTGCTAGTCGCTCTCTCAAGTGGCGGTGCCGCCGCGCAGGGAAGTCCACAGGCCGGCAAGAGTCCCGTGGCGCCTACTCCGGAATCCATTGCCGCCGGCAAGCAAACATACCTGCGACGCTGCGCGTCATGTCACGCGGCAAGCGGTGAGGGCGGACCAGGCAACGATTTGATTCCCGCCGCGCCAAGTCTCGTGGACGAACAGGTGAAGGTGAAGACCGACAGCCAGGTTTTCAACAACATCAAAAACGGCATCGGCCCCGATTTCAATATGGTGGCCTTCAAGGACACGCTGAAAGACGACGAGATCTGGAACGTTGTGAACTACTTGCGATCGATCGCCAAGAAATGATGCTTGCCAAACGATCAACGCAGAAATCGCAGAGACCGCAGAGCTCCAATAATTTCTGCGAGCTCCGCGAGTTCAGCGTTGATCGTCGTCCATCACTTTGACAACGGATCCGGCCGCACCTGGAACTTCACGAGCTTGCTCGTCGTTCCCTTACCGCCTTCAGAATGGAATGGTGCGCGGGTCGCGTACGTCGTGAAGATCGCCTTTCCCTTCCAGCCGCCGCCGGGATTGTCGATGCGCCCGTCCATGCCCTTCGCAAAGAAGCCCATCGGATACGGCACGCGGAACGTCATGAACTTGCCATCGACGAGCGCGAGCAGGCCCTCTGAGAGATTGCCGGTCGCGAGCGGTACATCCTTGCCGAGGCCGAGCAGGTCGAACCGGTCGATGAAATCGTAATACGCCGAATCGGCGCTCGCGCTGTCGACGGCGCCCTTGTAGTTCGGTCCAGGCAGCCGATACAGCGTCCATCCCTCGACACAGTGTTGCCCCGTCGCTTTCGGCCCGTTGAGCGGACTTTTGCACTTGCTGCGATCGAAGCTGGCCAGCTGACCGCTGGAAAGCACGGTCCATACGACATTCTTGCTGTCGACGTCCATGCCGCGCGGCGCGAACCCCTGGGTCGACGCGTTGGCGACTTTCCACGGCACCTCGTAGTACTCGCTCAGCGCCGTCTCTGGCGGGTGTGATCCAGGGACAAAGCGCACCAGCGCACCCGGCATTCCTTGCACGGTTCCCCACACCGATCCGTCGAAGGCTGGCGCATCGCCGTAGAACTGCACGTTCAATCGACGATCTTTGCCGGCATCAGCCGGCTGATTGGGCTCGGTGTACGCGTCGCGTTTGCCGTTGCCGTTATTGTCGAGGACGAATGCGCTCCAACCTTGCGCCTGCTGCTCGTCGTGCGTTTTGTCCCAGATCTTCAGATCGAACCAGCCCTCGACGCCCGCCGGTCCGAACGATGACCACAGCACGTCGTTTTCATCGAGGTTCACGTGACCCCAGCTGAAGCAGGTATCGATCGTGGTGAGCTGCTTCGTCTTCGGGTCGTACATCTCCAGGCCGCGCTGGCTTTGATTGATGGGGAGCAACTTCGCGGACGGATGATTCGAGCCGGCGCGGCACCAGGCGGGCGTCTCCGGTTTGCGGATGCGGGCGGCGGCCCAGACGCGACCTTGCTTGTCCATCGCGAAGCTATGGACGGTTGTCTTGCTGTTCCAGATCGTTTCGTTCCCCCAGTACGGCGAGGGACCCGCCGGTGGCTGGTCGGCGGAACTCGGCGTATTCGGGTCGCGCGCGGTCAGCTTGATCTGGCTCGCGGTGTTCGTCTTCGGATCAATCACCGGCAGGTAATCGCCGCTTTCCTCGAGGGCGCCGTAAATCGGACCGTTGGCGTTGACCGTTGGATTCCGTTTGTCGCTGGCGATTTCGTCGTGCAGATAGGTTTTCGGATCGGACCAATCCCACATCGTCACGACGACGTTGCGTTCACGACCTTGCGGACGCTCTGGTGCGGCTGCGGGCAATTCACCACGCGCGATCCGATCGGTCCAATCCGCATACATGTCGAGCGCGCGCTGGTGACCAACTTGCTGGAACCGTGCGGCCATGCCACCGCCCGCTTGCCCCGCCTGAATGCGTTGATCCCATGCGGCCTTTGAATTTGGCGCGCCGTCAAGAATGCTCTTCGGAATCGTGCGGGTCGCGAGACCGCCCAACTGATGGCAGCCGGTGCAGCCGTCGGTGTTGACGACCTGCCGGATCCATTCGCCCTGACTCTTGATCCGGGACGAGATCCCGTTGCCTTCATCAGTGCCAGGAAAATCGCTCACGGGCGGCATCTGCATCAGCGCCAGCCAGAATTGCGCCGGGTAATACTGTGCGGCCGCCTTCTTGTCCGGGGCGGGCACCGCCTTGAGATTGACGGTCTTGCCGGGTGTCGTTTTCGTCTTTGGCGAGTCGACGAGTCCGTAGCCGCGCACCCATACGTCATATTCAGCGGTTGGCAGATCCGGGACCACGAAACGGCCTTGATCGTCGGTCACAACGCTTTTGATCAAACGCGTGGGCAGGCCTCTCGTTTCGGCAATGACCCAGACGCCCGCTTCAGGACCTCGCGGGCCCGTGACGACACCGCCGATGTCATCGTTGTCGATGGCGACCGAGGCGTTCCCCGGCGCTTGTCCTGCAGTCACGAGGACCAGTGATGCGATGAATGCGCCCGCAAACGTCAGCGCGACGATTCCCCAACGCCCGACCTTTGACGTCATACTTCCTCCTCGGCGGTCTGAACTGTGACCTTCGTCCTTCGGACGTAGTGTCCGGTGTCAACCGGTGGCAATCGCAGTGTCCGGGTTTACCCGGACCCGTGACAGTCGTAGTGTCCGGCTTTCGCCGGACCTATTCAAGCCACAAAATTGCTTGGGGAACCGCGGCTGGTATGGAAGACTCGTCATCGCTAAACAGGGGAGGAAGTCGTGAGAAAACTCGCATGGTTGATGCTCGGCGCCGCTGCGGTGGCGGCCGCATGGCCCGCGACCGTTCGCACGCAGGAAGCCGGCTATCCCGTCGAGATCATCAAGCCCGGAAAAGGACCCTACACCTTCCCGAACGGCTACCAGACGCCGTGGGAAAAAATCCAGATCGTGGTGACATCGAAGATGTCGCCGAATCTTTTCGTGCTGCACGGCTCGGAAGCGCTCGATCCGGCCCATCCGGACGCCTCAGGCGGCAGAGCCATGGCCTTGTTTGGCGCGGACGGCGTGTTGATGGTAGACACCGAGAACCGACAGGTCGCTGACAAAACGCTCGCCGCGATCCGTTCATTCACCACGGCACCGATCAAAATCCTGGTGAATACACACGTCCACAGCGACCACACCGGCGCCAACGGCTTTTTTGCAAAACAGGGTGCCGTGATTTACTCGCAAGAGAATCTTCGTAACGAGATGCTGCGCGTCCCGGCGCGAGGCAACGGCCAGGCGCCTCCTCCGCCGGATATGGCCAGCATTCCTGTTGCGACTTACAGCTACAGCAAAGCGACCGAAGGTCAGCCGGCGGTCACGTTCAACATGAACGGCGAAATCGTCGACTTCATCCCGATGATGCCGTCGCACACTGCCGGAGACACGATCGTGCGGTTCCGCAAGGCCAACGTAATCTACATCGAAGATTTCTACCGCAACTTCGGGTATCCGTTCGCAGACCAGGCCAATGGGGGTTCGATCAAAGGCATGCTCGACGCGATCGATCTCATCGAGAAGCTGGCCGATGCGAGGACGACGCTGATTCCAGGCCACGGCACGCTCGTCAAGAAACAGGATCTGCTCGCGTATCGCGCCATGCTCGTCGACATCATGGCGAAGGTGACGACGATGCGGAATCAGGGGAAGTCACTCAAGGACGTGCTCGGGGCGAACCTGACCGGTCCGTACGACAAGACGACCCTCGGCGATACGCAGCAGAGCAAGGACCGTTTCATCACCGAGGTGTACGACGAGGTGAAAGATTTTCCGCCGGTCGTCGACGGGAAGCGGACCATGCCGCAACACAATTGAAGTGTAGACAGCATTGGCCGCAGAGCACGCAGAGTTCGCGGAACCTTTAATATGTTCTGCGATCTCAACGAGCTGTGCGGCTAATGTTGAAACGCACTCCAATTAGAGTGCTTTCAGAAACGCTTCGAGCTGGTCTTTCTGCTCTTCGCTGAGCCCGAGTTCGAAGCGCTCGTTGTAGAACTCGATCACATCTCGCAGCGTGGCCGCCGATCCGTTGTGGAAATACGGCGCGCGCGCGGCGAGCCCGCGCAGGATCGGTCCCTTCACCCGTATCAGATCCGTGCAGTGGCCCGACACGAGCGCCTTGCCGAGATCGGTCGTGTACACGATCCGCGGCGGCGTGACGCCGGTGCAGGTCACCTTGAAGATCGGCAGATCGGCTTCCTGGAGTTTGGCGAGGCTCGCGGCAATCGCCGGGTCATCCTCGTAGGTGGCGGAATGGCTGACGCCGATGTCCAGCGGCACGGGCAGGGAATGGTTGCCAAGATTCGGGGTATCGTGGCACGTCGTGCAGGTGCCAGGGATCGCGTTGACGTTGAGCGCATCATTCAACCCGGCCACGTCTTTGATCGTGATAGGGAACGAATTGAAAAGCTGTTCACCCGCTGCGATCTGCCTTTTCGCGTCCGCGTCTTTCTTCGACTCCTTGTAGTCGGCCCACGCCTCAAAGAGTGTGAAGACGCTGGTGGTGAAACCCTCGGGATCTGAACCCAGCGAGTCGTTGATGCCAGGGTAGTATTCCTGGCCGGCTAAGTACGCAGGTCCGCCGGAGGCTTTCTTCTTGTCGAGTGCGCCCGCCAGTGTGTCGCTCCCCTGGGCGGAGAACAATCCGAGTTCGAAATCCACAATTGACGAGAGCTGCTCGCTGGACGGCGATGTGGCCGCTTGCGCGTGACCGAGCGTGGCGTCAAGCGCCTGATGCGCGAGGTCCGTCACGAGGTTCGCGTTGAAGGTGTCCGCGTCGGTCAACGGTGCGATCGTCTCGCGACCATCGAACATCACTGTGCTCAGAAAGCGGAGATTGGTGGCGGGGAGCGGGCGTCGATATTCCGACAGCGTCCGCTTGTTCGTGCTCGGATCGATGTAGTCCGCGCAGCCGTACGGATCGTAAACCGTCTGCACCATGTAGTCCGCGTTGTCGAGCACGGGAAGGGCAACCCGAATCAAGCCGTGGCCGGTTAGTAAGCTGTGAGCCGTGGCATCATCGCGAGCCGCCCCCGGGCAGTTCGCCCCGTCGACGTCCGCAAACAACGGATCCTGGCCGCTCGTCGACGTGAACGAGGCTTGTACGGCAGCGCTGCTCAGGCCCATCGCGTCGCTCGCAAGATGGCACGTTGAACACGATCGCCCATTTGTGCCGAGCGATTGGAAAAACGGATTGCTCGTATCGGTAGCGCCGTGGGTGTTGTAAGTGCTGACCGTTCCTGAAAGGTCGACGAATGCCGAAAAATGAGGTGAGACGGCCCACACGGTGAGCGTGCCAATGACCGCGAACCACAAAATGACCAACAAACTTCGGCCCGCAAGACGTGGATAGTTCCCCCGCATGATTCGCTCTCCGAAAAAAATTGAGTTACTGGTTGTCCATGTGCGAGCGACGAGCAAACGAAATGTGTATAGCGTGCAGCGCCGGTGAAACTTACTAGGGAAAACGAGGTGTGGGAACAGGTCCGAACCAGTCGAGCTAACGAATTCGCGGTGTTTTGCTCAAACCTTTGCGTGTTTCATATAGATCGCGATCGCGCTTGCGATCGCGTGAATCGTCGCCAGACCGACAGTCACCGCAGCGACGCGTCCGCGCACCCACGAGTCGCCAATCACGGCGCCGTACAGCGGATACTGAAAGAGCGTGATGAACAACACGGCGAATGCGATCGCGATCGGCGGGCTGGTCAGACGATCGAAGATGGCGGCGTACGGCAGCAACACAGAGAGGAGGGTCGAGAATCGGTTGTGCATGTCCAGGACCTGGCCGATCAGCAGTACGAGCACAGGGAGCTGAACCACGGTGCCCGCCAGCACACCCCCCCAGCGCTTGCCTGGTTTCTTCATAGGTGACTTATGCGGGCGGTTGTACGCGTGCCCGATCAGCGGTTCGAAGTGATCTGACAGCGCGTGAACACCGAGGCGCGGACGACCAGGGGAGTCGCGATACTTCTTCGGTGCAGGGGATCTTCTCCGTAGAGGCGAATCGCATTGTCTCTGATCTCTAATCGGCCGACCATGGTGCCACCATCAGGAAGATCAGCGGCGGGCCAGTAGACGCCTTCGTTGAGAGCGGATCCCCGTTCCTCGCGAAACAACGCCACGATTTCCCAGTTGCCGCTGCCTCCCGTGTTCCAGACGATTTCGGCGACGATTGCTGCCTGGCCATCGAGCTCACCCGACGCCGTCGCGCGCATTTCCGCGAAGGGAATCGATGGTGACTCGTACTTTCCGTCTTTGAACAGGACGAGCTGGTCGGGCGGATCGCCGAGGCTCGGGAGACAGACGTAGGCGTTCCTGACCTGTTGCGGCGTCAGGTCAGGAGCCGCCTGCACGGTGGCTCCTGATGCGACGGCGGCGAAGATGGTAGCGGCGAGTAACGACGAATTGATCACGACTCAAAGACTCGAGACTATCCCTATTTGAAAACGGACTTCGCGATCGACGCGTGCACGCCTTTCGTTTGATCGACCGCCTGCGTGACGTGCAGGTCCGCCGCCAGCGAGCAAAGCACATACGCGTCGTCTCGCGTCAGCTTTTTGTCCGCCATGAGAAAGTCGATCATCTCGCGCGTCGCCAGCCGCGTGGCTTCGTCGAGGTCCTCGCTGAGGCCCATCGTGATGTAGTGCGTCGGCGTTTCCGCGCGCGGCCAGCGAAGCCGTTGCCCTTTACGGACGCGCAGTTCAAACGTGCCTCGCAGCGACGTTTCGAGCGCCGTACCGGTCACTTCGCCGTCACCTTGCAGGGCGTGGCCATCGCCAACCGACAGCAGCGCGCCTGCTACGTGCACCGGCAGGTAGAGCGTCGAACCGGCGACCAGATCCTTGTTGTCGAGATTCCCGCCGTGCCATCCCGGCGGACGGCTCGAGATCCGTCCGGTGAGTGGCGGCGGAGCGACGCCGATGGAGCCAAAAAACGGCGCGAGCTTCAGCGACACGCCCGGTGAGAATTCCACCTGATCGCTGCCCGGCTTCCAGCGGAGCAGCCTCAGGTAGGAGTACGGAAACTCGTCCGGCAGCGCGCCGAGCCCCGGGCTAAACGCGTTCACACCGAACGGATGCAGGTATTCAATGCCGACAATCCGGACCTCCAGCGTGTCTCCTGGTTCGGCGCCCTCGACGAACACCGGTCCGGTCAGCGGGTGCGCGCCGGGTCCGCGTTCGGTGACGGCGCGTTCGACGGCCTTCATCGAGTCCGGGATGTCGGTCTCGGGCACACCAGCCAGTCGCAGCCGCTGGAGTCCGCCTGCGACCATGGTCTCGATACGCACGCGATCGCCCGAATTGATTCGCAGCGCCGGCGGCACGCGCGCGTCGTAGTAGCCCCAATGGACGTGTTCCGGCGTCAGCGCGAGATCATAAGTTCGCGACTGTTGGGTCCACGCCGTGGCACCAGCGGTCACGAGAATCAGTGCGATGAGAAACGCTCGACGCATCGTGGGCCCCAAAGAGATTTCAGAGTTCAGAGTTCAGATTCTTAGGTCAGATTCTGCAATAAATCTGCAGTCTGCAATCTGCAGTCTGCAATCTGACGTCTTCGTCTCACAACGGCTTGCCGATCTCCCAGTGATGTCCAAACGGATCGGCGACGCGACCGACCAGCCAGCCGTGCTCGTTTCTGATCGGTGTGACAACAGTCGCACCCGCCGACACGGCGCTCTGAAACATGGCCTCCGGTGCCTGCACCGTCAGCACGAGGCGTATCGTTCCGCCGCCGAGCGATTCGGGACTGAAGTTCGCATGCGCTGGTGATTCGTCGGCAACCCAGAATTCCGCGTCCTCGATGGCGAGGCGAGCGACGATCTCACCAGTATCACTCTCGATCCGGAATCGCTCCTGAGCCTGAAACGCCTTCTTGTAGAACTCAACCGCGCTTGCGCCTCTCCGCACGGAGAGCATCGGGGCAATCGTGGTTCCTGGTTCGGTCGGTGATCGCATGCGACACTCTCCAGGCATCAATTCAGCGGCATTGGTTTTCGTGACGGAACGGCTTTCATCAGCAGCTTCCAGAATTCGTTGTCAAATGCTTCACCCGTCTGATCGCCGAGCCGCGTGACGACCAGTCCGAGGCTCGGGACGACATAACACTTGCGGTCGAGCGCGCCCAGTGCTGCGACGAGATCGCCTGGTGCCGCCGGAATCAGCGGTCCCTGCTGGCTGGTCGTGGCGCCCGCTCCTTGATGTCGCTGCTGGCCATTCAACCACCACAACAGCCCGTAGGACGGATTGAGACTCTGGGAGGGCATCAGCATCTCCCGCAGGTAATCCGTGTTCTGCAGTAAGTCCTTACCCTCCCATTTGCCGTGAGCCAGGATGAGCAAACCGAATCGTGCGAGGTCCCGTCCTGTGGTCGCAAGGCCGATCGAGTTTGCCGCGTCGTTGCCGGCGCTCCATGGCCGGGGCAACCAACGCGTGTCGGTCATGCCGGTCGGCGCCGTGAGCACGTCATGCGTGAACGTCTGGATGTCGGTGCCCGTCGCCTTCTCGATCACACCGATCATGCGACTGTAAGCGCCCGTGTTGTATCGCCAGGTGTCGCCGGCGGGCTGCAGGTAATTCAGGCTGTCGTCGAGGCCGCTCGTCATCGTCATCAGATGACGAACGGTGATCGCTGATTCGGCAGCACGATCCGCTTTTGACCAACCCGGGCCGAGATACTTGTCTACCGTGGCATTCAGATCCAGCTTGCCGCGAGCTCGAGCAACTCCCGCCAGAACGGCCACCAGACTCTTTTGCGCCGACGCGACATCTTCAATGACGTGGCCGTCGCTGGTCTTGCCGACGCGCATGCGCGTGTAGCGAGCAGGTCCGTCCACATCCCACTCGCGTTCGGCGAGGATCCGCCCATTGAGCAGAACGACGACGCTGCTCGAGTGAGCGGTGCGGGCGTAATCGAGCGCGGCGTCGAGCGCTGCGACGTTCCACCCGACGCGTACCGGATCAACACCGGCCCAGACACTGTTGCCCTTCGGAAAATACAGGCTGTCAGCGGGGCTGGCGGGGGAGCTCAGTAACGCGCCGATGACGACGGCGCCAAGCGTTCGAACGAGCAGGGAGTGAGCAGCCATTGATCCGATTTCTCATTTCATGGTGAATGTCAGTTCCAACGAGACAAGAACGGGAACAGGCTGACCATTGAGAGTGCCGGGCGCGAACCGCCAGTCTTTGGCAGCTGCGATGGCCTCGCTATCCAACCCGAACCTGGGATCGAGCGATCGCCGCACAACGATGTGGTCGATCGTCCCGTCTGTCTCTACTACTCCCGTTAACAGGACTGCGCCCTGAATCTTTGCCGCCAGCGCTTCCCTTGTGTAACGCGGTTTTGGCGTTGCCAGCGCACGCGGGAAAATAACACGATCCTTCTGCGTGAAGACGCCAGCGGGAATGTCCCATGGTGGGACCGGATACTCCTTGATCTCGATCGACTTGAACTCGGCCGTCCCCGGACTGGCGTTCAGTGCCAGATAACCCTGCGGGTTGTCGATCATCTCCGATCGGAAGGTGATTGCACCGTCCACGCGGCCACTCAGGGTGTGCCCGATACATTCGATTTCCACATGATGCCAGCCGCCGAAATCCGCCGAACCTTTGACCGTAATCCGGTAGGCATCATTTGGGACTGATTTGTCGTCAAACGTCGGCCACGATCGCACGAAGACGCCAGCAACGGCGTTTTCGGCATCGCCACCGACCCGCACGTCCAGTTTCAAGACGAAGTCCGAGTAGGCGCGTTCGGTTCGGACCCAGCCGCTCGCGTCGCCGACGCGAAGGACGCCGTCGCGCACATCGCCGGTGCTGTTTTCAACCTTCCACCCGGTCAAATCTGTCGCGTTGAAAATGGAAACGAAGTCCTGCGCCCAGAGAGGTCGCGCGGTCGCGAGGAAAACGAGAGCCCCAAGGATATTGAGCGCAGCGGATCGTGCGGGCCAGGCGTTCATCGTTCGGCTTATCTTTCGAACACGGAATCGTAACGCGTCAGCCCATCAGTTGACCACGGATCTCTTACGACGGCTTCGCAGCAGAACGACTGTCACGTCGTCGATTTATGACAATGCTGCACGGCCGACCGGCCGCCTGGTCGGGACCGCGACGCACGGAGAATCACTCTGCCGGGAAAAGTGGCCGAATGCGTGCGTTTCATCGGTCACGCTGTGAGGAACTGGTTTTGCGATGCGCGAGATTGTCCGTCACTCTCAATAAGGAGCACGTAAGTCATGTCTGTGAATGGAATCTTGCCAACGTCGACCAACTCGTACGACTCACCGTTCGCCGATCGTCGTCAGAAGATCGAAGCGCTTCACGACGCACTCGACTCCGGGGATTTACAGTCCGCGCAGGCCGCGTTTGCGGCGCTGAACCCGTCGGCGACGGCGGGTGCGGTGCCCGGGTCCAGCGCGAAGACGCCATTCGCCAGCGATCTGCAGGCCATTGGTCAGGCGCTCAACGCCGGGGACCTCGGGGCGGCGCAGAAAGCCTTTGCCGTCATGCGCCAGCACTGGCATCACGGAGCGCATCATCACAGCGTGCCGCCAACCGATCAGTCGACCACCACCCCGGATGTTCCGGCGACGGCTGACAACGTCGGCACCTCGCTCAACGTCATCGCCTGATTGCCGAGTCAACCGCTCTCATACAAAAAAAACGGAGGGCCACGGCAACTCAATTGATATTGCCGTGACCCTCCGTTCGTCTCCGTGTTTTCCGTCTTAAGAGTCCGTTTTCAGGTCTAACAACGATCAACGCAGAAAACGCTGAAACCGCAGAAATTATTGGGCTCCGCGAGTTCTGCGAGTTCTGCGATGAACGTCGTCTGTGTATTTTGAACGGTACTCTTAGAGCTTTTCATCATGCTGCTAGAAAAGGAACTTCGCCGCGAACTGAACCTGCCGCGCTGATCCGGAGTCGCCGGTCGCGGACCGCGTATTCGTAATCACTCCGAATGCCGTGCTGGCGACCTGGGCAATACGACCCGGCTGACCAAGGTTTGCCACGTTGAACAGATTGAAGACCTCGACGCGCAGTTGCACACGCGCTTGCCCCGAGAGTGTGAGGTTCTTGATGAGTGACAGATCAGTGTTGTTGAACCCCGGCCCGTAGATCAGGTTCCGCGGCATGTTACCGAAGTGAAAGACGCCACTTGGAGAGACCGGGTACGCAAACACCGAGCTCGAGTTGCACGAGCCCGCAGCCGGCGCAGCGATGCGTGGATCGCACACCAACGCGTTGAAATACTGAGTCACCGACTTGTTGCCCTTGGGATCGCCCACCAGGTCTGGACGCATCGACGTGACGCCGCTGATCGTAGTGAGCGTGTAGAGAATGTTCACCGGGTTGCCCGTTTGGAGTTGAAGGACACCCGTCACCTGCCATCCGTCCTTCAGTCTGTTGCCGTGGAAGGGCAGCTCATACGTGCCGCTCAGAGTGAAGCGATGACGCACGTCAAAGTCGGACGGACCGTAGCTGTCAGCCAGGTCGTAGCTATTCTGGAGAGAGCCATTCGCGGTCGCACCGGTCGCATCGTAGGAATTCGTATCGGTTGATTTCGACAACGTGTACGACGAGGCCAGTTGCAGCCCTTTCGTGATCGGGCGATTCAGGGTCACCCACAGTCCCTTGTAATGCGACCAGCCCGCGCTCTGAATCTCGATGATGTTACCGAGCGTGGCTCCGGGAGAAATCGGGCTCGTTGGCGACAACGTCGGGTAGGGGCGCACGCCGTTGACCGGCTGATTGATGTTGACGGGGATCCGCTGGCGGTCGCCGTAGGATCCAAAATAACCCACCATCACGCCGTTGCCCGCGATCTCCTTCTCGACGTTGACGTTCCAGGTCTGCATGCGTGACGGGAGAAAATCCGGACTCGTCGTCGTCGGCGCGAGGCCCGACGCCTGTGCCGTTGCCAGAGCGGTATCGAGTTTAACGGCAGCGGCGATGTTGAGCGGCGTCGCCAGCGGAGGGTTGGATGCTGAGCCGGCGATGTACCCGGTGTTCGTCTGGTTGACCATAACAGCGTAGGCGCCGCGGACGACGAGATTGCCGTTACCGGCTGGATTCCAGATCAGTCCGAGCCGGGGCTGGAAATCGCTGCCGTTCTTGTGAATCTGATCGATACCGGACCCCAGCCGGACGAGCGCGTTCTTCGACGCGTCGAACACGACCAATTTGTTGTTGGGTTCAGTCGGCGACGCGATGAAATCGTACCGAAGGCCCAGATCGAGTTTCACGTTCCCACCCAGTGACACATTGTCCTGGACGAAGCCGCCCACCGCAGGAATGATCAGGTCCGACGAGCGGTCGCCGAGCGTGATGGTGAACGCGGTGCCGACGCCCGTCGCGAACGTCGTCGGGTTCGCGTAGGTGAACGTGCCTGGATCGTCCGTGAACGATGAGACCGACGCGCGCCTGTACTCGCCGCCAAACTTGATGATCTGGTTGCCGCGCAGATACGTGGCAGTGTCGGAGGCCACCCAGGTCGTCACCGTGCGGCCCTGCGGAAAGCCCGAGGGTCCGCCGAAGTTCAAGCCGAGGCTCGTGATCGTGATCTGCGGCAGCGCAAGCGGCTGCGTGATGCCGTCGTTGATGCCGAGATCTGTCGGGTTCACCACGACCTTCGGATTGAAGTTGATCTTGATCCGGTTATAACCGGTGCGCGCTTCGTTGACGAGCGCCTGCGAGAAGATATGCGTCTCGTTGAGCGTCATGACTTGACGCTTGCCGCCGCGCGTATCGCCGAAGCCCGGTACGGTGTTGAGCTGAGCGTTCGGCTCCTGCCGAAGATCCTGTTGATAGGCGTAGTACCCGTGCAAGTCGTCCTTGGCGCCGAGGTTATTCCGCACGTCGATCGTGTACTGGTCGATGTTGACCGGCGCTATTCCCGACGCCAGCAGCCGCGCCTGCCCGTTGGCATCGGTCGTGTTCCCGAGCGGAATATATTTCAGAAGATTCTGCGCGACCGGATCGGTGACGGCCGCGCGCTGCGCGTCAGTCAGCACACCCGCGTTCAGATCGACACCCTGTGTGTGTCGAAGCCCCTCATAGCTGAAAAAGTAGAACATCTTGTTCTTCTTGATTGGCCCTCCGAGGTTGACGCCAAACTGCTTCCGATTGAACGAAGATTTCGGGTTGGGTTCGGGGTTGAAGAAGTTCCGCGAATCGAGCGAGTCGTCGCGATAAAACGTAAATCCTTCACCGTGCATCGCGTTGGCACCCGACCGCGTGGCGACGTTGACGATCGACCCGGAGTTCCGGCCATATTCCGCGCTGAAGGTGGAGTTGTCGAGCTTGAACTCAGAAACGGTGTTGATCGACGGCTGGAACGTCACCTGGCTGTTCGAC
>Ga0066903_100002328_pt1 | contig 14770 bp, 15 predicted proteins | sample PanSoiMetaGPlot1_FD_67491 | JGI IMG/M metagenome (GOLD analysis project Ga0066903, IMG submission 67491) | Tropical forest soil microbial communities from Panama analyzed to predict greenhouse gas emissions - Panama Soil - Plot 1 (version 2) | ecosystem: Environmental > Terrestrial > Soil >...
CGGGATGCGGCACCCGCGAGCGTGGTTCAACATAAACCACGTCCCCGGGCGGCGGCGGGGAGCCCTCCCGTGGCACTAAGACCGCGGGCCGGTCCGACCGATCCGTTGAAGGCGTAAAGCCGGAGATGCCGCGTGGCGCGTCGAGAGACGCGGGCGCACGCGTCATCTGCGCCAGGGACCCCGGCGCACCGGGCCCGCCCGTGAAAAACGGGCCGTCCGGCGAAATCCGGACAACGCGCCTTCTCGGCGCGCCACTCCCCTCATTTGAGGGGAAGGAAAGAGACGGGCTCTCCCGCGCCCGACCCTAAGTCAGGGATCAATCTCGCTTGGCTGTTTGAATATACGGAGCACCTCGTAGCGTGGGCAGAGGCGCAGGCAACGCGCGAAGACCTCGCCACCGCACCCATGCAGGACGCGACAAAGAGGCCCGTGCTATACTCCAGAACTATTCCAGATAACCTCGCCGGAGGACCCCCCATGGCGCAGCTCACTCTCGACGTCGATGGCAAGCCGCGCACCATCGAAGTCGAAGATCCGGACATACCGCTGCTCTATGCGCTCCGCGACGAGCTCGGGCTGAACAATCCGCGTTTCGGCTGCGGGCTCGGCCAGTGTGGCGCCTGCACGGTGCATGTCGACGGCCACGCCGTGCGGTCCTGCATCACGCCGGTATCCTCGCTCAAGGACCGCAAGATCACCACGCTCGCCGGCCTCGGCACCCCCGAGAAGCCGCACCCGATCCAGAAGGCCTGGCTCGAGGAACAGGTCTCGCAATGTGCCTACTGCATCAACGGCTGGATCATGACGGCGGCCGAGCTGATCGAGCGTAACCCGCACCCGACCGATGCGCAGATCAAGGACGCTCTCAAGGACCTGATCTGCCGTTGCGGAACCCATGGCGCCGCGTTGCGCGCCGTCAAGCGCGCGACTCAGCAGGCTTGAGGAGACGGCCATGACCCAAGCCAACCTCAGCCGCCGCGCCTTCCTCTCCACCAGCGGAGCTCTCGTCGTCACATTTGTCGCGCCCGCCGACTGGGCCGACGCCGCCACCAATGGCGTGACCACGCGACCGCCGCTCAAGGGTGATCAGCTGTCCTCCTACGTCACCATCGATCCCGACGGGACGGTCGTCGCCTATTACGGCAAGATCGACGGCGGGCAGGGGCTCGGCACCGCCATTGCCCAGATGGTGGCCGAGGAGATCGATGTACCCTATGAGCGCGTGCGCGTCGTCATGGGCGACAGCCGGCTTACCCTGGACATGGGCGGCGCGAGCGCGGCGGTCGGCGTCTCCCATGGCGGCATGATGCTGCGGCGGACCGCAGCCGAGGCGCGGCGGCTCCTCGTCGCCATGGCTTCCGCGAAGCTCGATCTGCCGCCTGAGCAGCTCACCGTCACCGATGGCGTCGTCCATGCCATCGCCGACAAGACCAGGCGCGCGAGCTACGCCGAGCTGATCGGCGGGCGCTACTTCGACGACAAAGTGAAATGGAACGGGCGGCTCAGCAGCGCGCTCGCGGTCGAGGTCGAGGCGCCGCTGAAGAAGCATACCGACTACAAGATCATTGGTCGTTCGCCCCCGCGGCGCGATCTGCCCGGCAAGGTTTTTGGCACGCTCGAAATGGTCAATGACGTGCGGCTGCCCGGGATGCTGCACGCGCGCATGATCCGCCCGACCGTCGCCGGCGCGGCCCCGGTCAAAGTCGACGAGACCTCGATCCGGCACATCGCCGGCACTCAGGTGGTGAGGATCAAGGACCTCATCGCCGTGGTTGCCGAGAAGGAGTGGAACGCGGTGAAGGCCGCCCAGGCGCTCAAGGTCACCTGGTCCGACTCCGAGCCCAATTTCCCGGGCCACGACCAGCTGTTCGCGCACATCCGCCGGGCGCCGATCGTCAAGCGCGAGTTCCAGCGCCAGAACGGCAATTTCGAGGAAGGCATCAAACAGGCCGTCCGCGTCATCGAAGGCGAGTACGAATATCCGATCCAGTCGCATTCGAGCACGGGCCCGGCCTGTGCGGTCGCCGACGTGCGCGACGGCGGGGCCACGATCTGGACCTCGACGCAGAAGCCCTATGACTCGGGGGCTTGCGTGGCCGAGCTTCTTGGCCTGCCGCCGGACAAGGTGCACGCGATCTGGATGTTCGGCACCGGCTCCTACGGCCGCAATGATCAGGGCGACGCCACCGCCGACGCGGCGGTGCTGTCGAAGCACCTCGGGCGTCCGGTGCGCGTGCAGTACATGCGCCACGAAGGCATTGCCTGGGATCCGAAGGGCACCGCCTCGGTGAACCGCAGCCGCGCCGGGCTCGACGCCTCCGGCAAGGTGATCGCCTATGAGAACATCAGCAAGGCGCTGTCGCGGCTCGACACCAATACGCGTGAGACGCGCGCGGCCGACGTGCTGGCCGGCCACCTGCTCGGATTGCCGCTCAATTCCGGGCAGAGCTTCGAAATTCCGGTCGCCTCCTACACCTTCGACCACGGGCGATTAGGTTGGGAGATCGTTCCGCCGCTGCTCGATCGCGCCTCGCCGCTGCGCACGACCCATCTGCGCGACCCCTACGGACCGCCGATCCTGTTCGGCTCGGAATCGTTCATCGACGAGATGGCGGCCGCCACCAAGACCGATCCGGTCGATTTCCGGCTGCGCTACCTCACCAATCCGCGCGACCGCGATGCGGTACGGATCGCGGCGGAGAGCTACGGCTGGCAGAAGCGACCGTCACCGCGCAATGACCAACACGACAGCGACGTCGCGATCGGCCGCGGCATCGCCTTCCGCCGGCACTTCTCGACCTTCATCGGGCTCGTCGCCGAGGTGCGGGTGCAAAAGAAGACCGGCAGGATCGATCTCCTGCGCTACGTCTGTGCCCATGACGTGGGCATGATCGTCAATCCGGACACGCTCAAGCATGTCATCGACCGCCAGCTCGTCTACGGCACCAGCCGGGCCATGTTCGAGGAAGTCGCCTTCGACGCCAACATGGTCACCAGCGTCGACTGGCTGAGCTACCCTGTGCTGCACATCGGCGATCTGCCCGAGAAGATCGAGATCGTGCTGATCGAGCGGCCGGACGCGGCCCCCTCGGGTGCCGCCGAGATGGCGCTCGGGCTCGTCCCAGCGGCGATCGGCAACGCCGTGTTCGATGCCACCGGCGTGCGGCTGCGGCGCGTGCCGTTCACGCCCGCTCGGGTGAAGGCGGCGCTGGATCGGGCCTGATGAGGCATACTGACAAGGACTGGCGTTGGGGCGTTCACGCCTTCGTCGATGCGGACAAAAGATACAAAAGATGATGTGCGGTCGCGAGCCTTGCGAGCGACAAGCGCTCCATTCATCGTTGGCGGCGCAGGAGGTCGCAGGCGAGATTGAGGTCATAGGCGACGCGCTCCGCGACGACGCCGTAGGGACCGACTGCGATCTGCGCGATCCCGGTGAAGCCGACCCCCGGCGCTTCCCGCCAGAACTGGTCGGTCGATCCGCTCATCGGGCCGCACAGGATGAAGCCGAGATCGTGCCGCTCGATCGCTCCGCCGAGCGCACACCTCGCCTGCAGGACGTCGAAATAGTCCGCGAGCGTCTGCCGGGAAAACAGCCCGACCAGCGGATCATGGAAACGGTAATTCGGCGCCGTTGCATCGAGAATGCGGACTGGATCGCCCGCGGCCCAGCCCGCGAGATAGTAGTCGAGCAGCCATTGCCGCATCCCATCATCCCGGTCGGCGCGATCAAGACGCTGCAGCATCCGGCGGGTTCCCTCTTCGTCACGCGGCGATTGTCGATGGCGCGTGCGCATCGCACCGTGGCGCGCACTGTGTCGGCAAACACGGCGGAAATGAATCAGCCCGATGTATCGTCAGGGCGCTCGGGCCGGGAACGGGAGCGCGTGACAAATCCTTGTGCCCAGCCGACTTTCCCGCCTCGCGGCGGCGCCGCCCGGCCATGCAATGGTCTTGGGACTGAAGTATCTTTCGGCGTGACCCTCATCGCATAAAGGATCACTTGTCCTCACCTGGCATGTCCCGCGGACTCGACCATATCGTCCACGCGGTGCGCGATCTCGACGCCGCAGCCGACCTCTATCGTCGGCTCGGCTTCACGGTCGGGGCGCGCAACCGCCATGCTTGGGGTACGCACAATCACCTCATTCAACTTCCGGGCTTCTTCATCGAACTGCTGGCGGTGGTCGAGCCCGAGAAGCTCGAAGGCGAGGGTTTCTCGGCGCTGTTCGGCACCTTTAACCGCATCTTCCTCAAGCGCCAGCAAGGTCTCTCCTTCATGATGCTGGAGAGCCAGGATGTGGCGGCTGACGCCGCGGAATTCCGTGCCGCCAGGATCGCGGCCTCCGAGGCGCTGCACTTCGAACGTGAGGGCAAACGGCCGGACGGCAGCCCCGTGAAGATCGGCTTCTCGCTCGCATTTGCCCGTGACGCTGGCGCGCCGCAGATCGGCTTTGCGGTCTGCCAGCAGCACTACCCCGAGAACTTCTGGAACGCCGCGTTCCAGCAGCACGCCAACACGGCGAGTGGCATTGCCGGCGCCGTCCTGGTCGCGGAGAACCCGACCGACCATCACATCTTCCTGTCCGCCTTCACCGGCGAGCGCGAGCTGCATGCCGGCTCCGGCGCCATCACCGCGCCGACGCCGCGCGGCGACATCCGGGTGCTGGACCCGGCCGCGTTCCACACCCGCTTAGGCGCTTCGCCGCCCGATGTCTCGGCCGGGGCGCGGCTTGCCGCCATGCGCCTTGCCGTGCGCGATCAGGCGGCGCTGCGCGGGGCGCTTACACGCGGCCAGATTGAAGCAGCCGAGCACATGGGCGCGATCGTTGTGGCGCCCGAAGCTGCCATGGGCGCAACCCTCGTCTTCGAGGCGACCGATGCGGGCCGTTGACCGGCAAGCCCGCCGCCGTCATGGTCCCCGGCACCGATGCTGACCACTGACCCAGCCCCCCATCCGGTTGTTACCATCGGCAAGGCGCGCTTCGGCAATGCCTTGCCGCTTGCGGTCATCGCCGGTCCTTGCGCGCTCGAGAGTCGTGCCCATACGCTCGAGATGGCGGCCGCTCTCAAGGAGATCACGGGAAAGCTCGGAATCGGCTTCGTCTACAAGACCTCGTTCGACAAGGCCAACCGCACCAGCGCCAAGAGCAACCGCGGAATCGGGCTTGATCAGGCGCTGCCGATCTTTGCCGAGATCCGGGCCTCGCTCGGCGTTCCCGTGCTGACCGATGTGCACGAGACCGAGCAGTGCGCGCGGATTGGCGAGGTCGTGGACGTGCTGCAGATCCCGGCCTTCCTCTGCCGCCAGACCGATCTCCTGGTCGCTGCGGCTGCGACCGGCCGCGCCGTCAACGTCAAGAAGGGCCAGTTTCTTGCCCCCTGGGACATGGCCCATGTCGTCGCGAAGGTGACCGGCGCGGGCAACCGCGATGTGCTGGTGACCGAGCGCGGCGTCTCCTTCGGCTACAACACGCTCGTCTCCGACATGCGCGCGCTGCCGATCCTGGCGCGCTCGACCGGGGCGCCCATCATCTTCGACGCCACGCATTCGGTGCAGCAGCCGGGCGGGCAGGGCGCCTCCTCGGGCGGCGAGCGCGAGTTCGTGCCGGTGCTCAGCCGCGCCGCGGTCGCCGTCGGCGTCGCCGGCGTCTTCATCGAGACCCACCAGGACCCTGATACGGCGCCTTCCGACGGACCGAACATGGTTCCGCTCAAGGCGATGGAGGGCCTGCTTCGCAAGCTGATCGAATTCGACCGGGTGGCCAAGAGCGCCCCGACGCAAAGTCTCACGTGACCAGCGCCATCCCACCCGTCCTGAAAATCGTCGGCCTCGTCGTTTTCGCCTCGACCTTGTTCACGCGGGCGGTCGATCCGGTCATCCCACAGATCGCCGTCGACCTCGAGGTCGACGCCAAGACCGCGGCCCTGCTGTCGACCGCCTACACCTTCCCCTATGCGCTGGTGCAGCCCCTGCTCGGCTCGATCGGTGACAGCTTCGGCAAGACCCGGCTGATGAACGTGTCGCTCTCGATCATTGCGCTCGCCGCGCTGGTTTCATCGGTGGTGACGGACTTCCACCTGCTCGTCGCCACGCGCGTCGCCGCCGGCCTCGTCGCTGGCGGCGTGTTTCCGGCCGCGATGGCGTTCGTCGGCGATCTCGTCCCGGTCAACCAGCGCCAGATCGCGATCGGGCGCCTGCTCGCCATCGGGCTCACCGGAAACCTGCTCGGCGCCTCGATCTCAGGCGTGATCGGCGACCTGTTCGGTTGGCGCGGCATCTTCGTCGTGCTCGGCTTGTTCGGCCTGTTCGTGGCGATCGCGGCCTTCTTCGCGTTCCGCAACATCGCGATCCCGCGGCCGGGTCCATTTCGGCTTGCCGCCATTCCGGAGGGCTTCCGCAGCGTCTTCGCCGACCCGCGTGCCAAGGTCTGCTTTACCGCCGTGTTCGTCGAGGCGCTCTTCATCCACGGCCTGTTCCCTTATGTGGCGATCCTGCTGATTGCATCAGGCGAGACGCGCGCCTCGATCGCGGGTGTCGTGATTGCTGCATTCGGCCTCGGCGGCGTGATCTATTCGCTCTCGGTGCCGGTCCTGGTCGCCAACGTGAGGGATCGCGGGCTGATGATCATCGGCGGCACGCTCGCGGCGGCCTCGCTCGCGCTCATCGCGCTGAACTTCCCCTGGTACGTGCAGATCGGCATTTTTCTCTTGTTCGGGTTCGGATTCTATCTGCTGCACGGCTCGATCCAGGTGCATGTCACCGAGCTGTCGCAGACCGCGCGCGGGGTCGCGGCTTCGCTGCACTCGTGCTTCTTCTATCTCGGTCAGGCGATGGGGCCCGTGGTTTACGGCTATGGTTTCGCGCGATTCGGCGAGGATGCGAGCCTGCTCACCGGTGCCGTGTCGGTGCTGCTGGTCGGCCTCGTCTGCGCGAGCCTGCTCCGCCACCGCACCCCGTCCCATTGAGGGACTTGTGAAGTGACGCCGGAATCCCCATCATTGAGTGACACGGCTTGGGGTGCCGCGAGCAACGCGGCTGAGAACACACCCATAGAACCTGTCTGGGTCATGCCAGCGAAGGGAGCCGCCGCTTGACGGACCGCATCTCGCCCACCGGCAAACCGAAGGTCGCCATCATTGGCGCGGGCGTCGTTGGCCTCGGCATTGCCTGGCGGCTCGCTGCCCGCGGCGCGGCCGTCGAGGTCTTCGATCGCGGCGCAGCCGGCGGCGGCGCCACCCACGCGGCAGCCGGAATGCTGGCCGCCTGCTGCGAGGCCGAGCCCGGCGAGGAGGCGCTCATTGCGCTTGGTCGCGACAGCCAGGCGCGCTGGCCGGCGTTTGCCGCCGACCTGATGCAGGCTTCAGGCGTCGACGTCGAATTGCGTACCGAAGGCACCCTGGTCGTGGCCCTGACTGCGGACGACCAGGCACGGCTCAACCATCATCTTGTGTTTCAGCAGAAGCTCGGCCTGCCGCTGCAGTGGATCACGCCGGCGGAAACGCGGCGGCGCGAGCCGCATCTTGCAGGCAAGCTCGCGGGCGCCGTGTTCAGCCCCGAGGATCACCAGGTTGAAAACCGCAAGCTTGCGGCCGCGTTGCGCGTTGCCGCCGAGCGCGCGGGCGCGACCATTCGCGAACATGCTCCGGTCAAGGAGATTTCAGTCGCCTGCGGACGCGCAGGCGGCGTGGTCATGGCTGATGGCAGCAAGATTCCGGCTGACGTAGTGGTGCTCGCGGCGGGCGCCTGGTCCCGCAGCATCGGTGGGATTCCAACTGAGCTGCGGCCGCCGGTACGGCCGATCAAGGGCCAGATGCTGGCCTTGCGCATGGATGCGAGTGCGCCGCTCGTCAGCCACGTGGTCTGGGCGCCCGGCGTCTACCTCGTGCCGCGGCGGGACGGGCGCCTCATCGTCGGCGCCACCGTCGAAGAGAAGGCGTTCGACACGACACTGACGGCGGGCGGCCTGCTGACGCTTCTCGAAGCAGCCTGGCGCGCCATTCCCGCCGTCGAGGAACTGCCGATCGAGGACATGTGGGTCGGCCACCGACCCGGCAGCCGTGACGATGCGCCCATCCTCGGGCCCGGACCGATGCCGGGATTGGTCTATGCCACCGGCCACCATCGCAACGGCATCTTGCTTGCACCGGTGACTGCCGACGCGATTGCGCGGCTCGTGCTGGACGGAACGATCGAGCCCGCGATCCGGTCCTTCGGGGTCGAACGCTTTGCGCCGCCGCGCGCCGCGGAATAGGTTCAACGTCATGACACAAGAATCTGAGACCATGGGTATTCGGGTGAACGGGGAGGTCGAACCGCTGGTCGCCGCCACGCTTGCCGCGCTGCTGGCGGAGAAGGCCGTCGATGTCGCCCAGCGCGGGATTGCGGTCGCCCTCAACGGGTCGGTGGTGCCGCGTTCCGCGTGGTCCGAAACCGCACTCAAGCCCGGCGACAGCGTCGAGATCGTACGCGCCCGCCAGGGCGGCTGAGAGGAGATTGCGAATGGCCGATCCGCTCATCATTGCCGGCCGCGAATTCAATTCGCGCCTGTTCCTCGGCACCGCCGGCTATCCCAACCGGCAGGTGATGCTCGATGCGCTGGCCGCGAGCGGGACCGAAATGGCGACCGCCTCGATCCGCCGCATCAGCCTCGCCGGTGACGACGAGAGCCTGGTCGATCTGATCCCAAAGCACATCCATTTCCTGCCCAACACGGCCGGCTGCCAGACCGCCAAGGACGCAGTCCTCACCGCCGAACTCGCGCGCGAGGCGCTCGACACCAAATGGATCAAGGTTGAGGTGATCGGCGACCGCGAGCTGCTCTATCCCGACACCGAAGAATTGATCCGCGCCACCGAAACGTTGGTCGCCAAGGGCTTCGTCGTCCTGCCCTACTGCACCGAGGACCCGGTGGTCTGCCGCAAGCTCGCCGATGCCGGCGCCGCGGCCGTGATGCCGCTGGGCGCGCCGATCGGCTCCGGACTGGGGATTTGCAACCCGCAGCTCATCGAGCTTGTCTGCGCGCGCTCGCCGGTGCCGGTCGTCCTCGATGCCGGTATCGGTACCGCCTCGGATGCGGCGCTCGCCATGGAGCTCGGCTGCTCCGCGGTGCTGCTCAATACCGCCGTCTCGAAGGCGCGCGATCCGGTGATGATGGCGAAGAGCATGCGAGCGGCGGTCGAGGCCGGCCGCGGGTCGCGGCTCGCCGGGCGCATCCCCAAGCTCACCCATGCCGAGCCGTCGAGTCCGCAATTCGGTCTGGTCGGCACCTGACGGCGGACTGCGCTGGCGCCGCCATCAGAGGAACCAAGGATGTGAAGATTCCCGCGCCCCCGCTGCTTCTGGTCACCGACCGGCATCAGGCGCGCCGCGCGCTCGCGGAAGTCGTTGCGGCGGCAATCACGGCCGGGTGTCGCTGGGTGAGCGTGCGCGAGAAGGACCTGCCCAGGGCCGAGCAGATCACGCTTGCACGGATGCTGGCGCCGATCGCGTGGCGGCACGGTGCTCACATCTCGCTCCATGGTGAGGCGGAACTCGCCAAAGCCGCCAACACCGACGGCGTGCATTTGCCGGCCGGCAGCGATCCGCTCGCCGCGCGCAAGCTGTTGGGACCCGACAAGCTCATTGGGGTGTCGATCCATACCGTGACCGAGGCCGAGGCCATCGATCCCGGCGTCGTCGACTATGGGATCGCCGGGCCCGCGTTCGAGACCGCAAGCAAACCCGGTTACGGCCCCGAGATCGGACGCATCGGCCTCGGCGAGATCGCACGCGCCGCGAAGGTCCCAATCCTCGCGATCGGCGGCCTCAACGCCACCCGCGCCGCGGAAGTGCTGGTGTCGGGCCCGATCGGCATCGCGGTGATGGGTGGCATCATGCGCGCGAATGATCCGGCCCAGGAGATGCGGGCGCTGCTTGCGACGGTCGCAGGCACGCGCGGTTGATTTGAAGCGAGCGGCCGTACTTTCCGTTAGCCGCGGCCCCGATACGGGGCGACGCCTTGATCGGGCACCCACACGCCGCGCGGCAGCTTCCCGGCCTGCCAGAACACGTCGATCGGCATGCCCCCGCGCGGGTACCAGTAGCCGCCGATGCGCAGCCATTTCGGCTTGAGCAAGGCTACCAGCATCTTGCCGATCGCAACCGTGCAATCCTCGTGGAAAGCGCCATGATTGCGGAAGCTTCCGAGGTAAAGCTTGAGCGATTTGGATTCGACCAGCCATTGTCCCGGCACATAGTCGATGACCAGATGGGCAAAATCCGGCTGACCGGTGATCGGGCACAACGTGGTGAACTCGGGCGCGGTGAAGCGCGCCACGTAATTCGTGTCCCGATGCGGGTTGGCGACCCGGTCAAGCACCGCCTCCGCTGGCGAAGCCGGAATGGGGCTTGACTGCCCGAGGTGACGCGGCGGGCGGGCCATCGCTGCGTCAAACGCCGGTGATGTGGTTGCGCAATTCGATCGGTCCCGAAATTCTCTTGAGCGGCTCGAAACCGGTGCCTGTGCCCTTCACGATCACGTCACCGTAGTCGAGGATGCGGCCGAGGATCGATTGGTCGACGTCGACACTTTCGACCTTGTCCATGTGCATCTCGACCGTGTTGCGGCTGATGAAACCCTCCTTGAAGATGATGCGTCGGTCGGTGACAGCGATCTCGGTCGTCCACCAGGTGAACCATTCGCGAAACAGGAGCAGGACCGCAAAGATGGCGATACAGGCGGCAACGACATCCCAGAAAAACGTCGCACGGCCCTCGGCATTGGCGTAGCCGTAGATCAGACAGGCGAGGATCAGCATCAACGCTCCCGGCCAATAGACGATCCAGTGGATCGAGGCAGTATGGCGAACCTGCTCGCCGGGCTGCAGCACATGCTTGACATAGCTCATGGGTCGTTCCTCCGCTGCCAGGATATCGGAGTCCGGGGTTTGCTTCCACCGATGCGCATAGCGGAACGCAGTCGGCGGGAACAGTCTTTGCGCGGCGCGTGTTGATCCTGTAGAAGCGGTCCTCTTTGTAATGCCACGGATGCAGCATGACCGCCATCGTCGACATCATTGGTCGGGAGATTCTCGACAGCCGCGGCAATCCCACGGTCGAGGTCGACGTGATCCTGGAAGACGGCGCGCGCGGGCGCGCGGCGGTTCCATCGGGCGCTTCGACGGGTGCGCACGAGGCGGTCGAACTGCGCGACGGTGACAAGACGCGCTACTTTGGCAAAGGCGTCCGCAAGGCGGTCGAGGCCGTCAACGGCGAGATTTTCGACGCTATCGGCGGCATGGATGCCGAAGCGCAGGTCAAGATCGACGAGACCTTGATTGCGCTTGATGGCACCCCAAACAAGAGCCGGCTCGGGGCGAACGCCGTGCTCGGCGTGTCGCTCGCCGTCGCAAAAGCCGCCGCCGCGGCCCGCCACCAGCCACTCTATCGCTACGTCGGCGGCCCCTCGGCGCGCATTTTGCCGGTTCCGATGATGAACATCATCAATGGCGGTGTGCACGCCGACAACCCGATCGACTTCCAGGAATTCATGATCATGCCGGTCGGCGCTCCGACCTTTGCGGAAGCACTGCGCATGGGTGTCGAGGTCTTCCAGACGCTCAAGGCGGCGCTGCATGCCGCCGGCCACAACACTAATGTCGGCGATGAAGGCGGCTTTGCGCCCAACCTGGGATCAGCCGAGGAGGCTCTCGAGTTTCTGATCCGGGCGGTCGAGGCCGCCGGCTACAGGACCGGCGAAGACATTCTGCTGGCGCTCGATCCGGCCTCCACCGAGTTTTTTAAGGATGGCGTCTATGCCTATGAAGGCGAGGGCAAATCACGGTCGAGCAAGGAACAGGCCCACTATCTGACGGAACTTGTCGCGCGCTTTCCAATTGCCTCGATCGAGGACGGCATGGCGGAGGACGACTTCGAGGGCTGGAAGCTCGTCACCGACCTGATTGGCAGCAAGTGCCAGTTGGTCGGTGACGACCTCATGGTGACCAGCGTGGCGCGGCTCACCGAATGCATCAAACGGGGTATCGCCAACGCGATCCTAGTCAAGGTCAATCAGATCGGCACACTGACCGAAGCGCTGGCTGCAGTCGAAACCGCGCACAAGGCAGGCTATGCGGCGGTGATGTCGCATCGCTCGGGCGAAACAGAAGATTCCACCATTGCCGACCTCGCGGTCGCCACCAACTGCGGGCAGATCAAGACTGGATCGCTGGCTCGTTCCGATCGCACCGCAAAGTACAACCAGCTCCTGCGTATCGAGGAGGAGTTGGGACCGCAGGCCAAATATGCGGGCAGGGCGGCCCTCAAGGCGTTGCGGTGACTTTCGTTAGAGGACGATCCGGCTCCTTGCTACGAAAAGTGCATGAGCCTCTGCGCGGATAGCTCGATCCGCGCCCGTCTCTCGGCTATACTGCGCAATGTGGGAGCATCTCGTTTGGGACAAGGTGCTGCCGCGGAATTCCGGGGACTCTCCGCGATGGATCAATCAATCGGCCTCAAGACCCTCGATCGCCAACGCGCCATCGCGAGCCTGAGCCAGTTCGTGGCAGCGTCGGTCGATGCCGCACGCGCGGGCGAGGCGCCGTTCCACCACCTCGTGTTCGACCGCGTGTTTCCGGACGACGTCTACGCCGCCATGTTGACCGCGATGCCGGTCGCGTCCGACTACCGGCCGATGTCTGGCCGCGCCAAGGGCAACGACCTCGTGGATGGAACTCACACCCGGGTCAAGATCGACTTGTTCCCCGAATACATCCGCAGCCTCACGGCGGAGAAGCGTGCAGTCTGGGACATCGTGGGCTGCGCACTCCGCTCGCCCGACTTGAAGGAGGCGCTGGTGCGCCGGCTTGCGCCGGGCCTCGGGCGGCGCTTCGGCCTAGATGTCGGGAAGGTCGCCATGTATCCGGTCCCGATCCTGACTCGCGACATTCCCGGCTATCGCATCCTCCCGCACCCCGACACGCACTGGAAGGGCATCACGGTGCAGTTTTATCTGCCGCGGGATGCGTCGGCGACCCACGTCGGCACGATCTTTCACGAGCGGCTTGCCGACGGCAGCATGCCCAAGCATACGCAGATGAAGTTCGCGCCCAACACCGGCTATGCCTTTGCGGTCGGCGAGGACACCTGGCATTCCGCCGATCCGGTCGGACCGGAAGTGACGACGCGGGACTCGATCCTGCTCACCTATTTCGTCGATTCGGGTCTCGTGCGCTACCTGCGCAATCGGGGCAAGCGGGTCGGCAATTTCTTGCTCAATGAGGCGCGAAACCGCTTCAGGCGCTGAACTATCGTCCATTCCAGCAGCCATTAAAGTGGTCTTAACGCGGCGCCGCCACTCTCTCTCGCGGATGGTCACTCGCAGGCGGCTTCGATCGGCGCTGACCGCGCTCGGGCTTTACGTCGGAGCGGCGCTCTTGATCGGCTATTTCGGCGTGAACGCCTATACCGGCAACCATGGACTTAAGGCCAGGGCCGATCTTGACCAGCAGATCGCCCAGCTCTCGGTCGAACTTGCTGCCCTCAAGGCCGAGCGGACGACCTGGGAGCGGCGGGTCTCGCTGCTCAAGTCGGACAGTCTCGACCCCGACATGCTCGACGAGAGAGCACGCGCGCTGCTCGGCTATCTCGATCCGCACGAGCTGACGCTGATGATCAAGCGACCGTAGGGTTGCAGCCGGCTTCGTGAGCCTGGTCTCGGGCCAATTATTTGCCGCAGCGCCGCAAGTCCCCTGCTTCCCAGCCCTCGCGCTTTCGCCGTGGCACGATTTCAGCTAAGGGGAGTTAGGCCAATGACCGACTTGGACCCGCCGTTTCCTGAGGAGCTACATGGCTGTCGCTACCAACAAACCAGCGGCTCAGGCCCAGCGCCGCACCCCCGACAATGCGCCGAGCCAGGGCGCAACGGTGCCCGAGCTCACCAAGGAACAGGACCTTGCGGCATTCCGTGACATGCTGCTGATCCGCCGGTTCGAGGAGAAGGCCGGGCAGCTCTACGGGATGGGTCTGATCGGCGGATTCTGCCATCTTTATATCGGGCAGGAAGCCGTGGTCGTCGGCATGCAGATGGCACTCAAGCCCGGCGACGAGGTCATCACCGGATATCGCGACCACGGCCATATGCTCGCCTGCGGCATGGACCCGAAGGGGGTCATGGCGGAGCTGACCGGCCGGCGCAGCGGCTACTCCAAGGGCAAGGGCGGCTCGATGCACATGTTCTCCGCCGAGAAAGGTTTCTACGGCGGCCATGGCATTGTCGGTGCGCAGGTCCCGCTCGGAACCGGGCTTGCATTCGCCAACAAATACCGAGGCAATGATAACGTATCGCTCACCTATCTTGGCGACGGCGCAGCCAACCAGGGACAAGTCTACGAAAGCTTCAACATGGCGAAGCTGTGGTCGTTGCCGGTGGTCTACATCATCGAGAACAACCAGTATGGGATGGGCACCTCGGTCGCACGCGCGTCGGCAAGCACGGATCTCTACCACCGCGGATGCGCACACGGTGTTCCCGGTGAGCAGGTCGACGGCATGGACGTGCGCGCCGTCAAGGCGGCAGGCGAAAAGGCCATCCAATGGGCCCGCAGCGGCAAGGGTCCGATCATCCTCGAGATGCTCACCTATCGCTATCGCGGCCATTCCATGTCGGACCCGGCCAAGTATCGATCCAAGGAAGAGGTCGACAAGATACGGACCGAGCACGATCCGATCGAACAGGTGCGCCAGCGCCTGATCGCGAAGAAATTCGCGACTGAAGAGACGTTGAAGAAG